>Ga0180222_1000781_pt1 | contig 40687 bp, 36 predicted proteins | sample eDN5th37CKraftOP_FD_151336 | JGI IMG/M metagenome (GOLD analysis project Ga0180222, IMG submission 151336) | Enriched Organic Plus compost microbial communities from Emeryville, California, USA - eDNA 5th pass 37_C Kraft OP (version 2) (version 2) ...
CGCGTAAACGGCCCGGTCTCACCGCCGGGCCGTTGTCTTTTTGGCCGGGTCGCCGGCGCAAACCCTTGCGAGCGCAGGGAAACGAGGTGATATCTAGGGCGAAAGCGAATGGCCCTTGCCGGACGGCCTGTTCGGCGGGCGACGCCCGAAGGTATCTCTAGGCGCCCGAAGGTAGCCGTAAATGACGCGCCCGCGTACCGACCTGCCGCGCATGCAGAAGCAGTCCCCGACCCGGGCGCCGCTCGCCTCCGCGGCCGTCGAGCGTGACGCAATGCCGCGGCCGGCGCAGCCGGTGGCGCCCGCGCGCAAGCCGCAGATGATGCGGCAATATGATCTGGTCGAGCGGGTGCGCGCCTACAATCCAAATACGGACGAGGCGCTGCTCAACCGCGCCTATGTCTACGCCATGAAGGCGCATGGCGATCAGCGGCGCGCCTCCGGCGATCCCTATTTCTCGCATCCGATCGAGGTGGCGGCGATCCTCACCGACCTCAAGCTCGACGATGCCACCATCGCCGCCGCGCTCTTGCACGACACCATCGAGGACACCGCGGCCACCCGCGCCGAGATCGACCAGCTGTTCGGGCCCGGCATCGGCCGGCTGGTCGAAGGACTGACCAAGCTCAAGAAGCTCGACCTCGTGACCAAGGAGGCCAAGCAGGCGGAAAACCTGCGCAAGCTCCTGCTGGCGATCGCCGACGACGTGCGCGTGCTGCTGATCAAGCTCGCCGACCGGCTGCACAATATGCGCACGCTGCATTACATGCCGGAGAAGTCGCGCCGGCGTGTCGCCGAGGAGACGCTCGACATCTATGCGCCGCTCGCCGGCCGCATGGGCATGCACGAGATGCGCGAGGAGCTCGACGACCTGGCGTTCCGCGAACTCTATCCCGAGGCCTACAAGGTGGTGAGCGCGCGGCTCGACGCGCTCGAGGAACGCAGCCGCCTGGTGATTTCGGAAATCGAACGGCAGCTCACCCGGAAGCTCGCCGACCGCGGCATCGAGGCGGCGGTATCCGGCCGCCGCAAGCGCGCCTATTCGATCTGGCGCAAGATGGAACGCAAGTCGGTCGGCTTCGAGCAGTTGTCCGACATCTTCGGATTCCGCGTCATCGTGAAGACCGTGGCGGACTGCTACGAGGCGCTCGGCATCGTGCATACGAGCTGGCCCATGGTGCCGGGGCGCTTCAAGGACTACATCTCCACGCCCAAGGCCAACGACTATCGCTCCATTCATACCACCGTGATCGGCCCCGGCCGGCAGCGCGTCGAGCTGCAGATCCGCACCGTCGAGATGCACGAGATCGCGGAATACGGCATTGCCGCGCACGCGCTCTACAAGGATGGCGAGGGTTCGCCGACCGAGCTTTTGTCGCGCGAGTCGACCGCCTATGCCTGGCTGCGCCGCACCATCGAACTCCTGGCGGAAGGCTCCAACCCGGAGGAATTCCTCGAGCATACCAAGCTCGAACTGTTCCACGACCAGGTGTTCTGCTTCACACCCAAGGGCAAGCTGATCGCGCTGCCGCGCAAGGCCACGCCGATCGACTTCGCCTATGCGGTCCATACCGACGTCGGCAACACCGCCGTCGGCTGCAAGATCAACGGCAAGATCGCGCCGCTCACCTCGGAATTGGTCAACGGCGACGAAGTCGAGATCATCACCTCGAAGGCGCAGACCGCGCCGCCGGCCGCCTGGGAATCGATCGTGCTCACCGGCAAGGCGCGCGCCTCGATCCGGCGCGCGACGCGGGCGGCGGTGCGCGCGCAATATACCGGGCTCGGGCGCCGGATCGTCGAGCGCCTGTTCCAGCGCGCCAAGATCGCCTATTCGGACGAGAAGCTCACCGGCGCGCTGCCGCGGCTGGCGCGCGCCACCATCGACGACGTGATGGCGGCGGTCGGACGCAGCGAGCTGAAGGCCTCCGATGTCGCGCGCGCGATGTATCCCGACTACAAGGAGGAGCGCGCCGCCGCCATGGCGATGAAGCCGAAGCCGGAAAGCGGCTGGTTCGGCCTGAAGCGGCTCACCTCGGTCAAATTCAAGGTGCCCGGCACCGGCAGCGAGTGGCCGGCCATCCCGATCCGCGGCATCAACAGCGACCTGCCGGTGCGCTTCGCGCCGAACGGCGGCGCCGTGCCGGGCGACCGCATCGTCGGCATTCTCACGCCGGGCGAGGGGATCACGATCTATCCGATCCAGTCGCCGGTCTTGAGCGAGTTCGAGGACCATCCGGAACGCTGGCTCGACGTGCGCTGGGATTCCGACGAGACCACGCCGCGGCGCTTTCCGGCGCGCATCACGGTGCAGTCGGTGAACGAGCCGGGCTCGCTCGCGCAGATCGCGCAGGTGATCGCCGAGCACGACGGCAATATCGACAATATCCGCATGACGCGGCGCGCGCCCGATTTCACCGAGCTGCAGATCGATCTCGAGGTCTACGACCTCAAGCATCTCACCGCCATCCTGGCGCAGTTGCGCGCCAAGCCGGCGGTGGCGAAGGCCGAACGGGTCAACGGGTAGCCGGCGGCCGATTTTGCAATTGGGAATTTTTGAATGATCGCGCAACGTCTCCGCCTCGGCGTCAATGTCGATCACGTCGCCACCATCCGCAACGCGCGCGGCGGCCGCCATCCCGATCCGGTGCGCGCGGCCAAGCTCGCGATCGCGGCCGGCTGCGACGGCATCACCGCGCATTTGCGCGAGGATCGCCGCCATATCCGCGACGATGACATCGCGCGGCTGAAGGCGGAGATCGACAAGCCGCTCAACATGGAAATGGCCGCGACCGCGGAGATGCTGCGCATCGCCATCGAAACGCGGCCGCACGCGGTCTGCCTGGTGCCGGAGAAGCGCAGCGAGCGCACCACCGAGGGCGGGCTCGACGTGGTCGCGCACAAGGCCGAGCTCAAGCCGGTGGTGCATGACCTCAAGCATGCCGGCATCCGGGTGTCGCTGTTCATCGGCGCGGCGCCCGCCCAGATCGAGGCGGCGGCCGAACTCGGCGCGCCGGTGGTCGAGCTGCACACCGGCGCCTGGTGCGATGCGCTGGCGGAAGACCGCGCCGCCGCGGCCGCTGCCGAGTGGGAGCTGCTGCGCGCCGGCGCGGTGCTCGCGCAGAGCTTCGGGCTGGAAGTGCATGCCGGGCACGGCCTCGACTATGCCAGCGCGGAGACGATCGCCGCGCTGCCGCAGGTGGTCGAGCTCAATATCGGCCATTTCCTGATCGGCGAGTCGGTGTTCGAGGGGCTCGCCGAGACGGTGCGCTTCATGCGTGCCGCCATGGACCGGGGGAGGAAACGCGCATGATCGCGGACCGAGGCAGCCGGTTGCCGGATATGATCCTGCGCCGGGAAGAACTCGCATGATCATCGGTATCGGCTCCGACCTGTGCGACGTGCGCCGCATCGCGGAGGTGCTCGAGCGGCACGGCGACCGTTTTCTCGACCGCGTGTTCACCCCGGCCGAGCGCGCCAAGGCGGAGCGGCGCGCGAACCGGGTGGAAACCTATGCCAAGCGCTTCGCCGCCAAGGAGGCCTGCGCCAAGGCGCTCGGCACCGGCTTCCGGGCGGGCGTGTTCTGGCGCGACCTGGGGGTGGTCAATCTGCCCTCCGGGCGCCCCACGATGCGGCTGACGGGCGGGGCGCTCGCCCGGCTCAAGGCGATCACCCCGGCCGGCCACGAGGCCGTGATCGACGTGTCGCTGACCGACGAGGGGCCGACGGCGCAGGCCATTGTCATCATCCAGGCGGTACCGCAGGGGCGCACGGCAACGCCGGATTGAAGCCGGGAAATTCAGTTGCGCCAAAGACTTGTGCAGGACACCGGGCGTTATTCATTGCGCCCAAATGGGGCAGCCGCTACAACGGCGCCGGGGCGGCTCGAGCCGACGGACGGGACGAAAGGCCGATGAGCGTGACATCCGGTACAAAACGGAAAGAAGGCGGCGTATCCGAGACGATCCGCGTGGTATTCCACGCGCTGGTCATCGCGCTGGTGATCCGGACCTTCCTGTTCCAGCCCTTCAACATTCCGTCCGGCTCGATGAAGGCGACGCTGCTGGTCGGCGATTATCTGTTCGTGTCGAAATATTCCTACGGCTACAGCAAGTACTCGCTGCCGCTGTCGCCGCCGCTGTTCTCGGGCCGCATTCCCGGCGGTCTGACGCCGCAACGCGGCGACGTGGTCGTGTTCCGTCTGCCGAAAGACACGTCCGTCGATTACATCAAGCGCGTGATCGGCTTGCCGGGCGACAAGATCCAGGTGATCGAGGGCGTCGTCTACATCAACGGCGTGGCGATCAAGCGCGAGCGCGCGCCCGACTTCATCGAGACCGAGGAAGGCGTGCGCGAGGCGCCGGTCAAGCGCTGGAAGGAAACCCTGCCGAACGGCGTGAGCTATTACACGCTCGACCTGGTGGACAACGGTTTCGCCGACAATACCCAGGTCTATACCGTGCCGCCCGGTCATTACTTCATGATGGGCGACAACCGCGACAACTCCACCGACAGCCGCTTCAGCCAGGTGGGCTTCGTGCCATTCGAGAACATCGTCGGCAAGGCGCAGATCATCTTCTTCTCCGTCTATGACGGTGAGCATGCCTGGCAGTTCTGGCGCTGGCCGTTCTCGGTGCGCTGGAACCGGCTGTTCACGATCGTCAGATGAGCCGCAAGGCCAAGGACAGAACCGCGCTCGAGGAGCGCATCGGCTATCATTTCGCCGACAAGGCGCTGCTCGAGCGCGCGCTCACCCATATCTCGGCGCTGTCGGGCGGCGCCACCCGGGTCAACAGCTATCAGCGCCTGGAATTCCTCGGCGACCACGTGCTCGGCCTGGTGATCTCGGACATGCTCTACCGCGCCTTCCCGAAGGCGAACGAAGGCGAACTGTCGCGCCGGCTCGCCGACCTGGTGCGCAAGGAAACCTGCGCGGAGGTCGGGCGCGCGATGGATTTGGGGCCCGAGCTCAAGCTCGGCAGTTCGGAATCGCATGCCGGCGGCCGCCTGCGCACGACCATCCTGGCGGATGCCTGCGAGGCGCTGGTGGGGGCGGTCTATCTCGACGGCGGCTATCCGGCCGCGGACGCGCTGGTGGAGCGTTTCTGGAAGGAGCGCATGCTCAAGCCGCCGCGGCCCTTGCGCGATCCCAAGACCATGCTGCAGGAATGGGCGCAAGCGCGCGGCCTCCCGACACCCGCCTACAAGGAAATCGGCCGCACCGGCCCGCATCACGATCCCGAATTTCGCGTGGCGGTGACGCTGCCCGAACGTGAGCCGGCGGAAGGGCGCGGCAGTTCCAAGCGCGCGGCCGAACAGGCCGCCGCTGCCGCCATGCTCGATCGCGTCGGCATTGCCGCGGACAAGCTCGATGGCTGACGAAACCATGCACGGCGAAGACGGTCCCGAAGCCGGCACGCGCTGCGGCTTCGTCGCGCTGATCGGCGCGCCCAATGCCGGCAAGTCGACGCTGCTCAATGCGCTGGTCGGCTCCAAGGTCACCATCGTCTCGCACAAGGTGCAGACCACCCGCACGCTGATCCGCGGCATCACCGCGGAAGGCGCCTCCCAGCTCATCTTCATCGACACGCCCGGCATCTTCGCGCCCAGGCGCCGGCTCGACCGCGCCATGGTGACGACCGCCTGGAGCGGCGCGCACGACGCCGATCTGGTCGGCATGCTGATCGACGCGCGCAAGGGTCTGGAAGAAGAAGCGGAAGCGATCCTCGGCAAGCTCGCCGAGCTGCGCGTGCCGAAATTCCTGATCCTCAACAAGGTGGACGTCACCGCCAAGGCCGCGCTGCTCAAGCTCGCGCAGGCCGCGAACGACAAGGCCAAGTTCGAGGCGACCTTCATGGTCTCGGCCCTGACCGGCGACGGCGTGGCCGATCTCAAACGCTGGCTGGCCGGGCGCGTGCCGCCGGGCCCGTGGCATTACCCCGCCGACCAGATGTCGGACGCGCCGCTGCGGCAGCTCGCCGCCGAGATCACGCGCGAAAAACTGTTCGAGCGGCTGCACCAGGAATTGCCCTACCAGGCGACGGTGGAGACCGAAGTCTGGAAGGAATTGCGCGGCGGCGACATCCGCATCGAGCAGACGATCTATGTGGAGCGCGAAAGCCAGCGCAAGATCGTGCTCGGCAAGGGCGGGGCGACCATCAAGGCGATCGGCGAGGCGGCGCGGCGCGAGATCGCCGAGATCGCCGAGGCCAAGGTGCACCTGTTCCTGTTCGTGAAGGTGCGCGAGGGCTGGGGCGAGGACCCCGAGCGTTACCGCGCCATGGGGCTGGAGTTTCCGAAGGAGTAGGTGGCTGTCGTTCCGGGGCGCCGCGCCGCGGCGCGCCGGGAGCCCATGGGCCGCCGCCGCCGTGATTTTCATCGATTCTGGAGTTATGGATTGCGGGTTGCGTCCGCCTCGCGCCGGTCGGCGCTTCGGCGAACGCCCCGGAACGACAGAGAAATAGATGCACTGGACCGACGAAGGCATCGTGCTCGGCGTCAAGCGGCACGGGGAGGCGAGCGGCATCCTCGAACTGATGACGCGCGCGCACGGCCGCCATCTCGGCATGGTGCGCGGCGCCTTCGGCACGCGCATGAAGCCGGTGCTGCAGACCGGCAACAGCGTGAGCGCGACCTGGCGCGCGCGGCTCGACGAGCATCTCGGCAATTTCACGGTCGAGGGCCTGCGCCTGCGCGCCTCAAATTATTTTTCGGCGCCGCATGCGATCTATGGCGTCACCCATCTCGCCGCGTTGATGCGCTTGTTGCCCGAACGCGATCCGCATGCGGGTCTTTATGCCGAACTCGAGACCGTGCTGGAACGGCTCGACGATGCGGCGGCGGTGGCGCCCATGGTGGCGCGCTTCGAATTGCAGCTTCTGGCCGAGCTCGGCTTCGGGCTCGATCTGACGCAATGCGTGGCGACCGGCACGCGCGCCGATCTCGTCTATGTCTCGCCCAAGTCGGGCCGCGCGGTGTCGCGCGAAGCCGGCGCCCCTTATGCCGAGCGCATGCTGCGGCTGCCGGCCTTCCTGCGCGAGGCGGCGGCGCCGGCGAGCGCGCGCGATGTCGCCGACGGCTTCGCGCTCACCGGTTTCTTTCTCACGCGCTACGCGCTGGAACCGCGCGGGCTGATGCTCGCCGACGAGCGCGCCCATTTCATCGCCGCGCTCGCGCGCGCGCTTCAAGACGTGGCGTGAGAGGCCCTGAGGCGCTTCGTCCGCGCGCGGGCGATCCTGTTACCAGTAGCGGTAGCGCCAGTACGGCCGCCCATAATACCAATGGCGCCGCCAGTATCGCCGCGGGGTCCACCAGCAGCGCCGGCGCCAGCCGCAGCCGTAGCGCCCGCAGCGCCATACCCGCCGGCAGACATAGGCGACATTCCGGGCGAGGGCGGTATCGTCGATGGCGGCCTGAATGGCGGCCGGCGTCGTGAGCGTCATCGCCTCGGTCCGGTCGGGCACGAGCGAACCGGCGGCGAGCAATGACAGGGTCGCCGCAATCGCGAGGGTCAATCGGCGCATGGCTTCCTCCATCGGAAAAACGTCGAAATCGAGGGTTCGGCGGATTTCGGTTAAACGCGGACGAACCGCTCGGGTTCTGCAATCCTGGGCGGAAGACCCGGAAGGAACGCTGGCCAAGGCGTTCATCGCTTGTTCATCGCACCCCGAGGCATTAGTTAATCCGGTATGGGCACCAGATTGATTCCCCCCGAAAAGGGCTCGGTCGAAGAAGTCGCGCTGCGCGAGGCGCTCGAGGAGCGTTATCTCGCCTACGCGCTTTCCACCATCATGAACCGCGCGCTTCCCGATGCGCGCGACGGGCTCAAGCCCGTGCATCGGCGTATCCTCTACGGCATGCGCCTGCTGCGGCTCGATCCCGGCGCCGCGTTCAAGAAGTCGGCCAAGGTGGTCGGCGACGTGATGGGCAATTTCCATCCGCACGGCGACCAAGCGATCTACGACGCGCTGGTGCGGCTGTCGCAGGATTTCGCGCAGCGCTATCCGCTGATCGACGGGCAGGGCAATTTCGGCAATATCGACGGCGATAACCCGGCCGCCATGCGCTACACCGAGGCGCGGCTCACCGAAGTCGCGCGCCTGCTGATCGACGGCATCGACGAGGACGCGGTCGATTTCCGCCCGACCTATGACGGCACCAGCGAAGAGCCGGTGGTGCTGCCGGGCGCCTTCCCCAATCTGCTCGCCAACGGCTCGCAGGGCATCGCGGTCGGCATGGCGACCTCGATCCCGCCGCACAACGTGGCCGAACTGTGCGACGCCGCGCTCTATCTCATCGACAATCCGAACGCGCGCGGCAAGACCCTGCTCAAATTCGTCAAGGGCCCCGATTTCCCGACCGGCGGCATCATCGTCGACGGCGCCGAGCAGATCGCGGAAGCCTATGCCACCGGCCGCGGTTCGTTCCGCGTGCGCGCGCGCTGGAAGACGGAAGAAACCGGGCGCGGCACCTATGTCGTGGTCATCACCGAAATCCCCTGGCTGGTGCAGAAGTCGCGGCTCGTCGAAAAGCTCGCCGAGCTCATCAACGACAAGAAGCTGCCGCTGGTCGCCGACGTGCGCGACGAATCCGCCGATGACGTGCGCCTCGTGATCGAGCCGCGCGCGCGCACGGTCGATGCCGAACTGATGATGGAATCGCTGTTCAAGCTCACCGAGCTGGAAAGCCGCATTCCGCTCAACATGAACGTGCTGGTGAAGGGCCGCATTCCGCAGGTGCTCGGTCTCGCCGAGGCCTTGCGCGAATGGCTCGACCACCGGCGCGAGGTCTTGCTGCGCCGCTCCAGGCACCGGCTCGGCCAGATCGAGCACCGGCTGGAAGTGCTCGGCGGCTACCTGGTCGCCTATCTCAACCTCGACAAGGTGATCAAGATCATCCGCACCGAGGACGAGCCCAAGCCCGTCCTGATGAAGACCTTCAAGCTCACCGACGTGCAGGCCGACGCCATCCTCAACATGCGCCTGCGCAATTTGCGCAAGCTCGAGGAAATGGAGATCCGCGGCGAGGACAAGGCGCTGCGCGACGAGCAGAAGAAGCTGAAGGCGCTGGTCGGCTCGGAAGACCAGCAGTGGAAGACCATCGCCGGCCAGATCAAGGAACTGAAGGAGAAGTTCGGTCCGAAGACCGCGCTCGGCCGCCGCCGCACCGGTTTCGGCGAGGCGCCGGCGCACGACGTGGCGGCGATCGAGGAAGCCATGGTGGTGCGCGAGCCGGTCACCGTGGTGGTGTCGGAGAAGGGTTGGATTCGCGCGCTGCGCGGCCACGTCGCCGACCTATCCGGTATCGCCTTCAAGGCCGACGACTCGTTGAAATTCGCGTTCCCGACCGAGACCACCGCCAAGATGCTGATCTTCGGCAGCAACGGCCGGTTCTATACGCTCGACGTCTCCAAGCTGCCGGGCGGCCGCGGCCACGGCGAGCCGCTGCGCCTGTTCATCGACCTCGAGCAGGACGCCGACGTGGTGGCGGCCTTCGCCTATCAGGGCGGCCGCAAGTTCCTGGTGGCGACCTACCAGGGCAACGGCTTCATCGTGCCGGAAGACGAGGTGCTCGGCACCACCCGCAAGGGCAAGCAGGTGCTCAACCTGAAAGCGCCCGACCGCGCCGTCGCGCTGACGGTGGTCGATGGCGACCTGCTGGCGGTCGTCGGCGAAAATCGCAAGATGGTGATTTTCGGGCTCGACCAGGTGCCGGAAATGACGCGCGGGCGTGGCGTGCGGTTGCAGCGCTATCACGACAAGGGCCTGTCCGACGTGACCACCTTCGGCGTCGAGATGGGCCTGGCCTGGACCGACAGCGCGGGCCGCAGCTTTACGCTGCCGATGAAGGAGCTCAAGGAGTGGCGCGGCAATCGCGCCGACGCCGGCCGCGTCGCGCCCAAGGGCTTCCCCAAGAGCAACAAGTTCAAGGCGCCGCCGACGGGCAAGGGGGACTAAAGCGGATTCCGATCGGCTCGACGGCCTGGCCGCCCGGGTCTGTCATCGCCCGCGTACCTCTGTCATCGCCCGGGCATCTCGGTCATCGCCCGCGCAGCACGGTCATTGCCCGCACCCCTCTGTCATCGCCCGCGCAAGCGGGCGATCCAGTGATCGCAATAGCCTCGGTCATTGACGGCATGCCCCCGCGCAAGCGGGCCTGCTCGCGCCCGCGGCCAGCGCGGCCGTTTTCGCTATTGCAAACTATTCGCAATAATTTGACGGCATGCTCTGGTTCTGGCAGCTTATTGCGACTAAGTTGCAATTGCATAACATGGCCGCTGGCGCTTGGGGCAGGGCTCTGTCATGACAGTTGAAAGTGAAACCAAGCAGGAAGCACTGGCTGGCATGCCGGGCGATAGCAATTCGGGCTGGCGTTTCGGCCAATCGGGCGAACTGCGCAAGAGCCTTTCCGAGGTTTACGCCTCCATTCCGGTTCCGGTCGGCGGCTCGTGGTTGCGCCGGCTGCTCGCTTTCTCCGGCCCCGGCTACATGGTCTCGGTCGGCTACATGGACCCGGGCAACTGGGCGACCGACCTCGCCGGCGGCTCGAAGTTCGGCTACACGCTGCTTGCGGTCATCATGCTGTCGAACCTGATGGCGATCCTGCTGCAGGCGCTGGCGGCGCGGCTCGGCATCGCCACCGGCAGGGACCTCGCGCAGGCCTGCCGCGACGCCTATCCGAAGCCGGTCGGCTACCTGCTGTGGTTCGCCTGCGAACTGGCGATCGTGGCCTGCGACCTCGCCGAGGTGATCGGCACCGCCATCGCGCTCAAGCTCCTGTTCGGCATTCCGCTGGTCGCCGGCGCGCTGATCACCGCTCTCGACGCCTTCCTCGTGCTCATGTTGATGAACAAGGGCTTCCGTTTTCTGGAGGCCTTCATCGTCGCCTTGCTGATCGTCATCGCGCTCTGCTTTCTCGCGCAGATCCTGCTCGCGGCCCCGCCGGTCGCCGCCGTGCTCGGCGGCTTCGTGCCCTCGCGCGAGATCGTGACCAATCCGGCGATGCTCTATATCGCCATCGGCATCCTCGGCGCGACGGTGATGCCGCACAATCTCTATCTGCATTCCTCGATCGTGCAGACGCGCCGGTTCGAGCAGAGCGACGCCGGCCGCCGTCACGCCATCCGCTGGGCCGTTGCCGACTCGACGATTGCGCTCATGCTGGCGCTGTTCATCAACGCGGCGATCCTGATCGTCGCGGCCGCCGTGTTTCATGCCAGCGGCCGGGATGTCGAGAGCATCGAGGACGCTTATGCGCTGCTGTCGCCGATCCTGGGCGTCGGGATCGCTTCCACCCTGTTCGCGGTGGCGCTGCTCGCCTCCGGCCTCAATTCCACGGTGACGGCGACGCTCGCCGGCCAGATCGTGATGGAAGGCTTCCTGCACATCCGCTTGCCGCATTGGGCGCGCCGCCTGATCACGCGCGCCATCGCCATCGTGCCGGTGGTGGTCGTGACGATTCTGTACGGCGAGCGCGGGACCGGCCAGCTCCTGATCCTCTCGCAGGTCATCCTGTCGATGCAACTGCCCTTCGCGGTCATTCCGCTGGTGCAGTTCGTGTCCGACCGCCGGAAGATGGGCGCGTTCGCGATATCGCGGCCGACCGCCATCCTGTCCTGGATCGTCGCCGCGATCATCGTCGCGCTCAACATCAAGTTGCTGATGGATACGTTCGCGGGCTGATTTGGCGCGCGCCCGTCACCGCTCGAAGCGCGTCCAGCCGGCCGGCATCAGCCGCTCCTGCGGCATGAAGCGGCCCTTGTAGTCCATCTTGCGCGAGCCCGGCACCCAGTAGCCGAGATAGACATAGGGCAGCCTGAGGCGCCGCGCGCGTTCGATGTGCTCGAGGATCATGAAGGTGCCGAGCGAACGGTCGGACTCCTCCGGATCGAAGAACGAATAGACCATCGACAGGCCGTCGCCGAGCACGTCGCTGAGCGCGACCGCCAGGAGCTTGCCGGCGCCGCGCCCGTTGATGCCGCTGTCGGGGCCGCGCTTGCGGTATTCGATCAGCCGGGTGTCGACGTGGCTGTCCTCGATCATCATGGCGTAATCGAGCACGGTCATGTCGGCCATGCCGCCGTCGCGATGGCGCGCGTCGAGATAGGCGCGGAACACGGAATACTGCTCGGAGGTCGGCGTCGGCGCCCGCATGTCGCCGACGATGTCGCCATTGTGGTCGGCGATCCGGCGCATGTTGCGCGAAGGCTTGAAGTCGGCGACCACCACGCGCACCGAAATGCAGGCGCGGCAGGTTTCGCAGGCCGGCCGGTAGGCGATCGACTGGCTGCGGCGGAAACCGCCATGGGTCAGCAGGTCGTTGAGCTCGCCCGCCCGCTCGCCGACCAGGTGGGTGAAAACCTTGCGCTCTTCCTGGCCGCGCAAATAGGGGCAGGGCGACGGCGCGGTCAGGTAGAACTGAGGGGTATCGCGCGAATGCTGGGTCACGAACGAACCGCTATTTCAAAGCGCCCCAAGATTCCATTCGGTAGCATCGCGCGCCGGAGGCCTCCCGTCAAAGCCCATTATAGGGGCTGGCCGCGCCCGTTTGCCGCCGCAGGCCGGCCGCCCGCCGGGCGTTGTTGATGACCACGGTGCCCAAAATGATGTCATGCAGCAGCCGCCGGCGCTCGTTGAAGAAGGGGACCAGCAGGATGAACGGCGTCAGCGCCGAGATCGAGACCCAGAACACGATGGCGTGTACCGCGCCGAGCACGAAATAGGCGGGAGCCCCGTACCAGGTGCGCATTTCCAGGTCCACGACGCGCATCCCGACGGTGGCCGAGTTCGGCCCGCCGAGCGTGGCGCCGAAATAGACGACGGCCCAGATCACGCTGGCCGGCGGCAGCAGCCAATAGAGCGCGAAGCCGAGGCCGAGCGTCACGATGCCGAACACGAAGATGAACATCGCCGCCAGCATCACCGGAACGGCGATGATGACCAGATCGAAAAGAAACGCGATCACCCGCCGCGCCAGCACCCCCTCGAACAGTTCCGGATTGCTGACCGGGTCGTAGGCGTGCGGTTTGATGTCGATCGACATGAAGGCCTGGCCTTTGCTGAACCGGGGCGGCGTTCGCCCCACGCCGCCATTGCTCCGGAGATGGATAAAGCATAGGGCAAACGCAAGAGTTCCCGCCAGCCCCGCCGGCGCGGCCGCCGGGTGGCCGGCGGCGTTCGCCCGCGGCATGGTGCGGGCCCCGGAGCGAGGAGACCATCCGTTGACCGTTACCATTGCCGACATCGAACAGGCCCGCCGCGTGATCGCGGGCACGGTCCTGCACACGCCCATGCTGCCGGCGCCGAAACTGTCGGCGCTGACCGGCGCGCAGGTTTTCGTCAAATACGAGAATTTGCAGGTTACCAACTCGTTCAAGGACCGCGGCGCGCTGGTCAAGCTCGCGTCGCTGGGCGAGGACGAGCGCCGGCGCGGCGTCATCGCCATGTCGGCCGGCAACCATGCCCAGGCCGTCGCCTATCACGCCGCCCGGCTCGGCATTCCCGCCACCATCGTGATGCCGGAGACGACGCCCTTCGTGAAGGTACAGGCCACGCGCTCGCACGGCGCCACGGTCGTGCTCGAGGGCGACACCATTTCGGAGGCCGAGAAACGTTGCGGGCAGATCCAGGCCGAGCGCGGGCTGACGCTGGTGCATCCTTACGACGATGCGCGCATCATCGCCGGGCAAGGCACCATCGCGCTCGAAATGCTCGACGCGGTGCCCGACCTCGACACAATCGTGATCCCGATCGGCGGCGGCGGCCTGATCGCCGGCAATGCCATCGCGGCGAAGGCGGCGAGGCCGGGCATCGAGATCGTCGGCGCGGAAGCCGCGCTCTACCCTTCGGTCTGGAACGCGCTCAAGGGCGAGAGCCGGCCGATCGGCGGGCCGACGCTGGCGGAAGGCATCGCCGTCAAGAACGTGGGCAAATTGACCTTGCCGGTGATCCGCGAACTGGTCGCCGACATCGTGCTGGTGGACGAGTCGCAGCTCGAGCGCGCGGTCAATGCCTATCTGACGCTGCAGAAGACCATGGCCGAAGGCGCGGGCGCCGCCGGGCTCGCCGTCATGTTGGCGGAGCCGGAACGCTTCCGCGGCAAGCGCGTCGGCCTGATCCTGTGCGGCGGCAATATCGACCCGCGCATTCTCGCCTCCATCATGGTGCGCGAGCTGGAGCGCGAGGCGCGCATCGTCTCCTTCCGCCTGACCATTCCGGACCGGCCCGGTGTGCTCGGGATCATCGCCACCAGGCTCGGCGCGCTCGGCGCCAATATCCTCGAGGTGGACCACCGCCGCCTGTTCCTCGACGTGCCGGCCAAGGGCGCCAAGCTCGACGTCACCATCGAGACGCGCGATGCCTCGCATGCGGACGAGATCATGACGGCGCTCGCCCGCGACGGCTACCATCCGGTGCGGATCGAAGCGGCCGCCGCGATGGAGTGAGCGCACGGCGAAATCATTCCGGCGGCGCGCGCGGCCGCAGCATAACGTGCCGCGCCGGGCGTTCACGGTGAAAGCGCATGCTGCGCGCGGCAAAATTCTTGTTGCCGGCAGCGCGCGCGCGATGAAAACAGGTCGCGAACCGCGTGTTCGCCGCAGCAAGTTTTCTCCCGGCCGGGCCGCCGTTTCGTGGCATGGGCCTTCCCGCGCGAAGGCCGCGCGCAGTGGTTTTGCCATGCCGAAGGCCAAGCGGCGCGATTTTTATTTTCGTTTTGACTGCGCGCATGCCGCTTCCATATCTGCGGCATGTTCGATCACGCAATTCATGACGAATTCGCCGCTGCCGCCGTGCCCCCCGACCTCGGTTCCGCTCAGGACAGCGGCGACGCCAAGGTCGAGGAACTGGCGCGGATGCTGGCGCCGCTGTCGCCGGCCGAGCGCATGGCGCGGCTGCGGCGGGAATTGCCCGGCCGCATCGTGTTCGCGCACGGCTTCGGTATCGAAGGCCAGCTGCTGTTCCACTGGATTTGCGAGCGCGGCCTGGACATCGAGGTGGTGACGCTCGACACGGGCCGGCTGTTTCCGGAAACCTACGAGCTTTGGGCGCTGACCGAGGCGCGTTACGGCCGCCGCATCCGCGCGATCTATCCCGAGCGGGGCGAGCTCGAGGCGCTGGTGGCCGCGCAGGGGATCAACGGCTTCTACGATTCCGAGCGGGCGCGCGCGGCCTGCTGCGAGGTGCGCAAGGGCCGGCCGCTCGAGCGCGCGCTGGCCGGCGCGAGCGCCTGGCTGTCGGGCCTGCGCGCCGATCAGACGGCGACGCGGCGGGCGGCGGGGCTGGTCGCCCGCGATCGCGGCCGCGGCCTGCTGAAGCTCAATCCGCTCTACGACTGGTCGCGCGCGGCCGTGCTGGCCGAGGTGGCGGCGCTCGATGTTCCGGTCAATGCGCTGCACCAGCGCGGCTTCGTTTCGATCGGCTGCGCGTCCTGCACGCGCGCGGTCGCGCCGGGCGAGCCGGAGCGGAGCGGGCGCTGGTGGTGGGAGCAGGACGGAAACCGCGAATGCGGTCTGCATGTCAGGCGGTGAGCGCGACGATCGCCGCTGACGTCCGCGCGCCGGCGCGAGCGCATAGGCCTTGCGCGCTCGATCGGACCGGGGCTCGGGGCCCCGGGCCTCGCCGCGCTTGCGCTTGCCCGCCCGGGACGGCCGCTCGCTGGCGCCTGCCTTACGCCGCCGAGGATTCGGCCGAGCGCCTGACGCTCACATGCAGTTCGTTCAGCGTCGGGTCGCTGCCGTGGATCGCCAGCAGGTTCAGGCCGGCGTCGGCCATTTCATAGCCTTGCGCACTGAGCCACGCCCGCATCGGCTCGCGATCGCTCTTGATCTGCTCGATGAGCAGGATCGGCCGGCAGCGCGCGATCGTTTCGCGTGCGCCTTCGAGCGCTTCCAGTTCCATGCCCTCGATGTCGATCTTGATGAAGTCGACGCGCGGCAATTGCAGCGTGTCGAGCGCGAGCTTCTGCACCGGAACGGTGGCCTCGTCGGAATAATTGATCGCCTGGCCGATGAACTCGGTGTCGGGACGCGGCCGCAGTTCCAGGCTGCCGAAGCTCGCGGGCGCCAGGTAGTCCGGCACCGGGATCTTCATGATGCCGTTTTCGGACGAGACGGCGGCGTTCATGGCGATGGCGTTGAAGCAGTTGTTGATGGCGATGTTGCCGGCGAGCGCGTAGTAGAGGCGCTCCTGCGCCTCGATGGCGATCACCGAGCCCCAGCCGGTCATGGCGGTGGCCCATTCGATCGTGTGCACGCCGATATTGGCCCCGCAGTCGATCGCCACCGCGCCGTCGCCGTAGGACTTGCGCCGGGTTTCCAGCAGCTGCAGCGCCAGCTCGACCTCGAGCGGATCGAAACTGCCGGCCTCGAGCAGCTGGTGGCCGACGCCATAGCCCTGGTCGGGCCCGACCATGCGATAGTCGAACCGGTTGACGATCATCGTCCCGTGGTTGGACGAAGCGAGAACGAACGCCAGCTTGCGTCCGACATTGCGCATGGGAATCTCCTCGGGCAGGGCAGGCGGGTGCCGCGGTGCAACGCTTGGAACGCAACCACACAACGAGGACGCAACGAGACCGGGGCCGGCGAATCGAATCGCGCGGTCGCGCACGAGTTTAAAGGTAATTGGCGGCGCGCTGTACCTTCTTGGGTGGCCGGCTACGGGCCTTGATCGGTCACCCCGAGAGGCTCGGCGCGACAGGCGCCGAGGCTCTCGGGACGAAGGCCCGCTCGTTGCCCGTCAGCCGGCGCGGCTCGCGCCTCGGGATGACGGACCGCGGCCTGCGCCCGCTTACTTCCCCCCGGCGCCTTGCATCGCGCGCCAGACCCGTTCCGCGGTGGCCGGCATCTCGATATGGGTGATGCCGAATTCGGCGAGCGCGTCCACCACCGCATTGGTGACGGCGGGCAGCGCGCCGACGCAGCCGGCTTCGCCGGCGCCCTTGACGCCGAGCGGGTTGGTCTTGGTCGGCACCGGGTTGCTCTCGACCTTCATGGCCGGGAAGTCGTGCGCGTGCGGCATGGCGTAGTCCTGGAACGAGGCCGTCACGAGCTGGCCGGAGGCGTCGAAATGGATGTCCTCCATCAGCGCCTGGCCGGCGCCCTGCGCGACGCCGCCGTGAATCTGGCCGTGCAGCAGCATCGGATTCATCACGGTGCCGACGTCGTCCACGACGCTGTAGCGCACGATGTCGACCTTGCCGGTCTCGCGGTCGATCTCGACCTCGCAGATATGGCAGCCGTTCGGGTAGTTGTTGACCGGCGCGGTATAGACCGCGGTGGCGGCAAGTCCGGCCTCCATGTCCTTCGGCAGCATTTTCGGATCGTGCGCGGCCACCGCGATTTCCTTGATCGAAAGGGTGCGGTTGGTCTTGTTGGTCGAAAACACGCCTTCGTCGAATTTGAGATCGGTCTCCTCGACCTTGAGCATGTGCGCCGCGAGCTTGCGCGCCTTGGCGATCACCTTCTCGCTCGCCATGTGGAAGGCCGAGCCCGCCATGGTCACCGAGCGCGAACCGCCGGTGCCTTCGCCGTAGAACACCGCGTCGGTGTCGCCCTGCACGTAATGCACGTCGTCGGGATGCAGCCCGAGCCGGTCGCAGACGAGCTGCTTGAACACGGTCTCGTGGCCCTGGCCCTGGTTGTTCGAGCCGGAGAAGATGGTGGCCGCGCCCGAGCGGTCGAAGCGCACCTCGGCGCCTTCCGTGCTCGGCGCGCCGGCGCGCTCGATGGTGTTGGACAGGCCGAAGCCGCGCAGCTTGCCGCGCTTGCGCGATTCCGCCTTGCGCGCGGCGAAGCCCTTGGCGTCCGCGAGTTCGAGCGCGAGGTCCATGTTCTTCTCGAACTCGCCGCTGTCATAGGTGAAGGTCAGCCCGGTCTTGAACGGCATGGCGCTGGGCGGAATGTAGTTGCGCCGGCGCAGCTCGATCGGGTCGATCTTGAGCTCGCGCGCGGCGAGTTCGACCATGCGCTCGATCACGAAGGCGGCCTCGGGGCGGCCGTTGCCGCGATAGGGCCGCATCGGGTTGGTGTTGGTGAAGACCGCCGTGATGTCGACATGGATCGACGGCGTCCGGTACACGCCGGCCAGCGTGCCGGCATTGAGCACGAAGGCGGGCGTGGCGCTCTGCAGATAGGCGCCGATGGCGGCGATGGTCTTCACCCGCATGCCGAGGAAGATGCCGTCCTTGTCGAGCGCGAGCTCGGCCTCGGTGACATTGTCGCGCGCCTGCGCGTCGGAGAGGAAGGCCTCGGTGCGCGTGCTTATCCATTTCACCGGCCGCCCGGTGACCTTCGACGCCAGCAGCACCAGCACCGCCTCGGGGAAGATCGGCGACTTCATGCCGAAGCTGCCGCCGGTGTCGCCGGTGACGATGCGCAGCGCGCTTTCCGGCACGCCGACGATCTTGGCGAGATCGGCGCGGATCGGATGCGGGCGCTGCATGGCGTTGTAGAGCGTGTAATGGCCGGCGGCCGCGTCGTAGTCGCCGACCGCGCCGCGCGGCTCCATGGTGGCGGCGGTGACGCGGTTGATGACGAAGCTGCCCTTCACCACATGCGCGGCATTGGCGAAGGCGGCGTCGGTCGCCGCCTTGTCGCCGATGAGTTCGACGAAGCAGATATTGTCGGGGCAGTCCTCCCAGACGCGCGGCGCGCCCGGCTTGGTCGCATCCGCGGTCGCGACGACGGCGGGCAGTTCCTCGTAGTCGACGGCGATCATCTCGGCCGCGTCCATCGCCTGCGCGACGGTCTCGGCGACCACGAAGGCGACATAGTCGCCGACCCAGCGCACATGGCTATCGGCCAGCACCGGGTAGCGCGGCCGGTACATGGGCGAGCCGTCGCGGCGCCTGTGGCCGCCCGGCACCGGAATTTCGCCATAGCCATTGGCCTTCACGTCCGCCGCGGTGAGCACGGCGAGCACGCCGGGCGCGGCCTTCGCCGCCGCGGTGTCGATCGAGCGGATGCGCGCATGCGCGTGTTGCGCGCGCAGCACCACGCCGTGCACCATGCCCGGCAGCTTCAGATCGTCCACATAGTGTCCGCCACCCCGTACGAGCCGGGGATCCTCGAAACGCGATACGCCTTGACCGATGGCGAATTCACCCATGATGCCTGCCTTGCTGGTTATTGAGAAAGGCCCCGGCTCAAATCCGTCATCCCGAGGTGCGAGCCAAGCAAGCGCCGAAGAATGAACGGCCGGGGCCGTCGCCCTGCGAGGCCCGGCCTTCGGCCGAGCGCCTCAGGGTGACGGAGTGAGGTTGGAATCTATTTCATGGACTTCAGGATTTCCGCAACGCGCGGGGCGAAATAAGTGAGGACCCCGTCGCAACCGGCGCGCTTGAAGGCGATGAGGCTTTCCAGCATGGCGCGCTCGCCGTCGAGCCAGCCGTTCTGCGCCGCCGCCATGATCATCGCGTATTCGCCCGACACCTGGTAGGCGAAGGTCGGCATGGCGAAGGCGTCCTTCACGCGGCGCGCGATGTCGAGATAGGGCATGCCGGGCTTGACCATGATCATGTCGGCGCCTTCCTCGATGTCGAGCGCGACCTCGCGCAGCGCCTCGTCGCTATTGGCGGGGTCCATCTGGTAGGTGCGCTTGTCGCCGGTCAGCGTCTTGGCCGAGCCGACCGCGTCGCGGAACGGCCCGTAGAAGGCGGAGGCGTATTTGGCGGCATAGGCCATGATCGAGATGTCGGCGTATCGGTTGGCGTCGAGCGCCTTGCGGATGGCGCCGACGCGGCCGTCCATCATGTCGGACGGCGCGATGATGTCGCAGCCGGCTTCCGCCTGCACCAGCGCCTGCCGCACCAGCATGGCGACGGTCTCGTCGTTGAGGATGACGCCGTCGCGCAGCAGGCCGTCATGGCCGTGGCTGGTGAAGGGATCGAGCGCGACGTCGCACAGCACGCCGATGCCGGGCGCTTCCTTCTTGATCGCGCGGATGGCGCGGCAGACCAGATTGTCCGGGTTGAGCGCCTCGCTCCCGGTCTCGTCCCGCAATGCGGGATCGGTGTAGGGAAAGAGGGCGATGCAGGGGATGTCAAGTTCGGCGGCGCGCGCGGCTTCGCGCGCGACCTGATCGACCGAGAGCCGTTCGACGCCCGGCATGGAGGCGACCGGCTGGCGCGCATTCTCGCCGTCCATCACGAACAGCGGCCAGATCAGGTCGTCGGCGGTGAGCACGTTCTCGCGCACCATGCGGCGCGCCCAGTCGGCACGCCGGTTGCGGCGCATGCGCACCGTCAGGTCGAGCGAGGGGGTGGTCTCGCTGGTTTGCGGTTCGACGGGCACGAAGCCGATCGAACGCTGCAAGGGCCGGCCGTATTTGATCGCCATGGGGTCTCTTTCTCCGAAGCGGCCCCTATTTAGCCGGTCCGGTGCCCGCCCGCTACCCGCAGCCCGTCAACCCACCCCCGCCAGGGGCGGGCCGGCGCCGCGGGCAGGGCCGTCAGCGCGGCGCCGTCAGTTCCGCCCGGCGCTCCATCTCGGCCGCGGCTTGCAGGCTGTCGGCGTCGCGATAGATCGAGGCGACCGCGAGCAGGCGGCCGCCGCGCCAGTAGCGCGCGACGCAATCGCGCTTGCCGGGATCGCCGTCGATCTCGATGCGGTCCCATTGCTCGGCATGGCCGACATAGTTGATCGGCACGTCGTAATGCTGGCTCCAGAAGAAGGGAACGGCATGGAACGGCGTCCGCTCGCCCATCATGTTGAGCGCGGCGCACTGGCCCTGCCGTTGCGCCACCACCCAGTGCTCGACGCGGATGCGCTCGCCGGTCACCGCATCGGGCCAGCGCGCGATGTCGCCGGCGGCATAGATGCCGGGCGCGCTGGTCTCCAGATATTCGTTTACGCTGACGCCGCGATCGGTGGCGAGGCCGGCCTGTTCGGCGAGCGCCAGGCGCGGCCTGACTCCGACCCCGAGCACCACCAGATCGGCATCGAGCGCCGGTCCGTTCTCGAGCGTGACCGATCCGGGGCCGATCGCGCTGACGCCGTTCTCCAGGTGGAACACGACGCCGTGCTCCTCGTGCAGCGCGCGAACGAAGTCGCCGATCGCGGGCCCGAACACGCGTTCGAGCGGCCGCGGCTCGGGCGCCACCACATGCACCTCGATCTTGCGCGCGCGCAGCGCGGCGGCGGCCTCCAGGCCGATGAAGCTCGCGCCGATCACCACCGCGCGCTTGGCGCCTTGCGCCCGCGCGATGATGGCGCGGCTGTCGGCGAGCGAGCGCAGCACATGCACATGCGGCAGCTCGGCGCCCGGGAGCGCGAGTTTCACCGGCTCGGCCCCGGTGGCGAGCAGCAGCCGGTCGAAGCGAAGCGTCTCGCCGCCGGCCAGCGTGAGCGCGCGCCCGCGCGAATCGAGCGCGCTTACCGTGGTGTCGAGCCGGAGCTCGATGGCGTTTTCCGCGTACCAGCCGTCGGGCCGCAGCGGCACCCAGTCTTCCGGCGCGGTGCCGGCGAGGTAGTCCTTCGACAGGTTGGGGCGGTCGACCGGCGCGGCGGCATCGCTCGAGAGTATGGTGACCGCGCCGGCATAGCCGCGCCGCCGCAGCATCTCGGCCGCGGCGAAACCGGCCGCGCCGCCGCCGACGATGACGATCCGCTCGGACGGCGCGCCGGTCTTTTGTGGCGGCGGGAATTCCTTTTGCTCGCTGACATAGAGGCGGCCGTCGCGGCCCTCCACCCGCCAGCAGGCGAGGGGAGCGAGTGCCGGCGCGGCCAGCGCCTCGCCGGTGTCGAGGTCGAAGCAGGCGTGATGCCAGGGGCAGCGGATGGTCTTGCCGACCACGAGCCCGTCGGCGAGCGGCCCGTGATAATGGGTGCAATGGGCCGACACCGCGGACACGATGCCGTTGCGCCGCACCATGAGCACGGCCTCGCCGCCGACATGGCCGGTGAGCATCCCGTCCTCGGGGAGATCGGCCGGCGCAATCCCTTGCGTGAGGTCGGGTCCGGCCGGTGTCTGGTCCGTGTCCGCCATGTGCCATCCTCCGGTTGCAGCCGGTCAGGGGCCCCAACCCTCATTAGACGCCCGAACGGGCGGAAATTTCCAGCGGCTTTACAACCCTTGATCGCCCCGGTTGCCGGACGGGGACACCCTTGCTAAGCGGGACGGCAGGGGGCTGCCGGTCGTCATGGACTTCGAGCTTTCCGAAGAGCAACGCGCGTTCCAGTCGGTCGCCCGGCAATTCGCCCGCGACCAGATGATGCCCTATGCGCGCGACTGGGACGAAAACGAGACCTTCCCGGTCGAGACCCTGCGCCAGGCGGCCGCGCTCGGCTTCGGCGGTATCTATGTGAGGGAGGACGTCGGCGGCTCCGCGCTGACGAGGCTCGACGCCGCGCTCATCTTCGAGGAACTGGCGCAGGGCTGCACCTCCACCGCCGCCTATCTGTCGATCCACAACATGGCGGCCTGGATGATCGACGCCTTCGGCAGCGACGAGCTGCGCCGGCGCTTCCTGCCCAGGCTCTGCACGATGGAGCATTTCGCGAGCTACTGCCTGACCGAACCGGGCGCCGGTTCCGACGCCGCCCACCTCACCACGCGCGCGCGCCGCGACGGCGACGCTTACGTGCTGGACGGCGCGAAAGCCTTCATTTCGGGCGGCGGCGTGTCCGACGTCTATGTGGTGATGGCGCGCACGGGCGAGGCGGGTGCGCACGGCATTTCCTGCTTCGCGGTGGAGAAGGGCACGCCGGGCCTGTCCTTCGGCGCGCGCGAGAAGAAGCTCGGCTGGAAATCGCAGCCGACCGCCATGGTCGTGTTCGAGGACTGCCGCGTGCCGGCGGCCAACCGCATCGGCGCGGAAGGGCAGGGCTTCAAGATCGCCATGGCGGGCCTCGACGGCGGCCGGCTCAATATCGGCGCCTGCTCGCTCGGCGGGGCGCAATTCTGTCTCGACCGCGCGGTCGAATACATGAAGGAGCGCAAGCAGTTCGGTTCGCGTTTGGCCGAGTTCCAGGCGCTGCAATTCCGCGTCGCCGACTACGCGACCGAGATCGAGGCGGCGCGCTTGCTGCTGCATCGCGCGGCGGCGGCGGTGAGCGCGCACGAGCCGGCCGCCACGCGGCTGGCGGCGCAGGCCAAGCGGCTCGCCACCGATACCGGCTTCGACGTGGTCAATGGGTGCCTGCAACTGTTCGGCGGCTACGGCTATCTCAAGGATCATCCGATCGAGCGCGTGCTGCGCGACGTGCGCGTGCACCAGATTCTCGAAGGCACCAACGAGATCATGCGCGTGATCGTCGCGCGCGCGCTGCTGGGGAATTGAGACGCCGGCGGCGGCCGCCCGGGCGGGCGGACGCGGCGGACCAGGGCCGGCTTGCGCCGCCCGACGCCGCCCAATGTTTCGTCATGCGGTTGAGCTCGCGGCGGGCGACCTTCACGAAGGCCTCGGCGGCCGGCGGCATGGGTTCGGTCGCCACATGCGCCATGAAATAATTGATCCTGATCTCGTCGCCGGCGATGCGGTTGACCTGGAGCCGCAGCTCGTCGAGATGATCGAACACGGCGGCGACCGGCAAGAGCGCCGCCCATTCGCTGGTCGAGATGAATTCGAGCGCGCCGGCCAGGCCGTCGATTTCGATCAGCCGCTCCGGCACGATCCGCCGGGTCTGCAGCGGCTCGTCGAGCAGCCGGTGCAGGCCGTGCCGGAGCGAGGGGATCACCAGCTTGAGATAAGGCGGCCGGTCGAGCCGCGCCGGCTTGCGCGGGTCCAGCCCGAGCTTCTTGCCCGACACCAGCACGAAGCGGTCCTGGTAGACCGGGATGAACTTGAGCGCGGGATGATCCGGCACATGGGTGACGAAAGCGAAATCGAGCTCGCGGCTTTCCAGCAGGCCGATCAGCGTCGTGCTGTAGGCCTCCACGATGCGGATGCCGACGTTGCGGTGGTGTTCGACATAGTCGGTGAGCACGGGCGCCAGGATCGCCTTGCTCAGCGTGGGCGGAATGCCGGCCGCGATCGTGCCCGACAGCGCGCCCGACAGCCGGCGGATTTCGTCGGCGGCCTGATTGGTGTCGTGCAGGATCTGCACCGCATGCTGATGCAGCTTGCGGCCGGCCGCGGTCGGCTTGATGCCGCGGGCGTGGCGCTCGAACAGTTTGGCGTTCAGCGCTTTCTCCAGCGCCGCGATCTGCACGCTCACGCCCGGCTGCGTGGAATGCAGCCGCGCGGCCGCCTTGGAAAAGCTGCCTTCCTCGAAAACGGCGAGGAAATTCCTGAGCTGCTTGATGTCCATGCGGTGGCCGCGACCTAAAAAGAAAACATATGGCTCATATGAGAAACCATTATTTGAACGAATAGCAAGTCCGTCCTATGCATCGGCGCAGAGGAAACGCAAACGCGCGCCAGCGCGGCATTCAAACAAACGCGCGCAAGCGCGGCATTCCGAGAAAGAACAGGTCGCGATGGCTCGCCCCAAGGTCATTCTTCAGCTCTATCCGATGCTCCCGGCCAAGGACGAAAACGACCGCAAGGCCCGGCGCCCGCTCGGCCGCGACCGCGATCTTTATAATCGCGTCGTCCATGAATGGGTCGATATCATCAGGGCGGCCGAGGAAATGGGCGTCTGGGGCGCCGCGACCATCGAGCATCATCTGCATTCGGAGGGCTACGAGGTCGGTCCCAATCCCGGCGTCATGAACGCCTGGTGGGCCGGCCAGTTCAAGAAGATCAATGTCGGCGCGCTCGGCTATGTGATGGCGGCGCAGGATCCGATCCGCGTCGCGGAGGAGACGGCGATCATCGATCACCTGACCAAGGGCCGCTATTTCGTCGGGCTCGCCCGCGGCTATCAATCGCGCTGGACCAACATCATCGGCCAGTTCACCAACAGCGTGGCCACCGTTTCCGACGGCAGCGCCAACGACCAGCGCAACCGCGACATCTTCGAGGAGCGGGTGGCGATGCTGCTCGACTGCTGGACCAAGGAATCGGTCGTGCTCGACGGCAATTACTACCAGGCGCCTTATCCGCTGAAGACCGGTGTGGAAGGCTATCCGGCCTGGAAAATCGCGCGCGAGGCCGGCGCGCCGGGCGAGATCGACGAGAACGGGGCGGTGCGCCGCATCAGCGTGGTGCCGGCGCCCTATCAGAAGCCGCATCCGCCGGTCTTCGTCGCCACCAGCAAGAGCGACGACTCGATCCGCTACTGCGCGCGCAACGGCTTCATCCCGACCTATTTCTCGAAATTCGAAAGCATCGACCGCCAGAGCCTGATCTATGTCGAGGAGGCGGCCAAGGCCGGCCGCGACGTGCGGCGCGGCGAAAAGCAGAACATCGTGCGCTGGCTGCACATCGCCGACAGCGAGGCGGAGTACGACGAGAAGCTCCGCAAATACGACGTCGACATCTACAAGAACTTCTACGGCCCGTTCTTCCCGCAATTCCCGACCGATCCGAACACCGACTTCGTAGAGAACATCAAGGGCTCCGGGATCTACACCGGCGGCACCGTCGAGCAGGTGCGCGCGCAATGGCAGCAGATTTTCGGCGTCGTGCCGTCGGAATACATCACGCTGATCTTCCACTATGCCCAGCAGCCGAAGGACGACGTCATCGCGACCTTGCAGCGGTTCATGACGCAGGTCTGGCCGCAGCTCGAGAGCGCCGAGAGCGGCCGCGCCGTGGCGGCCGAGTGAGACGTCCGCCGTCCCGTAAGCGCAGCCAGTGATATGAGGTCAGGCGTGGCCGTTCCGGCAGTTCCACAGTCGTGCGCTCCCCCGGACGCACAGGGCGATGACGCGGTGCCGGCGCACAGCTTCACCGCCTGCATGCGGCAGATCCCCGGGGCGGTCGCCATCGTCGCGGCCGGCAGCGTCGGCGATCGTCGCGGCCTGGTCGCCACGTCCTGGTGCTCGGTCTCGGTGGAGCCGGCGTCGGTCCTGGTTTGCGTCAACCGCGACGCCAGCGCCCACGACGTCATCCGGCGCTGCGGCCTGTTCAGCCTCAATCCGCTGACCACGGATCACGGAGAAATCATGTCGGTGTTCGCCGGCCAGCGCGGCCTGGCCGGGGAGGCGCGGTTTCATCACGGCCATTGGCGCACGGGCCGTTCCGGCGCGCCGGTGCTGATGGACGCGGTCGCCAGCCTGGAATGCCGGCTGGCCGAGCATTACGTGCATCACAGCCACAGCATCTTCATAGGCCGGGTGATCCATTTGCGCACCACGCCGGAGGCCGAGGCCCTGATCTATACCCGGCACGCGGGGGCGCGCGCGGTGGCGCTCGCCTGAGCGGGCGGGCGCGGCTCCCCCCTCGCGGGAACCGGGCGAAGCGGCTATGACGGATCGCCATGTCCGTCGCTCCCGCTACCCCGCCTGAGCCCGAAATCCTGTTCGAACGCCGCGGCGCGGCCGGAATCGTCACCCTCAACCGGCCGAAGGCGCTCAATGCCGTTACCCACGGCATGGTCTTGGCCTTGCGCGCGCAGCTCGCGGCCTGGGCGGAGGATCCCGCCGTCACCCGCGTGGTGATCTTGGGGGCGGGCGAGCGCGCCTTCTCGGCCGGCGGCGATATCCGTCATCTCTACGATCTCGGCCAGGCCGGCCGCCATGCCGAGGCGCTGCGGTTCTGGCGCGACGAATACCCGCTCAATGTCGCGATCAAGAACTATCGCAAGCCGTATATCGCGCTGATCGACGGCATCGTGATGGGCGGCGGCGTCGGTGTTTCGCTGCACGGCTCGCATCGCGTGGCGGGCGACCGTTTCTCCTTCGCGATGCCGGAAGTCGGCATCGGCTTCTTTCCCGATGTCGGCGCCACCTGGTTTCTGCCGCGCATGCCGGGCGAACTCGGCACCTATTGCGCGCTCACCGGCGAACGCTTCGGCCCGGCCGACGCGGTCGCGGCCGGGCTCGCCACCCATCGCGTCGCCTCGGCGCGCTTTGCGGAGCTCCTCGACGGCCTGACCGGAACCGTTCCGGTCGATGCGCTCATCGCCGCCTTCGCCGAGCCGGCGGGGGAGGGGCCGATCATGGCGCGCAAGCGCGCCATCGACCGGCTGTTCGCGGGCGCGAGCGTCGAGGGCATCCTGGCGGCGCTCGACCGCGAAGCGGCGTCCGGCGCGGCCGATGCCGAATGGGCGGCCAAGACCGCCGCCACCATGCGGACGAAATCGCCGCTCAGTTTGAAGATCGCGCTCGCGCAGGTGCGCCGCGGCGCGCGCTGGGATTTCGCGGCGTGCATGCGCGCCGAATTCCGCATAGTCTCGCGCATCATCCACGGGGCCGATTTCTACGAGGGCGTGCGCGCGGTGATCGTGGACAAGGACAATCGCCCGCGCTGGCGACCGTCGAGCCTGGCCGACGTGAGCGAGCCGCAGGTCGAATGCCATTTCGCGCCGCTCGGCGAGCAGGAACTGCCATTGCCATGATCGAGCCGATCGTTCACGACGACATCCGCAATCTCGAGCCCGTGCACGAGCGCGAGGACGAGGCCGCGGCCGCGCGCTGGACGGTGCGGCTCATTCTTTTCCTGCGCGTCATGGCCGGCCTTTCGATGCTCAAGGGCCTCTATCATTGGGCGCGCGTCTGCGGCATCGGCATCGGCCACGACCAACCGTTCGAGCTGCATTCGATCGCCTGGCAGAGCGCGACGGTGTTTTTCGCGGTGATCGACCTGGTCGCCGCCGTCGGGCTGTGGCTGGCCGCCGCCTGGGGCGCGGTGATCTGGCTGATGTCGATTGCCTCGATGCTGGCGCTGGAAATATTTTTCCCGCAGGTGTTCGGCGGCGGCCTCTTGACCGTTCTCATAGAAGTCGCGCTGATCGCGATTTATCTCGGGCTCGCCTTGAAATCGGCCCAGGAACATCCGCCGTAACGATAAACTTGCCATAAGGGAGGAGCGCATGGCGCGGATCGGATTTGTCGGCCTCGGCAATATGGGGCTGCCGATGGCGCAAAATCTCATCAAGGCCGGGCACGAGGTCGAGGGCGTCGACGTCAATCCGGCCTCGGTGGAAAAGCTCAGGGCCGCCGGCGGCACGCCGGTCGATCACGCCAAGGTGGCGGCGGCGCGCGCCGATGTCGTGATCACCATGCTGCCCTCCGGCAAGGAGGTGCGCGAGGTCTATCTGGGCGCCGGCGGCATCGTCGAGAACGCCAATCCGGGCACGCTTCTGATCGACTGTTCGACCATCGACGTGGAGACCGCGCGCGCGGTCGCGCGCGAGGCGGAAGCGCACGATCTCCTGATGCTGGACGCGCCGGTGTCCGGCGGCGTCGGCGGCGCCACCGCCGGCACGCTCACCTTCATGTGCGGCGGCTCGGCGCAGGCCTTCACGCGCGCGCAGTCGATCCTGGAGAAGATGGGCAAGACCATCGTGCATGCCGGCGGGGCGGGCAACGGGCAGGCCGCCAAGATCTGCAACAACATGATCCTCGGCATTTCGATGATCGCGGTCTCGGAAGCCTTCGTGCTGGCCGAACAGCTCGGCCTCGAGCACCAGAAGCTGTTCGACATCGCGTCGAAATCGTCGGGCCAGTGCTGGTCGCTCACCAGCTATTGCCCGGTGCCCGGTCCCGTTCCGGCCTCGCCCGCCAATCGCGACTATCAGGCCGGCTTCACCGCCGCGATGATGCTGAAGGATCTGAAGCTGTCGCAGGAGGCGGCCAAGGCCGCGGGCGCCAACACGCAACTCGGCGGCGCGGCGGCAAGGATCTATTCACAATATGTCGAAAGCGGCGAGGCGGGCCGCGACTTCTCCGGCATCATCAGGTTCATTCGCGGGTGAGGGCGTCGCGCCATTGCGATCGTCGTGCCGGGGCACCGCGCCGCCGCGCCGTGCGGCGCGAATGCGTGCCAACGCGCTTGCGGCGCGTGTCCCGCAATGACGTCTTCCACCGGCAACGGCTTCCAAGGTGAACGAAGTATTGCCCCGTTCGCTGCAATTGATTCCGCAAGAATTGGTTCACCTTTGCAAATAAACCTAATCTTTATGGTGTTATTTAAGCCGATTTTAGACTGCACCCCTTAGGTTGCGGCATCTGGAACGGGGAAAACAGGGCCCCGGGACGAAAGAAACAAAACGCAAGGGGCGTTGAACATGAAAGCCGTTGCCAAGACGGTCGAGCAGCCCGAGCGCGATGCGCGCTTCGAACACATCAGGCCGCTGTATCTGGAGGCCTTGACGCTGGTTGAGCGTCTGCATCGCCGTCTGCTCGACGTGATCAAGGATGAATTCGATCGCCGCGGACGTTCCGACATCAATTCGGTGCAGGCGCTGCTGCTGTACAATATCGGCGACAAGGAGCTGACCGCCGGCGAGCTGCGCACGCGCGGTTACTATCTCGGCTCCAACGTGTCGTACAATCTCAAGAAGCTGGTCGAGATGAGTTTCCTCGATCACCAGCGCAGCCGCGTCGATCGCCGCTCGGTGCGCATCAAGCTCACCGAGAAGGGCCGCGAGGTGCGCGACATCGTCGAGGCGCTCTATCAGAAGCACGTGCGCACGGTCGAGCAGGTGGGCGGCATCAATGCCGACGAGTTCGCCACGCTCAACAAGTCGCTGCACCGGCTCGAACGCTTCTGGACCGACCAGATCCTCTATCGCCTGTAGCTCTACCGTTCTGGCAAGACGACTTGCCCCGGCCGCCGCCTCCCCGCGGCCGGGGCTTTGTCCGTTGCCGGCGACCGTCGCCTGCCGCCGGTCAGGGCCGGCGCGCGCGGGCCACGCCGCCCGGAATGACGAGAGCGTGATCGCGGCCACAAAATCGCCCCCTGGCATCGCTAGGCGGAAGCAGGTAATTAGCGGCGCCCACAGCCGGGACCGGGCGCCATTCCGTCGAGACCATCGATGAAACCACCTTCACGCCGGGCCGGGCACGGCCCCGACCGCCGCGCCTTTCTCGCTTATCTCGGAACCGCCCTCGCCAGCGGCGGCGCCATGCTGCGTCCGGCCGCCGCCGAGGATGCGACGCTGCAGGCCCTGATCGACCAGAACCAGCGCCGCGAGCTCGGCCAGGAATTCGACTCCGCCTCGCGCACCATCCGCATGCCGCAGGCCTCGCTGCCGACGCTGGCGCCGTCCACGGTCGACACCACCGCGCTGGCGGTCGGCCAATACGAGGGCATCCTCGCGCGCGGCGGCTGGCCGCGGGTGCCGCCGATCGAGCGGCTGCGGCTCGGCAACAAGCATCCGAGCGTGGTGGCGCTGCGCAAGCGCCTGATCGTCTCGGGCGATCTGGAAGCCAATGCCGGGGAAACCGACATTTTCGATTCCTATGTCGAGGCGGCGGTGCGCCGCTTCCAGGCCCGCCACGGCATCAGCGTCGACGGCATCGTGCGCAAGATGACCTTCGACCGCCTCAATATCCCGTGCGACGTGCGGCTGGCCCAGCTCAAGGTCAATCTGGCGCGCCTGCGCAGCGCCACCGCCCATCTCAGCGGACGCTATGTGATGTGCAACATCCCGGCGGCCCAGATCGAGGCGGTCGAGAACGGCGTCGCGGTCAGCCGCCACACCGCGGTGGTCGGCAAGCCGGACCGGCCGTCGCCGGAGATCAACAGCAAGATCGTCGAGGTCAATTTCAATCCGTTCTGGACCGTGCCGGTCTCGATCGTGCGCCGCGATCTCATTCCGCTGATGCAGAAGGATCCGACCTATCTCACCAGCGAGCACATCCACATTTACGACATGCACGGCAACGAGCTCACGCCGTCGCAGATCAACTGGTATTCCAACGAGGCGGTGAGCTACCGCTTCCGTCAGGACCCCGGCAGCTTCAATTCGCTCGGCTCGATCCGCATCAATTTCCCGAGCAAGGACGGCGTGTATATGCACGACACGCCGCAGAAGGGCCTGTTCGGCGAGGACATGCGTTTCCATTCCTCCGGCTGCGTGCGCGTGCAGAACGTGCGCGAACTGGTGGATTGGCTGCTGCGCGACACGCCCGGCTGGTCGCGCGCGGAAATCGACGCGGTGATCAAGTCGGGCGAGCGCAAGGATGCCCGCCTCGCCAAGCCGGTGCCGGTCTATTGGGTCTACATCACCGCCTGGGCGACCCCGGACGGCGTGGTGCAGTTCCGCGACGACATCTACAACCGCGACGGGCTGGGTCCGCAGGCGACCGTGAAGGGCTGACGCTCCTGCCCTCCCGCGTCGGGGAAGGGGCGCCCGCCCAGGCGCATGGCGCGCGGGCGGGCCGGCTGGGGTGAGAGGTGAGGCGGCCAAGAGTTTGGGCCAAGAGCCGGGGCCAACAGTCCCCCTCGCGGCTCGCTTGCGCGCCCGGCATCCTCGCGCAAAGACCAGTCGCCCCAACATCTTGCGCCGGAAAGCCGCTCTACTCCCCAAAACTTGGCGCCTCATCGCCGATATGGTATTGGCGGGGTTGAATCCCGAACTTACCTGTCAAGTCGGCGCGGGCCTCGGCAAGGCGCGGCGCCAGGAGAATGTGATGTCGGTCAAGCCGAGTTCCCAGCCCGCCGGCGACGCGGGTTCCCTGTTCGCCACGCCCCTGAGCGCCGTCGATCCCGAGATCGCCAAGGCGATCGAGTTGGAACTCGGACGCCAGCGCGACGAGATCGAGCTGATCGCGTCGGAGAACATCGTGTCGCGCGCGGTACTGGAAGCGCAGGGCTCGGTGCTCACCAACAAATATGCCGAAGGCCTGCCGGGCAAACGCTATTACGGCGGTTGCCAATATGTCGACATCGTCGAACGGCTGGCGATCGAGCGGGTGACCAGGCTGTTCGGCTGCAAGTTCGCCAATGTGCAGCCCCATTCGGGCGCTTCCGCCAATGCGGCGGTGTTCTTCGCGCTGATGCAGCCGGGCGACACCTTCATGGGCCTCAATCTCGCCGCCGGCGGGCATCTCTCGCACGGCATGGCGCTCAATCTGTCCGGCAAATGGTTCAAGCCGGTGCCGTACAATGTTCGGCGCGACGACCACCGCATCGACATGGACGAGGTCGAGCGGCTCGCGCATGAGCACAAGCCGAAACTGATCATCGCCGGCGGCTCCGCCTATCCGCGCGTCATCGATTTCCGCCGCTTCCGCGAAATCTGCGACGCGGTCGGCGCCTATCTCATGGTGGACATGGCCCATTTCGCCGGCCTGGTGGCCGGCGGCGTGCATCCCTCGCCGTTCCCGCATGCGCATGTGGTGACCACCACCACGCACAAGACGCTGCGCGGCCCGCGCGGCGGCGTAATCCTGTCCGACGACGAGGACCTGGCCAAGAAGATCAACTCGGCGGTGTTTCCCGGCCTGCAGGGCGGCCCGTTGATGCATGTGATCGCCGCCAAGGCGGTCGCCTTCGGCGAGGCGCTTCAGCCCGGCTTCAAGGTCTACGCCAAGAACGTCGCGGAAAACGCCAAGGCGCTGGCGGAAACGCTCAAGGCGCACGGCCTCGATATCGTCTCCGGCGGCACCGACACGCATCTGATGCTGGTCGATCTGCGGCCCAAGCGGCTGACCGGCAAGGTGGCGGAAGCCGCGCTCGGACGCGCCCACATCACCTGCAACAAGAACGGCATCCCGTTCGATCCCGAGAAGCCGACCGTCACGTCCGGCATCCGGCTCGGTACGCCGGCCGGCACCACGCGCGGCTTCGGCGTGGCGGAATTCCGCCAGGTCGGCGAGATGATCGTCGAGGTGCTCGACGTGCTGTCGCAGAAGCAGGCGGAAGAGGATTCGCTGGTGGAAGGCGCGGTGCGCGACAAGGTGAAGGCGCTGCTCGAGCGGTTTCCGATCTATCAGGGGTGATAGGAACCGTGACGAGCGCTACCGGCCTTGGTCCCGTCACCCTGAGGCGCCCGGCGCGGAACGCGCCGAGCCTCGAAGGGCGACGGCCGGGGCCGTTCATCCTTCGAGGCTTGCGCGCCCAAAGGGGCGCGCCCGCACCTCGGGATGACGGGCCAAAGCGGTCGCTAGGAGGGGGAAGCAACTATGCGCTGCCCATCATGCGGTAGCCTCGATACGCAGGTGAAGGATTCTCGGCCGACCGAGGATTCCGCGGTGATCCGCCGCCGCCGCGTGTGTCTGACCTGCAATTTCCGCTTCACCACTTTCGAGCGCGTGCAGCTGCGCGAACTGACCGTCATCAAGCGCAATGGCCGCCGCGTGCCCTTCGACCGCGACAAGCTGATGCGCTCGGTCGAAATCGCGCTGCGCAAACGCCCGGTCGATCCCGAACGGGTCGAGCAGATGGTGTCGAAGATCGTGCGCGAACTGGAAAGCCTGGGCGAGAACGAAGTCACCTCCGAAACCATCGGCGAGACGGTGATGGAGCACCTGCGCACGCTCGACGACGTCGCCTATGTGCGCTTCGCCTCGGTCTATCGCAATTTCCGCGAGGCCAAGGATTTCCGCGCGGCGCTCGACGAACTGTCGGAAGACGGCAAGCCGATCGTTTCCGCACGCAAATGAACGGTTTTTTCGTGAGCGCCCCGCAGCCTTTCCCGCCCCCCGCGAGCTCTTGCGAGCGGTGGGGAGGGTCGACGCCTAAGGCGTCGGGGTGGGGGGCTCTTAGTCTTTCTCTTTCCAATAACAGGTCCCCCCACCCCCGACCCCTCCCCACCGCTCCGCTTCGCTGCGCGGGGGGAGGGGAGCAAACGCTCTCCTTCGTGCGATGACGGAAACGACGACAGAAACAAAATCCATGGGCGACGACGCCCGCTACATGCAACTCGCGCTCGCGCTCGGCCGCCGCGGCCTCGGCCGCGCCTGGCCCAATCCGGCGGTCGGCGCCGTGATCGTGAAGGACGGCGTCATCGTCGGCCGCGGCTGGACGCAGGACGGCGGCCGTCCGCATGCCGAGGTGGAGGCGCTGCGCCACGCCCGGAAAGCCGCGCAAGGCGCGACCATGTATGTCACGCTCGAGCCGTGCTCGCATCACGGCAAGACGCCGCCCTGCGCCGACGCCATCATTCGCGCCGGCATCGCGCGCGTCGTGTCGGCGCTGGAAGATCCCAACCCGGAAGTGGCCGGGCAGGGCCATGAGCGGCTGCGCGCCAAGGGCATCGCGGTCGATGTGGGCCTCGGCGCGGAAGAGGCGCGGCGCGACCATGCCGGTCATATCGCGCGCGTCGCCCAAGGCCGCCCGCATGTCACGCTCAAGCTCGCCATTTCCGCCGACGGCAAGGTCGGGCTTGCCGGCCGCAAGCCGGTCGCGATCAGCGGGGAAGCGGCGCGCGATCGCGTATTCATGATGCGCGCGCAGAGCGACGCCATCCTGGTCGGCATCGGCACCGTGCTGTCGGATAATCCGCAACTGACCTGCCGGCTGCCCGGCATGTTCGAGCGCTCGCCGGTGCGCGTGGTGCTCGACTCGCGTTTGAACGTGCCGCTGTCGCTGGCGGTGATTTCGACCGTGCGCGAGACGCCGACCTGGGTATTCGGTTCGACCAAGGCCTCGCCGGTGGCCGAGGAGATTTTGCAGCAGAAAGGCTGCAAGGTGTTCCGCGTCGAGGAGACGAACGGCAAGCTCGATCTCGAACAGGTGCTGAAGACGCTGGCGGGCGAAGGGATCACGCGGCTGATGGTGGAGGGCGGGCCGACGGTGGCGGCGAGCTTCGTCTCCGCCGATCTGGTCGACGAGGCGGTGCTGCTGCGCGGCGAAAAGAGCATCGGCGCCGACGGCATCGATCCCTTGCAGGGCATGGCGCTGTCCGCGCTCACGGAAGCGCTCGCGCTTGCTGGCACGGAGAAGGTCGGGGCCGATACGATCGAAATTTACGAGCGCAAATAGATGTTCACCGGCATCGTCACCGACCTGGGCGAAATTCGCAGCGTCGAGGCGCGCGCGAACAATCTGCGCCGCCTGTCGATCTACACCCGCTATCCGCGCGCCGAGCTTGTGGATGGCGCCTCGGTCGCCTGTTCCGGCGTCTGCCTGACCGTGGTCGAGACCGGCGAGGACAACGGGCGCACCTGGTTTGCCGCCGATGCGGCGGCGGAAACGCTCGCCATCACCACGGTCGGCCGCTGGGCAGCGGGCACCCGCATCAATCTCGAGCGCCCGCTCAAGATCGGCGACGAGTTGGGCGGGCATCTGGTGTCCGGCCATGTCGACGGCGTCGCGACCGTGGTCGCGCGCGAGGACATGACCGAGATGGCGCGCTTTCTTTTGCGCGCGCCGCATGCGCTCGCCCGTTTCATCGCGCCCAAGGGCTCGGTCGCACTCGACGGCGTGTCGCTCACGGTCAACGCGGTGGAAGGAGATACCTTCTCGGTGCTGGTCATCCCGCACACCTTGCAGGTCACCACCTTTGGAACCCTGCGCAAAGGCGACGACGTCAACCTCGAAGTCGACACCATGGCGCGCTATGCCGCGCGGCTGATGGAGACGCGGTAGCCGTTACCTTCAGGTGCGAGCGCCGCGCGCCTCGAAGGAATGCGGTGCCGGTTTCCGAGGGCAGCCTTCGCGGCGCGGCGCGTTCGGCGCCGCGCAGCTCGGGATGACGGGAAAGGCGCTGCGCGTCCGTGGACGCGAAGCCCTTGTTCGGGCGGTCCGCGCTTGCTACCACGCCGGCCAATTCAGGAAAGAACCATGGCCAAGAAACGTACCGGCGCTGCGACCAGCGCCAAGAAGACCGATACCAAGACCGGCGCCAAAGCCGCGGCCAAAAGCGCCGCGAAAGCGGACCGTCTGCGCATGCTGGTCGTGGAAGCGCGCTTCTACGACAATTTCGCCGACGCACTGCTTGCCGGCGCCATGCAGGTGCTGGAGGAGGCGGGCGCCGACGTCGATCTCGTCACGGTTCCGGGCGCGCTCGAAATCCCAGCCGCCATTGCCATGGCCGTGGACGCCGCCGCCGCCAAGCGCGACCCGTATGACGGTGTCGTCGCGCTCGGTTGCGTGATCGAGGGCGAAACCTATCATTTCGAGGTCGTTTCAAACGAATCCGCGCGCGGCCTGATGGACCTCAGCATCCAGCGCAAGCTGCCGCTCGGCAACGGCATCCTTACCGTCGACGACGAAGCGCAGGCCTATGCCCGCCTCGGCGGCGCCGAAGGTCACAAGGGCGCCGATGCCGCGCGCGCCGCGCTCGCCATGGTGCGGATCAAGCGCGAGCTGGCGGGCAAGTGATGGCCGGTCCCCGCGAGCCGAAGGACGCGCGCAAGGCCAACAAGCGCGGCGCGGCACGGCTGGCCGCCGTGCAGGCGCTCTACCAGATGGACATGGCCGGCACGGGGCTCAACGAGATCCTGGCGGAGTTCGAGAGCCATTGGCTTGGCCGCGAGGTCGAGGGCGCGCAATATCTGCCGGCCGAGGCCGCCTTTTTCCGCGACATCGTCTCCGGCGTGGTGCGCGAACAGCGCGCGCTCGATCCGCTGATCGACGAGGCCCTGCAGAAGGGCTGGCCCTTGAAGCGCATCGAGGCGGTGCTGCGCGCCGTGCTGCGCGCGGGCGCCTACGAACTGTCGCATCGCCGCGACGTGCCGGCGCGCGTGGTGATTACCGAATATGCCGATGTCGCCTCCGCCTTCGTCGAGCGGGACGAGACCGGCATGGTCAATGCCGTGCTCGATCAACTGGCGCGCAAGCTCCGAGAGGAAGAATTCGCGGCCTAGCTGTTGCCGCATCGGGACGGCCGGGACAAGCCCGGCCATGACGGGATAGCCTCTCCGCCATGACATCCGACGACGACAAGCTCTCCGCCGAGGACCGCCTGATCGCGCGCTTTTTCCAGCCGGTCGCGACCCATCCGGGCGCGCTCGGCTTGTCGGACGACGCCGCCTTCGTCACGCCGCCGGCCGGCTGCGATATCGTGCTCAAGACCGACGCCATCATCGGCGGCGTGCATTTCTTCCCCGAGGATGCCGCCGATACCGTGGCGCAGAAGGCGCTGCGGGTGAACCTGTCCGATCTCGCTGCCAAGGGCGCGACGCCGCTCGGCTTCCTGGTGTCGCTCGCGCTGCCCAAGGACACCGGCGAAGCCTGGCTGGCGTCGTTCGCGCAAGGCCTGCGCGCGGACGCCGAGGCTTTCGCCTGTCCCTTGTTCGGCGGCGACACCGACCGCACGCCCGGGCCGATCATGATCTCCATCGCCATGGTGGGCAGCGTGCCGCAAGGCACCATGGTGCGCCGCGCCGGCGCCAAGCCGGGCGACCTGGTGTTCGTCACCGGCACCATCGGCGACGCCGCGCTCGGCCTCGTGCTGCGCAAGGGCGCGCAATGGCCGCTCGGCGAGGCGCAGCGCGCGCATCTGTTGTCGCGCTATCTGCTGCCGCGGCCGCGCAACGCCTTGGCGGAAGCGGTGCGGACGCACGCTTCCGCCGCGATGGACGTCTCGGACGGCCTGGCCGGTGACCTCGCCAAGCTCGCGCGCGTGTCGCAGGTCGCCGCCGAGGTGGAGGCGGCAAGCGTGCCGCTCTCCGATGCCGCGCGGGCGGCCGTGGCGGCCGATCCCGCGATGCTCGAGACCGCGCTCACCGGCGGCGACGATTTCGAAATCGTCTGCACCGTGCCGCCGCGCAAGGCCGACAGTTTCCGCGCCGCCGCGCGGGCCGCCGGCGTCGCGGTCAGCACAATCGGCCGCATCGCGGCGGGCGAGGGCACCCGCTTTCTTTCCGCGGAAGGCCGCGCGCTCTCCTTCAAACGCGCCTCGTTCAGTCATTTCTGAACGGCCTCGTCATTCCGGGGCGAGGCGGCCGGCGGCGCGCCCGGCATCCGGGAGTCATGAGCACGGAGCATCAGGCCCCGGATTGCGGGTTCGCCCGCATGGCGCGTCGAAGACGCGCGTGAACGCGCTTACGCGCTCGCACCGCGGAATGACAGTGGCTATAGTCGCGCCGAACATCGTTCCAGAGGAAACGCCATGCTCGACATGACGGCGCAAAAAAACGCGCTCCCGGCCTACGAGCCGCATCGCAACTTCCAGAAACTGCACAAGTCGTTTCCGACCTCGGCCTGGATGCGCCGGCGCGCACCCAAGAACGTGCCGCTGTTCGCCTTCGAATATGGCGACACCGGCGCCGGCAACGATGTCGGGATCGAGCACAACTGGGCCGCCTTCGACAATGTCAAAATCGTGCCGCGTTACGGCGTCACCAACAAGCTGCCGCCGGTCGATGTCGAACTGTTCGGGAGCCGCTACAACGCGCCGATCGGCATCGCGCCGATGGGCGGGCCGTCGCTGGTCTGGCCGGGCGCCGACATCCTGATGGCGAAGGCCGCGCAGCGCGCGCGCGTGCCCTACACGCTGAGCGTGGCCGGCGGCGCGACCATCGAGCAGGCGGCGGAAGCCGCGCCCGACGTGTTCTGGCTGCAGCTCTACCGGTTCTGGCACGACGATCACAAGATCGGCTTCGACCTGATGCGGCGCGCGCAGGCGGTGGAAGCCAAGGTGCTCACGCTCACGCTCGACGTGCCGGTGCGCACCACGCGCTCGCGCGAGGCCTATGCCGGGCTCGCCAGCGAATTCCGCCCCAATGCGCGCATGATCTACGAAATGATGGTGCGGCCGAAATGGCTGCTCGCGCTGCTGCGCAACGGCTATCCGCGCTTCGCCACCATCAGCCAATACGCGCCGCCGCGCGCCTCCACCAACGAGGTCATCGCCTTTGCGCGCGCGCGCATGGGCGGCGCCTTCAACTGGGAAGAGGTCAAGCGCTATCGCGATTTCTGGAAAGGCCCGATGACGCTGAAAGGCATCCTGCATCCGGCCGATGCCGAAAAGGCGGTGGCGCTCGGCATCGACGGGATCTGGATCTCGAACCACGGCGGACGGCAGATCGAGGCGCTGGTGCCCTCGATCGACGCGCTGCCCGCGATCGTCGCGGCGGTCGGCGACAAGGCGACCGTATTGATCGACAGCGGCATCCGTTCCGGCCAGGACGTGATGCGCGCGCTCGCGCTCGGCGCCAAGGCCGCCTTTGCCGGCAAGACCTTCCTGTGGGCGGTGGCCGCCATGGGCGACGAAGGGCCGGCCCAGCTCATCGACCTTTATATCGACGAGCTGAAAGCCTCGCTCGGCCAGATCGGCGCGCTCTCGGCCGCCGACGCCCGCAATGCCCGCGTGCTGCACCCGGGCAAGATCGCGTTCTAGCGGTCTCCGGTCCCTGCCGGTCCCGGACCCGCGCTGACGGGGCCGCGCGCAGGCGCGGCCCGAGGGCAGGTGCTCGCGCGTGCGCAGCCCATCCGGCAACCAAAGGCAGTGTCCTGCTTCCCTGGATACCGCACGCGCGGCCTTTGCCCGCGGGCTTCGGCCTGCGCGCCGAATGACGGGGAAGGGACAACCCAGCCCTGCGCGAGCGGCAGTAGCATTGTTTCTCCAAGGCCCCTAAATGGGGGATAGTTTTGCCGGGGGCCCGTGATTCATGTCGGCGGTTGCCGAATCTTTTCCGCATTCGCTGATCGACGACCGGATCGCCCGCCGCAACGCCATCGTGTTGGCGATCGGGCAGGCGCTCGGCGGCGCCAACAACACGATCATCTTCTCGACCGCCAGCATCGTCGGTTCGGTGCTCGCCCCCGACAAGGGCCTCGCGACGCTGCCGATCAGCACCATGGTCATCGGCATGTGGTTCGGCACGCTGCCGGTGGGCTGGCTGGCGCGCGCCTTCGGCCGGCGCATCGCGTTGCAGATCGGCGCGGTCATGGGCGTGCTGTCCGGCCTGATCGCGTATCATGCCGTGACGGTCGGCGATTTCTGGCTGCTGCTGTTCGGCACATTCTGCGGCGGGCTCTACGCGGCCGCGTTCCAGTCCTACCGTTTCGTCGCGGCCGATACCGCGAGCGAAGGCTACCGGGCGAAAGTGGTGTCCTGGGTGCTGGCCGGTGGCGTGGTCGCCGCCGTGCTCGGGCCGCAGGTCGTCATTTTCAGCAAGGACCTGCTCGCGCCCTATACCTTCGCCGCCAGTTACCTGGCGCAGGCCGCCTGCGCGGCGGCGGCGATCGTCGTGCTGCGATTCATCAAGGTCCCGCGCCATGCCGCCAAGCATGCCGAGCCGATGCGGCCGCTCGCCGAGATCGTGCGGCAGCCGCGGTTCATCGTCGCGGTCGCCTGCGGCGTCACCGCCTACGCCACCATGAATTTGCTGATGACCTCGGCGCCGCTCGCCATGGTCGGCTGCGGCCATTCGGTCACCGATGCGACTCTCGGCATCCAGTGGCACGTGCTGGCCATGTACGGCCCGAGCTTCTTCACCGGCAGCCTGGTGGCCCGCTTCGGCGTCGCGCCCATCACCGGCATCGGGCTGGCGCTGCTGGCGGTGACCGGCGTGGTGGGCCTGACCGGCTTGTCGGTCGCGCATTTCTGGACCGGCCTCATCCTGCTCGGTCTCGGCTGGAACCTGGCGTTCATCGGCGCCACCACGCTCGTGACCCAATGCCACCGTCCGGCGGAGCGCACGCGCGTGCAGTCGTTCAACGACTTTTTGATTTTCGGCTCGATGGCGGTGGCCTCGTTCTCCTCCGGCCAGGTGCTCGCGCTGTTCGGCTGGGCGGGGCTCAATCAGATCCTGTTCCCCGCGGTCTTCGTGGCCGCCGCGCTGCTCGTGTGGCTGACGCGGCGCGATCGCGCCCGCGCCGCGGCGGTGTAAGTCTTCGCTCGGCTCGCGCTTTCGCGAAGCCTTCTCCACGGTCGTCCTCCGCATAAGCTCCTCCGCTGTCATGCCCGCGCAAGCGGGCATCCAGTACGCCGCAGCCGATCGAGAGGGCACGGCGTACTGGATTCCGGCTCTCGCGCTGCTGCGCATCGCTCGGCCGGAATGACAACGGTTTTTGCGCGGCCGGA
>Ga0180222_1000783_pt1 | contig 40627 bp, 30 predicted proteins | sample eDN5th37CKraftOP_FD_151336 | JGI IMG/M metagenome (GOLD analysis project Ga0180222, IMG submission 151336) | Enriched Organic Plus compost microbial communities from Emeryville, California, USA - eDNA 5th pass 37_C Kraft OP (version 2) (version 2) ...
TATAGAAACCGGAGCGGTAGCCCAGCATCATGGCGCGCCCCAGCATATCGCCGTCGCCATAGGGCCACCAGCTATCGCGGATGTTGTCGCTGCCGCTGAACACGGTGACGCCGGCTGCGCGCAGCGTTAGCACCGGCGGAAACGGCCGTGCGCCCGGCGCGTTGGTTATGTCGCGATAGCGTTCACGGACTGCCGCGATGGTCTGCAGCGAGGCGAGGCCGACGCTGGCATCCACCATCACGTGGCTGCGCATCCGTGTGGCGCCATTGGTGAGGCATAGTTCGAGCTGATCGCGGGCCCGCTTTTCCATCGGCGCGGCGGCGGCCATGTTGCGATGCTGGATCTCGACCCGCTCGCGAACATCGAAGCCGGCGGTGTTCGGCACATGCGGACGCCAAGTGTCGCCGTAGAAGCTGGTGTCGAGATGGATATGGCCTTCAACGAAGCCGGGCAGCACCAGCTGATCATCAAGATCGATCGATGCCGTGGTGAGAAGATCCGGCGACGCATGGCCGAAGGAGGCAAATCGTCCCTGCGATACGACGATGTCGGATCGCTCGCCATTCGGCAGGCGCCCGTTGCGAAAGATCACGTTGCCGCTTCCGGTCATGCGACAGCCTCCTCATGCTGCGGCGGCATCGTCTCACCGGCCACCATCGGTTTCAATGCTGCGGCGAAAGCGGCTGCCCGAAACAGAAGAGCCATCCCGGATGCCGGGATGGCTCTTGGATCGAAGGCGGCGCGGCGACGATGCGTGCCGGTCCACAGCTACTTGCGCTTGTCGAGATCGACGTAGGTGCGCTGGGTGGCGCCGGTGTAGAGCTGACGCGGACGGCCGATCTTCTGCGCCGGATCCTCGATCATTTCGCTCCACTGGCTGATCCAGCCCACGGTGCGGGCCACGGCGAACAGCACGGTGAACATCGAGGTGGGGAAGCCCATCGCCTTCAGCGTGATGCCCGAATAGAAGTCGACGTTCGGATAGAGCTTACGCTCGATGAAGTATTCGTCGCTGAGCGCGATCTTCTCGAGCTCCATGGCAATGTGCAGCAGCGGATCGTCACCATGCCCGGTCTCCTTGAGCACGGCGTGACACATCTTCTGCATGATCTTGGCGCGCGGATCGTAATTCTTGTAGACGCGATGGCCGAAACCCATCAGGCGCACCGAGCTGTTCTTATCCTTCACCTTGGCGATGAATTCGGGGATCTTCTCGACCGATCCGATCTCGGCGAGCATCTGCAGCGCGGCCTCATTGGCGCCGCCATGGGCGGGACCCCACAGGCAGGCGATGCCGGCGGCGATGCAGGCAAACGGATTGGCCCCGGACGAGCCTGCGATGCGCACCGTCGAGGTCGAGGCGTTCTGCTCGTGATCGGCGTGCAGGATGAAGATCTTGTCCAGCGCATCGGCCAGCACCGGATTGATCTTGTATTCCTCGCACGGCACCGCGAAGCACATGCGCAGGAAGTTGGACGCATAGTCGAGATCGTTCTGCGGATAGACGAAGGGCTGGCCGACCGAATATTTGTAGGCCATGGCGGCGAGCGTCGGAACCTTGGCGATCATCCGCATCGAGGCGATCATGCGCTGCTGCGGATCGTTGATGTCGGTGGAGTCGTGATAGAACGCGGCCAGCGCGCCGACCGAGGCGACCATCACTGCCATCGGATGCGCGTCGCGGCGGAACGCCTGGAAGAAGCGCGTCATCTGCTCGTGCACCATGGTGTGGTGGGTGACACGATAGTCGAAGTCCGCCTTCTGCGTCTTGGTCGGCAGTTCGCCATGCATCAGCAGGTAGCAGGTTTCGAGGAAGTCGCCCTTCTCGGCGAGTTGCTCGATCGGATAGCCGCGATAGAGCAGCACGCCGGCATCGCCGTCGATATAAGTGATCTTGGATTCGCAGCTTGCGGTGGACGTGAAACCCGGATCGTAGGTGAACATTCCGGACTGGGCGTAGAGCTTGCTGATGTCGACGACATCAGGGCCGATGGTTCCCGCTCTTACTGGAAAGTCATAAGACTTTCCGCCGACGGTCAGGGTGGCCGATTTGGAATTGGTTTTTGCGTCCATCGTGAGTCCCCGATGAGATCGTTGAAAGGCCGGGCTTGCCAGGCGTCACAATTACCGCATGACGGAGGGCAGCCGGGGTGGCCGAAAAGCGCCGGGCCAAGGGGTATCGCATTGCAGTATGCACTGCAAGATTTGGTTACGGACCACTTGGCCTGTCAAGACGGGCCTGATCGTCAAGGCGTCCGAGACATTCATCCCGTCCCAGAACCGCGAGCACATCGAAGATGCCAGGGGACGTGGTCCGTCCGGTAAGAGCGACCCGCAGCGGCTGCGCGACGGAGCCGAGCTTCAGTCCGTTCTGCTCGGCGAAGGCGCGCATGGCGGCTTCGGTGGTGCTCTCATTCCAGTCGGTCACGGCAGCGAGCGTATCGCGGATTCTGCCGATCAGACCGCGTGTTTCCGGCGTCAGCAGGGCTGCGGCTTTCGGCTCGATCGGCAGCGGCCGGTCGGCGAAAATGAAATGTGCGCCGTCGATCAGGTCGACCAATGTCTTGGCACGCTCCTTCAACCCCGGCATCGCGCGCTTGAGCTGTGCGAGAGTGGTGGGGTTGAGCTTCGGCTTCAGGGCGGCGCCGCTGGGCAGGTAGTCGATTTCCTCGGCGAACAGTGTCACGAGAGTTTGATCATCACTCTGGCGGATATAGTGACCGTTGAGGTTTTCCAATTTTGCGAAATCGAACCGCGCCGCGGAACGGCCGATGGCGCCAAGGTCGAAAGCGGCGATCATTTCGTCGGTTGAGAAGATTTCCTGATCGCCGTGACTCCAGCCAAGCCGGACGAGGTAGTTTCGCAAGGCGGCAGGAAGGTAGCCCATCGCCCGATAGGCATCGACGCCGAGCGCGCCGTGGCGCTTCGACAGTTTCGATCCGTCGGGGCCGTGGATCAGCGGGATGTGCGCCATGCTGGGAAGCTCCCAGCCGAGCGCATCATAGATCTGCTTCTGGCGCGCCGCGTTGGTGAGGTGGTCGTCACCGCGGATGATATGGGTGACGCCCATGTCGTGATCATCCGCGACCACGGCGAGCATGTAGGTCGGATTGCCGTCCGAGCGCAGCAGTACGAGATCATCGAGATTTTCATTCTGCCAGACAACGCGGCCCTGCACCTGATCCTCGATCACGGTCTCGCCGGTCAGCGGCGCCTTGAGACGGATCACCGGCGCGACGCCGGCCGGCGCCTCGGAGGGATCGCGATCACGCCACAGGCCGTTGTAGAGGCGGGTGCGGCCCTCCGCGCGCGCCTTCTCGCGCATCGCCGCAAGCTCCTCGGCGGTGGCATAGCAGCGATAGGCGTTGCCAGAGGCGAGCAGTTGCGCCACCACCTCGCGGTGCCGCTCGGCCCGGCTGAACTGATACACGACATCGCCGTCCCAGTTGAGGCCCAGCCATTTCAGTCCGTCCAGAATGGCGGCGATGGCGGCCTCGGTCGAGCGCTCGCGGTCGGTGTCCTCGATCCGCAGCAGCATCTTGCCGCCGTTGTGGCGCGCGTAGAGCCAGTTGAACAGCGCAGTCCGGGCGCCGCCAATGTGCAGGAAACCGGTGGGCGAGGGCGCAAAGCGGGTAACGACAGGTTTGCTCATAATGCCGGGACGGTGGGAGTGGAGCGGGCCATGGCGGTGCCGGTGGTGTATAGCAGGATCGCGGGATTACTAAAGCCTTCTTGAGAACGCAGTGGCGAACCATCAGCGGGCTTGGCGGCGGCGGGCGGATTTGGCACAACGGGTCAGCCAGTGCAACGGGAACTCAGAATGACCCTCGACCAGACGACGGCAGAGACGGGACGCGACTTCATCCGTGACATCGTCCAGGCCGATCTCGATGCCAAGACATACGCCCAGGTCGTCACGCGCTTCCCGCCGGAGCCGAACGGCTATCTGCATATCGGTCACGCCAAGTCCATCGCACTCAACTTCGGGATCGCGCAGGAGTTCGGCGGCCGCTGCCATCTGCGGTTCGACGACACCAATCCGATCAAGGAGGAGCAGGAATATATCGATGCGATCCAGCGCGACGTGCGGTGGCTCGGCTATGACTGGGGCTCGAATCTGTTCTACGCCTCGGATTATTTCGAACAGCTCTACGACTGGGCGGAGACCCTGATCCGGTCCGGCCATGCCTATGTCGACGACCAGTCGCAGGAGGAAATCCGGCTGTCGCGCGGTACGCTGACGGAGCCGGGCCGGAACAGCCCGTTCCGCGATCGCAGCGTCGAGGAGAATCTCGACCTGTTCCGCCGGATGCGGAATGGCGAATTTCCGAACGGCGCCCGCGTGCTCCGCGCCAAGATCGACATGGCCGCAGGCAACATCAATCTGCGCGATCCGGTGCTCTATCGCATCCTGCATGCCGAACATCCGCGCACCGGGACGGCGTGGTCGATCTATCCGAGCTACGATTTCGCCCACGGCCAGTCCGATGCGATCGAAGGCATCACTCATTCGATCTGCACGCTCGAGTTCGAGGACCATCGCCCGCTCTATGACTGGCTGCTGGACAAGCTGCCGGTGCCATCGAGGCCGCACCAGTACGAATTCGCCAGGCTCAACCTCACCTACACGCTGCTGTCGAAGCGGGTGCTGACCGAACTGGTGCGGGGCGGCCATGTCAGTGGCTGGGACGATCCGCGCATGCCGACCGTCGCGGGGCTGCGCCGGCGCGGCGTGCCGCCGGAGGCGATCCGCGAATTCGTCAAGCGTATCGGCGTGGCCAAGGCCAACAGCGTCGTCGACGTCGGCATGCTGGAGTTCTGCATCCGCGAGGTGCTCAACCGCACGGCGCAGCGCCGCATGGCGGTGCTGCGTCCGCTGAAGGTGGTGATCGAGAATTATCCTGAGGGGCAGAGCGAGGAGCTCGAGGCCGTCAACCATCCGGACGATCCCGCGGCGGGGACGCGTCGGATCCGGTTCGGGCGCGAGATCTATATCGAGCGCGACGATTTCATGGAGGACCCGCCGAAGAAGTTCTTCCGGCTGTCGCCGGGCAGGGAGGTGCGGCTGCGCTATGCCTATTTCATCACCTGCCGGGAGGTCGTGAAGAATGCGGCAGGCGAGATCGTCGAGCTTCGCTGCAGCTACGACCCGCAGACCAGGGGCGGCAATGCGCCGGACGGCCGCAAGGTGAAAGCCACCATGCATTGGCTCTCGGCAGAGACGGCGGTGCCGGCGGAGATCCGTCTCTACAATCAGCTGTTCAACAACCCGTCGCCGGATGCTGCGAACTTCACGGCCGACCTCAATCCGCAGTCGCTCGAAATTCTTGCCGAGGCCCGCATCGAGCCCGCCATCGCCTCGGGCAATTCGGAGGAGGCGATGCAGTTTGAGCGGCAGGGTTATTTCGTGCGCGACCGCGACTCGACGCCGGACCGGCTGGTCTTCAATCGCACCATCGGCCTGCGCGACAGCTTCGCCAAGGACGTCGGCGGCAAGGGCTGATCCGGCGTTGCCCGCTCCTTCGGCTTGCCGCGGTTCCTGCTTTGCCGCATGCTCGCTGTCGGCCGTCCGGGAGGCGCGTGGTGGCGGAGCGGGGTGAGGGCAGGCCCGAGGCGAGGATCAAGGCCGGCACGTGGCCGGTGCCGCGGGGCATACACGCGGCCGGCGGAGCCGCGCGCCTTGCTGCGCTCGGTGCCGGCACCGCGGCGAGGCTGCGGGGATGGCTGGGGGCCGAGGCGGGCGATGGCCGGCTGTTGCCCTGGGTGCCGATCGCGTTCGGCAGCGGCATCGCGCTCTATTTCGCCGCCGATCAGGAGCCGGTGGCCTGGCTCGCGGGTCTGGTCGCGGGGGCGCTGTCGCTGGCCGCGCTCGCGCTCAGGCGGCGCCGCAGCTTCGTGCCTCTGCTCATGCTTGCTTCGCTGTCGAGCGGTTTTGCCGTGGCTGCGCTGCGGACGGCATGGGTCGCCCATCCGGTCCTGAGCCGTCCGATCTTTTCGGCTTCGATAAAAGGCTTCGTCGAAACCCATGAGGAGCGCGAGCGCACCGACCGTTTCGTCCTGCGTGTGGCCGCGATGGAGACGAGCCGGAATGTGCCGCAGCTCACACGGCTGCGCCTGTCGGTGCGCAAGGGGACGGCGCCGCCGGTCGGCAGCTTCGTCGCGCTGAAGGCGCGACTGATGCCGCCGCTCGCGCCGCTGCGGCCAGACAGCTATGACTTCGGCCGTGATCTGTATTTTCAAGGCATCAGTGCGTCGGGCTTCGTCATGGGAACGATCACCCGGCTCGATCCCCCAGATGCCGGCGGCTGGCGGCTGCGCTATGCCGCGACCATGCAGGGCATGCGCGATGCGATCGATGCACGTATCCGCACCGCGCTCGATGGCGACACCCGCGCCATCGCCACGGCGCTGCTGACGGGTCGGCGCGATGCGCTGAGCCCTGCCGTCAACGATGCGATGTTCGTCTCCGGCCTCGGCCACGTGCTGTCGATCTCCGGTTATCACATGGCGGTGGTCGCCGGCGTCGTGTTCTTCGTGGTGCGGGCGCTGCTGGCCCTCATTCCGGGTCTCACCGTGACAACGCCGATCAAGAAATGGGCCGCGGCGGCGGCGCTGGCCGCGGCGGCTTTCTACCTGCTGCTGTCGGGCGCCGAGGTCGCCACGCTGCGCTCGTTCCTGATGACGGCCGTGGTGCTGATTGCGGTCATGGTTGACCGGCGCGCCATCACCTTCCGCACGCTGGCGATCGCCGCAATGCTGGTGCTGGCGGCTGCGCCCGAGGCGCTGGTGCATCCGAGTTTCCAGATGTCCTTCGCGGCCACGCTGGGGCTGGTGGCGCTGGTGCAGATCGGTATGCCGCGGCTGTTTGCGGTGCCGGACAATTCGGTGGCCGCACGGGCGGCGCTGTGGGGCGGTCGCGAACTGCTGACACTGGCACTGGCCTCGCTGGTCGCCGGGCTTGCGACCATGCCCTATTCCGCCTTCCACTTTCACCGGCTGGCACCCTACGGCCTCCTGGCCAATCTCGCCGCAATGCCGGTGGTGTCCGGCATCGTGATGCCCACCGGGCTGCTGGGGCTGATGGCCGCGCCGTTCGGCCTCGACCGCGTGTTCTGGGAGGTGATGGGGGTCGGCATCGACTGGATGGTGGTGGTTGCCTCCTCCGTCTCTGCGCTGCCGGGCGCGGTCGGCCGGATGCCTGCCTTCGGGACCGGGCCGCTGCTGCTGGCGAGCGGCGGGCTCGTGCTGCTCGGCCTGCTGCGGACGCCGCTGCGCTGGACCGGCGCGCTGCTGCTCGCCGCGGCGACGGCCTGGGCCGTGCTGACGCCGCCGCCCGACATTCTGGTGGCGGGCGATGGCCACAGCGTTGCCGTGCGCGGCGCCGATGGCCGCTTGCGGCTGATGCGGACGGCGAAGGACAGCTTTCTCACTCGCGAGTGGCTGGCGGCAGACGCAGACAGCCGCGCCGCAACCGACCCTTCGCTGACGCTGGGCGTGTCCTGCGATGCGGCCGGCTGTGTGACGGCGCTGGCGGAGGGCGGCCTGGTGGCGCTCACGCTGCGGCCGGAAGCCTTTTCCGATGACTGCAATCGCGCTGCTGTGATTGTCACCGTGCGGGCACCGCCCGCCGACTGTACGGCACTGGTCATCGACCATACCCGGCTGGAGCGGGAGGGGGCGCTGGCCTTGCACCGGCGCGGGAGCGGCTTCGCCATCACGGCGATGCGTCCGTCCGGGGTCAGTCGGCCCTGGTCGCAGGCCCCGTCATCTGCTCAGGGACAGGCGCCGAGCTCGTCCCGGGCTGCCGCGCCGGCGCTGGTCGATGCGACCCCCGAGGAGGAGGACCGTCGCCCGGACGACTGAGGGCGCACAGCCAGGATTTTCAGAAGGCTCAGTAGCGGCGGTAGAGCCCGATCAGCTTGCCCTGGATGCGCACGCGGTTGGGCGGCAGGATACGGACCTCATAGGCCGCATTCGCCGGCTCCAGCGCGATCGAAGCTCCGCGGCGACGGAAGCGCTTCAGCGTCGCCTCCTCCTCGTCGATGAGGGCCACCACGATGTCGCCGGTATCGGCGCTGTCGTTCTTCTGGATCAGCGCCAGGTCGCCGTCGAGGATGCCGGCTTCCACCATGGAATCGCCGCGGACCTCGAGGGCGTAATGCTCGCCGGCGCCGAGCATGTCGGGCGGCACGCTGATGGTATGGCTGCGGGTCTGCAGCGCTTCGATCGGAGTACCGGCTGCGATCCGGCCCATCACCGGCACCGCGACCGGCTGCTCGCCGTCACTGTCGTCGCGGCTGGGAGCGGGGCGGATCTTGCCGAGGTTGCCTTCGATCACGCTGGGCGTGAAGCCGCGCCGTGCGTTGCCAGCGGCGCCGGTCTCCGGCAGCTTGATGACCTCGATGGCGCGGGCGCGGTTGGGCAGGCGCCGGATGAAGCCCCGTTCCTCCAGCGCAGTGATCAGCCGGTGAATGCCCGATTTGGAGCGCAGGTCGAGGGCATCCTTCATTTCGTCGAATGACGGCGGGACCCCGCTCTCCTTCAGCCGCTCGTTGATGAAGCGCAACAGCTCGTATTGTTTGCGTGTCAGCATCTCGGTCCACCCCCGTAGCCAGGTCCATCTGCTTCGTCGCCGGGGACGCCAAGCCATGACGTCAAAACACTTCGATACGCGGGGCGACGCAGGTCAGAAACAAATCATGAACGGACACTATATGTTCAGTATGTGTTCTGCAACCTCTTAATTTTCTGTCAACCGCAGGAAACTCAGGCCGGAAGCCTGATGAATTCGCAGGGGGCACCCGCCGGGGCCGCCGGCGCGAACGGCGGGCGGAGCACCAGCGCATCGGCGATGGCGAGATTGGCCAGCAGGGAACTGTCCTGATGGCTCACCGTGGTGGCGACCGCGATCCCATCGGCGCGCGGCGCGAGCCGGGCGCGCAGATAGTCCTGGCGGCGGTCATTGGCGGGCAGGTCGTTGCCGAGCACGCCGGTCTCGATGACGTGATGGATGTCGCTGCGTGCGGACAGCGCTCGGATCAGCGGGACCATGAACAGGAAACCGCAGACATAGGACGAGACCGGATTGCCGGGCAGGCCGATCACGCGCATCGCGCCGAGGCGGCCGTGCATCATCGGCTTGCCGGGCCGCAATGCGATCTTCCAGAAGGCGAGGTCGACGCCTTCAGCCTGCAGCGCCGCGTGTATCAGGTCGTGGTCGCCGACCGAGGCGCCGCCGGTGGTGACGAGAATGTCGACGCCGCTGTCGCGCGCCCGCCGCAGCGCCGCGGTGGTCTGCTCGAGCGTATCTTTCGCGATCCCGAGGTCGATGCTGTCGGCGCCTTCGTGGCGGGCCAGCGCATGCAGCGCAAAGCCGTTCGACAGCACGATCTGGCCGGGCAGGGGCTCGGTGCCCGGCGGCACAAGCTCGTCGCCGGTTGCCAGCACCCCGACGCGCGGACGGCGGCGCACCGGCAGCGAGGGATGGTTCATGCCGGCGGCGAGGGACAGGTCGCGATCGACGAGGCGACGGCCCGCGCGCAGCAGCACGTCGCCGGCGCGGAAGTCGATGCCGGCGCGGCGGATGTTGCGGCCCTCGGCGATGGCTTCCTTGACGATGACGCTGTCGCCGTCGCGTTCGGTGTCCTCCTGGATCACCACGGTGTCGGCACCCGGCGGAATGACGCCGCCGGTGAAGATGCGCACCGCTTCGCCGGGTCCGAGCACGGTGCCGAACGGCGTGCCGGCCGCCGCTTCTCCGATCACGCGAAGCCGCGTCGGGATTGTGCGAAGGTCGGCCGCGCGTACGGCGTAGCCGTCCATCGCCGACATGTCGGCGGGCGGCTGCGTGCGGAGCGAGGCGACGTCACGGGCCAGCACGCGGTGATGCGCGGCCGGCAGCGCCACCTGTTCTTCCGGCAGTGGAACTGCACCGGCCAGCACGGCGGCCAATGCATCGGCGACCGGCATCAGCGCCATGGCCCGACCTCCGAACGGCGGCGCGGATTCACGATGTGCCTCCGCGGCCGGAAGCGTGATAGTGCCCGGATTTGCCGCCGCTCTTTTCGACCAGGTGGATGCCTTCGATGCGCGCGCCGCGCTCCACCGCCTTGATCATGTCATAGATCGTCAGCGCCGCCACCGAGACGGCGGTAAGCGCTTCCATTTCCACACCGGTCGGACCGGTGACCTTGACGGTGGCGCGGATGCGGCAGCCGGGCAGTGCAGGGTCGGGCGCGAGGTCGAGCGTGACCTTGCTCAAGGCCAGCGGGTGGCAGAGCGGGATCAGTTCCGACGTGCGCTTGGCAGCCATGATTCCGGCGATGCGCGCGGTGCCGAGCACATCGCCCTTCGCGGCATCGCCCTTGACGATGAGATCGAGCGTCGCCGCGCTCATCACGACATGGCCCTCGGCGACGGCAGTCCGCTCGGTCGCGGGCTTTGCCGACACGTCGACCATATGGGCTTCGCCCTTGCTGTCGAGATGGGTGAGGGCGGCGCGCTCGCGGGCCATGGCGCTTACCTCGCTCCGGTGGCGGCCTTCGGCGCGGCGGCGCGGGTCAGCAGCGCACGCGTCGCAGCCGCGACATCGGCCTGCCGCATCAGGCTTTCGCCGACCAGGAATGTTTCGATGCCGGCCCGCGCCAGTCGGGCGAGATCATCCGACGTGAAAATGCCGCTTTCGCCAACGATCAGCCGGTCGGCCGGAATATCCGCGGCAAGTTCCTCGCTGGTCGCAAGCGTGGTTTCGAAGGTGCGCAGGTTGCGGTTGTTGATGCCGATCATCGGCGAGCGCAGCCGCAACGCGCGATCGAGTTCGGCGCGGTCGTGCACCTCGAGCAGCACATCCATTCCGTAGTCGAGCGCGGCCGCCTCGATCTCGCGCGCGGCACCGTCATCGAGCGCAGCCATGATGATCAGGATGCAGTCAGCGCCGTGGGCGCGGGCTTCAACCACCTGATAAGGATCGAACATGAAATCCTTGCGCAGCACCGGCAGCGTGGTCGCCTCGCGGGCGGCCGTCATGAAGGACAGCTGTCCCTGAAACGACGGCGTGTCGGTCAGCACCGAGAGGCAGGCGGCGCCGCCGGCTTCATAGGCGCGCGCCAGCGCCGGCGGATCGAAGTCGGCGCGGATCAAGCCCTTGGAGGGCGAGGCCTTCTTGACTTCTGCGATCAGTGCGTAGTCGCCCTGCGCCAGCTTGCGGCGCAGCGCTGCGACGAAGCCGCGCGGCGGCGAGGCATGCTTCGCCTGCGCTTCGATCTCGGCGAGCGGATGCGCGCACTGGGCGGCGGCGATCTCCTCGCGCTTGTAGGTTTCGATCCGCGTCAGAATATCGGACATGGTCTGCCTCGATCTCAGCCGTTGGATACCGCGACGAGGCGCGTCAGCCGCTCCGCCGCCGCGCCGCTGTCGAGCGATTTCGTACCGATGGCCACGCCCTCCTTGAGGTCCTTCGCTTGCCCGCCGACCATCAGCGCGGCCGCCGCATTGAGTAGCGCCACGTCGCGATAGGCGCCGGGCCTGCCCTCAAGCACGCCTTTCAGCGCGGCGGCATTGGCAGCGGCGTCGCCGCCCTTCAAGGCGTCAGCGCTCGCCCGCGCGAGGCCGGCGTCCTCCGGCGTGACTTCGAAGGTCCGGATATTACCATTCTCCAGCGCCGCAACGAAGGTCGGTCCCGTAAGCGTGATCTCGTCGAGGCCGTCGGAGCCGTGCACGACCCATGCCGACCGCGAGCCGAGATTGTTCAGAACCTGCGCCAGCGGCTGCACCCATTGCCGCGAGAACACGCCGACCATCTGCCGCGTCACCCCGGCGGGGTTGGACAGCGGACCGAGCAGGTTGAAGATGGTGCGCGTGGCGAGTTCAACGCGGGTGGGGCCGACGTTCTTCATGGCCGGATGATGCGCGGGGGCGAACATGAAGCCGATGCCGGCCTGATCGATGCAGCGCGCCACGCCTTCTGAGGTCAGGTCGATCTTCACGCCCAGCGCCGCCAATACGTCGGCGGCGCCCGACCGCGACGACAGCGCACGATTGCCGTGCTTGGCGACCGGCACGCCGGCGCCGGCGACGATGAACGACGCGCAGGTCGAGACGTTGACGGAGCCGGAGCCGTCGCCGCCGGTGCCGACGATATCGACCGCCTCCGGCGGCGCCGTCACGCGCAGCATCTTGGCGCGCATCGCGGCGACGGCGCCGGTGATTTCGTCCACGGTCTCGCCGCGCACGCGCAGCGCCATCAGCATGCCGCCCATCTGTGACGGCGTGGCCTCGCCCGACATCATGCGGTCGAAGGCGGTGGCGGCTTCGTCGCGGGTCAGACTGGCGCCGGTGGCGACTTTGGCGATGATTGTCTTGAGGTCGTCCATCGGATGCCTTCGATGCGTTAGTTGTTCGTCGCCCCGGTGATCTGCCCGAACGCGGCCTGATTGATCGACACGCCGATCTCATTCTCCATCTTGACGACGTACTGACCGATCAATTCATCGGCGAGGCTGCGCTCGACGGATGTCTTGAGCTGCTTGACTTCATCGGATGCGAGATCAAGGGGCGGATCGACGATGTCGGTGACGCGGAAGACGATCCATTCCGTTGCGCTCGCGCCCTGGCTCTGGCCCGCGGCCTCCTTGCCCAGGAGGAAGGCGGCGGCGACAGCCGCCGGCGGCAGGTTGGCCGTCGCACCGTCGCGCTTGAACTTCTCCGCGGTCTCGACCTTGCTGCCGAGCGCTGCGGCCTCATCGGCGAGCTTTGCGCCATTGTTCAGCTTCTCCACCAACTCGGTCGCCTTGGCCCGCAGCTTGCTCGCGATCTGGTCAGCCCGCCAGCGCGCCTCGACCTGATCCTTGACCTCGTCGAGCGTGCGGTCACGCGAAGGAGTGACGCCCAGCACGTCGTAAGAGACGTAGCCGCCCTGATAGGACAGGGTCTCGTTGTCGACGCCGACGTCGCTGGCGAAGGCCTGCGAGATGAGATCGAGACCCTGCGGAATGGCCGTCACAGGCTTGCCGTCGGGCGCGCGGCCGGAGCGGTCGACCGCCTCGATGGTCACGACCGAGAGCTTCAGCTTCTCGGCGGCCTCGACGACGTTGGCCCCGCCGGCGCGCTCGTCCTCCAGCTTGTCATGAAGCTCCTTCACCGTCGCCTTGGCGCGCTCCAGCGCGATGTCCCGCTTCAGGGCCGCGGCGACGCTCTCGTAGCTCGCCTGGGTACCCGGCTCGATCTTGCCGACCTTGACCAGGACGCTGCCGAACCGACCCTGCACCGGCTCGCTGATCTCGCCGCTTTTCAGGGCGAAGGCCGCAGCGGCCACCGCCGGGTCGATGATCGCCGACTTGTCGATCATTCCGAGATCGACGTCGGAGGCGGCAAGGCCGCGCTCCTTGGCGAGATCGGCGAAGGAAAGGCCCTCGGCCAGTCGCTTGCGCGCGGCGGCCGCAGCCTCCGCATCCGGAAACACGATCTGCGAGACCTCGCGCTTCTCCGGCGTCGCAAAGCTGTCCTTGCGCTGCTCGTAGACCTTGCGGGCATCGTCATCGGAGATCGTGGTCCATTTCGCCAGTTCGTCCGGCGTCAGCACCACGAAGGCGATCTTCCGGTATTCGGGCGCGCGGAATTGCACCTTATGCTGCTCGAAGTAGCTCGCCAGCGCCTCCGGCGTCGGCGCGTCGATGGTCCCCGCCTGCGCGGCCTCCAGCTTGACGAACTCGACGCTGCGCTGCTGGTTCTGAAACTGGTTCAGCGCTTCGAGCGAGGTCTTGCTCGGCTGGAGTTCGCTCGTCAGCGAACCGGCGAGCTGGCGCCGCAGCGCAACGCGCTTCTGCTCTGAGATGTAGCGCTGTTCATTGAAGTTGAACTGGCGGATCAACTGGGCGAAGCGGTTGGGATCGAACGCGCCGTTGGGCCCCTTGAAGGTCGGGTCGTTGTAGATCGACTTCATCACCTCGTCGGTCGACTGCTGCAGCCCGAGCTTGCGGGCGGCTTCGTCGAGGGTGGTCTCCGCGGTCACCTGCTGCAGCACCTGGCGGTCGATGCCGAAGGCACGCGCCTGATCCGGCGTCAGCGGGCGGCCGATCTGGCGGCTGATCTGCTGCAGCCGGTCGGTGTAGAGCTGGCGGAATTGCTCGATCGAGATCTCTGTGCTGCCGATCTTGGCCAGCGTCGATTGCCCAAACCCCCTGAAGATATCGGCGATGCCCCAAATCCCGAAGCTGATGATGAGCACACCCATGACCAGCGTCATGATGGCCTTGCCTAGCCAGTTGGATGTGGCGTTACGAATTCCGCGGAGCATGGACCTATCTTATCTGCAGGAGGGAGCGAGTCGCCTCCGGAACGAATTCGGCATCATGGAGTGCGGGTGAGGCGCCGAGCCGGTCCACCGGCAAGGGATCCCGGCTGCTGCTGACACGAACCGGCATTCCACGTCGCCGGAAGGCGTCCGAAGGGCGGCACGAATTGGGTCGCCATCATAAAGAGCCCGCCGCAGGGTCGCAACCGTGGCGGATGGGCGCAAGATCGCCCGGCGGCGTTGTCAGCGGCGGCCGCGGCAGCTATTGGCTGCGCGGAGATGTCAACGTCCCGCGCCGCCGGGCCGCCGGTCGGGGACGAACCATCGCGAGCCAGATTCCGGGAGTTGCAAGCCGATGACCAAGCCGATCCGCCCGCTGATCGCGGGCAACTGGAAAATGAATGGCCTCAAGGCATCCCTCAGCGAGATCGGGGCGATCGCACGCGGCGCCGCGGAGCTGTGGCGCAGGACCGATCTACTGATCTGTCCGCCGGCGACCCTGATGTTCGCCGCCGCCGCCTCGGTGCTGGGATCGCGGGTCAAGATCGGCGGGCAGGATTGCCACACGGCGGCTTCCGGCGCGCATACGGGCGATATCTCGGCGGCGATGCTGGCGGATGCCGGCGCCACCGCCGTCATTGTCGGTCATTCCGAGCGGCGCGCTGATCACGGCGAGACCGACGCGATCGTGCGGCAAAAGGCCGAGGCGGTCCGGGACGAAGGACTGGTCGCGATCATCTGTGTCGGCGAGACTCAGGCGGAGCGCGATGCGGGGCAGGCGCTCGACGTGGTCGGCCGCCAGCTTGCCGGATCGATTCCGGACGGCGCCGATGCGGTTACCACGGTGGTCGCTTATGAGCCGGTCTGGGCGATCGGGACGGGGCGCACGCCGACCATCGCCGAGGTTGCGGAAGTACATGATTTTATTCGGAAAAATCTGATATCCCGGTTCGGCGACGACGCTGCGGCCGGAATCCGGCTGCTCTATGGCGGATCTGTGAAGCCCGCCAACGCCGCCGAGCTGCTGGCGGTGACCAACGTCAACGGCGCGCTGGTCGGCGGCGCCAGCCTGAAGGCCGATGATTTTCTTGCGATCGCGGCGGCGAGTGCCTAGCTAGCGGATGAAACGGATGGCCGGTGGCGAGTGACCGGTCAGACATGACCGGGAGCGTCGCGATCACTGGTGCGGCGGGCCCCGCAGGGGTGGCAATCACGGCGCGGGTCGTGTAGACACCCCAGCGATTTCTCAACAATCCCCGTCAGCCCCGAGCCGGGATCGCCCGGCCACGGGCGCTGATGATGGAAGGTATCGATGGAAACCGTCATTATCGTTATTCACCTGATGCTGGTCGCGGTGCTGATCGCGGTCGTGCTGGTGCAGAAATCCGAAGGCGGGGGTCTTGGCATCGGGGGCGGCGGTGGCGGCGGCTTCATGTCGAGCCGCGGGACGGCGAATCTGCTGACGCGCACCACCGCCATCGTGGCGGGCGGCTTCTTTCTGACCAGCCTGGTGTTGTCCTGGCTCGCCAATCACGACCGGCCGCAGGGCTCGCTGATCGGCAATCCGCCGGCTCCGGCGTCGCAGCCGGCACCGCCGACGGCGCCGTCGTCGGGCGGCGTGCTGGACATGCTGAAGCAGCAGGAGAAGCAGCAGGCGCCGGGCGCTCCCCAGGCGCCGCGGTCGCAGTAGCGCGGTGCGCAAACCGGCCTTGCAATCCGCGAGGCCGGTTCACGCAAGTTCTTGGAGGTCGCTCCCAAGAATTTGTTTTCGCTCAGAATTCCAAGTCACCCACAGCAGATCCGAGCGGAGCGGGCTGTGGCTTCGATTCGTTTTGGCGAATCGCACCGGTCAGCGTAGAGGTTAGGTCCCATGGCGCGGTACATCTTCATCACCGGCGGCGTGGTTTCCTCGCTCGGCAAGGGTCTGGCTTCGGCGGCGCTCGGCGCTCTGCTGCAGGCGCGGGGCTACAAGGTCCGGCTTCGCAAACTCGACCCCTATCTCAACCTCGACCCCGGCACGATGTCGCCGTATCAGCACGGCGAGGTGTTCGTCACCGACGACGGCGCCGAGACCGATCTCGACCTCGGGCATTACGAGCGCTTCACCGGACGGCCCGCGACCAGGCAGGACAACATCACCACCGGCCGCATCTATCAGGACATCCTGACCAAGGAGCGGCGCGGCGATTATCTCGGCGCCACGATTCAAGTGGTGCCGCATGTCACCAACGCCATCAAGGACTTCATCCTCAACGGCAATGACGGTTACGATTTCGTGCTGTGCGAGATCGGCGGCACCGTGGGCGACATCGAGGGGCTGCCGTTCTTCGAGGCGATCCGCCAGCTCAAGAACGATCTGCCGCGCAACCATGCGATCTACGTTCACCTGACGCTGCTGCCCTACATTCCGAGCGCGGGCGAGCTGAAGACCAAGCCGACCCAACATTCGGTCAAGGAGCTGCGCTCGATCGGAATCCAGCCGGACATTCTCTTGTGCCGGACCGACCGCGAGATTCCGAAGGAGGAGCGCCGCAAGCTCGGGCTGTTCTGCAACGTGCGCGAGAGCGCGGTGATCGAGGCGCGCGACGTCGACAACATCTATGCGGTGCCGGAGGCCTATCACGACGCCGGTCTCGACGGCGAGGTGCTGGCCGCCTTCGGCATCGATTCCGCGCCGTCGCCGGCGCTGCAGCGCTGGCACCTCATCAACGAGCGGGTGCGCAATCCGGAGAGCGCGGTGACGATCGCCATCGTCGGCAAGTACACCGGCATGAAGGATGCCTACAAATCGCTGATCGAGGCGCTGTACCACGGCGGCATCGCCAACAACGTGAAGGTCAATATCGACTGGATCGAGAGCGAGGTGTTCGAGAACGACGATCCGGCGCCGCTGCTCGAACATGTCGACGGCATCCTGGTGCCGGGCGGCTTCGGCCAGCGCGGCGCCGAGGGCAAGATCCGGGCGGCGCGGTTCGCCCGCGAGCGGCGGGTGCCGTATTTCGGCATCTGCTTCGGCATGCAGATGGCGGTGATCGAAGCCGCCCGCAACCTCGCGGGCATTGCCGAGGCCAATTCCACCGAGTTCGGCCCCACCAGCGAGCCGGTGGTCGGCCTGATGACGGAATGGCTGCGCGGCAACGAACTGGAGCGGCGCACCGCCGCCGGCGACCTCGGCGGCACCATGCGGCTCGGCGCCTATGCCGCGAAGCTCACGGCCGGCAGCCACGTCTCCCGCATCTATGGCGGCGCGCTGGAGATCTCCGAGCGGCACCGGCACCGCTACGAGGTCAACACCGCCTATCGCGAGCAATTGGAGCAGCACGGCCTGACTTTCTCCGGGCTGTCGCCGGACGGCGTGCTGCCGGAGATCGTCGAGTATGAGGATCACCCCTGGTTCATCGGGGTGCAATTCCATCCCGAGCTGAAGTCGCGGCCGTTCGAGCCGCATCCGCTGTTCGCGTCCTTCATCGCGGCGGCGGTGGAGCAAAGCCGGCTGGTCTGACGGTGCGGTGCTCCGTCGTTCCGACGGCGGCATTTGCGTTTGCGACGGTCCCGGCTCTGCGATGCACCGCTGATGCGCTGCATCGCAGAGCCGGGACCGTCGCAAACGGAAAGACTCCGGAGCATCGGCGCCGTCACCCTGAGGTGCCGTTGCGCAGCAGCGGCCGCGAAGGGCGACGGCCGAGGCGATGCGTCATTGCTCGGTGATGCGCCATCCTTCGCGGCTCCATGCTTCGCATGTCGCGACCATGCCGCAGGTGATGGAGGCAAGGATCGCGGTTCGGAAAAAGCCAGCATGCGTGATCGACCTCTGGGTTGGATGTGGCAGTATCGGAACCATGTCGCCGCGGCGGAATCACGGCAGGCGCCGGCTTGCCGCGTGGCGCATCGGACGTGTGGATGGGCCGCACGTCAACTTGGGATCATCGAACCATGATTTATGAGATGCGGATCTATCGCTGCCTTCCGGGGCGCCTGCCGGCGCTGCTCAGGCGCTTTGAGACGGTGACGCTGAAACTGTGGGAGAAGCATGGAATCCGCCAGGCCGGCTTCTTCACCACGCTGGTCGGCGCCTCCAATCAGGAGCTGACCTACCTGCTGGCATGGGACTCGATGGCGGAGCGCGAGACCAGGTGGAACGCTTTCGCCGCCGATCCGGCCTGGCTGTCGGCCCGGGCCGAGTCCGAGAAGGACGGGCAGATCGTCGAAAACATCCTCAACCAGTTTCTGCAGCCGACCGCGTTCTCCGCGGTGCAGTAGCGCGCGACGGCGCGGGCGAGGGCACCCGCGTCCCTTTGGCGCAACCCACGTATCCCGCCGCTCCCGCTTGTTCGGGCGCGGCTGATCCGGCATGGTTGGGGTGAAAGGAATCCCTCTTGACCTCCGCATCGTCCCAAACTTCCGCGGCGCCTGTCGTCGGCCTGGGAGGTGTCCGTTTCGGCAATGCCCTGCCGCTTGCCGTCATTGCCGGCCCCTGCCAGCTCGAGAGCCGTGCCCATGCGCTCGAGACCGCGTCCGCCCTCAAGGAGATCGCGACGCGGCTCGGCATCGGTCTCGTCTACAAGACCTCGTTCGACAAGGCGAACCGCACCAGCGCCTCGGCTGCGCGCGGCATCGGCCTCAGGCAGGCGCTGCCGATCTTCGCCGACATCCGCGCCACGCTGGGCCTGCCGGTGCTGACCGACGTGCACGAGCCCGGCCAATGCGCCGAGGTGGCGCAGGCCGTGGATGTGCTGCAGATCCCTGCCTTCCTCTGTCGCCAGACCGACCTGCTGCTGGCGGCGGCCGCCACCGGCAGGACGGTCAACGTCAAGAAGGGTCAGTTTCTGGCGCCCTGGGACATGGCCAACGTGGTGGCGAAGATCACCGGGGCGGGCAATCCGCATGTGCTCGTCACCGAGCGCGGCGTGTCGTTCGGCTACAACACGCTGGTGTCGGACATGCGGTCGCTCCCGATCCTCGCCCGCACCACCGGCGCGCCGGTGATCTTCGATGCCACCCATTCGGTGCAGCAGCCGGGCGGCAGGGGCACCTCGTCGGGCGGCGAGCGTGAATTCGTGCCGGTGCTGGCGCGCGCGGCGGTGGCGGTGGGCGTCGCCGGCGTTTTCATCGAGACCCATCCCGATCCCGATCATGCGCCGTCGGACGGGCCCAACATGGTGCCGCTGCGCGAGTTCGAGGGACTGGTGCGCGCGCTGATGGCCTTCGATCGTCTGGCCAAGGATCTGACGAAGAAGCTGCCGAGCGATCCGGTCAAGGGCGGGGCCTGCTGATGCGCGGCGGTTTGCGGAGGCATCGTCGGTTCTGATGTCTCCCGTGCTTTACCTGATCGCTGCGGTGTCGTTTGCGGCGAATCTGTCCGTGCGGGCGATCGATCCGGTGCTGCCGCACGTCGCCGAGGATCTTGGCGTCTCGATCGCGCAGGCCGCCGGCCTCTCGGCCGCCATGGCCTTCACCTTCGCCATCGTGCAGCCGGTGATCGGCGCGCTCGCCGATCTGGTCGGCAAGGCGCGCGTCATGGTCGCGTGTCTGGCCCTGCTGGGCGCAGGCAGCTGCCTCGGCGCCTTCGCCTCCAGCTATTCGCTGCTGCTCGCCACCCGCATCGTCTGCGGCATCGGCTCCGGCGGGGTGTTTCCGATCACCCTCAGCCTGACCAGCGATCTCGTCCCGATCGCGGGACGCCAGATTGCGATCAGCCGGGTTCTGGCGGGCTCGCTGATCGGCAACATTCTCGGCTCGACGCTGGGCGGCGTGCTTGGCGATCTGTTCGGCTGGCGCGGCGTGCTCGGCTTCCTCGGCGTCGTCACCATGGTGGCGTCGGTGATGGTCGGCATCGGCCTCAGCCGCTCGCCGGCGGCGAGGCGGACCGCGCCGCCGAGCCTTGCCGCGCTGTGGCACAGCTACGGCGTGCTGTTCTCGAACCCGCGCACGCCGATCTGCTACGGCGTGGTGTTCGTCGAGGCCTGCTGCCTGCTCGGCGTGTTTCCGTTCGTCGCGGCGTTCCTGTTCAACCTCGGCGAGACGCGGCTGTCGATCGCCGGCATCGTGCTGTCCGGCTTTGCCGTCGGCGGCCTGTTGTACACCATCGTCGTGTCGCGGATGCTGCCGGTGCTGGGCGTGCGCGGCCTGATGATCGGCGGCGGCATCCTCATGGGCCTGCAGCTCCTGGTGCTCGGTCTCGGCTTGCCCTGGCAGGCGCAGATGGCGAGCTTCGTGGTGATGGGGCTCGGCTTCTACATGCTGCACGGCTGCATCCAGGTGCTCGCCAGCGAACTCGCGGTGGAGGCGCGCGCCACCGCGCTGTCGTTCCACTCCTGTTTCTTTTTTCTCGGCCAGACCGCCGGGCCGATCGCCTATGGCGTCGGCCTCTCGCATCTCGGCAAGATGCCGACGCTGGTGATCTGTGCGGTGATCATGGCGCTGCTCGGCGCTGTCGGCGCCAGGCTGCTGGTGCGGCCGGTCGCCGCCGATGAGAGCATGATGACATGAGGTCTGTCCAACGGCGTCCTCCTGAGGTGCGAGCAAAGCGAGCCTCGAAGGCGTCATCCTGAGGTGCGAGCAAAGCGAGCCTCGAAGGATGGCGCGGGACAGCGCAGCGCCGTCGCCCTTCGAGGCCCTTGCTGCGCAAGGGCGCCTCAGGGTGACGGCTTTCGATCCGGCCTGAACCCATCCCGCTAGAGTCGTTCACCATTTCATGGAAACGGTGAACGACTCTAGATTGTTGGACTGACGCGTTTTCTTCACGCGAACCGGTTTCCACTTCGCTCGAAAACGCTATGGAGCGTCTCGCCCGGCTCAGCCGCGGCCGCGATAGGGCGAGACGCCCTGGTCCGGCAGCCACACGCCCTTGGGCAGCCGTCCGGTCTGCCAGAACACGTCGATCGGGATGCCGCCGCGCGGATACCAGTAGCCGCCGATGCGCAGAAAGCGCGGCTTGATCGCCGCGACGATCCGCTTGCCGATCGCCACGGTGCAGTCTTCGTGGAAGGCGCCGTGGTTGCGGAAGCTCGCCAGATAAAGCTTGAGCGACTTCGATTCGACCAGCCATCCGCCGGGCACGTAGTCGATCACCAGATGGGCGAAGTCCGGCTGGCCGGTGATCGGGCACAGCGAGGTGAATTCCGGCGCGGTGAAACGGACGACGTAGTCGGTTCCTTTCTGCGGGTCGGGAACGCGGTCGAGCCGGGCCTTGTCCGGCGAGTCCGGCCATTCGACGGCGCGGCCGAGCTGCAGGGGCGGGGCGTTGGAGGCTTTGCGTGGCTTTTTCGACATGGCGGTTTCCCTAACGCGGCTTGTCCGTCCCGGCAAGGCAGGCGGCGCCGGCGGCTGCCGGGCCCGGCCTTTCCTGGCCTGCTGCCTTGCTGTAGAAGCTGCGCCAATCTCCAATCCTTCTCCAGTCCTTGCCAGAAGAGGTGTTCATGACCGCCATCGTCGATATCATCGGCCGCGAAATTCTCGACAGCCGCGGCAATCCCACGGTCGAAGTCGACGTGCTGCTGGAGGACGGCTCGCTCGGCCGCGCCGCGGTTCCCTCGGGCGCATCCACCGGGGCCCACGAGGCGGTGGAGCTGCGCGACGGCGATGCGGCCCGCTACCTCGGCAAGGGTGTGCAGAAGGCGGTGCAGGCCGTCAACGGCGAGATTTTCGACGCGCTGTGCGGGATCGATGCCGAGCAGCAGGTCGCGATCGATCAGGCGCTGATCGACCTCGACGGCACCCCCAACAAGAGCCGGCTCGGCGCCAACGCCATCCTCGGTGTCTCGCTGGCGGTGGCGAAGGCCGCGGCGGACTCCTTCGGCATGCCGCTCTACCGCTATGTCGGCGGCACCTCGGCGCGCACGCTGCCGGTGCCGATGATGAACATCGTCAATGGCGGCGTCCATGCCGACAATCCGATCGACTTCCAGGAGTTCATGATCCTGCCGGTCGGCGCCGCCTCCTTCGCGGAGGCGCTGCGCTGCGGCGCCGAGGTGTTTCACACGCTCAAGGCCGGGCTCAAGAAGGCCGGCCACAACACCAATGTCGGCGACGAGGGCGGCTTCGCGCCCAACCTGCCGTCGGCGGACGCCGCGCTCGACTTCGTCATGAACGCCATCACCCAGGCGGGCTACAAGCCGGGCGAGGACGTGATGCTCGGGCTCGACTGCGCCGCCACCGAATTCTTCAAGGACGGCAGCTATGTCTACGGCGGCGAGAACAAGACCCGCTCGCGCTCGGAGCAGGCGAAATACCTCGCCGATCTCGTCGCCCGCTATCCCATCGTCAGCATCGAGGACGGCATGGCCGAGGACGACATGGACGGCTGGAAGGAGCTGACCGATCTGCTCGGCAGCAAGTGCCAGCTCGTCGGCGACGACCTGTTCGTCACCAATGTCACGCGGCTCGCCGACGGCATCAAGCACGGCCGCGCCAACTCGATCCTGGTCAAGGTCAACCAGATCGGCTCGCTCACCGAAACGCTGGCGGCGGTCGAGATGGCGTTCAAGGCCGGTTACACCGCGGTGATGTCGCACCGTTCCGGCGAGACCGAGGATTCGACCATCGCCGATCTCGCGGTCGCCACCGGCTGCGGCCAGATCAAGACCGGCTCGCTGGCGCGGTCCGACCGTACCGCGAAGTACAACCAGCTGCTGCGCATCGAGCAGGAGCTCGGCGCCCAGGCGGTCTATGCCGGCCGCGGCGCGCTGAAGGCGCTGGCCTGAGAGAGCAGGCGGGATTTCCGGCCGGCGTGGACGGCGGCATGTCCGAAGCACGACAGGCCGCGGCCCGCGCACTGTCCCGACGCGGTGCGGCATTGATGCCGCACCGCTGGGCGGGAGCCGCTGCCAAGGCGGCCGCAGGCTACCCGCTGAAACAATTCCGGTGGACTGCGCGTTAGGGACCGTTGCCTGCCTCCGCCGGCCACGTCCGCTTGTCAGCCTTCCGCCGCCGGCCTACGACTCCGATCTCACTTTGCCATCAAGGGACATCCCATGACGAGCCGAACCGTTGCCGCGATTGTCGGAAGCCTCCGCAAGGATTCTTATTCGCTGAAGCTGGCGCATGCGCTGGCCAAGCTTGCCGCGCCATCCCTGGCCTTTGACGTCGTGACGCTGCACGGCCTGTCATTCTACAATCAGGATCTGGAGGCGACGCCGCCGGCCGACTGGGTCGCCTTCCGCGACCGTATCCGCAAGGTCGACGCGGTGCTGTTCGTCACCCCGGAATACAACCGCTCCGTGCCGGGCGTGCTCAAGAACGCCATCGATGTCGGGTCGCGGCCCTACGGCCAGAGCGTGTTCGACGGCAAGCCGGGCGGCGTCATCAGCAATTCGCCGGGCGCGATCGGCGGCTTCGGCGCCAACCACCATCTGCGGCAGTCGCTGACGTTCCTCAATATCGCCGTCCTGCAGCAGCCGGAGGCGTATGTCGGCGGCATCGGCGATGCCTTCGACGACAAGGGCGAACTGGTCAAGGAGGCGCTGCGGGACTTCCTGGCCAAGTATGTGACCGCCCTGGCCGCCTGGATCGAGCAGCAGAAGAAGTAACGCCGCAGGGCGCCGCGTCTCCCGCGGGCGGCCCGATGAAGGACGATGCCGCCGAAACCGGAACGGCTTTAGCGGTCCGTTAACCGGAACGCCGCATCGTCCGGCCATGGTTACACGAGCCCGACTCAAAGCGCTGCTGACCGGGGTCGCCCTCTATGCGATGGCGGCCGCGACGGTCGGCTATTTCAGCGTCAATGCCTATACCGGCAAATACGGGTTGAACGCCCGCCAGGAGCTCGACCAGGAGATCATCGCGCTGACCTCCGAACTGGCGCGCCTGAAGAAGGAGCGCGCCGAGGGCGAAAAGCGCGTCGCGCTGCTGCGGGCCGACCGCATCGACCCCGACATGCTCGACGAGCGGGTGCGCTTTCAACTCGAATATGCACATCCGCGCGACCTGGTGCTGAAGCTCCGCAAGCACGACTGAAACACGCGCAGCGCCGCCTCGACCGGTCCCGCTGTGGAGCGCTGCCGGCGCTCGTAGGGTGGTTCAGACGTTCGCAACCCTGGTTTCCGCGACCTCTGCAAGCGAACGTCTGAACCAGAACCACACGAGAATCACAAGTCAATCACAAGCCGGCCAGTGTCCTTCGAATCCGAAGTTCGCTCCGGAGCGCAAGGCATGGGGAGGCGAACTCGGATTCGGGACACTGGCGCGCGGGGTCGTGCTGAAATTTCAAAATCGCCGTCATTCGGTTGCGAAAATTACACTTCGCTGCGATGCGTCATGACGGATACGCGGTTGATCGTCACGGTCTGCTTTCAAGCCGGTTTGAGTTGGAGTAGAGAGGACCATCGCCTCTCTTATCCGGACGAGCTATGGCCGCAGGTAAAAAAAGCGCATCATCGACAGCTGGGCAGGACACGAAAGGCGGGGCCACCCGCTCGCCCGGCCTGGAATTCACCAAGGAGCAGGAGTTCGCCGCGCTGCGCGAGATGTTGCTGATCCGACGCTTCGAGGAGAAGGCGGGACAGCTTTACGGCATGGGGGCGATCGGCGGTTTCTGCCACCTCTATATCGGGCAGGAGGCCGTGGTGGTCGGCATGCAGCTCGCCCTCAAGGAGGGCGATGAGGTCATCACCGGCTACCGCGATCATGGTCACATGCTCGCGACCGGCATGGACCCCAAGGGCGTGATGGCCGAACTGACCGGGCGCCGCGGCGGCTACTCCAAGGGCAAGGGCGGCTCCATGCACATGTTCAGCAAGGAGAAGCATTTCTACGGCGGTCACGGCATCGTCGGCGCGCAGGTCCCGCTCGGCACCGGCCTTGCCTTCGCCAACCGCTATCGCGGCAATGACAATGTGGCCGTGGCCTATTTCGGCGACGGCGCGGCCAATCAGGGCCAGGTCTACGAGAGCTTCAACATGGCGGAGCTGTGGAAGCTCCCGGTGGTCTACGTCATCGAGAACAATCGCTATGCGATGGGCACCGCGGTGAACCGCGCATCGGCACAGCAGGACTTCTCCAAGCGCGGCGCGTCGTTCAACATTCCCGGCGAACAGGTCGACGGGATGGATGTGCGCGCGGTGAAGGCGGCCGGCGACAAGGCGGCGAAGTGGTGCCGCGAAGGCAACGGCCCCTATATTCTCGAGATGCAGACCTACCGCTATCGCGGCCATTCGATGTCGGACCCGGCGAAATACCGCAGCCGCGAGGAAGTCGAGAAAGTGCGTCACGATCATGACCCGATCGAGCAGGTGCGCAACCGGCTGCTGGCGATGAAGGTCAGCGAGCAGGAATTGAAGGCGATCGATGCCGAGGTGCGCGAGATCGTCAATGCTGCGGCGGACTTCGCCCAGCATGATCCCGAGCCGGATCCGTCGGAGCTCTACACCGACGTCTATCTCTGAGCGCGCAGCCCTTACAAGTTCTGGAGCGACTATGCCGATTCAAGTCCTGATGCCCGCGCTTTCGCCGACGATGGAGAAGGGCAACCTCGCCAAGTGGCTGAAGAAGGAAGGCGAGGCGATCAAGTCCGGCGATGTCATCGCCGAGATCGAGACCGACAAGGCCACCATGGAAGTCGAGGCGACCGACGAGGGCACGCTGGGCAAGATCCTCATTCCCGAGGGCACCGCCGACGTCGCCGTCAACACGCCGATCGCGACCATTCTGGCGGACGGCGAGAGTGCCGACGATCTCGACAAGGCGCCGGCGCCGGCCCCGACCAAGGCGGAGCCGGAGCCGCAGCGCACGGCGGCCGCGCCGGCCAAGGCCGAGCGCGCGGACGCGCCTCAGCCCGCGGACCGCGCGCCAGCCGCGCCGCAGGTCAGCGTGCCGGCCGATCCCGATATCCCCGAAGGCACCGAGATGGTGACCATGACGGTTCGCGAGGCGCTGCGCGACGCCATGGCGGAGGAGATGCGCCGCGATGGCGATGTCTTCGTCATGGGCGAGGAGGTCGCGGAATATCAGGGCGCCTACAAGGTGACGCAGGGCCTGCTGCAGGAATTCGGCGCGCGACGGGTGATCGACACGCCGATCACCGAGCACGGCTTTGCCGGCGTCGGCGTGGGAGCGGCGTTCGCCGGGCTGAAGCCGATCGTCGAGTTCATGACCTTCAACTTCGCCATGCAGGCGATGGACCAGATCATCAACTCGGCGGCCAAGACGCTCTACATGTCCGGCGGACAGATGGGCTGCCCCATCGTCTTCCGCGGCCCGAACGGCGCGGCGGCGCGGGTGGCCGCGCAGCACAGCCAGGATTATTCGGCGTGGTATTCGCACATTCCCGGACTGAAGGTGGTCGCGCCATATTCCGCGGCGGACGCCAAGGGCCTGCTGAAGGCCGCGATCCGCGATCCCAACCCGGTGATCTTCCTCGAGAACGAGATTCTCTACGGGCACAGCGGCGAGGTGCCGAAGCTGGCTGACTTCGTGCTGCCGATCGGCAAGGCGCGGATCGCGCGCGCCGGACAGCACGTCACGCTGATCGCGTGGTCGAACGGCATGACCTACGCGCTGAAGGCGGCCGACGAGCTGGCGCAGGACGGCATCGCGGCGGAGATCGTCGACCTGCGCACGCTGCGCCCGATGGATACCGAGACCATCGTCGCTTCGGTAAAGAAGACCGGCCGCGCCGTCGTGGTCGAGGAGGGCTGGCAGCAATCCGGCGTCGGCGCCGAGGTCGCGGCACGGCTGATGGAGCACGCGTTCGATTATCTCGACGCGCCGGTCGCGCGGGTCTCGGGCAAGGACGTGCCGATGCCCTATGCCGCCAATCTCGAGAAGCTGGCGCTGCCGAGCGTCGCCGAAGTCGTCGAGGCCGCCAAGGCCGTTTGTTATCGCTGAGCGCGCGAGGCCTAATCATGCCGATCAACATTCTGATGCCCGCGCTGTCGCCGACGATGGAGAAGGGCAACCTCGCCAAGTGGCTCAAGAAAGAGGGCGACAAGGTGCAGTCCGGCGACGTCATCGCCGAGATCGAGACCGACAAGGCGACGATGGAAGTCGAGGCGGTGGATGAGGGGACGATCGCGAAGATCGTCGTGCCCGAGGGCACCGCCGACGTGCCGGTCAACAACGTGATCGCCATTCTCGCCGCCGACGGCGAGGACGTGAAGGCGGCCGCCTCAAGCGGCGGCGCGCAAAACAGCGAAGCCGCTCCTTCACCTCCGCCCTCCGGCGAGACGCCGGCTGCACGGCAGCCGGGTGAGGGGGCTTCATCATCCCGGAAGGCGACGCCGCCATCGTCTCCACCACCCCAGCCCTCCCCCCAGCGGGCAGAGCAGGCAGGCTCTGCGTCGCCGCAGCCGCCTCGCGCCGGCGCCAACGGTCATGACCGCATCTTTGCCTCGCCGCTGGCGCGGCGCCTCGCCAAGGATGCCGGCATCGAACTGGCGCGGATCACCGGCAGCGGGCCGCATGGCCGCGTCATCGCCCGCGACGTCGAGGCGGCCAAATCCGGCCAGGGCCTGAAGGCGCCGGGAGCCGCGCCCGCCGCGGCGCCGGCTCCTGCGCCGTCGATGTCCGACCAGCAGGTCCGCGCGCTGTTCGAGGAAGGGTCTTACGAGGTGGTGCCGCATGACGGCATGCGGCGGACCATCGCGCAGCGGCTCACCGCGTCGACGCAGACCATCCCGCATTTCTATCTCACCATCGATTGCAGCCTGAACGAGCTGCTCAAGGCGCGCGAAGCGGCGAATGCCGCCGCGCCGAAGGACAAGGACGGCAAGCCGGCCTACAAGCTCTCGGTCAACGACTTCGTGGTGAAGGCGCTCGCCGTCGCGTTGCAGCGCGTGCCGGACGCCAATGTGAGCTGGACCGACGGCGGCATGCTGAAGCACAAGCATTCCGACATCGGCGTCGCGGTGGCGATGCCGGGCGGACTGATCACGCCGATCGTGCGCAAGGCGGAGACGCTGCCGCTCTCGGTGATCTCCAACCAGATGAAGGATTTCGCCGCGCGCGCCCGCGCCCGCAAGCTCAAGCCGGAGGAATATCAGGGCGGCACCTCGGCGGTGTCGAACCTCGGCATGTACGGCATCAAGGATTTCACGGCGGTGATCAATCCGCCGCATGCCACCATCCTGGCGGTGGGCGCCGGCGAGGAGCGGGCCATCGTCAGGGACGGCGAGATCAAGGTCGCCACCATGATGAGCGTGACGCTGAGCTGCGATCATCGGGCGGTGGACGGGGCGCTCGGCGCCGAGCTGATCGGCGCGTTCAAGCAGCTCATCGAAAACCCCGTGATGATGATGGTGTAACGTGGCCGACACATCCTTCGACATCATCATCATCGGCTCCGGCCCCGGCGGCTACGTCACCGCGATCCGTGCCGCGCAGCTCGGCTTCAAGACCGCGATCGTCGAAAAATCCTATCTCGGCGGCATCTGCCTGAACTGGGGCTGCATCCCGACCAAGGCGCTGCTGCGCTCGGCGGAAATCTATCACTACATGCAGCACGCCAAGGACTACGGCCTGTCGGCGGAGAAGGTGAGCTACGATCCGAAGGCGGTGGTGCAGCGCTCGCGCGGCGTCTCCAAGCGCCTCAACGAGGGCGTCGGCTTCCTGATGAAGAAGAACAAGGTCACCGTGATCTGGGGCGAGGCGTCGATCGACGCGCCCGGCAGGATCACGGTGAAGAAGTCGGCGGTGGACGCGCCGAAGGGCGCGCTGGGCGAGGGCAGCTATCAGGCCAAGCACATCATCCTCGCCACCGGCGCGCGGCCGCGCGCGCTGCCGGGCCTCGAGGGCGACAAGAAGCTGGTCTGGACCTATTTCGAGGCGATGGTGCCGGACCGCATGCCGAAGTCGCTGCTGGTGGTCGGCTCCGGCGCCATCGGCATCGAGTTCGCCTCGTTCTTCCGCACCATGGGCGCGGAGGTGACGGTGGTCGAGGTGCTGCCGCAGATCCTGCCGGTCGAGGATGCCGAGATCGCAGGGCTGGCGCGCAAGCAGTTCGAGAAGCAGGGCATCAAGGTGATGACCTCGACCAAGGTCACCAGGCTCGAGAAGAAGGCCGACAGCGTCGTCGCCACCATCGATGACGGCAAGGGCAAGCCGGTCACCGCCGAGTTCGAGCGGGTGATTTCGGCGGTCGGCGTGGTCGGCAACATCGAGAACCTCGGGCTCGAAAAGCTCGGCGTGAAAACCGACCGCGGCTGCATCGTCGTCGACGGCTACGGCAAGACCAACGTGCCGGGCGTCTACGCCATCGGCGACGTCGCCGGTCCCCCGATGCTGGCGCACAAGGCCGAGCACGAAGGCGTCATCTGCGTCGAGGCGATCAAGGGCCTGCATCCGCACGCCATGGACAAGAACCTGATCCCGGGCTGCACCTACTGCCAGCCGCAGGTGGCCTCTGTCGGCTTGACGGAAGCGAAGGCGAAGGAGCAGGGCCACGACATCCGCGTCGGCCGCTTCCCGTTCGTCGGCAACGGCAAGGCGATCGCGCTCGGCGAGGATCAGGGACTGGTCAAGGTGATCTTCGACAAGAAGACCGGGCAGCTGCTCGGCGCCCACATGGTCGGTGCGGAAGTCACCGAACTGATCCAGGGCTACGTGGTGGCGATGAACCTCGAGACCACCGAGGAAGAGCTGATGCACACCGTCTTCCCGCATCCGACGCTGTCGGAGATGATGAAGGAAGCCGTGCTCGACGCCTATGGCCGGGCGCTGAACATCTGACGCCGGGCGCGCGCCGCATCAAAGGCTTGCCGGCCGCAACCGTTTGAAGGCGGACGTCCGGACGGCGGGCTGAGGCGGGGCGGCGAGGGACTTCGTTCCAGCGCAAGGGCCGCCGCTACGGCGGTTTTCGCCCTGGCTGCCGCGGCTTATGGCCGGATCTTCGAGCCGGTTTGAGCGCGCAGGCATGGTGGCCGCCGCGCAACGCATGTTGCCTGCACGCAACAGTCGGTGAACATTTAACCTTCGCGCCGGCCGGCCCTTGTCAGCGCCGCTATTTGGCCACACCCCTTGCGGACATCATTCCATGCAGTCGGCCAGGGCCCGCAGCCCTGAGACCGACGAATGAAGGCTCCGCCTGTCGGGCCGGGCGCTGCCTTCAGATTGAGTGGTCCCCGGGTACGGATTCGCGATGGACGCGAAGACGAACATCAAGTCGAGGTTGCCGAGCCGGCACGTGACCGAGGGCCCCGAGCGTGCGCCGCATCGCTCGTATCTCTATGCCATGGGCCTGACCACCCGTCAGATTCACCAGCCCTTCGTCGGCGTGGCGTCGTGCTGGAATGAGGCGGCGCCGTGCAACATCTCGCTGATGCGCCAGGCCCAGGCGGTGAAGAAGGGCGTCGCGGCGGCCGGCGGCACGCCACGCGAATTCTGCACCATCACCGTGACCGACGGCATCGCCATGGGGCATGACGGCATGCGCTCGTCGCTGCCCTCGCGCGAGGCGATCGCCGATACCGTCGAACTGACCGTCCGCGGCCACGCCTATGACGCGCTGGTCGGGCTTGCCGGCTGCGACAAGTCGCTGCCCGGCATGATGATGGCGATGGTCCGCCTCAACGTGCCGTCGGTCTTCATCTATGGCGGTTCGATCCTGCCGGGCAGCTTCCGCGGCCAGCCGGTCACCGTGCAGGACATGTTCGAGGCGGTCGGCAAGCATTCCACCGGCGAGTATTCCGACGCCGATCTCGACGAGATCGAGCGCGTGGCCTGCCCTTCGGCGGGGGCCTGCGGCGCGCAGTTCACCGCCAACACCATGGCGACGGTGTCCGAGGCGATCGGCCTCGCGCTGCCTTATTCGGCGGGCGCGCCGGCCCCTTACGAAATCCGCGACTCCTTCTGCATGGCGGCCGGCGAGCAGGTGATGGAGCTGATCGCGGCCAATATCCGCCCGCGCGACATCGTCACCCGCAAGGCGCTCGAGAATGCCGCCGCCGTGGTGGCGGCCTCCGGCGGCTCCACCAACGCGGCGCTGCACCTGCCGGCCATCGCCCACGAATGCGGCATCAGCTTCGACCTGTTCGACGTCGCCGACGTCTTCAAAAAGACACCTTATGTCGCGGATTTGAAGCCGGGCGGCCGTTATGTCGCCAAAGACATGTTTGAAGTAGGTGGCATACCGCTGCTGATGAAAACTCTGCTTGATCATGGTTTCCTGCATGGCGACTGCCTTACGGTGACGGGCCGCACCATCGCGGAGAACCTTCAATCCGTAAAATGGAACCCGCATCAGGACGTCGTTTGGCCGGCGGATAAGCCGATCACGGCCACTGGCGGCGTGGTCGGCTTGAAAGGAAACCTGGCGCCGGAGGGGGCGATCGTGAAGGTCGCTGGCATGTCGGAGTTGAAATTCAGCGGACCGGCGCGCTGCTTCGACCGTGAGGAAGATGCATTCGAGGCGGTGAAGAACCGCACCTACAAGGAAGGCGAGGTCATCGTCATTCGCTACGAGGGGCCGCGCGGCGGTCCCGGCATGAGGGAAATGCTGGCGACCACCGCCGCGCTTTATGGCCAGGGCATGGGCGGCAAGGTTGCGCTGATCACCGACGGCCGTTTCTCCGGCGCGACGCGCGGCTTCTGCATCGGCCATGTCGGGCCGGAGGCGGCGGTCGGCGGTCCGATCGCGCTGCTCCGCGACGGCGATATCATCGACATCGATGCGGTTGATGGCATGCTCGACGTCCGGCTGTCGGATGCCGAGCTGGCCGATCGCAGGAAGGATTGGCAGCCGCGTGCGAGCGACTATCGCTCGGGTGCGCTGTGGAAATATGCCCAGCAGGTGGGACCTGCCGTGGGCGGCGCCGTGACCCATCCCGGCGGTGCGCATGAGAAACAGTGCTATGCGGATATCTGAGCGTATCGTTGTCGCGTTGACTGCGGGTCTGGCGTTGCTGAGCGCGCCGGCGCTCGCCTTCGAGGGCACCTCGGTGGGGCAGGATCCCGCGTCGTCGATGGCGCCGCCGCCGCTGCCGCCGTCACCGCTGCCGGACGCCGTCGCCGGCCGCAAGGGCGCGCCGTCCCCGAATTCCCTGAGTGCCCTGCAATATGCGGCCGAGGACGGCCATCCGATCGCCCAATGGAAGCTCGGGCGGATGTATGCGCGCGGCGACGGCGTCGCGCGCGACGATCTGCGCGCCTTCGAATATTTCAGCCGGATCGCCAATGCCCATGCCGAGGACAGTCCGACGGCGCCGCAGGCCGCGGTGGTCGCCAACGCCTTCGTTGCGCTGGGCCGCTATTACCTCGCCGGGATTCCCAACTCGAAGATCAAGGTCGATCCGCTGCGCGCCCGCGAGATGCTGTCCTATGCCGCATCCTATTTCGGCAATGCCGATGCGCAGTACGATCTGGCGCGCATGTATCTGAACGGCATCGGCACGCCGCGGGATCCGAAATACGCCACCCGCTGGCTCGGCCTCGCGGCGCAGAAGGGCCAGCATCAGGCTCAGGCGCTGCTCGGCGAGATGCTCTTCAACGGCGAGCACCTGCCGCGGCAGGCGGCGCGCGGCCTGATGTGGCTGACGCTGGCGCGCGACAGCGCGGGCCCGGACGAGGAGTGGATCGCCCAGAGCTACAACCGGGCCATCGCCAAGGCGTCCGACGACGATCGGGCGATGGCGCTGAAGCTGCTCGAGAACTGGGTGCAGGGCCGCCGCAACTGAGCGGCCCGTTCGGGCGGCTCGCGGCATTCGGATAAGCGGGCAGGGCCGCCGTCACTCCAGATCGAGATCGGCCCAGACCGGCACGTGGTCCGAGGGCTTTTCCCAGGCGCGGACATGGCGGTCGATGCCGACCGCATTGAGACGGTCGCTGGCCTGCGGCGACAGCAGCAGGTGATCGATGCGCAACCCGTTGTTCTTCTGCCAGGCGCCGCCCTGATAATCCCAGAACGTATATTGCCCCGGCGCATCGGTGGTCGCCCGCAATGCATCGGTCAGGCCGAGATCGAGCAAAGCCTTGAAGCGGGCGCGCGTCTCCGGGCGAAACAGGGCATCGTCGACCCAGGACTCCGGATTGTAGACGTCGCGCGCGCTGGGGATCACGTTGAAGTCGCCGGCGAGGATCAGCGGCTCCTCGGTCTTGAGACGCTCGCTGGCGTATTTGGACAGCCGTGACATCCAGCTGAGCTTGTAGGGGTACTTCTCCGTGTCCGGCGGATTGCCGTTGGGCAGGTAGAGGCAGGCGACGCGTGCCACGCCCCGCTTCAGCGAGACGACGCCTTCCAGGAAGCGGGCATGGGTATCCTCGGGATCGCCGCCAAGGCCCGGATTGGCCTCCTCGAGCGGATACTTCGACAGCAGCGCCACCCCGTTGAACGTCTTCTGTCCGTGGGTCACCACGTTGTAGCCCAGCGCCTCGACGGCCTCGCGGGGGAAGGCCTCGTCGACGCATTTGATCTCCTGCAGGCAGGCGATGTCCGGTGCGGTGTCGCGGAGCCAGGTCAGGAGATGGTCGAGCCGCTGCCGCACCGAATTGACGTTCCAGGTGGCTATTCTCATCGGTGGCGCGGCCCTTTCGCAGTGGTCTCGGTATCGGTCGCGCCAATATACCGGCTTGCGCCGAAGCGGAATAGGGACGGGCGTGGCCGGACGGGAATCAGCCGTCGCCGGAGCGATTCCCGGTCTGCGCCGCTCCCGGATGTCGGCGGCGGCGCCGCGCAAGGCGAGAAAAAACATGCCGTCAATCACCGCGCCGGCAGCATGACCGTGCGCGCCGGGTTCCGATCCGTGACCCTTGTGCCGCAGGCCGCCGAGAAAACGTCGGCGGGCCGCCCGGACGCGGAAATTGTGTTTGCCTCAAGGAACCCGCTCGCCAATTCTCTGCCTGCGACTTCCGGACGCACCCGAGCTTCCGACGAGTCTTCAGCGTCCGACGCCGGCTTGGAGAGCAACATGACGATGGTGAAGACAACGGTCCTTGGCTCGGCCGCGGCGCTGGCCGTGGCGGGAGGAGCGGCCCCGGCCGCGGACCTGCCGCTGAAGGCCAAGGCTGTCGACTACGTCAAAGTGTGCTCACTCTATGGCGCGGGCTTCTCCTACATCCCCGGCACCGACACCTGCATCAAGCTCGGCGGCTACCTGCGCGCCGATACCTCGTTCAATGCCAGCGGCGCCTATGATGCGCCGCGCTGGACCGGCCCGGTCACCCGTGCCTCGAACGACTATATCGCGCGGGCCCGCCAGGCCGTCACCCTCGATACCCGCACCGCGACCGAATACGGCGTGGTCCGCACCTATTTCGACGTGCGCTTCAACTGGACCAGCGGCACCGGCGTCCGCGCCGGCGTCGACGATGCGCTCGGCGGCGGCAACAATACCGGCGTTGGCATCTACTACGCCTTCATTCAGTTCGCCGGCTTCACCATGGGCAAGGCGGTGTCGCAGTTCACCGCGCCATGGACCGGATTTCCCGGCAACAACACGTCCTACCTGATCGGCGGTCAGGACGACGACAGCGGCATCAATCAGCTTGCCTATACGGCGCAGTTCGGCAACGGGGTGTCGGCGGCGGTCAGCCTCGAGGATGCGAGCGGCCTCAGCGCCGGCAGCGCCCCCAATTCCTATACCCGCGCGCCGCTCTACGACGTGTCGGCGGGCTTCACGCCGTCGAACAACTGGGGCGGCTCCAACATTCCCGACATCGTCGGCCAGATCCGCGTGGATCAGGCCTGGGGTCTCGTCCAGCTGTCGGCGCTGGCGCATCAGCTGCGTACGGGGCCGTCCTACAGCTATTATGGCGGCGTCGCGGGCGCGCCCCATCCCGACGACGCATGGGGCTTCGCGGCTCAGCTGGCGCTGTCGCTGAAGAACCTGCCGACGGGCGCAGGCGACACCATCAATCTGTCGGTGGGATACGCCAACGGCGCGTCCCGCAACATCATCGGCGGCGTCAGTCCGGACAGCTTCCAGATCTGGGGCGGCGGCAACACCCGCGTCGCCTTCGCCTATTCCAGCGACGGCGTGTTCGGCCTCGGCGGCAATATCCAGAAGACGGAGGCGTGGGGCCTGCGCGGGGCGTTCAATCACAATTGGGATCCCTATTGGTCGTCGTCGTTGTTCGGCTCCTTCACCCAGGTTCGCTATAACGACACCGCGAAGTCCCTGCTCGCAGGAACCTCGATCTGCTCCGGCCTGCTGGTCTGCGATCCGGACTTCGATATCTCGCAGCTCGGCCTCGTCACCCGCTGGTCGCCGGTCAAGAATCTGACCTTCTCGGGCGAGGTGATGTACACCTACATCGATCAGAAGAATGTCGGCATCGCCGCCAGCGGCGCGACGCTGGCGAGCGAAGGAACCTGGACCTTCGGTGTGCGCGCCCAGCGCAATTTCTGACCGGCGGGCGTGCTGCCGGTCCCCCGTCCGGAGGACGAGGCCGCGGAGCCGGGATGTCTTCGCGCCGCTGCGTGCGTGGAACGCGCAGTGATCGCCCCGCCGGCGGTGAGCGCGACAAAGTTGCCACTAACGATGGCGCAAGATTCCGCCATGCCGCATATCACGATCCCGGGCGGTGTGGTAAACGGTGAGGCTGAGAAGGATCGATCTTGAGAGGACTGCCGCCGCGCGTACAGGCCCGGCGCAGGTGACAGATGGCAAAGCGCGGTTGGATCGTTGCGGCGGTCGTGCTGGTGGCGGCAGGGGCCGCCGCCTATCAGATGCGTGCGGGGGCGCCCGAAGGGTCCGCCAAGGCCGCGCCGCCTCCGCGCAAGGTGCTGATCGACATCGCCAAGGCCAGGCGGGAACAGGTTCCCGTGGATGTCGCCGCCATCGGCACGGTCACTCCGATCTCCAGCGTCGCGCTGAAGTCGCGCATCGAGACCACCATTGTCAGCGTTCATTTCGAGGACGGCGCGCGGGTCAAGCAGGACGACATACTGTTCACGTTGGACTCGCGCCAGATCGACGCCCAGATCCAGCAGGCCGAGGGCACTTTGGCGCGCGACCGCGCCCAGCTCACGGGTGCCCAGCGCGATCTTCGCCGCTTCAGCGATCTGATCGGCAAGGGCGCGACCACCCAGGTCAATCTGGACAACGCCCAGACCCAGGCCGACATCCTGATCGGCACCATCAAGGCGGACCAGGCCGCGCTCGACAACCTCAAGGTCCAGAAAAGCTACACCGTGATCCGCGCGCCGTTCGACGGCCGGATCAGCGCCGCCAATGTCAAGGTCGGCAACTTCGTGCGGCCCGCCGACTCCGCGCCGCTCGCGACCATCAACCAGATGGCGCCGGTCTATGTCGCCTTCGCCGTGCCGCAGTCCGTGCTCGGCGACCTGCGCGACGCCATGGCGAGCGGGATCGCCGAGGTGATCGCCACCGTGCCCGGCCGCGACGCCACCGAGCACGGCAAGGTGGCGATGGTCGAGAACACCGTTGACGCCACCACCGGCATGATCACGGTGCGCGGCATCATGGACAATGCCAGCGAGACGCTGTGGCCCGGCGCCCTGGTCAACACCAGGCTGATCGTGCGCCGCGAGGAGGCCGTGGTGGTGCCATCGGCGGCGATCCAGCGCAGCCAGGACGGCGACTTCGTGTTCGTCGTGTCCGACGGCAAGGCCAAGGTCCAGCCCGTCCAGGTGGATCGCACCACCGGCGGCAGCTCGGTGGTCTCGGCCGGGCTCAATGGCAGCGAGGATGTCGTGGTCGACGGCCAGCTTCTCCTGTCCGACGGCACGCTGGTGCAGCCGCGGGACCGCAAGGCGGGAGCCTGACGGATGTCGCTCTCCGAGCTCTGCATCCGCCGCCCGGTGCTGACGACGCTGCTGACGGCGTCGATCATCGCTTTCGGGATCTTCGGGTATCGCCTGCTGCCGGTCTCGGCGCTGCCGAAGGTCGACTTTCCGACCATCGCGGTGACCGCGGAACTGCCCGGCGCCAGCGCCGATACCATGGCGGCCTCGGTGGCGGGGATCATCGAGCGGCAGCTCTCGACCATCGCCGGCATTTCCTCGATGTCCTCGCAGTCGTCGCAAGGGCTTTCGACCATCACCATCCAGTTCGATCTGAACCGCAACATCGATGCGGCCTCGCTCGACGTGCAGACCGCGCTGACGATTGCGCAGCGCCGCCTGCCGATCGAGATGACGATCCCGCCGAGCTTCCGCAAGGTCAATCCGGCCGACTATCCGGTGATCTACATCTCGCTGTCGTCGGATACGCTGCCGCTCTCCGCGGTGAACGAATATGGCGAGATCACCGTCGGCCAGACGCTGTCGCAGATCCCCGGCGTCGCGCAGGTCCTGGTCTATGGCAGCCAGAAGTTCGCCATCCGCGTCCAGGTCGACCCGCAGGCGGCGGCCGCGCGCGGGCTGACGCTCGACGATGTGCGCGCCGCGGTCTCGAGCGCCAATTCATCCACCCCGGTCGGCACCCTCAACGGCCCGAAGCAGGACGTGGCGCTGGTCGCCTCCGGCCAGATCAGCAAGGCCGCCGATTACAGCAAGGTGGTGGTGGCGTGGCGCAACGGATCGCCGGTCAAGCTCGACGAGATCGCGACCGTCTATGACAGCGTCGAGAACGACAAGATCGCATCCTGGCTCAACGACCGCCGCTCGATCGTGCTCGCGGTGCAGAAGCAGCCCGACGCCAATCTGGTGGCGGTGGTCGACGGCGTCCGCGCCAAGCTGCCGGCGCTGCGGGCCCAGATCCCGCCGTCGGTGTCGGTCGACGTGATGATGGATCGCTCGGTCTCGGTCCGCCAGGCGGTGGCGGACGTCGAGGAGACGCTGCTGATCGCGGTGGCGCTGGTGATCCTGGTGATCTTCCTGTTCCTGCGCTCGGCGTCGGCGACCTTCATTCCCGCGCTCGCGGTGCCGATCTCGCTGATCGGCACCTGCGCGATGATGTATCTGTTCGACTATTCGATCAACAACATGACGCTGCTGGCGCTGACGCTGTCGGTCGGCTTCGTGGTCGATGACGCCATCGTGATGCTGGAAAACATCATGCGTCATATCGAGGAGGGGATGCGGCCGTTCGAGGCGGCGTTGAAGGGCGCCCGCGAGATCGGCTTCACCATCATCTCGATCACCTTCTCGCTGATCGCCGTGTTCATTCCGGTGCTGCTGATGGGCGGCATCGTCGGCCGCGTCTTCCGCGAATTCGCGGTCACGGTCGCGGTGGCGATCCTGGTTTCAGGCTTCGTCTCGCTGACGCTGACGCCGATGCTGTGCGCGCGCGTCCTGCGGTCCCACAATCACGAGAAGCGGCCGAACATCGTGCTTCGCGCCTTCGAGCGGATGTTCTCGAGCTGGCTGCGCGGCTACGAATGGGCGCTGGATCGCGTGCTGGCGCACAAGGCGATCATGCTCGGCGTGACGCTGCTGACGCTGGTCGGGACCATCGCGCTCTATGTCGTGGTGCCGAAGGGCTTCTTCCCGCAGGAGGACACCGGCTTCCTGATCGGCGTGACCGAGGCGGCCACCGACACCTCCTTCGTCGCGATGATGGAGCGGCAGAAAGCGCTGTCATCGATCCTGCAGGCCGATCCGGCGGTGGAGTATGTCAACAGCACTGTGGGCTCGGGGGGCCCGAACGCCACCACCAATTACGGGCGCCTGTTCATCTCGCTGAAGCCGAAATCGGAGCGTGATCCGGCGCCGGTGGTGATCGGCCGGCTGCGCCAGGCCGCGCTGCAGGTGCCGGGGCTGCAGGCCTTCTTCCAGAGCGTTCAGAACCTCAACATCGGCGGCCGCATCTCGAAGAGTCAGTACCAGTACGTGCTGCAAAGCGGCGACACCGACACGCTCTACAGGCTGGCGCCGCAACTGCGCGAGAAGATCGCCAAGGTGCCGGGGCTGCTCGACGTCACCACCGACCTCTACATCAAGAACCCGCAACTCACCGTCGAGGTGGATCGCGAGAAGGCGGCGGTGTTCGGCGTCACGGTCGAGCAGGTGCGCAACCAGCTCTTCAATGCCTATGGCACGCGGCAGGTCGGCACCATCTACATGCCGTCGAACGACTACAAGATCATTCTTGAGGCCAAGCCGGAATTCAGGATCGATCCGAACGATCTCTCCAAGCTCTATGTCAAGACCACGCAGGGGCGGACGATCCCGCTCGAGGCGGTGGCCCGCATGGTGCCGTCGGTGGGGCCGCTGCAGATCAACCATCAGGGTCAGCAGCCGGCGGTGACGATCTCGTTCAACCTCGGGCCGGGCGTCTCGCTCGGCTACGCGGTGGACAAGATTACGGAAATCGAGCGCGAGTCCAACCTGCCGGTGACCATCGTCACCGGCTTCTCCGGCACCGCGCAGGTGTTCCAGGATTCGCTGCGCGGGCAGGGCATCCTGATCCTCGCCGCGGTCTTCGCCGCCTTCGTCATTCTCGGCATTCTCTACGAGAGCTTCATCCATCCGATCACGATCATCTCGGGCCTGCCCTCGGCCGGCATCGGCGCGATCCTCACGCTGATGCTGTTCAAGATGGAGCTGTCGGTGATCGCGATGATCGGCATCGTCATGCTGGTCGGCATCGTCAAGAAGAACGCCATCATGATGGTCGACTTCGCCATCGAGCGGCGGCGGGTCGGGCTGAGCGCCGAACACGCGATCCGCGAGGCGGCGCTGCTGCGCTTCCGGCCGATCATGATGACGACCTTCGCCGCGATCTTCGGCACGCTGCCGATCGCGCTGGGGACCGGCGCCGGCGCCGAGCTGCGCCAGCCGCTGGGCGTCGCCGTGGTCGGCGGCCTGATGGTGTCGCAATTGCTGACGCTGTTCATCACGCCGGTGGTCTACATCTATCTCGACCGGGTCGACCGGCGGCTGAAGCGCCACCTCGAGCCGCCGCATGACGATGCCGGGATCGAGGAGGCGCCGCGGGTGGTCGCGGCGGAGTGAGCCGGGATATGTCGAAGCGGGCCGGATTCAGGCTGACGCGGGCGCCGTCCCCCCTGAGAGCCTGACCGGAAATCGATGGCGGGCAAATTCGAATTGGTGCGGGCACCGTCGTCCCGGGATATGAGCGGCGCAAGCGGCGAACCTTAAAGACGTCATCCTGAGGTGCGAGGGCAAAGCCCGAGCCTCGAAGGATGGCGATGCGTCATGTTTTGGTGCCGCGCCGCTGAGCCGGGGTCGTTCCAACGGCGGCCCTTGCGATGGTCCCCGGCTATGCGCTGCATCGCGTCCGGAACACGGTGCCGGTCCGGGCTGATGCGCCGGCCTTGCGCCTTACACCGAGAAGCTGGTGCCGCAGCCGCAGGCGGCGGTCGCGTTCGGATTGTGGACGCGGAACGAGGCGCCGATCAGGTCGTCGACGAAATCGAGTTCGGAGCCTGCCAGGAACGGGGCCGAGGTGGGGTCCACCAGAACGATCGCATCGTCGCGCGCGATCACCATGTCGTCCTCCGCGCGGGCGCGCTCGACATCGAACTTGTATTGGAAACCGGAGCAGC
>Ga0180222_1000784_pt1 | contig 40567 bp, 31 predicted proteins | sample eDN5th37CKraftOP_FD_151336 | JGI IMG/M metagenome (GOLD analysis project Ga0180222, IMG submission 151336) | Enriched Organic Plus compost microbial communities from Emeryville, California, USA - eDNA 5th pass 37_C Kraft OP (version 2) (version 2) ...
ATCGCCAGCCTTTCGTCGATCACCTCGGCATAACGCAAGGCGCTGCGGATTTTGCCGGTATCGAGGACGAGCGGCTGGCGATAGTCGAACGGAGGCGGCGCGGCCTGATAAAGCGGTTGATCGGTCGGCGTCTGTGCGGCGGCCTGTCAGCGATCCGTCGCTCCGGCATGCCGGGCCCCAGCCCTACACCAGCAATCCGGCCGCACCGAAGCTCGCGCCGAGGGATGCGTCCCGGTCCAGCCGGCGGCGATCGATCGAATCGCCGAGCCGCACGATGACGACGAGGCTGATCGCATAGCCGAGTTGCGTCAGGGTGATGACTGATCGGATCGAGGTGGGCGATCAAACAATTCGCGGCCGTTCTCCTCGACATGCCGGCACAGCGAATAATCCTGTCTTCGATTTGAATAGAAAGATGGCTTATTGTGGCTGATAATCATTCTGTCCGATCATGGGTCATTTGGCGGTGAGATCGGTCGGGCCCGGCCGGGCCCTGCCTTAAAAAGGAAGCGGGCATGCAGATCGATTTGTCCGGGAGATCGGCGATCATCACCGGCTCCACCAACGGCATTGGCCTTGCCATTGCCAAGGGGCTCGCCGCGAGCGGCGCCGACGTCGTCGTCAACGGCCGCAGCCAGGCCGCGGTCGATCGCGCCGTCGGCGCGGTTCAGGCAGCGGCGCCCGGTGCGCGTGTCGCTGGTGTCGCGGCGGATCTCGGCACGGCTGAGGGATGCGCTGCGCTGGTTCGCGCCCATCCGGCCTGCGACATTCTTGTCAATAACCTCGGCATCTTCGGGCCGCAGGATTTCTTCGAGACGCCGGATGCGGAGTGGATGCGGTTCTTCGAGGTCAACGTGTTGTCCGGCGTGCGATTGTCGCGCGCCTACCTGCCGGGGATGGCGCGCAAGAGCTGGGGCCGCGTCGTTTTCATTTCATCGGAATCGGCGCTGAACATTCCGGCCGACATGATCCATTACGGCTTCACCAAGACCGCTGTGCTGTCGATCGCGCGCGGGCTTGCCAAGCGCATGGCCGGCAGCGGCGTCACGGTCAATTCCGTGCTGCCGGGGCCGACGCTTTCGGACGGCATGGCCGAGATGCTGAAAGGAGAGGTCGAGAGGACCGGCAAGTCGGTCGAGGCGGCCGCAGCCGATTTCGTCCTCGCCAACCGCCCGTCCTCGATCATCCGCCGCGCGGCGACCGTCGAAGAAGTCGCCAACATGGTCGTCTATACCTGCTCGGCGCAAGCCTCGGCCACCACCGGCGCCGCGCTGCGGGTCGATGGCGGCGTGGTGGACAGTCTGTGAGAGCGGCAGCACCATCGCCTGAGCTGCCCGGAACAAAGGAAGATACCCATGGATAAACGTGCGCTCGGCAATACGGGCTTTTCGATCGCTCCCATCGTTTTCGGCGGCAACGTGTTCGGATGGACCATCGACGACAAGCAGAGTTTTGCCGTTCTCGATGCCTTCGTCGATCATGGCTTCAACGCCATCGACACGGCTGATGTCTATTCGGCGTGGGCTCCCGGCAATGCGGGCGGCGAGTCGGAGACGATCATCGGCAAGTGGCTGAAGGCACGGCCGGGCATGCGCGACAAGGTCGTGATCTTCACCAAGGTCGGCGCCGATCTTCGCAAGCCGGGCAAGAAGGGACTGTCGGAAAGATGGATTCTCGAGGCGGTCGAGGGCTCGCTGTCGCGCCTCGGCGTCGATGCGATCGACCTGTATTTCTCGCACTGGCCCGATCCGGACACGCCTTACGCCGAGACCTTGGGTGCTTATGAAAAGCTTCTGAAGGCCGGCAAAGTCAAGACGATCGGGGCATCCAATCTCGATGCGAAGCAGCTCACCGAGGCGCTCGCGGTCGCAAAGAAGAACGGCCTGCCGCGCTATCAGGTGCTGCAGCCGGAATACAACCTCTACGACCGCGCCTCCTATGACGGCGCGCTGCGCGATCTTTGCATCCGGGAGGGGCTGGGCGTCGTCACCTACTACAGTCTTGCGTCCGGCTTCCTCTCCGGGAAGTACCGCTCGAAGGACGATCTCGCGCAGTCGAAGCGCGGTCAGGGCGTCGCCAAATATCTGAACGCACGCGGCGACGCGATCCTCGACGCGCTGGATGCGGTGTCCGCGCGCCACGGGGCCAAGCCGGCCGAGGTCGCGCTGGCGTGGCTGATCGCCCGCGAGGGCGTAACGGCCCCGATCGCCAGCGCCACCAGCGTCGCTCAGGTCGAAAGCTTCGCGAAATCAGCCGAGCTGTCTCTGACCAGGGAGGATCTCCTGGCGCTGGATCAGGCGAGCGCCTGATCCAGCGGCACGCCGGTCACGACGATCACGCGATGGCCGGCGATCGTCGTGCCGGTCTGCGGGCGGTGATGGCGCATTCGCATCCGGGGCGGGTCACCGCGGTGTGATGTCCCTGTCGCTCGACACCGCAGGCCGGCGCGGGCTATAGCGCCTTGACTTTCAAGCCCGGGGTTGTTCGCGGTGGTCCACCGTGACAGGCTTTGCGCAAGTCACGTCGAGGAGGCAGGATGGCACTAGAAGGAAGCGCAGGACAGCCGGTGGCGGATGCGGGGCAGGCCGCATTGCTGAGCGCTGCGGCGATCGCCGTGATCGCGGCCCTGACGCTGGCGGGCGCCTGGTTCTTCGAACTGGTGCTGGACATCCGGCCCTGCCCGCTCTGTCTCGAGCAGCGCTATGCCTATTACCTTGCCGTCCCGCTCGGCATCGTGATCGCGCTGGCCGCGACGCAGCGTGCGCCGCGCTCACTGCTGGCGGCCGGTCTCGTGGTATTGCTGCTGGCATCGCTCGCCAATGCCGTGCTGGGCGGCTATCACGCCGGCGTCGAATGGGGCTGGTGGCCCGGCCCCTCCGATTGCAGCGGCCCGGTGGCCGATCTCGGCAGCGCCAGGGATCTGCTTTCGCGGCTCGACACTGTGAAGGTGGTGCGCTGCGATCAGGTGCAGTGGCGTTTTCTCGGTCTGTCGCTCGCCGGCTACAACGTGTTGATCTCACTTCTGATGGCGGCGCTGGCGGGATGGGGGCTCAACCGTCAGCGGGCCGCGCGGCGCTAGCGCCGGAGCCGTGACGGCCCCGGCGCGAGCAAACACCGCCGCTCATGCGGGAACGCGGTCGAGAAATCCGGTGACATGGCGGATTCGTCCGTCCTGCAGCTGAACGAAGTCGGTGCCCTCGATCGGATGATCCGAGCCGGTCGGGCCCAATCCCCACGAAAAGCGGACATGGTCACCGTGACCATCCGGCTCGCCGATCAGCGTGAAGCGGAAATCCGGAAAGCGCTCGTGCACTCCGCCGATCAGCGTCGCGATATTTTCCGCGCCATCGCCATTCATCAGCGGATCGATGTAACGGGCATCGCGGGTCCAGTGGTCCGTCAGCATCTGCTTGCGGCGCTGCGGATCGCGTTCGTTCCACAGCTCGATATAGCGGGTGGCGACAGTCTGTGCGTCGGTCATGGCGTGCTCCTTGCGGTTAAGGATTGCAATGGCGCCATTGTCGCCGGGCCGGCGGCGGCGATCGATTACCTCGCAGGTCATGAACTGCGGCATGCCTGCGCATATCGCGGGGCGCGGCAATGAGCGGGCGTTATGCCACCGCCTGCGCGGCGGCGCGGCCGGCGGTGCGGCCACTGAACAGGCACCCGCCGAGGAACGTGCCCTCGAGCGAGCGATAGCCGTGCATGCCGCCGCCGCCGAATCCGGCCGCCTCGCCGACGGCATAGAGCCCCGGCATGATGGCGCCATTGCCGCCGAAGACGCGTCCGTCGAGATCGGTCTCGAAGCCGCCCAGCGTCTTGCGCGTCAGGATATTGAGACGCACCGCGATCAGCGGGCCATGTGCCGGATCGAGGATGCGGTGCGGCTTCGCGGTGCGGATCAGCCTGTCGCCGATGTAGCGCCGCGCGTTATGCAGGTTGAGGATCTGGGTGTCCTTGGCATAGGGATTGGTGATCTCGCGGTCGCGCGCCGTAATCTGGTTGCGGATATCGTCAACCCGCAGCAGGTTGTCGCCGCTCAGCGCGTTCATGGCGGCAACGAGGTCATCGAGATTGTCGCGCACGATGAAATCGGCGCCCTTCTGCTTGAAGGCTTCGACCGGCGCCGGGGCACCCTTGTTGGTGGCGCGCCGCGCCGTCATCCGCCAGCTCTTGCTGGTGAGATCCGGGTTCTGCTCCGAGCCGGAGAGCGCAAACTCCTTCTTGATGATGCTCTGGGTCAGGATGAACCATGAGTAGTCATAGCCCGTCGCCATGATGTGCTGCAGCTGGCCGAGCGTGTCGGAGCCGGGAAACAGCGGCGAGGGCAGGCGTCTGCCGGTGGCGTCAAACCACATCGAGGAAGGGCCGGGCAGAATGCGGATGCCATGCCGCGGCCAGATCGGACTCCAGTTCTCGATGCCTTCGACATAGTGCCACATGCGGTCACGATTGATGAGCCGGCCGCCGGCGGCCTCAAGGATTTCGATCATGCGGCCGTCGACGTGCTCGGGTACGCCCGAGATCATCTTGCGCGGCGGCGTGCCGAGCCGTTGTGGCCAGTTCCGGCGCACCAGGTCGAAATTGCCGCCGATGCCGCCGGAAGCGACGATCACCGCCTGGGCGCGCAGGGTGAAGTCGCCGATCACGCGCCGCGAGCTGCTTTCCCCGCGCGCGACGGTGGTCGGCTCGAGAACTGCACCGCGCACGCCGTCGATGGCGCCGCCCGTCGTGGTGAGCGCGTCGACGCGATGGCGGAACCGGAATTCGAGTCTGCCTCGGGCCTGTGCCTCCTGCGCGCGGCGCGCGAACGGCTCGACGATGCCGGGGCCGGTTCCCCAGGTGATGTGGAAGCGCGGCACCGAATTGCCGGGGCCCATGGCATCATAGCCGCCCCGCTCGGCCCAGCCGACGATCGGGAAAATGCGATGGCCCATGGCGCGCAGCCAGCTGCGCTTTTCGCCGGCGGCGAAGGCGACATAGGCCTCCGCCCAGCGCCGCGGCCAATAGTCTTCGTCGCGGTCGAATCCGGCGGTGCCGAGCCAGTCCTGCCAGGCAAGGTCGTAGCTGTCCTTGATACCGAGGCGGCGTTGCTCCGGCGAATCGATCAGGAACAGGCCGCCGAACGACCAGAACGCCTGCCCGCCCAGGCTCTGCTCCCCTTCCTGCTCGACGACGATCACCCGCCGGCCCGCGTCCGCCAGTTCCGTTGCCGCGACCAGACCTGCGAGGCCCGCGCCGACCACGATCACCTCCGCCTGTTCCGTCATCGAGCGTCCCCCAGCTTTCTTGTTCGAGGGATTGAAGCGCGGCGCGTGAAGGCCGGTCAATAGGCGAGCCGCAAAGGCGGTTCATCCAGTCACACAGGAGGCCTGATCGTCATCGCCACTGCATCCCGCCGGCAACACCGGGGACCAAATTGCTGTGCGCCGCCAAGGTTGATCTGGACAAATCAGCGCGTGCGCAACACCCTGACATGGCGCATTCGCTGCGTGAATGCCTATGACGTGCGGTCGATTTGACGGCGGGGAGCGGGGGCATGAGGATCGCCACGGGACTGTTGGCCATCGTTGTTCTATTCGCAAGCATCGCGACGAGCGATGCCGCGGTCAGGATCGCAGGGGATCGCGGCGGCCGCATCGGAACCTATCTCGATCGCTATCAAGGCCTCGTTCGCTCCGGCGAACAGGTGATCATCGACGGCCTGTGCGCGTCGGCCTGCACCATCGTGCTCGGTGCCATCCCCCGTGACCGGATCTGCGTGACCTCGCGCGCGTCGCTCGGTTTCCACGCGGCATGGGACGTCGGCCCGAACGGCCGTCCGGTCACCAACCGAGAGGCGACCCGGATCTTGTATGCGATGTACCCGGATCCGGTGCGGCGCTGGATCGCCCGGCGCGGTGGCCTCACCCGGCAGATGATCTTTCTGCGCGGAGCCCAGCTCGCCAGCATGTATCGCCCCTGCTACCTGAATGCCGAGGCCGCGTCCCGCTAGCATCCGACGGCTCCGCTCGACGCTCCGCAGGACGTGAACGGCGGCTGTCGTGCTTTGCTTGCCCTCCGGCCATGCACCTTCTATCACCGGACAGAATCTGCGGGGAGGCCTGCGAAAGGCGCTCCGCGCCATGCTGATCCGATGAGGAACTTTCGATGGTGGATCGCGTATCCCGACCGCTGGTGGTCTTCTCGACCTTTGCGGCCAGTCTTGCGGTCGGATTGCTGGTGGTGCTGTGGCTGCTCGGCGGGCTTCGCGGGGTGACGGCCCCGGCCGCGATCGGCGGCCCGTTCGCGCTCACCGACCAGTCCGGTCAGACCGTGACGGAGAAGAGCCTTCAGGGCAAGCCGACGCTGATTTTTTTCGGCTTCACCCATTGCCCTGACATCTGCCCGACATCGTTGTTCGAAATGTCCGAGTTGCTGCGGGCGCTGGGCAAGGATGCGGATCGCGTCAATGTCTATTTCATCTCCGTCGATCCCGAGCGCGATACCGTGCCGGTGATGAAGGATTACCTGTCGAGCTTCGATCCGCACCTCAAGGGTCTGACCGGCGATCCGGCGACGATTGCCAAGGTGCTGACCGCTTACCGGGTCTATGCCAAGAAGGTGCCGCAGAAGGACGGTGATTACACGATGGACCACACCGCCCTGATCTATCTGATGGACAAGTCCGGGAATTTCGTCGCGCCGTTCAACCTGAAACAGACGCCGGAGGCCGCGGCCGCCGATCTGAGGCGCTATCTCTAGCGGCTTTGTGCCCAGCTCGACTCAGCCTGCTGTGCGGACCGCGTCCTCATGGCGAGCATGCCGTCGCCGTCGAGGAAGCCACGTTCGCGCCGGCCGGTCGGCCTTGCCCGGGCGTCGCGATGTCGGGCGGGAGGATGCGCCTGGATGCCGCCCGGCGGCACGCGCTCCCGGCCGGCGCTGCGGGCCGGGATTGCTTCGCCGGCCATCATGGATGCGGCCTCCTGCAGCGGCGGAGCGATGCCGGACGGTGGCGTCCGTGCGCCGCGGCATCGGCTGAGGCCATGCTCGGTCTTTTCCCAGTGATAGGGATTTGTCAGCAACTGGCCGAGTGCCCGCCACGCGGCGAGGGAGAGCAACAGCCAATAGAGCGGCGTCAACAGCAGTACCCATGCCAGATCAAGGCGACGGCAGCGAATGAGGCCGATCAGCCCGATGATGATCGTGGAGGCATAGCCAGCGAGAAGTGATGCCGCATGCAGCTTCATCATCGGCCCGTCAGCAACGTGAAATCCGTGCCGTGCGTTCATGACGCCGCTCGCCTCGGCCGCGACACCCAGCACCAGCACGGGTGCGGCGAGGGCGGTGAGGATGTTGCCGCCGACAAGGAGGTTGAGGGACGCGACGCCGCGCCAGCCGATATCCTGCCACAGCCGGCGCGGTGCACGCATATGAACGCGCCACGTCTGCATCCAGCCTTTCATCCAGCGCGAGCGCTGGCGCAGCCAGTTTCCGAACCGGGCGGGAGCTTCCTCCTGCGTGGTGGATGCAAAGGTGGCGGTGCGGTAGCCGAAGCGGGCCAGGCGGAAACCGAGATCAGCGTCTTCAGTGACATTATAGGCATCCCATCCGCCGACCTGACGCAGCACATCGGCGCGGAAGTGATTGGAGGAGCCTCCGAGCGGCAACGGCATCCTGAGGCGTGCCAGCCCTGGCAGAAAAACGCTGAACTGTCCGGCATATTCGACCGCGAACATGCTTGCGAGCCAGCCTTCGTCGGGATTGTCGATGCTGAGGCGCGCTTGCACGCAGGCTGTCCGATCGCCGTGCCGCTGAAAGGCGTCGAGCGCATCGCGCAGCTGCCCCGGCTCCGGCCGGTCCTCGGCGTCGAAGATCGTGATGAAGCTGCCTCTGGCGAAGGGCAGCGCCCAGTTCAGGGCTTTGGGCTTGGTCTTCGGCCCTATGGCCGGCGCCGTCAGCACCCTGGTCCAGGGCGGCGGTCCGCAGCGGGCAATCGCTGCGCGCGTCGCGTCGTCGTCCGCTTCGGTGACCAGGATGATGTCGAGCTTATCCTTCGGATAGTCGAGCGCATCGATGGCCTGCAGCAGCGGTGCGACCGAGGAGGCTTCGCGATAGAGCGCGGCGACGATCGTATAGAGCGGCAGATCGCGATCGGGCCGTCGCGGGGCGCTGCCGTTCTCGCGTGGGGACGTGATGGCGCCGGCGAGGCGCAGGGCGCTGAAGGACAGAAACCAGCATGCGAGCAGGCCGGCGGCGATATCGAAAAGCGTCGACGGCCGCAGAAGCAGCAGCGCGCCCGCGAGGGCGGCGCCTCCTCCGAGCCGTCGCCCCCATTGGCGCCAGGCAGGGGCCGGCGCTGATGCGGGAGCGGCGCTCATGGTCGGACGTCGCTCGCGAAGCCCCTCCGCAGCCGCGTGGGCGAGCGTCGCGCCGGCATGCGTGATCAGGAACCGCTGCAGCCTTGCCGCGGAAATCAGCCGGAATGTGCGGGCCGCGGCGGGAGACGTCGCCGCGAGGCGGCTCAATTCCCGGGCGGTGAGGTTGCGAGGCGATATCACAAAACGCTGCTGGCCGGCGTAGCTGAGCGGCAGCAGCCCATGGGTCGCGGCGCAAGGGATCTGGCTCTCCGGCAGCAGAATCTGGCTGCGGGCCATTTCCTCGGGGTCTTCGAGCGGAATGCCGCTATGCGCGGACAGCTTTGCGAGATACTCCTCTTCCGTGATCGCTCCCCAGCGGATCAGCACGTGATCGGCGCCGGTGCCAAGCCGGCGCGCATGTTCGGCGGCGGCATTCAGCAGGGAGGGCGGGAGGTATCCGCGAAGGCAGTCGAGTTCGAGCGCCGGGGCGGCTTCAGGATCGGGAGCGCTGCGGCATGCCGGGGGCGTGGTGCGATATCTCCGGGCGAGAAAATCGGGAAGCGGCCTCGGTGCGGCGCCGTCCCGGTGCCCCGCCGGCGGCCGCGACCGTCGGCCCGCGAGCGCCACATGCTCCAACGCCCCGGCCATGCAGGTTCCCCAACCCCCAAACGATACTCGCGTCTCTCTCGTGGGATGGTCTATAAGATCGCCCCACGCGGAAGCCTTGGTCAATGCAACCACAGATACAAACCTTCATCAATCTCATCTTGGCTCGCTGCACCGTTCGGGCTGTGGCGGCGATGCTGCTGCTCGGCGGGGTGATCGTGCCCGCAGCCCGCGGCGACCAGGCATTGGCGCAGGACACGCCGCCTGCCGCGTCGCAGGCCGCACCGGGATTCTGGGATCCGCGGCGGCGGCCGGAGCGGCCGGACCTGTCGCGTCTGACCCTGATCCGCTTCATGACCGAGACGGACTATCCGCCGTTCAACTTCGCGGGGCCCGACGGCAATCCGGCCGGCTTCAACGTCGATCTCGCCCGTCTGATCTGCGACGAGATCAAGATCGCCTGCACCATCCAGATGCGCCGCTTCGATACGCTGATGGACGCTCTTTCCAGCAATCGCGGCGACGCCGTGATCGCGTCGATGGCGGTGACACCGGAGTTGCGCAAGCGCGCCGATTTCAGCGACATGTATTATCGCACCCCGGCACGGTTCGTGGCGCGGCGCGAGGCGGCGCTTGCCGAACTGAAGCCGGAAACGCTGGCGGGCAAGAAGGTCGGCGTGATCGCCGGCTCATCCCACGAAGCCTATCTGCAGGCGATGTTCACCGACGCCGAGCTGCACCCCTATCCGAACGATGAAGCGTTGCGCCAGGCGCTGCGCCAGGGCGAGGTGGAGCTGATCTTCGGCGATGCCTTCTCGCTGGCATTGTGGCTCAACGGCACCGATTCCGAGAACTGCTGCGCATTCAGCGGCGGGCCGTTCGTCGAAAGCCGCTACTTCGGCGAAGGTGTCGGCATCGCCGTGAAGAAGGGCAACGACGTGCTGCGCCAGGCCTTCAACTGGGCGCTGTTCCGGATCTGGGAAAAAGGCCGCTATACCGACTTGTGGCTGCGTTATTTCTCGGTAAACCCTTTCTGACCCGATGGAGGATCGCGGCGGGGCGCAGGACGCTCCGGCTGCGTGGAGAATTGAATGTCGAATGAGCTGACCCCGTCCGAGCTGCGGGCCCTTGCCGAACAGTCCAACGCCTGGCCGTTCGAGCAGGCGCGCGCCATCGTCGCGCGATTGAAGAAGCAGCCGAAGGACGAGGTGCTGTTCGAGACCGGCTATGGGCCGTCCGGCCTGCCGCATATCGGCACCTTCGGCGAAGTCGCGCGCACCACCATGGTGCGCCACGCCTTCCGGGTGCTGACCGAGGACCGCATCAAGACCCGGCTGCTCGCTTTCTCCGACGACATGGATGGCCTGCGGAAGGTACCGGACAACGTGCCGAACCGGGAGATGCTGGAGCAGGATCTCGGCAAGCCGCTGACGAAGGTGCGCGATCCGTTCGGCACTCATCCGAGCTTCGGCGAGCACAACAATGCGCGCCTGCGCGCTTTCCTCGATGCGTTCGGCTTCGACTACGAATTCGCGTCGTCGACGCAGTATTACAAGTCGGGGCGCTTCGATGCGACGCTGCTGAAGATGCTCGAGAAGATCGACGCGGTGATGGCGATCATGCTGCCGTCGCTGCGCGAAGAGCGCGCGGCGAGCTATTCGCCGTTCCTGCCGATCTGCCCGCGCACCGGCGTAGTGCTGCAGGTGCCGATCGTCGCCCATGATGCGAAGGCCGGCACCGTCTCCTACGACGATCCGGAGACGAGGGAGCGCGTCACCGTGCCGGTCACCGGCGGCCATTGCAAGCTGCAATGGAAGCCGGATTGGGCGATGCGCTGGACCGCGCTCGGTGTCGATTATGAAATGGCCGGCAAGGATCTGATCGATTCTGTAAAGCTGTCAGGCAAGATCTGCCGGGCGCTCGGGGGAACGCCGCCCGAAGGCTTCAATTACGAGCTGTTCCTCGACGAGAAGGGCCAGAAGATCTCGAAGTCGAAGGGCAATGGCCTCACCATCGACGAGTGGCTGCGCTATGCCTCGCCGGAGTCGCTGTCGCTGTTCATGTATCGCGAGCCGAAGGCTGCGAAGCGGCTGTATTTCGACGTGATCCCGCGCAACGTCGACGACTATCAGCAATTCCTCGAGGGCTATGCGCGGCAGAATGCCAAGCAGCGCCTCAGCAATCCGGTGTGGCACATCCATGCCGGCCGTCCGCCCGCCGCCGACATGCCGGTGACGTTCCAGCTTCTCTTGACGCTGGTGTCCTCGTCGAATGCGGAAAACGCCGAGACGCTGTGGGGCTTCATCGGGCGCTACCGCCCTGGCGTGACGCCGCAGACCCATCCGAAGCTCGACGCGCTGGTCGGCTACGCGATCAACTACTATCGCGATTTCGTCGCGCCGGCGAAGCGCTTCCGCGCGCCCACCGCAAGCGAGCGCGCGGCACTGTCGGATCTGCGCGATGCGCTGGCGCAGCTTCCCGAGGATGTCAGTGCCGAGGACATCCAGAACGTGGTCTACGAGATCGGCCGCCGCGAGCCGTTCCTCGACCACAAGAAGGCCGGCAAGGATGGCCGGCCGGGCGTATCGCTGGACTGGTTCAACATGCTCTATCAGGTGCTGCTCGGGCAGGAGAAGGGGCCGCGCTTCGGCTCCTTTGTCGCGGTCTATGGCATTGCCAATGCCGTGGCGATGATCGACGGCGCGCTGGCGCGTTCGGCGTGATCTGCCGCGCGGGCGCGGCTTTCGGCTGGCGCCCGATGGCGTGCGCGTGGTCAGAACAGGCTGACCAGGAAGCGCAGGCAGATGATCAGCAGGAAGACGCCGAAGGCGATCTCGAGGATGCGCTTTGGCAGCGCATGCGCCAGCTTGACGCCGAGCGGCGCGGTCAGCACGCTGGTAGGCGCCACGATGAGGGTGGCGATCAATGAGACATAGCCGAGCGCGAAGGGAAACTGGAGTGCGGTGATGCCGGGATGTGCGGCCGCCGCCGGCCAGCCGGCATAGATGTATCCGAGCGCGCCGGGAATCGAGATCAAGACGCCGAGCCCGGACGAGGTCGCGATGGCCTGATGAATCGGGCGGCCGTAGAACGTCATGAACATGTTGGAGAGCTGGCCGCCGCCGATGCCCATCAGCGTCGACAGCACGCCGATCAGCACGCCGTAGATGCGCAGCAGCGGGCCCTTCGGCATGTCGTCGGCGATCCGCCAGCTATCCCTGCCGAACAGCAGCCGGACGGCCGACATGCCGGCGATCACCACGAACACGATCTTGAACAGCTCCGGCGGCGCATAGCGCGCAATCAGGCTGCCGAACGCTACGCCGAGGACCACCGGCACGGCCCAGTTGCGCAGCACGCTGGAATCCACGGTGCGCGTGGCACGGTGCGCATAATAGGAGCGGATCGAGGTTGGGATGATGATGGCCAGCGAGGTGCCGACGCACAGCGGCATGCGCACGTCGTCCGGCACGCCGGCGAAGCGGAACAGCTCGTACAGCGCCGGCACCAGCACAGCGCCGCCGCCGACGCCGAACAGGCCGGCGAGAAAGCCGGTCACGGCGCCTGCAATCAGCAGGGCGATCGCGAGCCACGCGACCTCAAGCATTGGCAATCCGGCGATCATGCGGGAAATCCGGTGCGGGAGGGACGTCTTACACCCGCGCTGTAAACCGGGGCGGTCGCCTTGGCAACAGCGAAGGGCGCATGCCTACTGGCTGGCCCAGACGATGCGCGCGATCCAGTCGACGTCGTCGGCGGACAAGGTGCGGTCCGGATGGGTGGGATTGAGCGATTGCAGCTCGAGCGTCTTGGCGGTGCGGCGCTTCAATTCCTTGACCATCACCTCGCCGTCCTTGGTCTTTACCACGACGCGGTCGCCGCGCCGGATCGGCGTGCCAGGCGAGACGATGATGACGTCGCCGTCGCGATAGGCCGGCTTCATCGAATCGCCGGAAATCTCCAGCGCATAGGCGTGCTCGTCATTGACGTTGGGCAGACGCACCTCGTCCCAGCCCTTGCCGACCGGGAAGCCGCCGTCGTCGAAATAGCCCCCGGCCCCCGCTTCCGCGAAGCCGAGCAGCGGCACCGCCTGCGCGGCGCGCGCGGTCTCCTCGATCAGTTGCACGAAGTGATCGATGGTGGTGTTGGTGGCGGCGAGCGCTTTCGCGACGGATTCGGTGGAGGGCCAGCGCTCGCGGCCGTCGCTGGTGATCCGCTTCGACTTGTTGAAGGTGGTCGGATCGAGCCCCGACCGCTTGGCCAGCCCCGACGGCGACAGGCCGGCACGCTCGGCCAGTCGATCAAGAGCGGTCCAGATTTGGTGATGGGTCAGCATCGCGGATCCATGGCGTTGGCACGGCCCGGACGGCGGAGCGTGCCGGGTCTTTAGGAATTATTACCTCGCCAGGAGGTTTTCCGCAATCCGGGAGGCTCGGCTTTGCGGCACTTGCAGTCCGCCAAGGCCGCCGATACGGTCGTGCGCCAACATGGGGTGCCTGACCGGAAGCTTTCAAAATTCCTGAAGGAACTCAATAGCAAGCGAGAATGCGGCGGGTGCGCATCATCTACAAGATCTGTTCAGCCTCGGCTTGGCGTGAAGCCGAGCGCCGGGGCATGTTCCACGGCAGCCCTGATGATCTGCGCGATGGCTTCATCCATTTTTCCACCGCCGCGCAGGTGCCGGAGACGGTCCGCAAGCATTTCGCCGGGCAACCCGGCCTGTTCCTGATCGCGGTCGATGCCGATGAGCTTGGCGATGCCCTGCGCTGGGAGCCGTCGCGCAACGATGAGCTGTTTCCGCATCTCTATGGCCCGCTTGATCTCGGCGCGGTGACTGCGATCCTGGATCTGCCGTTGCGGGCCGACGGCAGTCACGACATTCCGGAGCTCGCGCCGTGATCCGGGCGTTCGACACGTTCTCGCTTCCGGTGCTGCGCTGGTTCGACCCCGAGGATGCTCATCGCATGGCGATCCAGGGCCTGCGCCTGCTGCCCGCGATGCGGCCGCGTCCCGACGATCCCAAGCTCGCGGTGCGGGCCTTCGGGCTCAACTTCCGCAATCCGATCGGGATGGCGGCGGGCTTCGACAAGAACGCCGAGGTGCCGGATGCGCTGCTGCGGCTCGGCTTCGGCTTCGTCGAGATCGGTTCGGTGACACCGCGGCCGCAGGCCGGCAATCCACGGCCCCGGCTGTTCCGGCTCGAGCGCGACGAGGCCGTGATCAACCGCATGGGCTTCAACAATGACGGCGCGGATGCCGTGCTGCGCCGCCTTGCCGGCCGGGTGCAGAATCCCGGCATCGTCGGCGTCAATCTCGGGGCCAACAAGGATTCGGAGGACCGCACCGAGGATTATGTGCGGCTGATCGAGATTTTCGCGCCGGTGGCGAGCTATTTCACCATCAACATCTCCTCGCCCAACACGCCGGGCCTGCGTAACCTGCAGCAGTCCTCGGCGCTGGACGATCTTCTGGCGCGGGTGATCGAGGCGCGCGACCGGGTGCAGCAAGAGGCCGGCGATGCGCCGGTGCTGCTGAAGATCGCGCCGGATGTGACCCTCGGCGAACTCGACGACATCGTGCACATCGCGCGGTCGCGCCGGGCCGATGGCATGATCGTCGGCAACACCACGCTGGCGCGCCCGTCCTCGCTGCGCGAGCAGGCGCGCGCAAAGGAGCAGGGCGGCTTGTCGGGCCGCCCGCTGTTTCGTCTGTCGACGCGGATGGTGGCGGAAACCTATGTCCGCGTGGAGGGAGCGTTTCCGCTGATCGGCGTCGGCGGAATCGATAGCGGGGGCGCGGCTCTGACCAAGATCCGGGCCGGGGCCAGCCTGATCCAGCTCTACTCCTCGCTGATCTATAAAGGGCTCGGCCTGATCGACAGCATCAAGGCCGATCTGCTGTCGACCATGCTGCGCACCGGCCGCGACTCGCTCGCCGAGATCGTCGGAGCGGACGCGGCTGCGATCACGGCTGAAGACTGGCCTGTCTAAAGCCCTTCCGGTTCTGATCGAATCAGAACCGAGGCTTTCTGCTCCGGTCTTGACGGGTTTTCGTCACGCGAACCGTTTCCAGCCTCACTTGAAAACGGTGCAGCGGCGGCTTCGCCGAAGGTTGCGCGGAGCAGCGAGGGATAGCGCGCGCCCTGCAGCAGCCCGCGGACCAACAGGAAGATCAGGAAAGCAAGCCACAGCCCGGTATTGGCGAGCGGCCTCAGTGCATACCAGGAAGCGATATAGCCGACGAATGCCACCACCATCAGGTTGCGCATGTCGCGGGCCCAGGCGGCGCCGACGAAGACGCCATCGAAGCAGTAGGCGAGCGCGCCGGCGAACGGCGCCAGCGCGGCCAGCAGCATGTAGTCGCGTGCTGCGCTGCGCACCTCCAGGCTGGTGGTCATCAGGTCGATCAGGAAGGTGCCGGTGGCGAGGAAGACCAGGGTCAGCGCCACGCCGAAGCCGACGCTCCACCCCAGCACCAGCCGCACCGCGCGGCTGAACTGATCGCGATCCCGGGCGCCGAAGGTCTGGCCGCAGAGCTGCTGTGCCGCATTGGCGATGCCGTCGAGGAAGAACGAACCGATCATCAGGAAATTATGCAGCACCGCATTGGCGGCGAGCACCTGGTCGCCGGCGCGCGCGCCCTGCGCGGTGAAGAACAGGAAGGCGCCGATCAGCGCGGCGGTGCGGATCATGATGTCGCGGTTGACGGCCAGCATCCGCAGCCATCGCGAGCGGTCGAGCAGCAGCGTGCGTGCGACGCCGATACCGGCGCCGAGCATGTTGCGCACCACCAGCAACCCGATGATCAGGCCGGTGAGCTCGGCGATCACGGTGGCCGCGGCGGCGCCTTCGATGCTCCCGTTCAGCACCAGGACGAACAGGACGGTCAACGTCATGTTGATGAGGTTGATCGCGACCTGGATCGCCAGCGCGATGCCGGTCCGCGCCTGCCCCACCAGCCAGCCGACGATCACATAATTGCCCAGCATGAAGGGAGCGGCCCACAGCCGGACATGGAAATAGCGCGTGGCCGCGTCGATCACCGCGTCGCTGCCGCCCATGGTGGTGAAGATCAGCGTGGCGAGCGGCCAGCGCAGCAGGATCAGCACCGCGCCGATCAGCGCCGCGAGGATCAGCGCGCGCATCAGGACGGCGCGAATCTCCTCCCGCTCGTCCGCGCCGAGCGCCTGCGCCGTGAAAGCGGTGGTCGCCATCCGCAGGAAGCCGAACAGCCAGAACACGCAGTCGAACGCCACCGAGGCCACGGCAACGCCGCCGAGCAGCGCGGCATCACCGAGCTGTCCGATCGCCGAGGTCGAAACGATGCCGAGCAGCGGCGTCGTCAGATTGGCGAGCATCGCCGGCCCGGCGATAACGAACACACGGCGGGTATCGACGCGCACGGCGTCGGGGGACCGGTGGCTCAAGGGCGATAGCCTTCTCGTTGCTCAGCGACCGCGCGGGGCGTTGAAGAGACGCGACAGGAACCAGATCGGCAGCACGATCACCGCGCCCAGCAGGAAATAGCGCCACAGGCCGTTGATGGCGTCGAAGCCGAGGTCCCAGATGCGTGCGATCAGCAGGCGGATGCTGAACACGATGTTCCAGGGATCGAAGCCGACAGCGGCGAGAACCACGCCGACCAGGATCGACAGCAGCACCAAGCGGAAGATCACCGCCAGCGGCGAGCCGCCGAGGAAGCGCGCGAGGCCGTTATTGGTCGGCGGCAGGTCCCTGGTCTCGTTCGGCATCATGGTCTCCCGCGAAATCAATCGGTTTGCATTATAGTCCGGCGCAGATGGGGAACCAATGCGGCGTCAATGGGGCTGGCGGCAACGTAAGCTATCATCGCGAGGCACGCGAAGGCATACCCCGCGCCTTGGCGGATGGCAGCACGCCCTCACCCGGCGAGGCTCGCTATCGCTCTCATCAAAGGGGCGCCGAGTCCCGATCGCTTATGAACTCGTGACGGCTGCGCCTTCCGCTTTCAGCATCCGCTCCAGCGTCGCAAGCCGGTCGGCGTCGCGGGGCGGCTTGTCCCAGCGCAGGCGGTTGATGCGCGGGAACCGCATGGCTACGCCGGACTTGTGCCGGAGCGAGCGCTGCAGCCCCTCGAAGGCGACCTCGAGCACCAGCCCCTGGTCGGGCTCGTGCACGACATGGCGGACCGGACCGAATTTCTCGGTGGTATTGCGGCGGACAAAGCGGTCGATCTGCACCAGTTCCTCATCGGTGAAGCCGAAATAGGCCTTGCCGACCGGGACGAGCTGCTCGTCGTCGGTCCAGACGCCGAAGGTGTAATCGGAATAGTAGGACGAGCGCTTGCCGTGGCCGCGCTGCGCATACATCAGCACGGCGTCGATGATGTGCGGATCGCGCTTCCATTTCCACCACTGGCCCCGCGGGCGGCCGGGCAGATAGATGGCGTCCCGCCGCTTCAGCATCACGCCCTCGACGGCATCGGCATCCTGCCCGGCGCCGGCGGCGAGCGGATCGGCCCGTGCCGCAGTGATGGTGTCCCAGTCATCGAAGGGAATGAGGGGGGAAAGGTCGATGCGCGGATCGCCGAGCCTCGCTATGAAAGCTTCGAGCCGGTCACGACGCTGCTCGAACGGCAGCTGGCGCAGGTCACCGCTCTCGTCGCCGAGCAGGTCATAGGCGCGCAGATGGATCGGAAACTCCCGCAGCAGCTTTGGCGTCACCGTCTTGCGATTGAGCCGCTGCTGCAGCACGTTGAACGACTGCACCCGTCCGTCGCGCAGCACCAGCAGTTCGCCATCGATGGCGCCGGGCAGGTGCAGCGAGGGGAGCAGATCCGGAAAGGCCGGGCTGATGTCTTCGCCGGTGCGCGAATAGAGCCGCGCCGCCGCCATGCCGTGGCCATCCTGGCCGCTGACCGCCTGCACGCGGATGCCGTCCCATTTCCACTCGGCGATAAAGTCGCGGGCGTCGAGCGTGGCGAAGTCGCTGACTTCGATGGCATGCGCCAGCATCACCGGGCGGAACGGCGCGGGATTGCGGTTGACCGGCTCTTCGCCACGGCCCTCGAGCCAGGCGAACAGGTCGAGATAAGGCGGCGCGAGGCCGGGCCAGATCAGCTCGATCTCGTGCGGGTCCTTGCCGCCGAGCGCAGCGACAGCCGTCTTTGCCAGCCGCGCCGAGATGCCGATGCGCAGCGCGCCGGTGACGAGTTTCAGCAGGGCCCAGCGTCCGGTTTCGTCGAGCTGGTCGAGCCATCGCGCGAGCTGGGCCGGAAGCTCGGTCTTGCCGAGCGTGTGCAGCGTGGTGACCACCTCGGTGAGGGAAGGCGGCGGCGGACGATTGTGCAGATGGGATACATGACGTGCGGTGGACTCGTCTCCCTCGCCCGCGCGGAAAGGAGTTTGAGACGATGCGCTCGGGGAAAGAACAGGTGCGGGCAGGGGAGTGGGCCACATCAGCGCCACGGTTTCCGACAGGTCGCCGACATAGTCGTAGGACAGGGCGAACAGCATCGGATCGGTGCGCGTCGCGATCAGGTCGCGGATCAGCGCCGGCTTGGCGTGCTTGAAGGACAGCGCGCCGGTGAGCGCCGCCAGCGCATAGCCGCGGTCCGGATCGGGCACCTCGCGGAAATACTGGGTGAGCAGGCGCAGCTTGTTGTTGCGGCCGGGCTCATAACCAAGGCGATCGAGCAGTTCGGCGAAGCGGTTCATAGCTCCTCCGCATCGCCGGCGGAATCGCTCTCGGCCTCGTTCTCGCCTTCGTCGCCGTAGCCCACCAGCGCCAGTGGCCGGGCTGCGAGGCCCTCCGTCTGGCACCAATGCACCAACGCCTCTTCCTCGCCGTGCGTGACCCAGACTTCGCCTGCACCGGTCGCCTTGATGGTGGCGGTCAGCCCGTTCCAGTCGGCATGGTCGGAGATGACCAGCGGCAACTCGACGCCGCGCTGGCGCGCCCGCGCCCGGATCCGCATCCAGCCGGAGGCGAAAGCGGTGAGCGGATCAGGAAAGCGCCGCGTCCAGAGGTCCGACGTCGCTGCCGGCGGCGCCAGCGTGATGGTACCGGCGAGATCAGCCTTTTTGGCGCCTTTCACCAGGCGCAGTTCGCCGAGCGCGATGCCGCGGCTCTGATAGTACTGCGTGATCGAGGCCATGGCGCCGTGCAGGTAGATCGGCGCGTCGTAGCCGGCGGCACGCAGCAGTGCGATGACCCGCTGCGCCTTGCCGAGGGCATAGGCGCCGACCAGATGGGCGCGCTCGGGGAACAGCCGCACCGAATCCAGCAGTTTTTGCACCTCATGCTCGGTGGCGGGATGGCGGAATACCGGCAGGCCGAACGTCGCCTCGGTAATGAAGACATCGCAGGGCACCACCTCGAATGGCGCACAGGTCGGGTCCGGTGCATCCTTGTAGTCGCCCGAGGCGACGATCCGGGTCGCGCCGGCGCTGACGGCGATCTGGGCGGAGCCGAGCACGTGACCGGCGGGATGAAATGTGACGCTCACGTCGTCGAGCCGGATGGTCTCGCCATAGCGGATCGCCTGGGTGCGGCCGGCAAAGCCGTCGCCATAGCGCAGCCGCATGATGTCGAGAGTTTCCTGAGTGGCCAGCACGACGCCATGGCCGGGACGGGCATGGTCGGAATGGCCATGCGTGATCAATGCCCGCTCGACCGGGCGGACCGGGTCGATGTGGAAACCTCCGGATTTGCAATACAGGCCGGCAGGGGTTGGGGCGAGAAGCTCTGAGGGCCGCATGCGACAGATATAGGAACGGATTCTCCGGGCTTAAACCGCAGCTGGTCGGCGGGTCGCGACTGGACCTCATGCGCCGATCTGTTAGGCTGGGATTCTACTTAATCAATTAACTAAAAGCGGAGGATCCCCAAAACATGCGGACGCATAGGTTTCCGTTGCGGTGCCGTGGCGCCATCGCCGCCGCCGCGCTGCTCGTTGCATCCCAGGCGACGGCAGCGGACAAGAAATACGATCCGGGCGCCAGCGACACCGAGATCAGGCTGGGCCAGACCATTCCTCACAGCGGTCCCGGCTCGCTGTATGGCGTGATCGGGCGGGCGCAGGCAGCCTATTTCGAATGGCTGAACGAACAGGGCGGCATCAACGGCCGCAAGATCAAGTTCCTGTCGCTGGACGATGCCTACAGCGCGCCGAAGACGGTGGAAGCGACCCGGAAGCTGGTGGAGCAGGACGAGGTGCTGGCGCTGTTCGGCTCGCTCGGAACCGCGCCGCAATCGGCGGTGCAGAAGTATCTCAACAGCAAGGGCGTGCCTCAGCTGCTGCTCAACACCGGAGCCCCGCGCTGGAACGATCCGAAGCACTTCAAATGGACGACGCCCGGCCTGCCGATCTATTCGACCGAGGGCACGATCCTCGCCAAGTATCTGTTGTCGGTGAAGCCTGAGGCGAAGATCGCCGTGCTGTATCAGAACGACGAGTTCGGCCGGGATTTTCTGAACTCGTTCAAGGACGTGCTGGTCAAATCCGGAAGCAAGGCGCAGATCGTGGTGGAGGCGTCCTACGCCCTGACCGATCCGACCATCGACTCGCAGATGATCAACCTGTCGAAATCGGGCGCGGACACTTTCTTCAATATCTCGACCGGCAAGGCGACCTCGCAGTCGATCCGCAAGGTGGCCGAGCTCGGCTGGAAGCCGCTGCATCTCCTGGTCAGCACCTCCACCGGCCACTCGATTCTCAGTGCGGCCGGTCTCGATAGCGCCAAGGGGATCGTCTCGCTGGTCTATGCCAAGGAGGTCGGAAGCCAGCGATGGAAGGACGACCCCGACGTCAAGGCCTTCGAGGCGCTGCGGGCGAAATACATGCCGAATATCGACCCTGACAACTCGATCGCCTTTCTCGGTTATTCCCAGGCGGTGACGATGGCGCATGTGTTGCGCCAATGCGGCGACGACCTCACCCGGGCCAATGTATTGAAGCAGTTCACGATGCTGGATGGATATCGGGCGCCGTCGATGCTGCCGGGTGTGACCTACGGCTTCCGGCCCGACGACTACACCACGATCCGGGCGCTGTATGTCGGCACGTTCGACGGGGCGGAGTGGAATCTGTCGGACAAGCCGGTGAGCGAATAACGCTGAAGCGCGGGAGCGGCTCTCTCTCATCCAAAACAAAAATCCCGGCCGCGAGGCCGGGATTTTCATCAGCGATAGGCCCGCCCCGCCGGATCAGTATTTCGCGGCGACGGGGACGTTGAAGTGATAGTTCAGGCCGGTGCGGAAGATGTGCTCCTGCACGTTGGTCGAGAACGAGGCCGGCGCTCCGTTCAGCGTGAAGCTATTGGTCGAGCGGCCGAGATCGACATAGAGATATTCGGTCTTCGTGGTCCAGTTCGGGCCGAACAGACCCAGCAGCGTGAACGGGGTCTCGATGCCGGCGCCGACGGTCCAGCCGGTACGGGTATCCGAGAACGACACCTGGTCGATGCCGACGAGATCGATGCTGTTCTTGACGCCGCCATAGGCGAAACCGCCGGTGGCGTAGAACAGCGACGGGCCGACCGAATAGCCGAGGCGGCCGCGCACGGTGCCGAACCATGACAGCTTCGAGTTGAACTCCATCGAGGTGCCGGGGACGCATCCGAGGCAGGTCTTGTTGTCCTCGAGCGAGGCGCCCTGGATGTCCGCTTCCAGACCATAGACCAAGCTTCCGGCCTGCCAGTTGTAGCCGATCTGGCCACCGCCGTTGATGCCATCGGGCGCGAGGTTGAAGTGATCGGGATCGCCGACGGTCAGGTCTTCCAGCCGGGTGCGGTTCCGGGCGGTGCCGGAGCCGAAGTTGCCACCGAGATAGAGGCCGTTCCAGTTGGCGGCGTAAGTCGGCGTGTAGTTGCTATTGCCGCCGATGCGGTAGTTCAGGCCGACGCGGAAGATGTGTTCGCGCAGCTCGGTCCGCATCGCTTCGGTGCCGCCGGCGAAGAGGTCAGTGCGGTCGCCGAGATCGAGATAGAGATACTCGATCTTTCCGGTCCAGTTGCCGCCCAGCGCGGCTTCGACGCCGCTGCCCCAGGTCCAGCCGCTGCGGCCGCCGTTGAAGCTGTAGGGAATGCCGCCGCTCACCAGGGTGCTGTTGACATTGCCGTAAGCATAACCGCCGGTGACGTAGCTGAGGGTCGGACCGGTGACGAGGCCGACGCGGCCGCGCACGGTGCCGAACCAGTCGAGCTTCTGGCTGTAGGCGTCGCCGAGCACGTTGACGTACCGGTCGCTCATGTCAGCGCCCTGAATGTCCGCCTCGATGCCGAATACGATCGGGCCCAGGAAGGAATCCGTCTGCCAGTTGTATCCGATTTGGCCCCCGCCAATGGCGCCCAGGGGTGACTGGTAAAGCGAATCAAGGGTTCCATCGCCGGGGTAATGTTGCGTCCGGTTGCGGCCCAGGCCAAGACCGGCGTTCACGCCGAGGTAGAAGCCGGTCCAGTCATAGACCGAGGCGATCGGCGGAGCCTTGGTGTAAGGCGGGGCCTTGACGGGCAGGTCGGCGGCATGTGCGCTGAAGGCGGTTCCGACGAGTGCGGCGCCAGCGAGAATTTTTCTCATTGTTGGTTCCATTCCCAGTGAGATGGGCAGCTTATAGGGGAATTCCTATTTTGTCTGTCGTATGCGAGTCACACCGCAGACCTTTGGTAAGGTTCCCTATGGTGAATATTGCCTAAAATCCGCCATGTGAAGCCCCATTCGCCCGAACCGCCAGCTGTATTGCCGGAGCGGTTCGCGCGCTGGTTTGCGGCGCGGGGCTGGCAGCCGCGGGCGCATCAGCTGGCGCTGCTGGAGACAGCCGCTTCAGATCGCTCTGCACTGCTGATTGCGCCGACCGGAGCCGGAAAGACCCTGGCCGGCTTTCTTCCCACCCTGGTGGAACTCAGCGGGCCGACGGCAGCGAAACCGGATGCCCCGCGCAGCGATGGGCGGGTGGTCCGGCGGCCGAGCGGCCTGCACACCCTCTACATTTCCCCGCTCAAGGCGCTGGCGGTTGACATCGCACGCAATCTCGACGCGCCCATCAGCGAGATGAGCCTGCCGATCCGGGTCGAAACCCGTACCGGCGACACGCCGGCGTCGCGGCGCCAGCGGCAGCGGCGCTATCCGCCGCAGGTGCTGCTGACGACGCCGGAGCAACTGGCGCTGTTGCTCGCCTCCGACGATGCGCCGTTCCTGTTGTCGTCGCTGCGTCGGATCGTGCTCGATGAGCTGCACGCGCTGGTCACCTCGAAGCGCGGCGATCTGCTGTCGCTCGGCCTCGCCCGGCTGTGGCAGCTCGCGCCACAGGCGCGCTGCATCGGATTGTCGGCCACCGTGGCGGATCCGGAATCGCTGGCGCGCTTTCTGGTGCCGCAGCCGGAGGGCGCGACGGCCGCCGCCGATGTCGTCACTGCCGAGGGCGCGGCCCCACCCGTCGTCGAGATGCTCGATACGCGCGAGCGGCTGCCCTGGGCCGGGCACTCGGCGCGTCACGCGCTGGGCGAGATCTACGATCTGATCAGGCGCAACAAGACCACGCTGGTGTTCGTGAACACGCGCAGCCAGGCCGAGATGCTGTTTCAGGAACTGTGGCGCATCAATGACGACAATCTTGCGATCGCCCTGCATCACGGCTCGCTTGACGTCGGACAAAGGCGCAAGGTGGAAGACGCCATGGCCGCAGGCAAGCTGCGCGGCGTGGTGTGCACCTCGTCGCTCGATCTCGGCGTCGACTGGGGCGATGTCGATCTCGTCATCAATGTCGGCGCGCCGAAGGGCGCCTCGCGGCTGATGCAGCGGATTGGCCGCGCCAATCACCGCCTCGACGAGGCCTCGCGGGCAGTGCTGGTGCCGGCCAACCGCTTCGAGGTGCTGGAATGCCGGGCGGCCATCGACGCGGTGGCGGACAACGCGCAGGACACGCCGCCGCTGCGCCAGGGCGCGCTCGACGTGCTGGCGCAGCATGTGCTGGGCCGTGCCTGCGGCGCGCCGTTTCTGGCTGATGAGCTGTTCGCGGAGGTGCGCAGCGCCGCTCCCTATGCGGAGCTGTCGCGGGCCGATTTCGACGATGTCATCGATTTCGTCGCCACCGGCGGCTATGCGCTGCAGGTCTATGAGCGCTTCGCGCGCATCAAGCAGGATAAAGATGGCCGCTGGCGTGTCGCCAATCCCAGGGTGCGGCAGACCTATCGGCTCAATGTCGGCACCATCGTCGAGGAATCGATGCTGAAGGTGCGGCTGGTGCGCTCGCGGCGCGGGGGCGCGGGGACGACCGGCGCTATCGCGCGCGGTGGCCGCATGCTTGGCCAGATCGAGGAATACTTCATCGAAGGCCTGGTGCCGGGCGACACCTTCGTGTTCGGCGGCGAGATCGTGCGTTACGAGGCGCTGGTGGAAGACGAGGTCTATGTCTCCCGCGCCCACGACGTCGATGCCAAGGTGCCGTCCTACATGGGCGGCAAATTTCCGCTCTCAACCTATCTCGCCGAGCGTGTGCGGCTGCTGCTGGCCGACCCGCGCGCGTGGAAGGGGCTGCCCGGCCAGGTGCGCGAATGGCTGTCGCTGCAGGCGCATCTGTCGCGGGTGCCGGGGCCGCGCGAATTGATCGTCGAGACCTTTCCGCGCGCCGACAAGCATTATCTGGTCTGCTATCCGTTCGAGGGCCGGCTGGCGCATCAGACCCTCGGCATGCTGCTGACGCGCCGGCTCGAGCGCACGCGGGCACGCCCGCTCGGTTTCGTTGCCAACGAATATGCGTTGGCGGTGTGGGCGCTGGGCGATATGTCGGCGATGATCCGGCAGGGGCGGCTCAATCTCGATGCGCTGTTCGATCCCGACATGCTCGGCGACGACCTCGAAGCCTGGCTCGCCGAATCGGCGTTGATGAAACGCACCTTCCGTAACTGCGCCATCATCTCGGGTCTGATCCCGCGCCGCTTCACCGGCGAGGAGAAAAGCCGCCGGCAGGTGCTGTTCTCCACCGATCTCGTCTATGACGTGCTGCGCAAGCATCAGCCGGATCACGTGTTGCTGCGGGCGGCGCGGTCGGACGCCGCGAGCGGCCTGCTCGATATTCGTCGCCTCAGTGATATGCTGGCGCGCATTGCCGGGCGAATCACCCACAAGGAACTCGATCGCGTGTCTCCGCTCGCGGTGCCGGTGATGCTGGAAATCGGTCGCGAGGCAGTCTATGGCGAGGCCTCCGACGAATTGCTGGCGGAAGCCGCCGAAGAACTGGTGCGAGAAGCGACGGGAACGCGAGACGGATGAAATTGCACGATCGCGAGATGTCTTTGCCGTCATGCCCGGGACGCACCCGGCCATGACGGATCGCGTTGCCGTGGTCGTTGTCGCGGGCGTGAGCCTTACCGCCGATCTCTCCGGCGCTCTGTACTGGGACGAGGAGCGGCTGCTCGTCGTCTCCGACCTTCATCTCGAGAAGGGATCGAGCTTCGCCATGCGCGGCGTGCTGCTGCCACCGCATGACACCACCGAGACGCTGGCGCGGCTCGCGGCGGTGGTGCGCCATTACGATCCGCGCACTGTGATCGCGCTGGGCGACAGCTTTCACGATCGCGAGGCGCATGCGCGGCTGTCCGCCGCGCATCGCGCGACGCTGGCCGGGCTTCAGGCGCATCGCGACTGGATCTGGATCGTCGGGAATCACGATCCGGAGCTGCCGCACGATCTCGGCGGCAGCGTCGCCAGCGACGTGGCAATCGGGTCCGTGGTATTCCGTCATGAGCCGACCGGTGCAATCGGCGAGATTGCAGGCCATCTGCATCCTAAGGCGCGCATCAGCCGCAGGGGACGCTCGGTAGAGCGCCGCTGCTTCGCCAGCGACGGCACGCGCGCCATCATGCCGGCTTTCGGCGCCTATACCGGCGGCCTCAGCATCCGCGACCTGGCCTTCGCAACTATTTTCAAGTCATTGGCCTTCACCGCGCATGTGCTCGGCGACCGGCGTATGCATGCCATTGCCGCGGCGCGGTGCTGCTGACCGGGATCGTTCGGGCGAGGGCATTATTCCGGTGAGGCGCTGAGGTGCGAGATGGGCGCAGCGCCACGTCTCAAACCATCGCCGTCGCTCGTCGAGACCCGCTTGCCCGCGCGCTTCTCGGGAGGCGGCGACTCCGACTTAGGCCGCCTTCGCCCGCACGGTGTTGCAGAATTCGGCCAGCAGATCGGCAAGCCGCAGCGTTGCCGGGCTGGCATTCGGCGCGGCGACCAATGCCATCTCGGTCGCATCGATCGGCGCGAAGCCGTCCGATGCCGCGAGGATGCGATGGTCCGGCTGGATGGCGATCTCCGAGAGGATGCTGAGGCCGAGCCCGGCAGCGACCGCCGCCTGAATTCCGGCGAGACTGGAGCTGGTATAGGCCATGTGCCAGGCCCGGCCGGCAGCCTCGATGGCGTGGATCGCACCGGCGCGATAGAGGCAGCCGGTCGGAAATCCGACCAGCGGGATCGACGGGCGGACGAGGTCGACCGGGTGGGTCCGGCTCGTCACCCAATGCACCCGTTCGGGCCACACCGCGATGGCCCCCTTCTGGCCGGCCACCCGCTTCAGCAGCGCAATGTCGAGGTCGCCGCGCTCCATGTCGCGTCGTAAATGCTTGCTCTGGTCGGCACGGACATCGAGGCGCAGTCCGGGGCGCGCGCGGCTGAAGCTCGCCAGCAATTCGGTCAGCCGGTAGGCGGCGAAGTCCTCGGGAATGCCGAGCCGCACCGCGCCCTCGGTGACGGGGCGGGCCAGCACGTCGCGGGCCTCTTCCGCCAGCGCCAGCATGCGCCGGGCATAGGAAAGCAGGCGCTCGCCATCCTCGGTGGGCACCACGCGACGGCCGGCGCGGATCAGCAGGGGACGCCCGATGTCCTCCTCCAGCCGCCGGATCTGCTGGCTGACGGTGGACTGCGTCTTGTGCACGCGCTCGCCGGCGCGGGTGAAGCCGCCGGTGTCGACCACCGAGACGAAGCTCCGCAGCAGATCGAGGTCCAGCATGGCATATCCATTCACAAATCCACTGATCTTCATTCTATCATTTAATTTCTAAATGGAAAGCGGCGCGGCTAGACCTGAGCGAAAGGAGAGCCGCCATGTCGCTCGCGCCATCCCCGGCCGTCCCACGCCGGTCCGTCAATACCTTGCCGTTCGCCATCGCGCTGTTCTGCGTGCTGTGGAGCTTCGCCTTCATCGCCGGCAAGGTCGGTGTCACCTATTGCCCGCCGCTGATCCTGCTGGCGGGCCGCTTCACCCTCGCCGGCGTGCTGATCCTGGCGGTCGCCGCCTTGCGGCGGGGCAGCTGGACCATGTCGTGGCGCGACGCCGGGGTGTTCGCACTGCTCGGTCTCGCCAACAATGCACTTTACCTCGGCCTCGGCTATACCGGCCTGCAGAGCGTGTCGGCCGGGCTCGGCGGCCTGATCGTCAGCGCCAATCCGATTTTCACGGCGATCCTCGCCGCGCTGCTCGTCGGCGAAGCCTTGACCCTGCGCAAGGTCGCGGGCCTGCTGCTCGGGATCATCGGCGTTGCCATGATCGTCTGGCATCGCATGGCGATCGGCACTGACAGTCTGCACGGCATCGTTTTCACCCTCGCTTCATTGGCGTCGCTGGTGGCCGGCACGATGCTGTTCAAGCTGTTGTCGCCGAAAGGAAGCCTCTGGGTCGGCAATGGCATCCAGAATCTCGCGGCCGGCCTTGCCGTCATGCCCGTCGCGGCCACCATCGCCTCGCCTGCCGACATCGTGCCGAACCTGCAACTGGTCTGGGCCTTCGCCTTCCTGGTGCTCGGCGGCTCAATCCTCGCCTATCAGCTCTGGTTTCACATGCTGAAGACCTGCGGCGCGACGGCAGCGAGCGCCTATCACTTCGTGATGCCGCCGCTCGGCATGCTGTTCGCCTATCTCGTGCTGGGTGAGCCGCTCGAGGGATGGGACCTGCTCGGGGTCCTGCCGGTGGCGATCGGCGTCTATCTGGTGACGCGGCCGGCACGTCAGCAAGCTGTCGCCGCGGCATGATCGGCCATTTTGCAGATGCGGCCGCTCTGGTTGTGGTGTAGGGGAGCCGGTACGGCTGCGCGCATGTTAGCGGCCGCTGAGGCTGCGAGACGCGGGTGTGACCCAATCCATCGAAACTGACGACATCGAGGCGTCGCGGGCCGCACAGCCGCGCCGCTGGTTGAAGATGCTCGGGCCCGGGCTGATCACCGGCGCCGCCGACGACGATCCCTCCGGAATCGGCACTTACAGCCAGGCCGGCGCGCAGTTCGGCTATGGGATCGGCTGGACCATGATCATCAGCTTTCCGCTGATGGCGGCGATCCAGGAAATCTCCGCGCGGGTCGGGCGGGTCACCGGCCGGGGCATCGGCGGCAACGTCTGTCTGCACTATCCGCCATGGCTGCTTTACATCGTCGTGGCGCTGCTGTTCATCGCCAATACGATCAATATCGGCGCGGATCTCGCCGCCATGGCCGACGCCTCGAAGCTGATCGTGGGCGGGCCCGCCTTCGCCTATGTCGTGCTCTACGGCGTGATCTCCCTGGTGGCCCAGATCTTCTTCGATTATCAGCGCTATGTGGCGGTGCTGAAGTGGCTGACGCTGAGCCTGTTCACCTATGTCGCCGCGCTGGCCGTCGCCCAGGTCGACTGGGCGCAAGCCTTCAAGGGCGCGGTGCTGCCGCGTCTTGAATGGAATGCCGCCTACTGGACCACCATCGTCGCCCTCCTCGGCACCACGATCTCACCTTACCTGTTCTTCTGGCAGGCTTCGCAGGAGGCCGAAGACGAGCGGGTCAATCCCGACAAGCAGCCGCTCATCGATACGCCGGCCGATGCGATCCGCGAGTTCTCGCGAATCCGCGCCGACACGGTGATAGGAATGGGCTTCTCGACGCTGATCGCGCTGTCGATCATTGTCATCGCTGCGGCGACCCTGCATGCCGCCGGCAAGACCGATATCGAGACCTCGGCCCAGGCGGCGGAAGCGCTGCGGCCGATCGCCGGCGTCTTCGCGGAATTCGTGTTTGCGCTCGGCGTCATCGGCACCGGGCTGCTTGCGGTGCCGGTGCTGGCCGGCTCGGCAGCCTATGCGATCGGTGAGGGACGGCGCTGGCCGGTCGGGCTGGGGCGGAAGCCGAAAGACGCCTCGGCATTCTATGCCGTGCTGGCCATCTCCACCATAATCGGGATCGTGCTGAACTTCTCGCCGGTCAATCCGATCTCGGCGCTGTACTGGAGCGCGGTCATCAACGGGGTGCTGGCCTTTCCCGTCATGGTGCTGATGATGGTGATGGTCCGCCGCCGCGATGTGATGGACCGGTTCGTGATCGAGGGCCCGCTGTACTGGCTCGGATGGCTCGCCACCGGGGTGATGGGACTCAGCGTGCTCGGCATGGTGGCCGGCATGGCGCGATGACCGTCAGTCCCGCCGGAACACGACCGAGGCCAGCCAGCCGGTCATCAGCGCCATCATCGCTGTCGCCAGCCCATAGGCGAGGCCGTGCTGATGCGCGGCGGTGGCGACGAACTGCTCGAAGCCGATCTTGACGATCTCGAAGGCCGTCTCGGCGCGGCCGACCACTGCGCCGTCGGCGAACAGCTTGATATCGACGTCGTAGGTGCCGGTCGGCACCTCGGCCGGCAGCGCGATGCCGGTGCGGAACAATGTCGGAGTGAGGAAGGTGACGCCGGAAGGCGTCTCGCGGTAGAGGCCGCGCTCGCTGCGCAGCCGCACGAAGGCGCTGCGGAATGGATCGCTGGCGACGACATCGGCATAGTCGGTGCCGACGCGCTGTGTCAGCAGGATATTGTCGATGCCGAGCTGCTGGAATCTTCGGACATCCGGCGAGGCGATGGCGTCGATTGCCCGGTTCGAGGAAATCGCCAGATAGGTCGGCACGTTGAGGAACTGGCGCGATTCCGCGTTGACCCAGATGCCGAATTTTCGAGCCTTGCGGCGGGTCACCATGTCCGTGCGCGGCCCCGTCACCGTCACCACGATGTCGTAGCTGCCGCGCCGGGACGGCGTGTCCGGGTCGCGCTCGATCGCGCCGAACAGCACCAGTTCCTCGCCGGAATAGCTCGAGGTGACGGTGACGCGGTGGTTCGACACCGAGGCGATCAGCCGCTCGGCCGTCGCGGGCACGGCCGTGAGTCCGCCGAACGCCAGACCGGTCAGTAGGGTGAGAGGGAGGCGGCTCCTCATGCGCCGTCTCCCGTGATGCGGAGCGTGTAGAGGTCCGCCGGCTGGATGCCGAGATCGACGGCGAAGCGGATGCCGACCGCGAGGATCAGCAGCCCGAGCAGCAGCCGCAGATGTTCGCCGCGGATGCGCTGGCCGGCGCGGGCGCCGAACTGCGCTCCCGCCACCCCTCCGATCATCAGCACCAGCGCCAGCACGGCATCAACCTGATGGTTGGTGATCGCGTGAAGAACGGTGGCGATCAGCATCGTCACCAGCGTCAGCGCCATCGCAGTGCCGATCACGGTGGTGGTCGGAACGCGCAGCAGGTAGATCATGGTGGGGATAAGGATGAAGCTGCCACCGACGCCCATGACGGCGCCGATGAAGCCGATCAGCAGGCCGATGACGTTCACCGGGATGACCGACAGGTAGATCTTGGAGCGCTTGAACCGCATCTTCAGCGGCAGCCCGTGAATCCAGTTATGGCTGCCGGGGCGGCGCAGCGTCGGGTTGCCGCCGCGCCGGGCTCGGACGATCGCCCGCACCGCCTCGTAGCACATCGCGGCGCCGACGCCGGACAGCAGCACGACATAGGAGAGCGAGATCACCAGATCGAGCTGGCCATGGGCGCGCAGCACCGTGAACAGCCAGACCCCCAGCGCCGTGCCGACCAAGCTGCCGCCCAGCAGCACCAGCGCCAGCGCCGGATCGATCGCGCGCTTGCGCCAGTAGGACAGCGCGCCGGAGAACGACGATGCGGCAATATGGGTGGAAACCGAGGCGACGGCGACCGCGGGCGTGATGCCCATGAAGATCAGGAGCGGGGTGAGCAGGAAGCCGCCGCCGATGCCGAACATTCCGGAGACGAAGCCCACGGCCGCGCCCATCGCCAGAATGAGGAACACGTTGATCGGGATGTCGGCAATCGGAAGATACAGCTGCACGGCATTGGCTTCGGTGAACTGCCGCCGGCCAGGCCGAACCGCCGACGGCATGGTTTTTGTCCCGGCGTGTCGGGCGCCGGTTCATGCATAACCGAATTCGGGCAAATGGGGGATTAAAGTTTCAAGCGCCGCGCATCACCGCCGCCGGCGGGAATGATTCCCGGCCGGCGGGGGTGAATGATTCAGCTTAATGGGCGCTGCGCGCCGGCCGCGTCGGCTTGGCCGCGGCGGATTTCGCCGGGGCCGCATCCCAGCCTGCGGCCGGGGCAGGCACGGTGACCGCATCGGGCGGCTGCGGGAGCGGCGTGAAGCTGCTGACCGCCAGTTTGGCTGCGGCGAGCGATTGCGGATCGAGCCGCTTGGCGACATCGTCGCGCTTGCGGGCCGCGTCCGCATCGCCCTGGGCGGCGGCGAGGCTGAACCACTTGAAGGATTCGGCGAGGTTCTGCTCGACGCCGATGCCGCGGGCGTAAAGGATGCCGAGGTTGAACTGGCTGTCGGCGACGCCGCGCTCCGCCGCCTTGCGGAACCAGACGGCCGCGCTGCGGTAATTGGCGCCGTTGCCGCCGCCGTCCGCCTCCAGCACCGCAAGATTGTGCATCGCCTTGGCGTTGCCGCGCTCGGCGGCCATGGTGTAGTAGCGCCGCGCCACGTCGATGTCTTTCTTGACGCTGACGCCCTTCTCATAAAGCGTTCCCAGCCGGAACATCGCCGGCACCACGCCGGCCTGCGCCGCGCGTTCATACCACTTCGCGGCTTCCGGGAAATTCGCCGGCACGCCTTTGCCTTCGGCATAGCGGATCGCGACTTCGTAAGCTGCCGCGGGGTCGCCCTTCAGCGCGGCGTCGCGCAGCGTCCGACCGCCGATCGCATCCGGCAGTTGCTCCGACGGGGGAATCTTGATCGGCGCCAGCGCCGGCACGGCGGCTGCCGTTGCCGGCTGCTGCTCCTGCGGACGGGCGATGCTGCCGGTCACGTCGGGGGCCGGTGCGGGTGGTGTCGCCGGCGCCTCTGCGGAGGGACCCATGGGAGCACCCGCGGCTGGCGGAGCCACAGCGGCCGGAGCGTCGTTCGATGGCGCGCCGTCTTCAGGCAAATCATCGGACAGGTCGTCGGAGTGTCCGGCGCTGCCCGGTGCGTTGAGGGCGGAGCCGGCGGTGGGGGAGGTCGCCTCCGGCAGCGTGCTTTGCGCCACCGGGCGCGAGTTCGGCGCCGAATGATCGCCGAGGAAGGTCAGGGCCAGCTTGAACGAGCCGAGCACGATCACCACCACGCTCGCGCCCACCAGCAGCGAGCGGATGCGGGAGCTGAGCGAACTGTTCCTGGCTGCCGCGCGGATCGACGCGTTCAGCGAGGTGGTGCGCTGCGGCTTGCCTGCGGAAGCGGGGCTTACCGCGGCCGCGGCCTGGGCTGCGCGTCGCGCTGCGGCGATGAAGCTCGACGTGTTGACGGGCTCGTCCGCGGACAATGCGGGACCGATCGCGCCGAGCGCGCTTTCCGAGGCCGCGATCCGCTCCGACGGCGAAAGGCCGCGGCCGGTTGGGCGCGTTCCCGGCTCCAGCGGATGGTCCGGAGGGAGGCTCGGATCGATGCTGATCCGCGGCGTCTCGCCGGTCTCGCGCGGCGGTGCCACCGAGGATGCCTCGACGTGTGCGCGCGGGCTGAGGATATCCTTGATGCTGGCCGGCGGATCATCCGCACGCGGCGCCTCCGGCGGCTTGTGAGCCGGCGGCGGTGCGCTCGGGTGCGGCTGCACCCTGGCAGGGTTGGGCAGTTCAGGCCGGTTCTGCTTCTGAGGCGCGGCCGGGGGCGAAGCACTGGCCGGCGTCGCCTGGACGGTGCGCAGATCGCCTTCGATCATCGCAAGCCGGTCCACCACGTGCCCGAGCGTATTGTGAACCGCTTCCAGCGAATCCTGCATCGCGCGGCTGGACTCGAGCTGGCTGTGGCGGATGTCCGACATCTCGCGCCGGAGCGACTGGGCGAGGGAATCATCCGCGTCCGGAGCGGCCGTCCCGAGGCGATCCTGGCTGACCAGCGCCGTGAAATTCGCCTGCTGATGCTCGAGATGTCGCAGGATGTCCTGCAGGCCTTCCTCGACGCGGCCGAGCCCGCCGCCGCGGTGATCGGTGGAGGCTTCCAGCCTCTCGAGCAGATAGGAGACGCGCTGCTCCAGATGAGCGAAGGCCGACGGCGGATCATCGCCCACGGGCATCCGGTCGAGGCGCTCCGACAGCGCGCGCAGCGCATCCTCAAGCTGCTCCGAGCGGTCTTCGGCGCCGCGCTGTGGCCGGTTCTCCAGCGCCGTTGTGAGCGCGGCGATCTTGGCTTCCAGCGCGGTGAACGACTCCGAGCGCTCCTCGGGCCGCGCCATCTGGTCCACCTTGTGCGCCAGCGCCTGCACGTGCTCGCCGAGCTGTGCCAGCGCCTCGTTGGAGGCGACGTTGGAAGCGATGCTGCGCAGCGCCGCGATGGCATCCTCGAGTTGCTGGATGGTCCGGGAGCCGCTGTCGGCCTGGACGATGGTGTCGAGCTTGGCGCTGAGGTTGCGGATGGTCTCGTCGAAGCCGGCAAGCTGCTCCGCCGGGGTCAGCGTGCGCAGCGCCGCCTGGATGTCGCCCAGCGCGCGCTCGACGCCGGACAGCGCCTGATCGTCGCTGCCGTTGTGCCGGTCGTTATCGATCCGTTGCGCGAGCTGCCGGACCTCGCGCTCGATCGCCTCGATGGCCTGTCGCGGCATCGCTTCGGTGATGGCGCGGCGGATGTCGGCGAGTTCGCCGCGGAAGACAGTGATGGCGTGATCGACCTGGGCCGGATGCTGCAGCGCCTCGATCTGCCGGGTGATGGTGTTCAACTGAGCCTCGAGCCGCGACATGTCGGACGCGGCCGTGCGATCCTGCGCCGAGGGCCGGCGGCCGGCATCGAGCTCGCCCTGGCGGGCCAGAATCTCGGCAATGGCGGAATCGAGCGCCGATGGCGCCTTGGCCGGAGCTGCGGCTTGGGCGGGCGGCGGCTCGACGGGAGCCGGCTGCGGCGGCGTGCTGGTCATCCGTGACAGCCGCTCGTCCAGGCGGGAAATGGCTTCGTTGAGCTGGCGGGCGACCGGCGGCTGTTCGCGGTCGGGCGGCCGCGCCGAAATCGCTTCGATCTGGCGGGCGATCGAATCCAGCCGGTGATGAATCTCGGCGACCTCCGGGCCCGGCGGCTGCGGAGGCGAGGCGGAAACCGGCCGCTCGGCGGAAACCGGCTGCTCGCCGCCGGTGCGGGGCGCGCCCAGCGAGGCATTCAGCCAGTCCCGCAGCGACATGCCGGCGCGGTTCGCCGCGGCTTCCGCCCGGGTGCGGACCGACGGCTCGATATCCTCAACGTTCCATGATCCGCGCGATGTCATACTGTGGTCCGGTGTCCGCTCTGGCGTCGATGGCTGCGCCGTCAGGCCTCCCGCGCGTCATCTCGGTCGCGACGGTCCTTCCGGAGCGCGGTCGTCTGCTTCTGCACGGGACTTTTTCGTGTCAGGGTAAACAACCGGTTAAGGTTTGTCGAAAGCGGCCGAAAAGTTGCCGTCGTCACGTCTGCGTCATCCCGTCCGGGGACATTTCCGAAGCTGTCCCGAGCTTCTCAGAAAAGGGTCGCTCAGGACTATAGTCCTGTTACCGCAGGTTGCACGAGGCGATTGCTGCGGTGCGAGATTCCCTCTAGAGATGGTTCCAAGCCCGCAGCGGAGAGGAACGATATGCCCAGCTACAAAGCGCCTCTGGAAGACGTGAATTTTCTCCTCAACGACGTGTTCCAGATCGACCGCTACAACAACCTGCCCGGTTTCAGCGACGCGTCCGCGGATGTGCGCGAGGCGATCCTGAGCGAGGCTGCGAAGTTCGCCGAGGAGGTGCTGCAGCCGCTGAACCGGGTCGGAGACCTCGAAGGCTGCGTTCGCCATGATGATGGCAGCGTCACCACGCCGAAGGGCTTCAAGGAGGCGTTCAGGCAATTCGCCGCGGGCGGCTGGCTCGGCCTGTCGGCGCCTGCGGAATATGGCGGCCAGGGCCTGCCGGTGACGCTGACGCAGACCATCGCCGAGTTCCAGACCGCCGCCAACATGGCGTTCGGGATGTATCCGGGCCTGACCCAGGGCGCGATCGCCGCGCTGCTGGTGCACGGCACCGAGGAGCAGAAGAAGACCTTCATTCCGCGCATGGTGGCCGGCGAATGGACCGGCACCATGAACCTCACCGAGCCGCATTGCGGCACCGATCTCGGCCTGCTGCGGACACGGGCGGTGAAGCAGCCGGATGGCAGCTATAAGATCACCGGCACCAAGATCTTCATTTCCGCAGGAGAGCACGATCTCGCCGACAACATCGTCCACCTGGTGCTGGCCCGCATCGAGGGGGCCCCGGCGGGGACCAAGGGCATCTCGCTGTTCGTGGTGCCGAAGCGGCTGATCAACGCCGACGGCTCGCTCGGCGGATCGAACGGCGTGTCCTGCGGCTCGATCGAGCACAAGATGGGCATCCACGGCAATTCCACCTGCGTCATGAACTACGACGGGGCTACCGGCTGGCTGGTCGGCGCCGAGAACAAGGGCATGCAGGCGATGTTCGTGATGATGAACGAGGCGCGGCTCGGCGTCGGCGTTCAGGGTCTCGCGATGTCGGAAGTGGCCTATCAGAACGCCGCCATCTATGCGCGCGAACGTCTGCAAGGCCGCGCCTTGAGCGGACCGCAGGCGCCGGACAAGCCGGCCGACCCGATCATCGTGCATCCGGACATCCGCCGTATCCTGCTTTCCATCCGCGCCTTCAACGAGGCCGCGCGCGCCATGGTGGTGTGGACCTCGCTGAAGAGCGATATCGCGCATCGCTCCGCCGACGAGAAGGAGCGCCAGGCCGCCGAGGACCAGCTCGGGCTGATGACCCCGGTGCTGAAAGGCGTGCTCACCGATACCGGCTTTGCCAATACCGTGCTGGCGCAGCAGGTGTTCGGCGGCCACGGCTATATCGCCGAGCAGGGCATGGAACAGTTCGTGCGCGATGCGCGCATCGCCATGATCTATGAAGGCGCGAACGGCATCCAGGCGCTCGATCTTGTCGGCCGCAAGCTGCCGCGCGACGGCGGCCGCGCGGTGATGGCCTTCTTCGGCGAGGTCGGCGCCTATGCCAAGGAACACGGCGGCGACGAGGCGATGGCGCCATTCATCGCGCCGCTCTCGACCGCGCTCGGTCATCTGCAGCAGGCCACGATGTGGCTGATGCAGAACGCCATGGCCAAGCCGGACAATGCCGGCGCCGCCGCGACCGACTACATGAAATTGTTCGGCCTCGTGACGTTCGGCTACATGTGGGCGCGCATGGCGAAGGTGGCCCAGGACAAGATTGCGGCCGGCGACGGCTCTGCCTATCTCAAGACCAAGCTGGTCACCGGCCGCTTCTTCGTGGAGCGGCTGCTGCCGGAAACCGCATTGCATCTGGCGCGAATCCAGAGCGGATGCGCGACCACCATGGAGCTGCCGGCGGAGGCATTCTGAGATTATCGAACGACGGCGCCCGCGGCGCCGTTCCCACATCGAACGAGGATAACCCGAGGAAGAGCGATGGCTGAAGCCTATATCTACGATCACGTCCGGACGCCGCGTGGCAAGGGCAAGTCCGATGGCTCGCTGCACGAGGTCACCGCCTTGGCGCTGGCGACGACGCCGCTGAAGGCGCTCAAGGAACGCAACAATCTCGAAGTCGACAGCGTCGATGACGTGGTGCTCGGCGTGGTCGATCCGGTCGGCGAGGCCGGTGGCGACATCGCCCGTTTCGCCGCGCTGCAGGCCGGCCTCGGCACCGAGGTGCCGGGCGTGCAGATCAGCCGGTTCTGCGCGTCGGGTCTCGACGCGGTGAATTTCGCGGCGGCCCAGGTGATGGCCGGGCAGCACGAACTGACCATCGGCGGCGGCGCGGAATCGATGAGCCGCGTCGGCATCATGTCATCGGGTGCGGCCTGGCCGATGGATCCCTCCATCGCGGTGCCGTCCTATTTCCTGCCGCAGGGCATCTCCGCCGATCTGATCGCGACAAAATACGGCTTCTCTCGCGCCGACTGCGATGCCTATGCCGTCGAAAGCCAGAAGCGCGCCGCGGAGTCGTGGGAGAAGGGTTACTTCAAGAAGTCCATCGTTCCGGTCAAGGACCAGAACGGCCTCACCATTCTCGACCACGACGAGCACATGCGGCCGTCGACCACCATGCAGTCGCTGGGGCAGCTGCAGCCGTCGTTCGAGATGATGGGCGCGATGGGCGGTTTTGACGCGGTGGCGACGCAGTCGCATCCGGAGATCGAGAAAGTCGTGCACGTGCACCACGCCGGCAATTCGTCCGGTATTGTCGATGGTGCCGCCGCCGTACTGATCGGCAACGAAGCGGCCGGCAAGAAGCGTGGCCTGAAGCCGCGCGCGAAGATCAAGGCGTTCGCCAATATCGGCTCCGAGCCGTCGATCATGCTCACCGGCCCGGTCGATGTGACCAAGAAGGTGCTGGCGCGCTCCGGCATGACGCTCGAGGACATCGACCTGTTCGAGTTGAACGAGGCGTTCGCCTCGGTGGTGCTGCGCTACATCCAGGCTTTCGACATCGATCATGCCAAGATCAACGTCAACGGCGGCGCCATCGCCATGGGCCATCCGCTCGGCGCCACCGGCGCGATGATCCTCGGCACCGTGCTCGACGAGTTGGAGCGGCGCGATCTCTCCACCGCGCTGGTGACCTTGTGCATCGGCGGCGGCATGGGCACCGCGACCATCATCGAACGGGTGTAAGGCTTCGATAGAAAACAACGTCATCCTGAGGCGGTTGAGCGAAGCGAAAACCCTCGAAGGATGGCGGCAAAATTTCAGGTCATCCTTCGAGGCTCGGCCCTTCGGCCTCGCCCCTCAGGATGACGACAGAGTTGGGAGCGCCAAATGGCATTCAAGAATTTCAAAGTCGAAACCGACAGCGACGGCATTGCGCTGGTGACCTGGGATATTCCCGGCCGTTCGATGAACGTGCTGGACACCACGACGATCGAGGAGCTCGGAAAGATCGTCGAGCAGACAACCGCCGACGCATCGGTCAAGGGTGTCGTCATCACCTCCGGCAAGGACGCGTTCTCTGCCGGCGCCGACCTCTCGATGCTCGAAGGCATGAACCGCAGCTATGCCGCGGTTCTGAAGGAGAAGGGCGAGGAAGCCGCGAACCGCATGCTGTTCGACGAGAGCCGCAGGCTGTCGCAGACGCTGCGCGCGCTCGAGACGAGCGGCAAGCCGTGGGTGGCTGCAATCAATGGTCTCGCGCTCGGCGGTGCCTTCGAGCTGACGCTCGCCTGCCACTATCGCGTGGCCGCCGACAATCCGAAGACGCGGCTCGGCCTGCCCGAGGTGAAGGTGGGGCTGTTTCCCGGCGGCGGCGGCACCCAGCGCCTGCCGCGCCTGATGCCGGTGGCGGATGCGCTGCAACTGCTGCTGAAAGGCGATCAGCTGACGCTGCAGAAAGCCAAGGCGGCCAATATCGTCGGCACCATCGTGCCGCCGGACGATCTCATCGCCGCGGCGAAGCAGTGGATCAAGGATGGCGGCAAAGCCGTCGCGCCGTGGGACGTCAAGGGCTACAAGCTGCCGGGCGGCGCGGTCTATTCCGCCGCCGGCATGAACATTTTCCCGCCGGCCAATGCCATCTACCGCCGCGAGACCTACGACAACTATCCGGCGGCGCGGGCGATCCTGAGCTGCGTCTATGAGGGACTGCTGGTCAATATCGATAACGGCCTGCGCATCGAGTCGCGTTACTTCGCGAAAATCCTGCGCAGCAAGGAAGCCGCGGCGATGATCCGCAGCCTGTTCCTGTCGATGCAGGAGTTGAACAAGGGCGCACGCCGACCCGCGGCCGTGCCGCCGACCAGGGTAAAGAAGCTCGCGATCATCGGCGCCGGCTTCATGGGCGCGAGCATCGGCTATGTCTCCGCCAAGGCCGGCGTCGAGGTGGTGCTGATCGATCGCGACCAGGAGAGCGCCGACAAGGGCAAGGCGCATGCCAAATCGGTGATCGACGGGCTGATCGCCAAGGGCCGTGCCAAGGAAGCGGACCGCGATGCGCTGCTCGGCCGCATCACCGCCACCGCCGACTATGCCGCGATCAGCGACTGCGATCTCGTCATCGAGGCGGTGTTCGAAGACCGCAAGGTGAAGTCGGAAACATATGCCAAAGCGCAGCCGTATCTGCGCAAGGACGCCATCTTCGCCTCCAACACCTCGACCCTGCCGATCAACTCGCTGGCCGAGGAATGGCCGGACCAGTCGCGCTTTCTCGGCATCCACTTCTTCTCGCCGGTCGAGAAGATGATGCTGGTGGAGGTCATCGTCGGCAAGAATACCGGCGACGTCGCGCTCGCCACCGCGCTCGATTACGTCCGCCAGATCAGCAAGACCCCGATCGTCGTCAACGATTCGCGCGGCTTCTTCGCCAACCGCTGCGTGCTGCGCTTCTCCGCCGAAGGGCTCGAAATGCTGATGGAAGGCGTGCCGCCGGCGATGATCGAGAATGCCGCCAAGATGGCCGGCATGCCGGTCGGGCCGCTGTCTCTGTCCGACGAGGTCGCGCTCGATCTGGTGCTCAAGATCATGAAGGCGACCGAAGCCGATCTCGGACCCAATGCGGTCGATCAGCAGCAGAAGAAGCTGATGGTCGCGATGGTCGAGAAAGAAGGCCGCTTCGGACGCAAGAACGGCAAGGGATTCTATGATTATCCGGAGAAGGGCAAGGGACAGAAATCGCTGTGGCCGGGGCTTTCCGCGCTGCAGCCGAAGCATCTCGATCCGGATACGCTCGATGTCGAGGAACTGAAGCAGCGCTTCCTGGTGGTCCAGGCGGTGGAGGCGGCGCGCACCGTCGAGGATCATGTCATCGTCGACCCGCGCGAGGCCGATGTCGGCTCGATCCTCGGGTTCGGCTTCGCGCCGTTCACCGGCGGGGTGCTGTCCTATATCGATTTCATGGGAACGAAGAACTTCGTCGCGCTGTGCCACAAGTTCGAGACCAAATATGGCTCGCGCTTCACGCCGCCGAAGCTGCTGGTCGACATGGCGGAGCAGGGCGAGACCTTCTACAGCCGCTTCGCACCGAAAAAAGCGGCGGCGTGACCTCTGCCGGGATGTGACGCGTCATCCTGAGTGTTGATCGCAAATAGATCGCATCGTCGTCGAGAGACGGCGCGGTGCGCCGTCAGCCTGAGGTGGCCGCTTCTTCAGCGGCCCACGAAGGATGCACAAATTGAAAGGCCGTCACCCTTTTAGGCGCGCAAGGGCACCTCAGGATGACGGCCTTCGGTTTCGTGTATCGCGGCGTTACGCCAGTCCTTCGCTCTTGAGCGCTTCCTGCACCTTCGGGCGCGCGGCGACGCGGGCCTTGTAGGCCATCAGGTTCTTGAGCGACGACAGGTCGATCTTGTGAGCGTCGGCCCAGCGCAGCATGGTGTAGAGATAGCCGTCGGCGACGG
>Ga0180222_1000785_pt1 | contig 40565 bp, 49 predicted proteins | sample eDN5th37CKraftOP_FD_151336 | JGI IMG/M metagenome (GOLD analysis project Ga0180222, IMG submission 151336) | Enriched Organic Plus compost microbial communities from Emeryville, California, USA - eDNA 5th pass 37_C Kraft OP (version 2) (version 2) ...
GGCCGTAGCCGCGCCCACTGCCCGTCGCTCAACCAAAACTCGCCCGACAACGCACGCTCCCGATCAATCAGGAGGCTGAATCACATTCCCGACGCCAAGGGAATCCTGTTTATGGGTCCCGACCCTAACAATCAACCCGGACCACTCGGTGGGGGCCGGTCACGTCGCGCCGCCTTGCTCAGTGACGCGCGCGTTGATCGTGCCGGACGAGCCGCCGAACCCATCATAGGCCGGGTCGCTAATCGACGGGGGTGGGGGCGGTGCATAGATCCCGGTCAGATCGCCCCAGGCGAGACCTTCCGTGTTGCTCACCTTGACGAGCTGGAACACGCCGCCATGCAGGTTCATTTCGTCATAATTGTGCTTTGACGTGATCTCGATGCCGTTGGCGTACTTGATATAGACCGCCGCCGGTCCGTATTGGACAATGTCGACGAACCAGCCGTCGCGGTAGGCGGACGGGGTGAACTCGACATATTTCTCGGTCGCCGCATCCATGCGGACGATGAAATTCAGGTCCGCATCCTGCAGAGTGTAGTCGGTGGTGACAGTCTTGACGGGCCGGCCGCCGATGACGACCGCCGTCGCCTGTTGCGCCGCTTCTTCCGCGCGCCGTCGATCCTCCGCGGCGCTCGCCGCCGCATCGATCAGGGCGGCATGCGATACGCTGACCAGAACATTGCCCGTCTCGTCGAAGCCGAGCAGCTTGTCGGCGCGGTCCGTCGCCACCGGTGCGTTGCCCACGGATTCACCGGGCGGCATCAGGATGGCACGGCCCAACAGGCCGTTCATGTAGATGTCGCGCGCCGCCGCCCGGTCCAGCGCGTCCGTCACCACCTCCGGCAGATAGGGCGCCTGGTTGCTGAACGCGATCTGCTGCTTGAACGAGGGCGAGGCGAGGATGAACAGCGGATCGCCCGCCGCCGGCGGCGCCGCGAAGCGCACCGTGCCGCCCTGGCTGCCGGGGACCACGCTGTAAAGCCCCGGATCGACGATGGCGCTGCTCCCGTCCGCGGCGATGCGCGCCACCTCGAGGCCGGCGACCCCCTCGGTCAGGAACATGTCGAAGCCGAACGGGAAGTCGGTGACGATGCCGTCGGGATAATAGGGCCCGGCGTGGGATTGGGTGTTGGAGATCGGCATGGCAACTCTTCCTTGAATCGGGATCAGCCTAGGGTGGGGGCGGGGATTGCCGCCAAGCATTTCGGCGGGCCGTTTCCGCTCGGCACGCCCGGAAAATCCGGGATCGAGGGCCGGCACGGCTCCGGCCAGCCGGGCGCGCGCCGCGCCGGATCGGCACGGATCAGCGCGTGACCTTGGTGCCCGTCCTCTGCCATTTCTGGGGATCGTGCCATTGCGAGAACTGCTTGGCCCCGCCGAGCACCGTGTCCGCCGTGTCGAAGGCCGCGTCCAGCATCGTGCTGCGCGCCGCGGCGCGGTTCGCCGCCGCGTCGGCGTGGGCGCCCCAGCTTTCGACGTCGAAACCCTTGATCTGGTTCGCGCGGTCGTGGCGCTGCTGGTCCAGCGCGTCCTGGCCGAGCATCGCGATATCGCCCTGCGCCTGCGCGGCGGATCCGTAGCCCGGGTCGATGCCGGCCGCCGCGGCCGCGGCGCGCTGCGCGCCGAGCTGCTGCGCCGTCCTGCGCTGCAGATCGCGATCGGCGAGCTGGCCTTGCGTGATCGCATCCTTCGCCTGCTCGCTGGCCAGCCTTGCGCGCTGGTCCGCCATGCTCGCGGCGAAGCGCTGCTGCCCCGCCTTGGCGAGGCCGGCGGTCAGCGCGCTCGCCGCGCTGACCGCGGTGGAGGCGATGATCAGGGCTGCGGGCGGGCACATCAGCGCCGCCTCCGGAACGCGTGGAAGGGGTGGTTGCCGATCATGTGCACCTCCGGTTCGATGGTGAAGCCCCATTTCCCGAGCAGCCGGATCGCCGCGCGGTTGCCCTGGGAGACGATGTTGTCGAGCCGCGCGAAATCGGCGTGCATCCGGTCGAGGAACGCCGGCCCGAAGCGCAGCAGCGCGCGCCCGTGGCGCATCACCGCGTCCGATCCCAGGAACCAGGGCAGGCCGCGTCCTTCGAGCGCGCAGCGCGGCGAGACGCCGAACATCGCCTGCGGCTCGCCGTCGATCCGCGCCGTCCAGGCGATGGTCGCGCCGCGGAGGCCGATCGCCAGCGCAGCCTCCGGGCTGTGGCCGAGCGCCGCGCATTCCAGGCGGTCGATCGCCCGCATCCGCGCGGCGATCGGCGCGATGTGGGCCGGGGCGGCCTCGATGATCGAAAGCGTCGTCATGCGTCCTCCGTCACGATCGGATCGAGGAAGGCGGCGGTGAGGGTGAAGGGCAGCGGATAGCTCTGCCGCACGACCACGGAGGATTGGTTCGCCGTCGCCGGCTCCATGTCCACCTCCACATCCTCGCTGAGCAGCCGCGCCGGCGCGCCCCATGGCTCGTCGAGGCGCGGCTTCACCTCATAGAGGCTGCCCTCGTCCGGCCCGGCAAGGAGGCCGCGGCTGTTGACGACGCGCAGCACCGCCTTGCCCACCATCTGCCGCTTGCCCATGTTGGTGCCGTCGATGGCGAAGCTCAGCGGCAGCGTCTCCACCGTCGCCGTGTAGGGGATGCCGGCGTGCACGATGCGCGCCGGCACCGGCAGCACCGCCTTGCCGCCGGTGACGACGAGCCCGTCCTGCACATGGCCGTCGGCGAGCGCGCAGATGGTGCGGCCTTCCAGATGATGGAGGTTGGCGAGTGTCCGGGTCGGCTCCTCGAACGCATAGGAAACCGCGCAATCGAGGAAGCAGGCATTGGCCGCATCCTCCCAGCTCGGCGAGGCCATGCGTTCGAGGAAGCGCTTCTCGCCGTCGGGATGCGCGCGCCGGACGACGAGGTAGAGCCGGTCCTCGGTCCGCGCGCTGCCGGCGTCGACGATCTCCGAGATGACGTACAGCTGCTCGACGAAGCCGTCCGTCTCGCACAGCGTCCAGCCCCACACCTGCTGCTCGGCCTCCCAGGTGAAGCAGAGCAGCTTGCCGTCGCTGCGCGCCGCCCAGATGCAGGAGAGCGGATCCTGCGCATAGGCCCAGGAGACGATGTCGAGATTGCGGAACAGATGCGGCGAGAAGATCGCGATGTCGTTCGATGAATAGCCGTCGATGTCGAACTGGAAGCCGATCGCGCGCACCGATGTGCCCACTTTCGGCTTGAAGAAGACGGTGCTGTCCACCACCAGCGGGTTGAGGCGCGAGGATCCGCGGCCCGCCTGCTTGCGCGTGATGATCTGCGTGGCGGAAAGATAGCCTGCGTCGCTGCCGCCGTTCACCTTGATGAGCCCGTCGGAGGTGAGCAGCAGGAGATCGGTGAAGGAGACCAGCTGGTTCACCGAATTCACCTTCTGCCCCACGGCGAGGAAGGAGAGGGCGTCATCCGCCTTGAGCGGGCGGGAGGTGTCGAAATTCTCGAAATCGGCCGATTGCGATCCCCACACCCCGTTGGGCTTGTTGCGCGTCCGCCCCAGCATCAGCCGCTGCTCGTGGAAGGTCACGGTGGAAGGCTGGTCGTTCGCCGTCGCGAACGGGTTCTCGCCCTTGGGCGGTCCGTCGGTCAGGTCCGGGCCGATATTGTCGTCGCGGAACTCGAGGTCGGTCGTCGCCCCGATATAGCCGAAGTCGCCGTTGCTGTCCGCGGCATAGACGCGATAGCGTTCGGCACCGGGCACCGCCGCCCAGCTCAGCGTGTTGTAGTTCCGCTTCAGGCTGAGGTCGTTGAGCGCGGTCACCTCGGCCGAGGCGCGGCTTTCCTGCCCGCTGTCGTCGTCGAGCGCGGTCACCACGTAGCGGCGATATTGCGGGAAATAATTGTTGCTCTCATTTTCGGAATCGACGTTGTTGATCGTCGCGATCACCGCCACGCTCGCCGGTACGGCGAGCGTCGGGCCGAAGCTGACCGTGATGAACGACCAGTCGGTATGGCCGCCGCGCACCAGCTTGGTGACCGGATAGTTGAGATGCGCCAGGTACATGGTGTCCGCCGTCTGCTCGTGGTCGAGCTCGGCGAGATCGACCGCGTTGTACGGCGAGCCGACGCGATAGAGCCGGGAAACGCCCATCAGGGATATGCTCCATGGGAGGGAAGCTGGCGTCCGCCGCCACCGCCGACGATCGGCGGCCTGGGCGGTGGCACCACGGGAGGGACCTCGGGATCGGGCGGCGGCGGGGCCGGCGCCTCGGTGCGGGTGATGCCGCCGGCGGCACCGGTGAACGCGCCGAAGCCGGTGCCGTCGACATCGATCGTGAAATGGTCGGCGTCGATCGCGGCGAGCACGCGGAAGGTGCGGCCGTTGAGCTCGGTCATGCCCTCGACGCCCTGGAAATACACGTCGTCGCCGGCCGCGAAGCCGTGGAACGGCGCCTCGATCGTCACCGGATGGGATCGGGTGGCGCCGGTGATCGCCAGCTCCTCCTCCAGGACGATGCCGCCGAGCGCCGCGGGCCGCATATAGCCCTGGCCCATTTCCAGCACATAGGTCTGCTCGATCGAGAATTCGAAGGGCAGCAGCCGCACCGGCCTGGCGAGGTCGCTCTCGCGCACCTCCATCACGAGGCGCGTGCCCATCCGCATCTGCACGCCGCCATATTTGAGGATCACGACGTTGGTCGCCTGCTTGAGCCCCGCATTATAGGCCGCCACGTCGATGCGGCCGTGCAGCTCGGGCGAGATCACGCCCTTGGAGAAGTTGAACAGGCCGGCGCGCAGGCTCATAGCCAGGCTCCCCGCGCGCGTGCCGTGTCGGAGACATAGCCGGTCCGGTCGTGCGGCGACCGGTTGAGATCCTGCGCCATGGCGCGTTGGCGGGCGGTCTCGCTCGCCTTGATGAGGTCGCCCTGACGCGCGCGGTTCTTGATCAGCGGCATTACGATCCGCGCCGCGAGGTCGAGCGAGAGCGCACGCACGAAGCTCTGCGGGAAGCGGTCCTCGCCCACTCCGGCGCGGCTGTAGGCGAGCACGGCGTTCGGCTGGTCGGCGTAGAGGATCCCCGCCTCGATCGCATAGGGGATGCGCGTCGCCTCGGCGCCGGGGTGAATGCAGGGGGCGGGCCGCTGCCCGACGGTTGCGAAGGCGCCTGCGGCCAGCGCCGGATTCTGCGGCGGCAGCAGGCGGCGCGGATAGAGCATGTCGCTGGGCACCGCATAGGCATGCGCCCATTCGCTCGGCCGATCGTTGGCGATCGCCGCCAGCGCTACGCGCTTCGCCAGGAACTCCCAGTCGTGGAATTCCATCAGCTCGTCGCGCGCGGCAGGATAATGCTCGCGGCATTTCGCGGCGGCGAGCGATTGCTCGTCGAGCGAGGCGATGGATTTGCTGGGAATCTCGACGAGCGCGAGATTGCAGATGGAGATGATCGACTGGGCCATGGCAGGAAGCTGCCATTGCCCGGGGGATTGCCGCTACCGTTGCAGGTCCGATTCGCGTCCGTCTGGCGGCGGCGGCGGCGGCGGGGCGAGGATGATCGGCGGGCTCGTATCAACGCCGGCCGATCGCGCGGATGCCTCTTCGGCGGGCGGGGCCGTGTCTCTTCCGGCGCCTGCCTCTTCGGTTTCGTTGTCTTCGCTCCAGCCGGTCGTCCCGCCGGCTTCGGCAAGATCGAGGGGCGGCGTCTCGTTGATCTCAGCGGCGTGCTGGCGCAAAGGCGGCGCGGCAGGCCCGGCGGGGTCCGCCGCCATCATCGGGGACAAGGGCATCGCGGACAACGGCGTCTCGGGTGCGATGCTCGGCCCGGCCAAAGGCTCCAGCGCCGGATCCGGCGCGACGCCGTCCAGCGCGGCGAGCGGGGAGGGGGCGGCGGGATGCGGCGTGGTCGGCGGCAGCATCAGCGCGGTAAGGAGGGCGACCCCCGCCGCCGCGCCGCCGGCCTTGGCCGCGCGCTGTGCCTGTGCGCCTTGCATGGACCCGTCCGCTTCGGCCGTCTAGTGGCCGTTATTGCCGCTCGCCGTGCTCCCCACCTTGTCTGCGGCATCCGAGACGCTCGAGGCCGCGCTCGAGACCGCCCGATCGGTGCTGGACCGCGTCTGCTGATTGTTGAACAGATAAATGGCGCCGATGATGAGCGCGATGATGACCACGGCAGCGATAAGTATCGTCCCGCCGTTGCTGCCGCGCTCGACTATGGTCGTTCTGCCGCTGTCCGTTTCGGTCGTGTGATAGTCAGCCATGACATCTCTCCAATCATGGCGCGAATAACTCCTTCGATTATGCGCAGTTCCCTGGATCTCTTCCGGCCGGACCCCGCGGCTGCTCACCGCAACAGCAGCGCCGTCGCCACCATCAGGCCCGAAACCAGAATCGCTCCCGCGATTCCCATTCCCGCGCGCAGGATCGCCCTGGCGACCGGCTCGCCGCTCGGCCGCGCCGCCGGCTCGTTCTCCAGCCTGCGCACCAGCGCCCGGATCAGGCGCGGCGCATCGTCGCCGAGGCGTGCGAGTTCCAGCGCCAGCGCGTCGAGCTTCGCGCTCCACCGGCCGGGCGCCAGCCTTTCCATGAGGATGCGCAGCCGCGCGCGCTCGATCGATCCGGTGAGATCGAAATCCGGCTGGATGGCAACGAGCACGCCGTCCATCGTGATCATCGCCTTGAAGATCAGCATCAGGTCCGGTGGGAGCACCAGCCCTTCCTGCCGCAGCAGCGAGAAGAAATCGCGCATCAATGCGCTCAGCACCAGCCGGCCGCCGCTGTGCCGCGCCACCAGCCGTTCCGATGCCGCGAGAATGCGCGCGCGGGGCGGTCCGGCGTCGCCGGACCATGCCGCCAGCGTGTCGGCGAGCGCCGCCGGATCGCCGCCGTGCAACGCATGGATGAAGCGCAGGAATTCCTCGCGCCGGCGCGGGCTGACATGGCCGATCAGCCCGAGATCGAGCAGCGCCAGCCGGTTGCCCGGCAGGCAGAGCAGGTTGCCCGGGTGCGGATCGCCGTGGAAGCGGCCGTTGAGCAGGACCATGTCGAGCACCAGGTCGGCGCCGAGATCGGCGATGACGGCGGGATCGATTCCGGCCGCGCGCAGCGCCTCGCCACTGCGCGGTGCGACGCCTTCGACATAGTCCATCACCAGCAGCCGCTCGGAGGAGAAGGGCCAGTGGATGGCGGGGATCACCACGCGCGGGTCATCCGCGAAATCCGCCGCCAGCCGATCGGCGTTGCGCCCCTCGTGGGTGAAATCGAGCTCCTCGAGCACCGCCTCGGCGAGTTGGCGGACGAGCGCGGTCGGCGCGAGGCGCCTGGCCTCGCCGCTCGCGCGCTCGGCGATCTCGGCGAGATGCGCGATCAGCCGGATATCCGCCTCCATCCGCCGCCGGATCCCCGGCCGCCGGATCTTGAGCACGACGGCGCGCCCGTCCTTCAACGTCGCGCGATGCACCTGCGCCATCGAGGCGGCGGCAAGCGGCTCCGGATCGAAGCTGGCGAAGGCGTCTTCCGGGGGGCGCCCGAGCGCGGTCTCCACCGTCCCGCGCAGGGCTTCGAAGGAGAGCGTCGGCGCCGCGCTGTGCAGCCGTTCCAGCTCCGCGATCCAGTCCTCGGGCAGCAGATCCCGCCGCGTGGCGAGAATCTGGCCGAGCTTGACGAAGGTCGGCCCCAGCTCCTCGATCGCGCGGCGGGTGCGCTCAGGCAGGCTGCCGGCCGTCGCGCCGCCTTCGCCGTCCGCCAGGCCCTCGAGCCCCAGACGTGCGAGCAGCGCTCCGAGGCCGTAGCGCGCCGCGACCGCGCCGACCTCGCCGAGCCGCTCGCGATCGCGCGCGGCCACCATCAGCGTCCTGATCATGCCGCCGACATAAGGCGTGCGCACGCCCTTGCGAAGGGTGGCCGCCGGTCCGGCCTCAGTTGGTGCGCCCGGCTGTCACCGGACCGAAGATCATATAGGCGAAGCTGTCGCCGGTTCGGCCGCGATAGGCGCCCTCGCCGTCGGAAAGATGGAGGGCGATCGCTGTGAAGCGCCAGGCGGCCTCCTCGGAACAGGGCAGGTCGCAGGTGGTGAGATCGGCCAGGCCATAGACCTCGCCGAAGCGGCGAACGAGATCGGCGGCATGGGCTGCGGCCTTCTGCGCCGGGGGGTGATCCCATCCCCAGTGCCAGCGCGACTCGCCGGGCTCGTGGCGCCCGACCAACTGGACGGGCGCGGTCAGCAGCGTGCCGCCGGGGCGGCTGAACGTGATGATTCCGCGCTGGAGGTCGGCATTCCAGCATTCCTTGCTGCCGAGGCCCCAGCGCGCGGCGTTGCGCTGCTGCTTCAGCTTCAGCTCCTCCAGGCTGCGCCGGAAGGTCGCGTCCGGTTCCTCGCCCTGCAAGCCGATCATGCATCCGCTCTCCCGTGGGAGGCACATGCCATCGCCGCCACGTCACCGCAACGCGCCGGCCCGCGGGGTGCGATGCGGCGATGCACGGTCGCGATCGGCTATTCCCGGACGAGCCGCGAGCCTCTAGAGACGCGGCGATGACATGGGCATTTCTGCGGGGCCCGCGGGCATGACGGCGGGTGGACCTCCCCTGATCGCCGTCGTCGGCTGCGACGGCTCGGGCAGGACGAGCGTGGCCGGCGCGCTGCGCGACTGGCTGGCGCAGGAGCGGCGCACCGCGCTGTGCGATCTCGGCGACGGCAGCGGCCGGACGAGGGGCGGCGGTGGCTTGGCGGAAGCGATCGACCGGCGAATCGCGCGGGCGCGGACGGACGAGGTGCCCGGGCTGCTCGACGCCTTTCTTCTTGCTGCTGCCGGCATGCGCCGCCTGCGGCGTTTCCGGCGGATGCTGGCGCTGCGCAGCCAAGGCTATGCGATCGTCGCGGATCGCTTTCCGCAAATGGCGCGGCCCGGGCCACTCGATGGCATGGCATTCGCCGCTGCCGGGCAGCGGAGCATGATCCTGCGCGCGCTGGCCCGGCGGGAACGAGCGCGCTTTCGCTGGATGACGGCGCACCGCCCCGATCTCGTGGCGCGGCTGAACGTCTCGCCGCAGGCTGCGCTGGCGCGCAAGCCCGGCGCCGATCCCGCCGTCCTGACGCGACAGCTGGCCGACCTCACCCGGCTGGACTGCGCGGGCGCGCCGATCGTCGACATCGATGCCGAGCGGCCGCTTCTCGAGGTGCAGGCAAAGGCCAGGGAGGCGGTGCGCGCCGCGCTGGCCGCGGGCGGAGGGGTGCCGCAGCGGCGATGAAGCGATGGTTCGCCGACGGCGCTTTCCGCAGCATCCTGCGCAACGCCTCCTATCTCGCGTCCTCGAAGCTGGTCGCCGCCGCGCTCGGTCTCGTCTCGCTCGGCTGCGCGGGCAGGGGGATGGCGCCCGCGCTGTTCGGCGTGCTCGTGATCGTCCATGCCTATGCGACGGGCGCCGGATCGCTCGTCAAGTTCCAGACCTGGCAGTTCATCGTCCGCCACGGCACCCATCCACTGCAGCAAGGCGACGCGCGCAAGGTGTGCGACGTGATCCGCTTCGCCTTCGGGCTGGACGTGGCGAGCGGCCTCGTCGGCATGGTTGCGGCGATGCTCGTCCTGCCGCTGCTCGGCCCGCGCTTCGGCATCGGCCCTGCGGAGCTCACCCTGGCGCTGGTCTATTGCACGCTGGTGCCGACGATGACGGCGGCCACGCCCACCGGCGTGCTCCGCCTCATCGATCGCTTCGATCTCATCGCCATCCAGCAGGTGGTGACGCCGGCGCTGCGCGCGCTCGGCGCTGTTATCGCCTATCATTTCGAGCTCGGCTTCCCCGGCTTCGTGGCGAGCTGGTATGTCGCCGATCTTGCCGGGGATCTCACCTTGTGGGCGCTGGCGGTGCGCGAACTGGCGCGGCGCGGCATGCTCTCGGCGCTGCGTCCGGGCCTGTTCGGTACTGCGCGGCGCCTGCCCGGCGCCTGGGATTTCGTCTGGACCACGAATATCGCCCAGTCCGTTTCCGCCGCCTGGGGGCCGATCGGCAACGTCATCGTCGGCGCGATCCTGGGGCCGGCCGCCGCCGGGCTGTTCAAGATCGCCGGCACGCTCGCCGATTCGGCGGGCAAGCCGGCGGATCTGCTCGCCCGCGGCTTCTATCCCGAGATCATGCGGCTGGATCCGGCGAGCAAGCGGCCTTGGCGCCTGGCGCTGCGCACCGGGCTGATCGCCGGCGCGATCGGCGCGATCGTGCTGCTGGTCGTGCTGGCCGGCGGCCGGCCGGTGATCGGTTTCGTCTTCGGGCACAAATATCTGGCCGCCTTCGGCCTGCTGCAGATCATGACCGCCGCGCTCATCCTGGAGATGGCGACCTTCCCGCTCGAATCGCTGCTCTACATGGTCGGCCGGCAACGCGCGGCGCTGGCGGCGCAGCTCACCGCCGCGCTCTTCTACTGCGCGATTCTCGTCCTCTCCTGCCATTTATGGGGGCTCACCGGCGCGGGCATCGCCTTCCTCCTGGGCACGCTGGCAATGGCGATCTGCATGCTGGTGCCGACCCTCGCCAGCTATCGGCGCCGGAAGGCCTATGCGCGGCCCGCGCCGGATGCGGAGGTGCCGCCGGAGACGTCGCCCACCCAGAATCTGCCCTGACGGCAGGCCGGCGGAGACGGCGCCTGCCTCAGTGCCCCGCCGCACGCACGGGCGCGATCACCGTCTCGGCATAGCGGTTCATCTCGGCGATCATGCCATCGAGCGTGCGGTGATCGGGCTCCGCCGCATAGGCATCGCGAAAGGCGACGAGCACCTCCTGCACGCCCATGTCCGCGAGCCGCTTGATACTGTCCGGATGATAGACTTCGGGCCCCATGATCTGCATGTCGAACGGGGTGCCTTCGCGGCCATAGTCGCGGCGATAGTCCTTGAGCCGGTGGATCATGTCGGCCAGCTCGTTCATATGGCCGCCGGCGCTGATCCAGCCGTCGCAGAGCCGAGCAGTCCGCCGCAGCGCCGGCTCGCTGTGGCCGCCATAAAGGATGCGGACCGGCTCGCTCGGCACCGGGCAGAGCTTGATCCGCGGGATGTGGTAGTGGTCGCTGTCCCAGCCGAAATAGTCGCCGGTCGAAAGGCCGCGGATGATGGCGATGATCTCGTCCATCCGCTTGCCGCGCGAATGGAAATCGGTGCCGGTCGCGGCATAGTCCTCCTCCCAGGGCGAGAGGCCGACGCCGAATACGAAGCGGTTGCCGATCAGCGCGTTGAGGCTGGTCAGCTGCTTGGCGAGCAGCACCGGGTGACGGATCGGCAGCTTCATCACCGATGTCGAGAATTTGAGCTTCTCGGTGCCGGCGGCCATCCAGGCGGTGACGACGAACGGATCGATGAACGGCACGCCGTCCAGGAATTCGCGCGAGCCGTCGCTGTTATAGGGATATTGGGAGGAGGCTTCTTCCGGGTAGCAGATGCTGTCCGGCAGGGTGAAGGTATCGAAGCCGGCCGCCTCGGCCGCCCGCGCCAGGGGCAGGTAGAAGGCCGGATCGCACATCGTCGCGTGATAGCCGAACCGCATGGGGCATCCTCCCGCTCGCTCTCACGGAGGTTAGACCACGCGGCGAGGCATCGCGAAAGCGGCACGCGTCGGCTCGGCGGCGCGGCCGTCCCGATTGGGGCCATCGTCGTCAAATTGGCCGTTCCGCCGCTGCGATCGGGCGCGCGCGGATTGACTGGCACCGCGCCCGGGCTAGTAAACGAAACCAACGGTACCGGTTTAGCCTGCGCAATGGAGAGGAGCCATGGCCGAGGAAGATGTCGCCCGCAGCCTGCCGCCGCGGGTGCGCATGATCGAAAGCAGCCCGCTGCCGCAGCGTTTCGCACGCGGCTGGCACTGCCTCGGCCCTGCTTCCGCCTTCAAGGACGGCCGGCCCCATGCGATCGAGGCGTTCGGCACGCGGCTGGTGGTCTTCCAGGGCGCGGGCGGCGCGCTCCATGTGCTGGACGCCTATTGTCGGCACATGGGCGGCGATCTTTCCGATGGACGGATCGTCGGCGATGCCATCGCTTGCCCCTTCCACGACTGGCGCTGGGCGGGCGACGGGCGCTGCGTCGCCGTGCCCTATGCGCGCAAGATCCCCTATGGCGCGGTGACGCGTTCCTGGGAGGCGCGCGAGGTGAACAGGCATCTGATCGTCTGGCACGATCCGGAAGGCGGCCCGCCCGACGCCGAGCCGCCGCGCATCGAGGGCGCCTACAGCCCGGAATGGAGCGAGGATTGGGCCTGGTGCGAGGAGATCGTCGAGAACCATCCGCGCGAGCTGATCGACAATCTCGCCGACATGGCGCATTTCTTCTACGTGCATGGCGAGCGCAAGGGGGCCCAGCCCGGCTATTTCAAGTGCGTCTTCGAAGCGCAGACCGCCACCCAATATCTCGAATCGGGATCGGACGAGGCGGCGCCGAGCTATCCGCGCGACGTGCCCTATCTGGGCGATCCCGAGCGGATCGACGGCTATCTGCGTTCGGAATCGAGCTGGCACGGCCCGGCCTATTCGATCGATTATCTCTGGTGGCGCTTTCCCGAAATGGGCGTGCTCCATTCCGTGCTGTTCCTCAGCATCCTGCCGATCACGCCGGGCCGGTTCCGGCTCGGCATGGGCGTGCTCACGCGAAAGCGGCCGGACCTCGACGAGGCGGCGAACCGCAGGCGGCATCTCGACAATTACGAGATGCTGCGCGGCGCCACCTTCCAGGACGTGCGCATCTGGCAGCGCAAGACGCGGATCGACAATCCGCTGCTCTGCGAGGCGGACGGGCCGGTCTACCGGCTGCGGGCCTGGTACGATCAATTCTATGTCGATCGCGCCGAGGTGCGCCGCCAGTCGATCGAGCGGTTCGAGAAGCAGGTGGATACGGACTACGCCAACCAGGTCTGGGCCGAGGAGCTGGCGGCGGCCTCCTGATGTCTCCTCTCGCCGCGGGCGCGGGGAAAAGCAACGCAAGGAAATCAACGCAATGTGGGACGGGGAGTATGACGCCATCGTCGTCGGCGGCGGTGCCGGCGCGCTGACCGGCGCGTTCGCCGCCGCTTCGCAAGGGCTTTCGACCCTCCTCGTCGAAAGCACCGACAAGTTCGGCGGCACCACCTGCTATTCGGGCGGCGCGGTGTGGCTGCCCGGCAGCATCGCGGCGGAACGCGCGGGGCTCGACGATAGCGGCGCCGTCGCGCTCGATTATTTCCGCCGCGTCGTCGGCGATCGCACCCCGGCCGCGCTGCAGGAGGCGTTCGTGCGCACCGCGCCGGACGTGGTCGCCTGCCTGGAGCGCAGCCCTCACATCCGCTTCTCCTGGTTCGCCTTTCCCGACTATTTCGGAGACATTGGCTGCCCGCCGGCGCATCCGCGCGGCCGCGATCTGCTCGTCGATCCCCTGCCCATGGCCGATCTCGGGCCGTTCCGGGGCAAGCTGCGCCTCTCCATGGCCGCGGACATCGCGGGCCGCGAGGAGCCGGATCCGCTCGGCGGCGGGCGCGCGCTGGTCGGCCGGCTGCTGCTCGCCGTCGCGGACACCGGCAAGGCCGAGCTTCGCCTTGAAACCGAGATGGACGCGCTGATCGTCGAGGAGGGCCGCGTGATCGGCATCGAGGCGGTGTCGCAGGGCCGGAGGCTGCGCTTGCGCGCGCGGCGGGGCGTGCTGCTCGCCGCCGGCGGGTTCGAGCGCAACCAGGCGATGCGCGACGCGTTCGGGGTCGCGGGATCGGCCGACTGGTCGGCCGGCGCGCCGGGCGGCACGGGCAAGGCGATCCGCGCCGGCATGGCGATCGGCGCGGATACCGATCTTCTCTCCGAATGCTGGTTCATGCCCGGCCTCGTCCAGCCCGGCGGCCGCACCGGCTTCATCGCCGCGGTGAACGGCGGGATCATCGTCAACGGCGCGGGCGAGCGGTTCGGCAACGAAACCGGGCCCTATGACCGCTTCGGCCGGAAGATGCGCGCCGGCGAGGCGTCGGGCGTCCGCCATGTCCCCGCCTGGTGGATCTGGGACGCGCGCTTCGGCCCCACCATCCCTTCGGTCTACAATTCCATGCCGGTGCTCGATTTCGAGGCCTATGAGGCGGCGGGCCTGTGGAAGCGGAGCGCCACGCTCGACGGGCTGGCGGAGGCGATCGGCGTGCCGGCCGGCGCGCTCGCCGCCACCGTGACGCGTTTCAACCGCTTCGCCGAGACGGGAGTGGACGAGGATTTCCACCGCGGCGAGACGCCCTACGACATCTATATCGCGACGGAGCTGCCCGCGATGTTCGGCCTGGAGGCGACGACCCGCGTCGGATCACCCAATCCCTGCCTGATCCCTATCGAGACCGGGCCCTTCTATGCCGCCCAGGTGGGGCTCGGCGATCTCGGCACCAAGGGCGGCCTGCGGACGGACGCGGACGCGCGCGTGCTGCGCAGGGACGGATCGGTGATCGCGGGGCTCTACGCCGCCGGCGACACGATGGCGGCGCCCTCCGGCGAGGCCTATCCCGCGCCCGGAACGCCGATCGGCACGTCGATGGTCTTCTCCTATCGCGCGGCGATGGACATGATGCGCTGATCCCGTCTCCCGGAAGATCGCCGCCCTGACGAGCGGCGGGAGCGCGGGGGCTGGTGCGGCCCGCTCGCTTTCTGCGACGGATTCCGTCCCGGTCCGCTTGCCTGGCGCTGCCGCGCGCGCCAGAACGCCCCCATGCGGATGCTGCCCATCCTGCTTCCGGCCGCTGCGCTCGCGCTGGCCGTTCCCGGCGCCGCGCGCGAAGCCGCGCTTCCCGCTTCGCCTGCCGAGCGCTTCGGCGATTTCTTCGCGGCGGTGCAGATGGCGCGGATCTTTCCGGACGGAAAGAGCTTCGCCGACGCGGTCGCGCGGCGGCCGGACGCGGCGATCCTCGCGGATTGGCGGCGGCAGCGGCCCTCGGGAGAAGCGCTGCGGGCGTTCGTGGCGGCCAACTTCACGGTGCCGGCCGGGCCGGCCGCGCACAGCGCCGTTCCGCAGCCCGGCGCCGGTGCGGCGCGGCCGCCGATGCGCGCGCATATCCGCATGCTCTGGCCGCAGCTCACCCGGCAGCCGGCGCCTGCCGATCCGCGCGGCAGCGCGCTGGCGCTGCCGCGCCCCTATGTCGTGCCGGGCGGCCGGTTCCGCGAGCTTTATTATTGGGACAGCTATTTCACCATGCTCGGCCTCGTGCAGGACGGGCGGGAGGATCTGGTCGAGGACATGATCGCCGATTTCGGATCGCTGATCGATCGCTACGGCCATATCCCGAACGGCACGCGGAGCTACTATCTCAGCCGCTCGCAGCCCCCATTCTTCTGGCTGATGGTTGGCCTGTCGCGCGCCGCCTCGCCCGAGGCGCAGCGACGCCGGCTCGCCGAGATGCGGCGCGAGCACGGCTGGTGGATGCGCGGCGGCCGCGTGGTGCGGATGCCGGACGGCAGCCTGCTCAATCGCTACTGGGACGATCGCGCCCGCCCGCGCGACGAGAGCTGGCGCGAGGATGTGCTGACCGCGCGCGCCGCCCCCGGCCGGCCCGCGGCCGAGGTCTATCGCGATCTGCGTGCCGGCGCCGAGAGCGGCTGGGATTATAGCGCGCGCTGGCTGGCGGACGGGCGCATGCTGGCGACGATCCGCACCACCGCGATCGCTCCCGTCGATCTCAACGCGCTGCTCTACGGCATGGAGCGCGCGATCGCCGCCGCCTGCCGGATCGAGCGGGACGCGGCGTGCGTGGCCGATTTCGATCGCCGGGCGAAGGCGCGGCAGAGGGCGGTGCGGCGCTGGATGTGGCGGCCGGGCGAAGGGCGCTTCGCGGACGTGCTGTGGGCCACCGGCCGGCCGACGCCCGTGCTCTCGGCCGCGACGCTCTATCCGCTGTTCACCGGCCTCGCCTCCCCGGCCGAGGCGAAGGCGGTGGCGGTGACGACGCGCGCGCGGCTGCTCGCCCCGGGGGGCCTGCGCACCACCGAGCAGAGGACCGGCCAGCAGTGGGACAAGCCCAATGGCTGGGCGCCGCTGCAGTGGATCGCGGTGGCCGGCCTGCGCCGCTATGGCGAGGAAGAGACGGCGGCCCGCATCGCCGCCCGGTTCGTCACCACCGCCGAGCGCGAATATCGCGCGAGCGGGCGCATGCTGGAGAAATATGATGTCGAGGAGGCGAGGCCCGGCGGGGGCGGCGAATATCCGCTGCAGGACGGTTTCGGCTGGACCAACGGCGTCGTCGCGGCGCTGATCGATGGCGCGCCGGACGGGCGGAACCAATCCGTTCCCCGCGGCTTATCGGCGCTGGCGGGCGGGCCTATGGAGAGGAGCCGTGCCATGAGCGTCGACAAGAAGGATATGGGCGAAGGCAATTACAAGGCCGCGCGGGACTATGACAAGGCGGCGGCCGCCTTCGCGTCGGACAAGGATCGGGTGGAGAAGGCGGCACGCGATGCCGAAAAGGCGGTCGAGGGCGACGAGGCCGCGGATCTCCAGGCCGCGGAGGCGGAAGGCAAGTCCCACGCCAGGCATTGAGGAATGGCCGTCCCGTCTCGCCTCTCCTTGCTGACGGAGCGAAGGCGGCGTGCCTCCCTGCGCGCCGCTTAAAGAGCCATTCGTTCACAGGAATCGAAGCTTTCGATTGGACGCGGCGCCGATCGCGCCCTAGGGTCGTGGCAAGGCCGCCTGAGCGTGTCGCCGGAGCGGCTATTGAGGAGAGAGCCGACATGACTCTAGCGAACAGCAAGACCCTCGAGAATCTCAAGGCCGCCTTCGCGGGCGAGAGCCAGGCGAATCGCCGCTATCTCTATTTCGCGCAGAAAGCCGACGTCGAAGGCTATAATGACGTCGCAGCGGTGTTCCGCTCCACGGCTGAGGGCGAGACGGGCCATGCGCACGGCCATCTCGAATTCATGGAAACGGTGGGCGATCCTGCGACGGGCCTGCCGATCGGCGACACCGCGAAGAATCTGCAGGCGGCGATCGCCGGCGAGACGCACGAATATACCGACATGTATCCCGGCATGGCCCGCACCGCGCGCGAGGAAGGCCATGAGGAGATCGCCGACTGGTTCGAGACGCTGGCCAAGGCTGAGCGCTCGCACGCCGGCCGCTTCCAGCGCGCGCTCGACGGGCTCGACGCCTGATGCGCCGGCCGCTGCGGCGGCGCTGAGCCATGGCCGACGACAAGCCGCCCGCGGCGGGAGCGCGGGAGGGCAGCCTCGGGGCGCCCTTCCGCCATCCCATCGCCTGGCAGGATCCGGAATTTTACGATCTCGCCGCGGTCGAGGCCGAGCTGGAGCGCGTGTTCGACATTTGTCACGGCTGCCGGCGCTGCTTCAACCTGTGCGATTCCTTCCCGCGCCTCTTCGACATGGTCGACGAGGGGCCGACGGGCGAGGTCGATGGCGTGGCGAAGGCGGATTACGCCAAGGTCACCGAGGCCTGCACGCTGTGCGACATGTGCTTCATGACCAAATGCCCCTATGTGCCGCCGCACGAGTGGAACGTCGATTTCCCGCACCTGATGCTCCGCCACCGCGCGGCGATGCGCAAGGCCGAGGGCGGCGATTTCGTGCGCGAGCAGCTGGGCAAGACGGATCGTAACGGCCGCCTCGCGCGGCCGGTCGCCGGCTTCGCCAACTGGCTGGGTGATGTCGGCAACAAGCCGGCGCGCGCGGCGATGGAGAAGGTGGCGGGGATCGATCGAGAGGCGATCCTGCCCAGGTTCCACCGCCGCACCGCCGAGGATCGGCTGCGCACCCCGCCCGCGCCCGATCCGTCCGGCCCCGCCTATGGCAAGCGCAAGGTGGCGCTCTATGCGACCTGCTTCGCCGATTACAATACGCCCGAGGTCGCCGTCGCCGCGGCCGCGGTGCTGGCGCGCCAGGGGGTGGAGAGCCGCTTCGCCTATCCCGCCTGCTGCGGCATGCCGCAGCTCGAGGCCGGCGACATCGCGGAGGTGGCGAGGCGGGCCGACGAGGTGACGGCGGCGCTGCTGCCGCTGGTCGAGGACGGCTATGACGTCGTCGCGCTGACGGCGAGCTGCGGGCTGATGCTCAAGTTCGAATGGCCGCTCATCCTGCCCGACAATGCGGCGGTGAAGCGTGTTGCCGCGGCCACGCGGGACATCAGCGAATATGTCGTCGAGCTCGCCCGCGATCATGGGCTAGCGCCCGGCCTGCAGCCGCTGCCGGCGGCGGTGACGCTGCATCACGCCTGCCATGCCCGCGCGCAGAATATGGGGGCGAAATCCGCCCAGATGCTGCGCCTGATCCCGGAGGCGAGGATCGAGCTGATCGAGCGCTGCTCCGGCCATGGCGGCACCTTCGGGGTGATGAAGGAGACGCGGCCCGCGGCGGTGAAGGTCGGCAAGCCTGCGGCCCGGCAGATCGCGAAGAAGGAGGGCGATGTGCTTTGCTCGGATTGCCCGCTCGCCTGCAAGCATCTCGGCCAGCTCGTCGCGGCCGAGCTCGCCGAGGGGCAGGCGGCGCCGCGCCAGGCGAGCCCGATCGAGATCTTCGCCAGGGCCTACGGGCTCTAGCCGGAGCGAGACGCCATGCCCGCCGCGCTGCGCAAGGTCACCCGCGAGGATATCGTCCCGGACGCCGAGTTCCGCCTCCAGCGCAAGGAACGGCGCGCGCGCCTCCTGCCGCGCAAGGCGCTGCGCCGCGTCGCGGTCGGCCCCTGGTGCACCTTCTATTTCGAATGTTTCGAGACGATGCTCTTCCAGATCCAGGAGATGCTGCTGATCGAGAAGGGCGGCGAGGCGCAGATCGCCGACGAGCTCGCCGCCTACAACCCGCTGATCCCGCAGGGCGGGGAGCTGATCGCAACGGTGATGTTCGAGGTCGATGATCCGGCGCGCCGCGCGCGGATCCTGGCCGGCCTCGGCCGGATCGAGCACCGTTTCGAAATCCGCGTCGGCCGGGAGCGGATCGCGGGCGTCCCGGAAGGCGATGCCGAGCGCAGCCGCGAGGACGGCAAGACCTCGGCTGTGCATTTCCTGCGCTTCTCCTTCACCGAAGATCAGGTCCGCGCCTTTCGCGAGAGCCCGGAGCCGGTGACGATCGCCTGCGATGATCTGCGCTACCTGCACATGGCCGGCCTCAGCCCAGAAAGCCGCGCGGAGCTGGCGGCGGACCTCTGATCACGACAGGGCGCGGATCCTCACGGCGGCAGGCCGGGCGGCGCTAGGCGAGCCCCAGCAGCCAGCGGTCCAGCTCCACCGGCACGATCGGGGCGCCGGGTGCGCTGCGGGCGAGATCGGCGCGATGCGCCATGATCCAGCGCAGGCATTCGGCGCGCGTCTCGAACGCGGGGAAGCCGCTGTAATCGGGCTTCAGATCCTGTTCGCTGATGAGGAAGCGGGCGCCGCGACGGCAGCCCGGCCGGCCGCTCCAGTCGCGCATCGGCGCGACGACGGAGGGCACCCAGTGCGGGCGCGTGGGATCGAGCATGTCTGCCTCTCCACTCACTTTTATGCCGCTTATCATAAGATATGCCGGGGCATCCGCAAAGGGCGCGCGCGCCGCCGGCGGCGGGCGGCGTCGCCTTGTTGCAACGCAGCGCCAACTCTGTGCATGCTGCCCGTTCCGGGGCCTTTCCCCGCCCGGCCTTCGGGACTAGATAGCGGCCAGACAGAAGCGGAGCTCAACGTGCGTACTCTTTTCCTCCAGGCACCGTCCTTCGACGGTTTCGACGGCGGCGCCGGATCACGCTACCAAGCGAAGCGCGAGATCAAGAGCTTCTGGTTCCCCACCTGGCTGGCGCAGCCGGCCGCGCTCGTCGAGGGATCGCGGCTGATCGATGCGCCGCCCGCCGGCATCCGGCTCGATCAGGTGCTGGAGGATGTGCGCGGCCGCGATCTCGTCGTGCTCCACACCTCGGTGCCCAGCTTCGCCTCGGACGTGAAGACTGCCGCGGCGATCAAGGAGGTGCGGCCGGATATCAAGATCGGCTTCATCGGAGCCAAGGTGGCCGTCGAAGCCGAGAAGAGCCTGCGCGACGCGCGCGGCATCGTCGATTTCGTCGCCCGCAACGAGTTTGATTTCACCTTGAAGGAAGTGGCCGACGGGCGCGACTGGGCCTCGATCAAGGGGCTGAGCTACATGTCGGGCGGGGTCATCACCCACAATGAGGATCGCCCGATGCTCGAGCATATGGACGATCTGCCGTTCGTCTCGCCGGTCTATCAGCGCGATCTCAAGATCGAGGACTATTTCATCGGCTATCTGAAGCATCCCTATATCTCGATCTACACCGGCCGGGGCTGCAAGAGCCGCTGCACCTTCTGCCTGTGGCCGCAGACCGTCGGCGGCCATCGCTACCGCACCCGTTCGGTCGGCCATGTGATCGAGGAGATCCGCTGGGCCCGCCAGGCCTTCCCGCAGGTGAAGGAGTTCTTCTTCGACGACGATACCTTCACCGACGATCGCCCCCGCGCCGAGGCGATCGCGCGCGAGCTCGGCAAGATGGGCATCACCTGGTCGTGCAACGCCAAGGCCAATGTGCCCTATGAGACGCTGAAGGTGCTGCGCGACAACGGGCTCAGGCTGCTGCTCGTCGGCTATGAGAGCGGCAACCAGCAGATCCTGCACAACATCAAGAAGGGCATGCGGATCGAGGTCGCCGAGCAGTTCACGCGCGATTGCCATGCGCTCGGCATCGCGATCCACGGCACCTTCATCCTCGGCCTTCCCGGCGAGACGCGCGAGACGATCAACCAGACGATCAACTGGGCGCGCAAGATCAACCCGCACACCATCCAGGTCTCGCTCGCGGCGCCCTATCCGGGGACCTTCCTCTACAAGCAGGCGGTCGAGAATGGCTGGCTCGATGCGGACAATGCCGAGCTGGTCGACGATCATGGCGTGCAGATCGCGCCGCTGCACTATCCGCATCTGCCGCACAACGAGATCTTCCACTCGGTCGAGGATTTCTACAAGAAATTCTATTTCCGCCCGGGCAAGATCGCGTCGATCGTCGGCGAGATGGTGCGCGATTTCGACATGATGAAGCGCCGCCTGCGCGAAGGCGTCGAGTTCTTCGATTTCCTGCGCGAGCGCAAGAAGGCGGCATGAGGCCCGTTCGCCATCCGCCGATGGGAGCGGATGGCGAACGCCGGCGGGACGGCGGTTTACGCCGCCTCAGACGCTTTGCGAGTGCAGCCCGCTCGGGCGGGCGATGTCGCCGAGCGCCTCGCCGGTGCGCGTGGCCTCGCCATTGCCGGCGAGATCGCTGATCGAGATCACGCCGACGAGCCGCTTGGACCGATCCACCACCGGCAGGCGGCGGACCTGGAGCATGGCCATGAGATCGAGGATGTCGGAGACGTCGTCGTCCGCATAGCAGTATCGGACCTCCTCGCTCATCACCTCGCTCACCTTCGCGTCGGGCGCGCGGCCGGTGCCGACGGCGCGGATGGCGATGTCGCGATCGGTGATGATGCCTACCAGCCGGTCATGCTCGCCGACCGGCAGGAAGCCGGCATCGATATCCGCCATGGTGCGGGCGGCCTGCTGCAGCGTCTCGGCCGGATCGACGATCCGGACCTCGCGCGTCATGCATTCGCTCACCTTCATTGCTGGTCTCCCTTCCGAAAGGGCGCGCTCAATGCCGCACCTCCGATTCGGGCGTCGTGCCGGTCTCCGGCGGCCCGCTCTGGATCGCGATGCACCGGCGGTCCCTGTCCGGCTGCGTGCGCGGCAGGCAGATGGTGAGCACGCCCTGCGCGAAATGGGCGCGCACCTGGTCGGGATCGATCGGCTGCGGCAGGCGCAGCGAACGCTGGAACGTCCCGTAGGCGCGCTCGCTCACATGGCGCGCTTCCTTGCCCTCGCTGCTCTCGATCCGCTTTTCCGCGCGGATGGTGAGGATGTCGCCGTCGACGGTCACGTCGATATCCTCTTCGCGCACGCCCGGCAGCTCAGCGGTGACGCGGGTCTCGTTCTCACGTTCGGTTGACGTCGATGCTGGGCGCGAGGATGCCGCCGAGCGCCTCGCGCGCATCGTCGAACTCCCGGAACACATCCTCGAACAGCCGGTTGGCCTGGCGGTAGAAGGAAAGCAGCGGGCTCGGCGGGCGAAAGGGCTCCACCGAGCGGGAGCGGTAGGGGCTGAGAGTCTGTTGGGCCATCACTGATCTCCGGATCGATCGGGTCGGGGCGATCGCGGGGCGCCGGAGACTGCGCTGGCGGCCTTCCGGCCGGCACCGCGATCGGAGAAGGAACCGCCGTCGCCCGCCCCCCGTTCCGGCGCATGGGACGGATGGTGGCCGACCCGGGCCGAGCGCCGTCGCGCGTCCCCCGCGGCGCGGCGCGGCGCGCCGCCCGGGCTGCGAAAACCGGAACCTCGAGAGGCGTTTAACGTTATGGTCGCGCAGTCCTCGCGACTGGAGCAGCAAGCCTGGGCCGGCGGCATAGCCGCTGGCCACTTTTTTGCTTCGACGGCTGGCCATGGAGCCCCGGAATGGACCCCAGGATTCAGGACGAGCCGAGCGACGTCTGTCACGAACCGGGCATCGTCTTTCTCGACGGCCCGTGCGGCTGCGTCGTCACCATGTCCCCGCAGGCGGCCAGGGAGACGGGCCGGCGGCTGCTCGACGCGGCCGAAGCGGCGTGCCGCGGCGATGACGCGTCACGGGACGATCTCCCCTTCTGAGCGGGTGGGCGCAGGGCCGATTCTGCCGAAGCTGGCCCTTTGGCCGCACATGGCCTGAGAGGAAGGGCGCGGCCGCTCGACGGCGTGGCGGCTTTGCTCCTATGCGCCGCGTCATGACAGGAGAGGAGACGGCCATGCAGACCCAGCCGCTCGCAGGCAAGACGGCGTTCATCACCGGCGGATCCGGCGCGATCGGATCGGCCACGGCCCGCGCGCTCGCGGCGGATGGCGCGACGGTGCTCATCATGAGCCGCCGTGCCGAGGCGCTCGCCAAGGTGAAGGCCGAGATCGAGCGCGACATTCCCGGTTCGCGGATCGAGTTCCACGCGGGCGACGCGGTGAAGGTGGAGGATGTGCGCGCCGGCCTCGAAAAGGCGCATGGCTTGGCCGGCCGGCTCGACATCATCGTGCCGCTCGTCGGCGGCGGGCCGTTCAAGCCCTTCCTGATGCTCGACGTGGAGACGGTGCGCGAGACGCTGGACTTCTGCATCACCAGCGCCTTCATCGCGATCCGCTACGGCGCGCCCCTGATGGGCAAAGGCGGTGCGATCGTCTGCATCTCCTCCAACGTCGGCAAGATGCCGTTCCGCTACCTGTCCGCCTATCATGCCGGCAAGAGCGGGCTGGAGGGGCTGGTGCGCGCCGCCGCGGAGGAGCTGGGCAGCGCCGGCATCCGCGTCAACGCCGTCCGCCCCGGCCTCACGCGCACCGAGGCCGCGGGCATGATGTTCACCGAGAAGAGCTTCCTCGATCGCTACACCGAGCAGACGCCGCTCGGCAAATGCGGCGGCGAGCCGGAGGACGTGGCGCGCGCGGTGCGCTTCCTCGCAGGGCCGGAATCTGCCTGGATCACCGGGCAGAGCATCGCCGTCGACGGTGGCCACGAGTTGCGCCGCAACCCGGACATGACCGATCTCGTCACCCAGATGTTCGGGCAGGAGGCGATGGACGCGGTGCAGCGCGGCAAATCGCCCGAATGAGGCGGGTGGCGGTCATCCGCCGAGACCCGCCCGGTGATCCTGCGCGATGACGAGGCCGCCGACGATCGCCGCGGTGGCCAGGAACAGGATCAGGCAGCCCTTGGCGCCGAGCAGCCGGTGGCAGGCGTGCGCAAGGATCTCGCCGATCGTGTCGATCAGGAATTCGAGCAGGAATTGCATTTCGGCTCCCCCGCACCGTCCGATCAGGCTTTGCTCTCGTCCGGCGGCATCCGTAGAGCATGGAATGGAGGATCGCCGCAAGGCGGCCGCTCGGGACGGGAGCTCGTCGGAATGGGGCACCGAAGGGAGGCCATGACGGGGGCGACGGGGATGCCGCGCCAGCGGGCGCGATGAGCGGGATCGCGCCGCCGCGCCCTCGCGCCGGCCGCCGCCCTGATCCGGAACGCGGCGATGCGATCCTCGCGGTGACGCTGGACATCCTCGCCGAGCGGGGGTTCGCCGGGCTGACGATCGGCGAGGTGGTGACGCGGGCGCGCGTCAGCAAGGCGACACTCTACCGACGCTGGGCGACCAGGGAGGAGCTGGCGATGGCCGCCTTCGATCGGCTGCCGCCGCTGCGGCTGGCCGATCGCGGCGATCTGATCGAGGAATTGCTCGATCTGTTCGACCAATATGCCGCGCTGCTGCACTCCACGCCGCTCGCCAGCGTGCTGCCTGGGCTGGTGGCGGAAGCGGTACGCAACCCCGCCCTCGCCGGACGGCTCGCCGCGTTCGTCGCCGAGCGCCGCCGTCCCGGCCGGGAGGCGCTGCAACGCGCCGTCGCGCGCGGGGAGCTGCCGGCCGGCCTCGATCTCGATCGGGCGAACGAGATCGTCATGGCGTTGCTCGTCCAGCGATCCCTGCTCGATCGCGAGCATCTGACGCCCGAAGAGGTCCGGCCGCTGCTGGAGATCGTCGTCGCCGGCTTGCGGGCCGCGCCGGCGCCGCGCGGCGAGGACGGGCTTACTCCACCCGCTCGAACGCCAGCAGGCGCCGCGCGGGATCCGCGGCGGTCAGCCTGACGCGAAGATTGTCGCCGGGCCGCGCGCCATCGGCCTTGACGCGCGTCACCACCGGCAAGGCACAGAGCTGCATCCGCGCGCCGCGCTCGTCCACATCGGTGACGACGGCGGGAAAGACCGTGCCTTCGCGGCCGTGGAGCATCACGGCCTCCGCCAGATCGATCGCCGCGCGCTCGATCTGGCCGCTCTTCGCATCGGCGCGTGCCATCACCGCCGGCAGCCGGCCGAACGCCTCGCGCACCGCCTCCGGCACCGGCTGGCCGTTGGCGACCGCCAGTGCCGCGCGCACGACATAACGATCCGCGAGCCGGCGGAGCGGCGCGGTCGCCTGCGCATAGGTCGCCGCCACCGCCGCATGCCAGGGCACGACGCCTTCCTGCCACGGCTCGTAGCCGGCGCCGTTGCCGGCGCGGCGGATCGCGAGCATGAATGCCGCCTCGCGCGGGTTGCGCGCGTCGAGCGTGCGTTCGAACTGCTCGAGCGTCGCATAGGCCGGCCAGGTGAGGCCGAAAGCCGCCGCCGTGTGCCGCAGCCGCGAGACGGCGCGGGCGTCGGGCGGCGCCATCACCCGGAACAGTCCGGTGCGATGCGCGAGAAGCGCGTCGGCGACGGCGAGGTTGGTCGCGAGCGAGAGCGCGGCGTTGCGATCCTCGGAGGCGAGCCGATCCCGGAAAGCGAGCGAGAAGCCGCCGCCGTCCACCGCGCTCACCTCCTGCTCGGGCGGATCGACGCGCGCGGCGCCGCGGCGCGCCTCGTCGGCATGGATGCGCGCGGCGAGCTCGGCGAAACCGGGCGGCAGATCGGCCTCGGCCACGCTGTCGTAGGCGAGCTTGGCCGCGCTGCGGACGATCGCCCGCTCCGCACCGTCCAGCTTCACCCGTCCATCCGGAGCCACCCGGACGGTGAAGACCACCGCAGGCCGCGGACCATCCGGCAACAGGCTCGCCGCTCCCTCGCTCAGCACCGGCGGATAGAGGCCGGCGCGCCCGTCCGGCAGGTACAGCGTCTCGCCGCGCCGCCACGCCTCCGCGTCGATCGGGGAGCCGTCGTCCACGAACCACGCGACGTCGGCGATGGCATAGTGCAGGATCAGGTCCGCGCCGCTCCGCTCGATCGCGAACGCCTGGTCGAGATCGGTCGAGCTCGCCGGATCGAGCGTCACGAAGCGCGTCCCGGTGCGATCGGCATGCGCGTCCGGCGTGCGTCTCGCCGTGGCTTCGGCGGCCGCGAGCACGTCGGCAGGAAAGGTTGCGGGCACCTGGAACTGGGCGCGGATCGCCGCGAGGCCCTGGGCGAGGCGGTGATCGGGATCGACGAGCGCTTTCATCGCACCCGTTCCTAGAGCGGTCCGGATCGAATGGAAATCATCGGCCGACTCGCGCCGGCGCCGCCGCCCGGCTATCGATCGCGATCGGCCGGGGAGGAAGAGTCATGGACAGGCCCGTTATCATCGTTTCCGCCGCGCCGGACGAGGCGATTGCCGATCGCATCGCGGCGGCGCTGGTCGAGGAAGGGCTCGCCGCTGCGGTCCATGTCCGGGCGGTGCGCAGCCGCTATCGCTGGAAGGGAGAGATCGTCGCCGGCGTCGAGCATGTGCTCGACATCTATTCCTCCGCAGGCCGGCTGGAGGCGGTGACCGCGCGGATCGCCGCGCTCCATCCTTACGAGATGCCCGGCGTCCACATGGTGGAGGTGGCGGGCGGGCCGGAGCCCTATCTGCGCTGGATCGCCTCGGCGGGCGCGGCCCCCGCGGCGTGATGGCTGAAGGCGAGGGACGGCCCGTGTTGCCGCCTCATCCCAGCCGCATCGAAAGCTCCACGTCCGCCGCGAACGGCACCGAGAGATAGCCGCGCTCCCTCGATCGCACGCGGGCGAGATAGTCCGGGCTCCAGTCGGCATTGTCCGCAACGATCAGCGCGCCGGGCCGCAGCCGGTTCTCCACCCGGTCGAGGATGTCGGGATAGAGCGCCTTCGCGCCGTCGAGCAGCAGGAGATCGACGGTCGCGGGCAGATCGCGGTCCAGCGTCTCCAGCGCGTCGCCCTCGCGAATCTCGACGAGATCCGCCACGCCGCCGGCCTGGAGGTTCGCGCGCGCCTTGGCCGCCTTGGAAGGCTCGAACTCGCTCGTGATCAGCCGTCCTCCGCCATTGTCGCGCAGCGCTGCGGCGAGATGCAGCGTGGAAAGGCCGAACGAGGTGCCGAACTCGACGATCGATCGCGCGCCGATCGATCGCGCGAGCATGTAGAGCAGCGTTCCCGTCTCGCGCGAGACGGCGAGCGCCGCGTCCTTCATCGCCGTGTAGAGATCGCGATAGCCGGTCCGGCTGGTCATCAGCCGCGCCCGTTCCTCGGCCGAGAGAGCGGTGAGCGCGGGCGGGATAGCGGCGGCCGAGGCCTCCGCTTCGGCGAACAGCCGGTCGAGCAGGGTCGCGATCGGATCGGTGGTCAGGCTCTTCATCATGAGGTCTCCGGACGCGGCAAGGCCCCTGCCTTGCGCGCCTCGCGAAAATACGAATAAATGATCGCATTTTCCTATTCGCATTCCGGAGGCCGCCGATGACGGAGCGCGCGAACCCGCCGATTTCCGCCCGAAAGGCGCCGAAGCAGGCGCGCTCGGCACAGCTCGTGGCGGACATATTGGTGGCTGCGGCTCGCATTCTCGGGGAGGAGGGCGCCCGGCGCTTCACCGCGGCGCGCGTCGCGGAGAAGGCGGGGGTCAGCATCGGCTCGCTCTACCAATATTTCCCGAACAAGGCCGCGATCCTCTTCCGCCTGCAATCGGACGAATGGCAGCAGACCGGTGCCATGCTGCGCCGGCTGCTCGAGGATCGCACGCGGCGGCCGCTCGATCGGCTCCGCGCCGCGGTGCATGCCTTCGTCCGCTCCGAATGCGAGGAGGCGGCGATGCGCACCGCGCTGGCCGACGCCGCGCCGCTCTACCGCGACGCGCCCGAGGCGCAGGAGCCGCGCCGCGCCGGCAAGCGCACGCTCCAGGCCTTCATGGCCGAGGCGCTGCCCGATGCGTCCGACGCCACCCGCGACCTCGCCGCGGATCTGGTCAAGATGACGATGAGCGAAGTCGGCAAGGCGATTTCCGAGCGCGGCTGCGGACCTGCAGAGGCCGAGCGATATGCGTCGGCGCTCGCCGACATGCTGTGCGGCTATCTTGCGGGATTGGGCGCGGCCGCCTCGGCAGGCGAATGCGATTGACCTGCCGATTTATCTGACTTAGGTCAGATATCATGCCGCATGACCGGATCGCGCGTTTCCGCCGCTTCGCCCGCGCCGTTACCAAGGAGGTGGGGGCGCTCGACAGCTCCTTTCTCGGCCGCGGCCGGCCGCTCGGCGCGGCGCGGGTGCTGAACGCGATCGGGTCGGGGCGGACCGACGTCGCCGAGATCCGCGACTATCTCGGCCTCGACTCGGGCCTGATGAGCCGGCTCCTTCGGGGCCTGGAGGAGGAAGGCCATGTCGGCACCATGCCGCATCCCGAGGATCGCCGTCGCAGGATCGCGATGCTCACCGAGACGGGCAGGCGCGAATTCGCGGCCTATGAAGCCTTGTCGAACGCGCGCGCAGCGGCCCTGCTTGATCGATGCGCGCATGCCGATGCGCTTCTGCAGGCGATGGACATGATCGCCACGGCGCTGGAGCGCGACGCGATCGTGGTGGAGGAAGCCGATCCCGCGGGCGAAGCCGCGCGCTATTGTCTCGCGGAATATTATGCCGAGCTCGCCCGCCGCTTCGAACGCGGCTTCGATGTTTCCCTGTCGCGGGATCCGGACGCGCGGGACATGGTGCGGCCGCGCGGGGCGTTCCTCGTGGCGATGTCGGATGGCCTGCCGATCGGCTGCGTCGGGCTCAAGGGCGGCGGCGGCGACACGGCGGAGATCAAGCGGCTGTGGGTTTCCCCCGGCGCACGCGGGCTCGGCCTCGCCAGGCGCCTCATGCAGTCGGCCGAGGCGATCGCCCGCGCGCTTTCGGTCAGGACCCTGCGCCTCGATACCAACAGCGCCCTGCCAGAGGCGGTGGCGCTGTACCGGACCTCCGGTTGGATCGAGATCGATCGCTTCAACGACGATCCCTATCCCGACCGCTTCTTCGAAAAGCCGCTCTGAGACTGCACGCAATCCGGGGCGGCCCGCTTCGGGGCCGCCCCGGCAGGCGGGGGGAGGGGGGTCAGAGGCCGGTGTTCGCCGGAAACTGCGCGCTGCTGTCGGTATCGAGCAGGATGTTGGCGCTGACCGTGCCGGCGGTGTGTGTGCCCGCATTCGCATATTGCAGGCCGATGTAGCGCTTGCTCGTCTTGGGCAGCACGCGATCCATGATCTTCGCGCCTTGGGTCAGCGCCGCCTCGGCGGTGGTCTCGCCGGCGCCGATCACGGTCGGCGAGGAAAGATCGGCATTGGCGGATTCGATGATGTTCGGGGTCACGCTCGTGCCGCCGGCGAAGGCGGTGTCCACCGTCACGATCACGCGGAGCGGGTGGCCGCGGCCCACGTCGCGCGCGGTGCCGAGGTCATAGCTGTTGGTCGAGACGATCGTGCCGCTGGTCAGCGCCTGCTGGCTGGAAAGCTGGGTCTGTGCGTCGGTAATCATGATTGGAGCTCCTTGGGAATGGCGAGAATCCTTCCCCCGGCGTCACCGCCGGGGGAGGATGGCGGTCAGACGACGCGCGCCTCGGTGACGTTGAGCGCGTCGACGCGGCGGATCGGGATGCCGTCGAACGCCATCACCTTGCGGCCGCCGATCTCCTCCCAGGAAAGGAAGCCGTTCTTCTTGTTGACGAGCTGCCGGCGCAGCATCGTGTTCACCACGCGCGGCGCATAGAAGGCCGCCTTGGTGCTGCCCATCTCGAGGCTCTGCACCCGTTCGGAAAGCTGGATGAACACATCCTGCAGGTCCGCGCCGGTGGAGATGTCCTTGCTCAGCGCCGTGCGGCTGATGTTGCAGGCGCGCGCCGCGAAGCGCCAATCCTTCACCGAAAGGCCGCAGTTCCACTCATAGTGGTCGCGATAGCCCATATAGGGGTTTCCGTTCGCATCGTAGAGCACGGTGCCGGTCGGGAAGCCGTCGCTCGCCGTCGTCACGTCGCTCACATCCTCGTGGAACAGCCCGGCCTTGCTGCCCTTGGGATAGATGCCGCGAATCGTGTTCTCGCCCCAGACGACGAGCCAGATCGAAAGATTGTCGCTGCCCGTGCCGCCGCAATCGAGGATCTGATCCTTGGTCGTGCCGGAAAGGGAGGCGTAGCGCGGCGCGAGACCGGTGAACGCCTTCGGCGTCACCGCCGCATTGCCGTAGAAGAGATAGCTCGACATCGTCTGGTTCATCGATTCGAAGAAGGCGAGCTGCTCGTTGAGCCGGTAGCGCGCGACATTGCCGGAGAGGATCGCCTCCTTGCGGTCCACCTCGCTGAAGCCTTCGAGCATCGCCGCGCCTTCGTCGAACTGGCTGACCGTCGATTTGCTGCGCGGCACGCCCTCGTTCAGCGCGCGGAAGGATACCCCCGGCAGGCCGGTGCGCACCGTGGTGCGATCGCCGGTCGGCAGATTGCCTTCCTTCCATACGATATCGTCCAGCACCGCATTGGTCTGGCTGAGCAGCTCGGCCACCCGCGCGATCTTGCCGTCGGGATCGAGTTGCCGTGCGACGTCGACCAGCGTCGCGACTGTGTTGCCCTGTACCGCCATCGTTCTTACTCCTCGTCGTGAAGGGCCGCCGTCAGGCGGTTCGGGTCATCCCCGGATAGAAAAGCTCCTCGTCGGTCTTGCGCGCGGCGCTCGGCGTGCCCGGGCGCTCGAACCGGTCCTCGGAAACCGCGCGGCCGACACGGGCGAAGGCGCGGATCATCTCCGGATGGTTGCCGAGCCCGCTTTCGTCGAGCAGCGTGCGGAAGGCCGATCCCTTGGGAAAGCCGAGCGCATCGAGCGCCCGCGCCGCCCGCGCCGTGCTCGCTTCCCATTGCGTGCCGCCGATCTCGCGGTCGGCGCGTGCCGTCTCGAACCATTCGCGCCGTTGCGCCGCCACCTGCTCCATCATCTGCTGCTGGCCGCGCGCCTGCAGGCTGCGGGCCCATTCCGCGGCGACCGGCATCAGGCTCTGTGCCTGCTCGTTCGAAAGCCCCAGCGCCTGGAACGCGGGTGTCGCAAGCGCCACCGCCTCCTCGTCGAGCGTCAGCCCCTCGGGTGGTTCGAGCCGGTAGCTCTCCGGCGCACGCGGCGGCCCGCCGAGCACGGTGTCGGCATCGATCCCGCCGCCGTCGGGGACAGCCGGTGCGCCTTCGGCGGCGGGGGCGTCGGCAAAGCGCGCCTCGTCGCCCGTATCGCCCGGCACCGGCTCGAAGCCGGCATCGCTCGCATAAGTCTCATCGATCATCGGTCGCTGTCTCCATCAGCTGCTGCTGTTCCTCGCCGAGCAGGCTCAGCCAGGTCGAAAGGCCATCGGGGTGGGGGAAGGGCTGGCCGGCCTCGGCCATGCGGATGAGATCGAGGGCCAGGCTGCGCCGTCCCTCGCGATAGGCAAGATCGCGTCCCTCGGTGCCGTAGGCGGGATGCAGCACCCCCGCCGTCCGCACCGCACGCCACAGGAAGCGGCGAAAGGCGGGAAGCGCGAGAAGCTGCGTCATCTCCTTCGCTTCGATCGAGGATCGGCTCATCGTGCGGGCCTTCCCTCGCTCTTCGTCCCGCAAGGGGAGGGGCGGTCCGGATGCGGACCGAGATGCTGCCGGCCTCGCATCGGCCGGGAATCGCTCGACCGTACCCGGGATGATCCCCCTCCCGCTGCGGGGAAGGATGCGGGCGAAGGGGCTGCGCGCCTCATGCCGGCTCCCCTCGCGCTTCGCCGCCGCCAGCCGCGGCGCCGACGCCGGCCATGATCCGGCCGAGCATCGATTGTCCGCCGCCGCCGTCCGTCTCGGACAGCGTCTTCAGCGCATCGGCGCCGCCCCGCATCGCCGGCACCGCCGCCATCGCCTGCTGCATCGCCTGCGCCTGCTGGCGCTGGCCGCGGATCTGCGCGACGGCGGCTGCGTCGCGCAGCAGCCGCGGCGGCGTGCCGGCGCGGTCGGCATATTCGCGCAGCACCGCATCGGCATCGATCAGGTCCATGATCTCGGGATGGCTCGCCGCAAGGCTGCCGGCGAAGCCGAGCGTGCGCTCGATCTGGCCGAGGCCGATCATCCGCTGCATCTGGGCGAGGATCGAGACGAACTCGATCTTGAGCGACTGGCCCGCGAGCTCGCGCGGCGGCGTGGGCAGCAGCCCGCCGCGCCACAGGATGGCGAAGGCGCGGTCGATCGCGACCTGGAGCTTCTCATTCTCCACCCGTTCGATCACCGGCCCGAGCTGGGTCAGCTTCTCCTCGTTGCGGCTGGCGATCTCCTCCATGTTGCGCGGCTGCACGCCAGGCATGTTGGTGATCGCCATGAACAGATCGGCATAGGTGGCGACGTCGATCGCCCGCTGGCAGCGCTCGATATCCTCGGCGATCACCCCGATCGTCTGATAGGGCACCTGATAGGGGATCTTGATGCCTTCGGCGTCGATCCCGGCCGCGGCGACGACGCTGCCGGGCACGCGCCGGAGCTGCACCTGCGGCGGCACGATGATCTCGGGCTTGATGTGCATGTCCACGGCTTCGGACTTGCGGCGCGCCTGCATCTGCAATTCGCGCATGTCGGCAAGGGCGTCGAATCCCGGCGAGGTGCCGTAGACCTCACCGCCGGTCGTCTCCCAGCGCGGCGCCCAGAAGGGCTGCTCGTGATAGCCCGCCACGCGCAGCAGGCGTCGCCGGTCGCTCTCCCCCTCGTCCCACCAGATCGATCGGAAGCGCTTGCCCTTGAGATCCTGTCGGTCCTCGTCGCGATCCATGTTGGGCTCGATCGCGTGGAAGACGGAAACGATGTCGTCATAGCAGGATCGGTCGTAGCGATCGCGCACCGCCGGGCTCACCGCGTCCAGCCCGAACGCCTGCACGCATTGCAGGGTGGACATCGGCACGCAGCGATAGAGCGTGTCGGCGGCGAGCGCGTCCGATTGCGCGATCCAATATTCGCCGGCGGTCAGGCTGTGGCACACGGCGCCCGCCTCGGCATGCTCGATCATCACCGTCGCCTCGGTGCCGAACAGGCCGATCTCCTGATATCCGGATTGGCTGGCGGTGTAGAAGTTGGTGCGGCCGAGAAAGCGGTAGATCATCTCCTCGACGGCGCCGAGCCAGGCGGCCACGTCGCCGCGGCTGGCAAGGTCCGCATCCGGCAGGGTGATGCGGAACCATGGGCGCGAGCGTGAGGAGAGGCCGGAGGTCATGCCGCTCGCCAGCGTCCGGAAGGATCGCCGCGCATGCCCGTCGAACAGCGCGCGGTTGGATCGGCGGCGCTGGCTGCGGTTGCCGAGGAAGCGGCAGCGGGCGGGCGCGGCGAGCTGCGCGATCTCCTCCCAGTCCGCCTCATAGGGCTGGCGCGCGGCCTTGAGCCCGGCCAGCCGCTTCTCGCATTGCTCGCGGATCAGATCCTCAGCCAAGGGTCGATGCTCCCCCGGCGCCGGCGGTCGTGGCGGGTCTGCCGAGCGTGCCGAGGGGGCTCGTGCCGATCGCCGCCGCATAGGCCATGCGGCGCCGGCGCTGGTCCGCGCTGCGCTGGGTCAGATCGCCGCCGTCCGGCAGCTTCACCGGCTGCCGCTCCGGCATGGTGGGGATGTCGGGCGTGCCCGTGCACATCGGCTCGTCTCCCTTGAAGATCACGAGCCGAAACTAGGATTGCCCGGGGGATTGCCGCGAGCGAATCGGGGCGGATCGGCACGAGGGTCCATGGCCGTTCATCGAGCGTTGCCATTCTCGTCCTAGGCGGGGACGGGAAGCCGATGCTGGCCGCGGCGGCGGAGCTTCGCCGATCCGGCTCTCCTCCGCCCGGCCGCCAGATGGGGAATCGAATATGCGCAGCGGAATCGTGCTGGCGGGGATGATGGTGGCGCTCGCCGGCTGCTCGGGCGAGGATGGCGGCAATCTGGCGGTGGTGGCGAACGATGCCACGGCCCTCGGCAACGATGTCGCCGAAGCGTCGTCGGCGCTGCTCGCGCCGCCTGCCGATCCGGCCTGCGCGGCGCAGGTCGGGGTGGCGGCCACGGTCTGTGCCGATCCGATGCTGGCGCGCATGGACAAGGAGGTGGCGCGGCTGTTCGGTCTGGTGCGCGCGGCGCAGGAGCCGGCGCCGGACATGGTGCCCGCCCTCGATCAGGCACAGCGCACCTGGACGATCGAGCGTGATCGCTGCGGTACCGGCGCCGCGGCCAAGCCTTGCCTGGTGGCGAGCTATGCCGCCCGCATCGACGAGCTGCGCAGCAACTATCCCGCCGCGCGCGCGGTCCCGGCGAGCCCGGACGAGCGGCCTTCCTCGGTCGGCCCGCTCGCCGTCCGCTGCAAGGGTCTCGACGAGCCGATCCACGCGCTCTTCATCAACGTCGATCCGGATCTGGTGCGCCTGCGCTGGGATCAGGAGGTGCTGATCCTGAAGCAGGCGCCCGCTGCCTCAGGCGTGCGCTATGAGGGGGAGGGCCCCGCCAGCGCCTATGTTTTCTGGACGAAGGGGGAGAGTGCGACCTTCTCCCGCCCCGACAAGCGGGACCTCGAATGCGTGCTGGAGCCGGAACGGGAAGGCTCGGCGTCCTGATCCGGCTCGGCCCGCTCGCCCAGGGGCGGCTCAGCGCACCCGCTGGAAGATGCGTTCGGAGGTGACGGTGCCGCCGTTGACCTCATAGCTCGACGACATGATCAGCCGATCGCCCTCGACGCGGAAGGCGCGGGTCTGATCGGTGTTGAGATAGGTGGGCACATTGCCGCCCTCGACATGCAGCGTCCATCGTCCGCGCGCGGCGTCGACGGTGTAGCGGCCATAATAGGAGCAGTACCAGGCGGGCTGGCAGCTATCGATGCCGTTCGCGATGGTGGGGCCGGTGGGGTTGGGCGGGTTGCGCATGATGCTGAGCGAGGCCATGCCGTCGGCGCCGAACAGGAACAGGCCTGACGGATTCTGCCCGAAGGGGTAGACCGGCGATCCGCCCGCGGGCGTATCCACATAGCGGATCAGCCGCCAGCTTCCGGTCAGCGGCGAAGCCGGATCGGCCTGCTGCGCGGCGCCGGCGGCTCCGGCGGCGGCGAGCCCGATGGCGAGGAGGGCGGCGGCGATCTTCATGGCGGCTCCTTTCGCAGATGCTGCGGCGCCATCCTGCCCGCCCGCCGCGCGCGCCGCAATCCTCGCGGCGCGCGCGGCCGGTTCAGCTTTTCCCCGGCCGCACCACCTCGCCATCTTCCTTGACGAAGCGTGGCGGCACATGGTCGAGAAGATCGAGCACGAGCTCGGATGGCCGGCAGAGCCTCGTGCCCTTCGGCGTTGCGACGATCGGCCGGTTGACGAGGATCGGATGCGCCAGCATCGCGGCGAGGATGGTCTCGTCGTCGGCCGCTGGGTCGGCAAGGCCGAGATCGGCCGCCGGCGTGCCCTTTTCGCGCAGCAGGGCGCGGGGCCGGGCATCCATCTCGCCGAGCAGCCTTTCCAGCAGCGCGCGCGTCCAGCCCGCCTGCAGATAATCGATCACGATCGGCCGATATCCCGCCGCCTCGATCATCGCGAGGGCGTTGCGCGATGTGCCGCAGGAGGGATTGTGATAGATGGTGATCGGAAAGTCGCTCATGCGGCCCGGACCTCCTTGTGCAGCCAGGTGAAGAAGGCGCCGCCGGCCAGCGCGCCGGCGATCTGCGCGGCGATGAAGGCCGGGGCGCTGGCCGGCGCGATGCCGGCGAAGCTCGCGGTGAGGCAGCGGGCGATCGTCACTGCCGGATTGGCGAAGGCGGTCGAGGCGGTGAACCAGTAGGCCGCGAGGATATAGAGGCCGACCGCCATCGGCACGAAGGCAGGCCGTGCGCGGGAGACGCCGAGGATGGTGCCGATCAGGCCGAAGGTCGCGACGAACTCGGAAAGGGCTTGCCCCGGGCCGTCGCGCTGCGTTCGCGAAAGCGCGATCAGCGGGCGGGCGAACATGAGATGCGCTGCCAGCGCGCCTGCGATCGCGCCGCCGGTCTGGACCCCGGCATAGGCGATCGCCGTCCGCGTGCCGATCTCCCGCCGCGCCCACAGCACGAGCGTCACCGCAGGATTGAAATGCGCGCCGGAGACGGGGCCGAACGTCTCGATCAGCACGACGAGCCCGGCCCCCGTCGCGATCGCGTTGGCGAGCAGCGCGATCGCCGCGTTGCCGCAGGCCAGCCGCTCCCCCATGATCCCCGATCCGATCACGATCATGAGCAGCAGCGCCGTCCCGAGCGCCTCTCCGGCAAGCCTGCGCCGCACGCTCAGCCCTCGTCCGGCCCGTCCGCGCAGCAGGCGGCGCGGGCCGCGATCTCCTCCAGCGGCGCGCAGATCTCCGGCTGCCCGCCGCAGCAGTCGGCGATCAGGAAGCCGAGCAGATCGCGCATGCGGGCATGGTCCGCCGCATAGACGATCGATCGCCCCTGGCGCCGGGATCGGATCAGCCCGGCATGGCTGAGGATCGCGAGATGCGTCGAGAGCGTGCTCGGCGCCGCGCCGATCTCGCGCGCGATCGCGCCCGCCGGCAGCCCCGCCTTGCCCGCGCGCACGAGCAGCCGGAAAGCGGCGAGCCGGGTGGGCTGTGCCAGGGCGGACAGCGCTTCGACCGCGATCGGAAGCTGCATGGGATTCCCTCTCGATTCGATATTTCGCTAAATATCGAATTATAGCGACGACGCAATCTCTCCCGATGATCCGGCAGCGAAGGTGGGGCATGCCGGTCGTCATGTCCGTCCTCACCCTCCTGCGCTTGCCCGCTCCTCGTCGCGCCGCGTCTTCCACAGCGAATAGAGAATGCCGGAGCCGATCAGCGCGGCGGTGACGGCAAGGCTGGCGAGCGGCGGGAACTTGCCGCCATCCAGCAGGAAATCGGCGGCGAGGATCTTCGTGCCGATGAAGATCAGCACCGCGGCCATCGCATATTTGAGATAATGGAAGCGGTGAACCATCGCCTCAAGCGCGAAATAGAGCGCGCGCAGGCCGAGGATCGCCATGATGTTCGACGTATAGACGACGAAGCTGTCGGTGGTGATCGCGAAGATCGCCGGCACGCTGTCGATGGCGAAGACGATGTCGGCGACGTTGATCACGGCGAGCGCGAGCAGCAGCGGCGTCGCGGCCGTCACCATGCGCCCCGTCTTGGCGTCGGGCACCCGCACGAGGAAGCGCGGCCCGTGCAGCTCCGGCGTCACCCTGAGATGGCGGGTGGCGAAGCGCAGCACGGGGTTGTGCGCGATATCGATCGGGGCGTCCTTCGCCAGCAGCATGCGGATGCCGGTGACGACCAGGAAGGCGGCGAACAGGTAGAGCACCCAATGCGCCCCGGCGACGAGCGCGGCGCCGCCGGCGATCATCAGCCCGCGCAGCAGGATCACCGCGAGGATGCCCCACAGCAGCGCACGATACTGATATTTGCGCGGGATGGCGAAGGTGGCGAAGATCAGGCTGATGACGAAGACGTTGTCGATCGACAGCGCCTTCTCGATGAAGAAGCCGGTGAAATATTCGAGGCCCCGCTCGGCCCCGCGCTCCGCCCACACCCACGCGCCGAACAGCAGCGCGACGCCGATGTAGAAGGCGGAAAGCTTCAGGCTCTCGGCCACCCCCAGCTCGCGGTCCTTGCGGTGCAGGACGCCGAGATCGAAGGCGGTGAGCGCGGCGACGATCGCGGCGAAGGCGAGCCAGAACCAGGCCGGCGTGCCGAGCCAGTCCGCGGCGGCGAATTCGGTCATGATGAATGCCCTGGTGCGAGGGGATGGCGCATCGGCGTGCGGAGCAAGCGGCCATCATCCGGCTTTCGCCGGGACGGGCTCGCCGGGCAAGGCGCCCTGCCGATGCGCGGTGCCGCCGGACGACGCGCGCCGGCGGCGATGGATCAGGCCGGGGCGAGCGTGCCGAAGGCGCTGCGGATCCTGTCCTTGATCCGGATCTTGCGCGTCCTGAGCGTGGCCAGCGCCAGCGGATCGGGGCGGCGGCGCAGCCGCTCGCGGCGCAACGCCTCGTCGATCCGCTGATGCAGCTCCATCAGGCGAAACAGGCGCATGTTCATCGTCATCTCCTCTTCGAGACCATGGGTCGATCGGAGGAGCCGTGCTGGCCGGTGTGCTCGCAGAGTCGCCGGGCGCAGTCATCGGATCATCCGATGCGGTCCGACATCACGCGCTTCGCCGAAGCTGAGGCGCGCCAGAGGGGCCCGGTCCGCCAGGCCAACATATTGCGCCGCGGGAGAAGATCAAGCCGCTTGCGATGGCCCGATGGCGATGGGCCGGGATGGCCGATCGGGCGGACGGCGACTCCCGCTCATCGCACGCTGATGCCCAGCTCGCCGAGCAGCTCGGCCGCCTGCCCGCGCGAGACGATCGCGCCGCGGAACAGCACCGCGTCGGCGAGCTTGAGGCCGCCGAGATCCGCGCCGCGCAGGTCCGCCCCCTCGAAGCGGGCGCCGCGCAGGTCCGCGCCGCGCAGGCTGCATTCGGCGAACGCGGCCATGCGGAAATCGCATTTGCGGAGGTCCGCATCGCTGAAGTCCACCTTGCGCAGCGTCTGCTTGCGAAAGGAGAAGCCGGGCAGCTTCGCATCGATCAGCAGCGTCTCCTCGAAGCTGAGGTCGACGGGCCGCGCGTCGGTGAGGTCGGCGCCGGTCAGCTTGCAGCCGCGGAACGAGGCCGCATGCAGGTTCGCGTGCCGCAGCACGGCGTTGTTGAGATCGCAGGCGGTGAAGCGCGCCTCGTCGAGATTGGCGCCGGTGAAGCCGGCAAAGGCGCCGCGGCAGGATTGCCAGGTCGTGCCCTCCAGCCGGCATCCCGCGAAATCGGCACGGCGCAGCGCGCAGCGCTCGAACGTCCAGCCGGCGAGGTCGAGCTTGTCGAGGCTCGCCTCCTCGAGATCGCAGCCGATCAGGTGCACGGGCGCGCCCGCGGCCGCGAGCCGTTCCATCTCCGTCCGCTCCAGGGCCCTCTCGACGATCGCGCTCATGCCCATGCCCTATTCCGCCTCCGCCGCGCTCGCCAGCGTCTTCGCCGCGGGATCGGGCTTCACGTAGAAGGCGAGGCAGCCGATGCAGATGGCAAGGCCGATCAGCGGGAAGGCGAGGGCGATCGCCGCCGCCGCGCCGAACAGCCCCAGGGTCAGCGTCGATCGCAGGCGCAGCGCCCTGCGCACCGCGGCCGAGCTTTCGGCGGCGGGATGAGTCTCGATCAGCTCCCAGATGAGCGCGACATAGGTGGCGTTTACCAGGAAGAACACCGCCGCGTAGAAGGACACCGGCTGCGCCGCGAGCGCGCTCTTGGCCATCCAGGCGGTCGACAGCGGCAGCAGCGACATCGCGAAGAGATGCGCGAAGTTGATCCACAGCAGCCGCCCGGTCGCCTCCTCGGCATAGCGCAGCAGATAATGGTAGTTCACCCAGACGATCGCGATGAACAGATAACTCACCGCGTAGCTGAGCCATGTCGGCCAGAGCATGAGCAGCGCCGAATAGCTGGGCTGCGCCGGCGGCCGCAATTCCAGCACCAGCACGGTGATCAGCACCGCGAACACACCATCCGAAAAGGCGCCGAGCCGCTCGGGCGTCGCTTTCCTCAACATCTTTCCTCCCCCCCCATTCCCTCGGAACATCGCGTCTTCGATCTGCACCGCCCCCGCTCATCCTGAGTAGGGACTGAGCCGGGAGGACACCCACGAAAATGGCATTTTCGTGGGACCCTGAAGAAGGCCCGTATCAAGGACATACGCTGCGGCCTGTCCTTCGCCATTTCGACACGCTCAATGCCTGTCCTGAGCGCCTGCCTTGGCAGCCAGTCGAAGGGGCTACTCAGGATGAACGGATATCGGGTCGGAGGAAAGGCTCGATGCATTCATCCCGCCCACGGCGGAGGGATGGCGCTGGTCGAGCGCGCGCAGCCATCTGGTGGGGAGGCGCGTTGCGGACGATCCACTGACCGACATCGGAGCGATCGGCGCGTATGTATGGAACCGGCGCCAGATGCTGCGTCACGGCCTGGCGGCGAGTGATCTCGGCTCCGAAGGCGAGGTCGTGACCAAGGAGATCGAGGCCACTGGCCAGCCACTGAAGACTGGATGGCGCAGCAGGAGGCTGCATTACGCAGGCCCCTTGCTCGGTAGAAGCCAGGACGAAAGCCGCGGCGAGATGCTGGCGTGGGTTAATTAAATATAATGTCCCCGGATATAAAGCAGGCTATCATCTGCACACCCTCCTTGTCGAACAGGAGGGGCTGGAATCCGCTGCCATCCGGCTCCACCGCGCTGACGCTCGGGACAGCGAGATCGGATTTGGCGAGCATATGAAAGAAGTCGGGCATGGAGATTTGCCCGGATCGGCTCTTTCCAACGCGGTTTCGAGATTATTCCGGGGATGGAAATCCGTCATTTTTCTATTCCTGGGCAAATGCGTCCATATAAAAAGCCTTTCGATTCTGTAATTGCGGAATTCATCCAGTCGTCAAAATCTACGTATGAATATCTCCGGCCAGAATCGTCCAGTATGAGCATTAATACCGCGGGATTTCCTCCTTTGTCGTCGCCGTCCAGGCAAGCTATGTCTCCGCCGCCGTCGTCAATCTTAGCAAAAGGTACCAAGTTTCTTCCATCGTGTTTACGGATACTGTAAACCAATCGTCCCGCTTTTGAGGTTGCGTCTATGAACCACCAAGGGGCTATGTTGGGATAATCGCCAGATTCGGAAATCTGTTTGAGTTTTTTCGGATAAACAAAGCCCGTGGGCAATTGATCCGGTTGATAGAGATTAAATGGACTATTTTTCATGTTAGGGTCGGGACCCATAAACAGGATTCCCTTGGCGTCGGGAATGTGATTCAGCCTCCTGATTGATCGGGAGCGTGCGTTGTCGGGCGAGTTTTGGTTGAGCGACGGGCAGTGGGCGCGGCTACGGCC
>Ga0180222_1000786_pt1 | contig 40496 bp, 42 predicted proteins | sample eDN5th37CKraftOP_FD_151336 | JGI IMG/M metagenome (GOLD analysis project Ga0180222, IMG submission 151336) | Enriched Organic Plus compost microbial communities from Emeryville, California, USA - eDNA 5th pass 37_C Kraft OP (version 2) (version 2) ...
AGACTCTCAGGGTGAAACGAAGTCTGCCGTGAGGAAACGTTCGGTGGGTTTCCTGGAGATTAAAGTCTCGTTGCCTGACGGTCGGTGGCGGTGAATCGGCGTCCGCGTCAACGGCGGATACCCGGGGGCTGGCCCCAATCGCTTTGGCGCATACGGCTGGTATCGCGGGGACCCCGCTATCGGCGCCGAGCGAGCAGATGAAGGCAGGAGCCCAGGAGGCGATCGCTGCGTGGGGGACTCGTGGCGAACGGAAATCGAAGATCGGCTGGTGCGCCATCAACTTCTGTCAGTTCGGCCGGAACATCCTTAACGCACAGTTGGTCCTTACCACGATGTCGGACACGGTCGATAGCACCTGCCTAGGAACGGCTCACGCCTCGGGGCGCGCCGAGGTCAAGTGATTGCAACCCAGTCAGCCGGGCACGACGGGCAGGCTTTCCAACCGTCGCCAGAACAGCAGCGGTTGGTAGCTCAGTTCCGCCGGGTCGATGGCCATTCGTGTATCTGGGAAGCGGGCAAACAGGCTGCCCAGGGCGACCCGCAACTCCATCCGCGCCAGGCTTGCACCGAGGCAGAAGTGTGCGCCCTTGCTGAACGCGATGTGATGGTTCGGCGTGCGGGTGATGTCGAAGACGTCCGGTGCGGTGAACACGTCGGGGTCGCGGTTGGCCGACGCCAGCAGCGGGAGCACCATCGCGCCGCGGGGGATCGCGACTCCGTGCCACGTGAGGTCCTCGGTGGCGTAGTTGGGTTTAGTGGCGCCGAGGGTTCCGGTGAAGCGGAGGATCTCCTCGACCGCCGAGGAGATCAGCGCGGGGATCTGCTCGAGCAGCTCCAGTTGATCGGGATGGGCCAGCATCGTGGCGACTCCCATGGTGATCAGAGTGTAGGTCGTTTCGTATCCCGCGGTGACCAGCAGGAATACCATCGCGACGATCTCGTCGTCGGTAAGGGTGTCGCCGTCCTCGGAGGCGTGGATCAACCCCGTCATGATGTCGTCGGCGGGGTCACTGCGGCGTCGCTCGATCAGTTCGCGGACGAAGTCGATGACCGGCTCCATCTTGTCGGCCGCGACCTCCAGGCCGTACTTGGCGATGCCCTCCAACACGACGTGCATGCCGTCGTGGAATCGGGCGCGATCGCTTTCGGGAACACCGACCATCTCGCTGATCACGGTGACGGGAATGGGGAGGGCGTACTCGGTCAGCACGTCGATCTGCTGGCCGGCGCGAAACCCGTCCAACAACTGGTCGGTGATGGCCTCGGCCCGTTCGGTGAGGCGCGCGATCGCCCTCGGGGTGAACGCGCGGCTGACCAGCTTCCGGAGCCTGAGATGCTCCGGGTCGTCCTTGAAGATCATGCTCTCGGTGCTCATGAACTGCAGCGCCTTGCGCAGAGGGAGGGGTGCGGTACCCGTTACGGTGCGTCGGAAGCGGTGGTCGGTCACGAGGTCGACACAGTCGCGATAGCGGGCCAGCAGGTACACGTCCCGATCTGCAAGAAAGGGCAGGCGGGTACGGAACACGGGTGCCTCGCGGCGCAACCGTTCGTACGTGGGGAACGGATCCGCCAGAAAGTCCTGGCTCTGCAGGTCGATTGACAGGTCTTGGCTTGCGCCCATGGCACCGTCCTTTCGCCGAGCCTCCAGGCTACGCCCGGTTGGCGTAGGCAACCACGCCGTCACCGCCGAAAATTTGCTCCGCACCGTGCATGCACGCCGTGTTGGCTCATGACATCGTCCCTGCAAGTACTGCGCAAGAACCGCGAACGTCGTCGCGTTCGCATCCAGCTGCGACGAGTCCAGACAAGCAACGAAAAATCTTGATCCACAGTTAAGTTCGTGATTGGCGCAACGGTGCCGGTAGCCCACAATATTCGATTCCGCCGTATTCCCCGTGGCACCGCCGCGACGTGCCGCTGCGGGTGTTCCTGCTCAGCCGTCCCGCACCGGATTCGGCTACCACAATGGTGTTTTCGGCTTCATCGGCGGCGATGCCATCGGGCGCCGGGTTCGATTGGGCAGCAATGCGGTCCCTAAATTACATCGCGAAGTCGACCGCATTGGAGGTGATCCCGCCGTACGGTTGGCATCAAGGCAGGCCCAAGTGATTCGGATGCCACCGCAGGTGGAAACGCTCATCGCACCCAGCGACGGTACGCCATCAATTCCGAGACTTCTATGCAGGGAAGAGGCGGTTTCGGAGACGAGTGTCTGTATGACGGCGAGGTTGGCGGGATGGTGCAGCGGAATCTTGCAGAGGCGCGTGCAGGGCACGGCGGGCGCACTGCCAGGAGCGGTAGCTCACGCCTTCGCTGTGGTGTTTCGCGGGTGGAGTCGCTCGGGGCTGGCTACACAGGTCCGCATGCCGTGGGGTGGGTGTGCATCGCGGTGATGGATCAGCCGAAGATCGACATTAGTTGACATAATGTTGCTTATCGGTAATTAACCGACCTGGGCGGATCGGGGTCGGACGGGTCTGGTGTGTGCGAGAACCCCTGGCGGACAGCCCTTGACGGGTTGATTGCCCTCGCCTGGCGCAAGTGACCTACCCGTAACGAATCGGCGCGATCCGCCTGCACGACTGGCGGCGTCGACGCTGATCGCCAGTGTCCGTGACCGAAGCTCGGCGCTCTGGCGCGACCGCCTGACCGATGTTCGCCGTGGGTCGCCGCTCTCCAATTCCCCCGCCGCCTAGACTAATTCGTCACAGTGACGAAATGGTCGACCTCGGCTGGATGTCCGCCGTGCACCGCCCACAGTGAAAAACGGATGCCGTGCAGGCGAATTGAGTAACCGGCTGCGCGACCAGACGGAAACATGACGGGGCCGGCGTCCTCCTGTCTGCGGGCTGTGCGGCGGCTGTCGCAGTCGGGCACATCCGTGAGACCTCCCGAGGTGTATCGAACTCCCCTGTTGGTCGGGCGTATGCAAGTGTGACCACTGGAAGGTCGGCCGGAGTGACTCGACTCGCTCTCGCGAAACGTCACTGTGACGAAATACTATGTGCAGCAGTGCTTTTCGGCACACCGCTGATCCTGCGCCGCTGCCGGCATCTGCATCTGGGCCGCCCCGCCGGGCACGCCCGCCGGGACGTAGACGAGCTGAGTGCCGTGGTGATGACGCCGGGGCATCACCCATTGAGGTGTTCGCGCGCGGTGGCGACGAACTCGGCCACCAACGGGTTCGCCTCACCGACGCGGGTCGCGACGACGACCGGGCTGGCCGGAAACCCTCGCAACGGCACGGTGGTCAGGTCGGGACGCACCGAACTGCGCCGGTCCCCGACCGGCAGGACCGCGACCGCCTGCCCGGCCGCGACCAGCTCCAGCCTGTCCTCGAAACTCTCGATGAGCGGTCCGGCCGACAGCGGGCCGGGATCACTCGGCCGGTACGAGTCTGCCGGGAAGATCGCCCGGGCACCGCCGTGGGAGCAGATGATCGACTCGCCGGGCGCGAAATCCTCCAACCACACCGACTCCCGGCCTGCCAGTGGATGATCGGCCGGCAGCACCACCATCCGCGGCTCCTCATAGAGGACCGCGGTCCGGACCCCGTCGGTCGGGATGAGCAGTGGCGACCTGGCCACCAGCACGTCGACCTGACCGTCGGTGAACGCACCCTCCTCGTGACAACCGAGATGGCGGGTGCCGATATCGGCGTCTGGGTGGCGGCGACGCAGCTCCCGGACGGCGGGTGTGATGACGAGGTCCTCGACGTATCCGATGACGATCCGGCCGGCGGGCGTGTACGCGCGGGCGGTCAGCGTCGCCCGGCGCGCGGCCTGCAGCAGCGCATGCGCCTCGGGGAGAAACGCCTTACCGGCCTCGGTGAGCAGCGCCCCCTGCGGGGTGCGGTCCAGTAACGAGACACCCAGGTTGTGCTCCAGCCGCCGGATCTGCCGGCTCAGCGCCGGCTGAGCCACATGCAACTCCGCGGCCGCCCGGCTGAAGTTCAGATGCTCGGCGAGCACCGTGAAGTATCGGACCAGCCGCAGCTCCAGGTCGGCGCCGGCGTCATTCACCGGTGATCTCCATAAGCGGTCCAACCCGGCGTCATCCGGGCGTATTCCGGGCTATGCGATTTCGGCATACCGCGGTGCCGAGCAGGTCTTGGACAGCGGCGCGAGACGGTCGAACACTCGGGTGCATGAGTAGATACGACGGTAAGCGCGTGGTCATCACCGGCGGGAGCAGCGGGCTCGGGCTGGCGGCCGCGCAGTACCTGGTGGACAACGGTGCCCGGGTTCTGGTCACCGGCCGCAACCAGGACACTCTCGACGACGCCGCCCGACGTCTCGGCGACCACGGCACCGCGGTGCGCAGCGACACCAGCTCACTTGCGGAGATCGAGGCGCTGGCCGACCGGGTCCGCGACGAGTTCTCAACGGTGGACGCACTGGTGGCCAACGCGGGCATCGGGAGCTTCGACGCGTTCTTCGACGTCACCGAGCAGACGTTCGACGAGGTGTTCGCGATCAACACCAAGGGGCCGTTCTTCACGGTGCAGAAACTGGCGCCGCTGCTGTCCGACGGGGCGGGTGTGGTGCTGACGACCTCGGTCGCCAACCAGACGGGCTGGGACGCCCTCAGCGTGTACTCGGCCAGTAAGGCCGCGCTGCGCTCGATGGCCAGGACGCTGAGCCGCGAACTGCTGCCCCGGGGTATCCGGGTCAACGCGCTGAGCCCGGGGTCGATCGACACGGGCAAGCTGGACAAGGAGGTTCCGGAGAAGGTCGACGCGCTCAAGGCCCAGTTCGAACAGAGCAGCCCGATGAAGCGGTGGGGCCACCCGGCCGAATTCGCCCCAGCCGTGGCCTTTCTGGCGTTCGACGCGACGTACGTCGCCGGCATCGAACTCGTCGTCGACGGCGGGGAGTCCCAGCTGTGAACGACTATGCGGGCAAGCGGGTGGTCATCACCGGCGGAACGAGCGGCATCGGTCTGGCCACCGCCAGGGTGCTCGTCGACGGACGGGCACGTGTGCTGGTCACCGGACGGACACCCTCATCACTGGAAACCGCGCGGGCGGCACTGGGGCCGGATGCGGTCGTGCTGGCCGCCGACGCCGTCACCGGCATCGATGCGCTGGCCGAACGTGCCGCCGCCGAGTTCGGTGCCGTCGACCTGCTGGTGCTCAACGCCGGCATCGCCCCCACCGGGACCATCGAGGACACGGATCCCCAGACCTACGACGAGTTGTTCGCGGTCAACACCAGGGCTCCGTTCTTCACCGTGCAGAGGTTCCTGCCGCTCATGCCCTCCGGCAGCGCCGTCGTGCTCACGACATCGGTGAGCAACGCCAAGGGCATCGCGACCACCAGCGTGTACTCCGCGACGAAGGCGGCACTGCGGTCGATGACGCGCACGTTCGCCCGGGAACTGATCGACCGGGGTATCCGGATCAACGCCGTCTCCCCCGGCCCGATCGACACCGGCATCCTGGAGCGGACCATGCCCGCGGCGGAGGCGCGGGCGTTCCTGGAACAGGGCGCGGCCACCAACCCGATGGGCCGGTTCGGTGAACCCGAGGAGGTCGCCAGAGCGATCCTCTACCTGGGGTTCGACGCCACCTACACGACCGGTACCGAACTGTTGGTCGACGGCGGGGCGTCCGATCTCTGACGGGTCTGCGGTCTCGGAGTACCGACTCGGTGCCTATAGACCTCCTGCATAATTCGCACGCTGTTGCTAGTAGCTCGCCTCGCACTCATCGATGTACTTTTCGGCCTCCATGTAGCTGATGCCGAATTTGCCTATGAGTTCATACACGCCGCGCTCATGGGCATCTGGGTCATACGGGTTGCAGTGCGTGTACTCCCAGATGTCGGGGTCGCCGTAGAAACAATTGCCCGAAACCTGAGAGCAGATCTCGCGCGGAGGGGCTGCGTCCGCTACCGGGTTCACTACGAAAGCCGCAGAACCGGCTGCGGTTGTGAGAAGGCCAGCGATCAACTTCGCAATCATCGCGCGAGCCTATCGCCGAGTGTCGCCCTCACCGGCGGGATCGCTGTGTTGTGTCTGCCCCGTTGGGGCTCGACGACACGCCCGATGGCAAGGACGCATATGCCCTGCGGGTGATCAATTCATCTGCCGCAGGTTTTTCAAGATCAAATTGGCGCCCTGGTCAATCTGCGAAGCCGCAGCGAGTCGCGTCGATATGCACTCCCGGTGACCGCCTACTCTGTGATCGTTCACGAGGGACAAGCGGGGGCGGTGGTCGTTGTGATGCGTTTCGTCGGGCGAATCGTCGGCGCGACCGCACTGGCGGCCGCCGTGCTACCGGTCGCCTCCCCTGTCGCCGATGCGCAACCATGCCCCGATATCGACGTCGTCTTCGCCCGGGGCACCGCCGAACCGCCCGGCGTCGGCGGAGTCGGCCAGAAATTCGTGGAATCCCTACGGGCCAAGGCATTTCCGCGCACAGTGGCCACACACGCCGTGAACTATCCGGCCAGCAGCAACTTCACCGGCGGCACGGCGTTCAAGATGAACGTCGCCGAAGGTGTGCGCGACGAATCCGATCACGTCCGCCGCATGGTGTCGGCATGCCCGAACACCCGACTGGTCCTGGGCGGATACTCCCAGGGCGCGGTGGTGACCGCGCTGGCCACGTCCGGCGTGGTGCCCACGGGCATCAGCCGCCGCTCGGCGCCCCCGCCGATACCCGCCCGCGCCGCCGACAAAGTGGCAGCCGTGGTGCTGTTCGGCACCCCGGCAGGCTGGTCAGCCGTTAAGTACGGTGCTGGCGACATCGACGTGGGGCCGGCGTACGCGAACAAGACGCTGGAGTTCTGCGCGCCCGGTGACGCCATCTGCGCCGGCACCGTCCCACCGAAGGACCAGACTCCGCACTACCAGTACGGCGTCAACGGCATGGCCGACCGGGCCGCGGCGTTCGCACTGGGTCTGTGCACGCCCTCGAGAACCAAGCCGAACGGAGCTCCTTAGCAGGAGACCGCCGACGCGTCTCGCGCGAGAACGCGGGCTACTTGCCGTCGGGACGGTGCGGCCCGGCCGGCGGCGGTGGCCAGACGATCGTCGTGTCGCCGGCCTCGCGCACACCCCACTTGCGCTTCGGCTTCCACCGCAGGTCCGGGTGCGACTCGTGGACCGGGGTGATCGCCACCGAGACCCACACCACCGTCAGCGTCGCCGCGGCCACCGCGGACAGGGCGGCCGTCACCGCCAGCACCGCCTCCGCCGAGCTGGTCCGCGACCACCAGAACGCCCCGATGTTGGCGACCGTCGACAACCCCGACAGGTACGCCCCGGCCACACACCACCGGAACCGGCGGCGCCGCAGCGCGACGACCGAACAGGCCGCCGCGGCCGCCCCCAGCGTGGACGCGGCCACCGGCACGCTGGCGCCGACGATCCACACCGTGATCGCGGCCACCGCCAGCACCGTGGAGGCCGCCCACGCCAGCCGGCGCTGCCACGCAGCCAGGTGAACGTCGTCGAGCACCCGGTACTCGATCTGCTTGAGGGTCGCCTCGATCGACTGACCGCGCGACCGCAGACCGAACACGGGGCCCACCTCCTCGAAAACGACTACCTCCGAGGATAGTGACGGCCGCAAACCGCCAGGTCAGAGCTTGCCGTCGAGATACTCCGCGTAGGCGGGCAGATCCAGCTGGCCGTGCCCGGACAGGCCGATCACGATCACCTGCTCGCGCGGATCGTCGGCGACGTGCCTGGCGGCCGCCGCGATCGCGTGCGTCGACTCCGGCGCCGGCACGATGCCCTGCGTCCGCGCGAACTGCACCCCGGCGGCGAACGCGTCGCGCTGCGAGATCGCCACGCCCTCGACCAGACCGAGCTCCACCGTGTGGCTCAGCGCCGGCGCCATGCCGTGGTAGCGCAGCCCGCCGGCGTGAATCGGATCCGGCACGAAATCCATTCCCAGCGTGTGCATCTTGAGCAGCGGGGTCAGCCCGGCCACGTCGCCGTGGTCGTAGCGGTACTCACCCTGGGTGATCGACGGGCAGGCGGCGGGTTCGGCGGCCACGACCCGCGGGTTGGACCGGCCGTGGATCTTCTCCCGCAGGAACGGGAACGACAGCCCGGCGAGGTTCGAACCGCCACCGGCGCAACCGAATACGACGTCGGCGCCGTCCGGTTCGACCAACGCCAGTTGCGCCACGGCCTCCTGGCCGATCACGGTCTGGTGCAGCACCACGTGGTTGAGCACGCTGCCCAGCGCGTAGCGGGCCTCGGGATCGGCCGCGGCGACCTCGACGGCCTCGCTGACCGCCATGCCGAGGCTGCCGGTGGTGTTCGGATCCTTGGCCAGGATCGCCCGCCCGGCCTCGGTCAGCGTCGACGGACTCGAGTGCACCGTGCCGCCGTAGGTCCGGATGAGATGGCCGCGGTACGGCTTGGACTCGTACGACGCGCGGACCTGCCACACCTCGATCTCCAGGCCGAACTGGGCGCCCGCGAACGACAGCGCGCTTCCCCACTGCCCGGCACCGGTCTCGGTGGTCAGCTTCTTCACGCCGTCGACGGCGTTGTAATAGGCCTGCGCCACCGCCGAATTCGTCTTGTGGCTGCCGACCGGGCTGACACCCTCGTACTTGACGTAGATGTGCGCCCCGGTGTTGAGCGCCTTCTCGAACCGGCGCGCCCGGATCAGCGGCGACGGCCGCCACATCGCGTAGATCGCCCGCACCGGCTCGGGGATCTCGATGTAGGTCTCGGTGGACGCCTCCTGCGCGATGAGCCCGCTGGCGAACAGCGGCGCCAGGTCCTCCGGTGCGACCGGTTCCCTGGTGGCCGGATGCAGGTGCGGCGGGATCGGTTCGGACAGCTCGGCCGCCAGGTTGTACCAGTGGGTCGGTACCTCGACGGTGACGAGGTCCGGATGGGTGGCGTCGAGCTGTTCGGTCATGCCCGACACCCTAGTGGGCGTGCCTATCCGGCAGAACCGCGTGGTCCGCGCACCAGCGGCAGGAAGACGTCGTCGACGATCTCGCGGATCGTCTCGGCGGGCACCTCGGCCATCGTCATCAACAGCTCGTGGCGCACCAGGTCGACCGGCAGCGACACGACCCGCGGCGGCGGCACGCTGGTGAGTTCACCGCGCTCGATGGCGCGCGCCACGACGGTGTCCATCGCGCTCGGCCCCTCCGCCACGAACGCGTCGTAGAGCTCCTTGAAGGAGCCCTGCGCCTCGTCGAAGTAGGCGCCGAGCCGCGCGGCGATCAGCCCGACCGTCCGGGCCCGTCGCTTGGTGAACTCCGTCAGCAGTGCCAGCACATCGCCGCGCAGGCTGCCGGTGTCGGGCACCGGAATCCGGTCGACCGTCCCCCGGTGCCTGATCACCGCCTTGAGCAGCTCCAACCGGGACGGCCAGCGCCGGTACAACACGGACCGGGCCGCGTGCGCCCTGCTCGCCACGGCGTCGACCGTGAACCCCTCGTAGCCGGCCTCGAGCAGCTGATCCCAGCCGGCGTCGAGGATCGCGGCCTCCAGTGCCGCACCCCGGCGGCGCTGCACGGGGACACCCTTAGAGGACATTTGCGTAGCTTAACGGATGTGGGTAGCGTCGACGGTGATAAGCAACAGTTCTGTATCTAAAGGATCGGGAGACACCGTGTCCACTACCCGCACCGCCCTGATCAGCGGCGCCGGCATCGCCGGGCCCGCTGTGGCCTTCTGGCTCGCCGAAGCCGGCTGGGACGTCACCGTCGTCGAGCGCGCCGAGCGCCTGCGCACCGGCGGGTATCCCGTCGACATCCGCGGCACCGCCCGTGAGGTCATCGACCGGATGGGGCTCACCGACAAGATCGACGCCCACCGGCACCGCAATCCCGCGATCGAGTTCCTCTCCCCCGGCGGCCGCCGAATCGCCCGGATGGATCCCAACGAGGTGCTCTCCGATCCGAAGTCCGGTGACGTCGAGATCGCCCGGGGCACACTGACCGGGGTGCTGTACGACGCGACCCGCCACCGGGCCGACTACGTCTTCGGCGACACCATCACCGACCTGTCCCCCACCGACACCGGTGTCGAGGTGACCTTCAAACACCGTGCGACCCAACGGTTCGACGTGGTGATCGGTGCCGACGGCATCCACTCCAAGGTCCGCGCGTTGGCCTTCGGTGACGAGGGACAGTTCCTGCACCACCTCGGCGCCTATGTCGCCATCTGGGACATCCGCGGCGAGATGTTCGCTCCGGGAACCGGTTACATGTACTCCCATCCGGGGCGCTCGGCGGCGCTGATGCGGTCCTTCGACGGCAGCGAGACGCGGGCGTTCCTGACCTATGTGCACCCCAGGCCGGGCAGCGTCAACCGGCACGACATCTCCGCGATCACCGCCGAACTGGAACGCGAGTTCGCCGCGGACCGGTGGCGCACCGAGGAGATCATCGCCACCCTGCGCGACGCCGACGACGTCTTCTTCGACTCCGTGAGCCAGGTCCGGATGCCGCGCTGGAGCAAGGGGCGGGTCACTCTCGTCGGCGACGCCGCCTACGCGCCGGCCTTCCTGTCCGGACAGGGCACCAGCCTCGCCCTCGCGGGTGCCTACGTTCTGGCCGGCGAGCTGGCCCGACACGACGACCCCGCAGCGGGATTCGCCGAATACGAGCGTCGGGTGCGCGAGTTCGTGACCAGGAACCAGCGTCTGGCGGTGCGCACCGACTCCACCGTGCTGTCGCGGACCCGCGGCCAGTTGCTGCGCCGCAACATCCGGCTGATGGCGTGGCCGGTCCTGCAACGGCTCGGCCTGGACCGGCTGCTGCGCCGGGAACGTCGCGACGCCACCACCGACCTGGCCCTGACCGAGCACGACCTGCGCCGCAGCCTGGCCGACGCGCGGGAGACGCCCTAACCGGCGACCGCGGCGCCGCTCGGCGCGAGAATTCGTGTGAGGAACCGGATCTGGTCCTCGACGACACGTTCGTGCCAGTCCGCGCCGGGATAGACGTCGAAGTGGTCGCACGGGTAGTGGTGCACGGTCGCCCGCATCCGCGTCGCCGCGTCGGTGGCCGAACCGGGCGGCGCGCTGCGGTCCAGGTCGCCGATCTGCACCAGGGCCGGGCACCGCACCCGTGCGGCGTGGGCGATGGGCCGGTGGGCGGCGATCTGCAGTCCCAGGCGGGCGGCGAACTCGTTGCGCCACGTCGGTCCGGCGATCCGCAGCATCCCCTCGACGGCGCCCTCGGCGGTCAGGCCCGCCACCTCGCCGGGCCGGCCCACCACCGGGATGAGAACCGGAGGCTGTCGGCGCACCGCGGCCACGATGTCGCGGAAACACCGGCGCATCACGCGCATCTGGTGGCCGGGTCCGCAGGTGCGCAGCATGTCGGCCGTCACCGCCAGCCCGTCGACCGCTGGTGTCAGTGAGATGACCCCGGCCAGCCGCGGATCGTCGGCCGCGACCCGGATGACGTGGCCGCCGGACAGCGACACGCCCCACGCCACGATCCGCTCTGGGTCCACCCCGTCCAGGTGCCGGGCGTGATCGATCACCGCGTGGTAGTCGTCGACCTGACCGGACAGCGAGACCACTTGCCGTGGCTGGCCGGTGGATTCGCCGAAGTTGCGGTAGTCGAAGGTGATGACGTCGGTGCCCGCGCCCGCCAGCGCCTCGGCGAACTCGAACAACCCGCAGTCCTGGGTGGCGCCGATGCCGTGCGCCATGACGACACACGGCCGGCCCGCCGGGCCGGTGAGCGCGTCGGTGGTCGCGCGGAAGTGCCGGGCCGCGAGGGTGTCGGTGCCGACGGGGATCTGGATTCGGGTGGATGTCATCGTGGGCTCCCTCCGAACAGCGTGGTGTGCCAGATGTGGATGATCGCCGCGAGCAGCGGCTCGGCGGCCTGTGGCTCGTCGTCCGAGCGGATGTGCCGGTCGAGGACCCGCTCGTTCATCGAGATCAGGGCGTGGGCAACGGCTTTGGGGTCGGGCAGATCGATCGTGGGCTGGGTGGCGATGAACTCGCAGACGAAGTCCTCGTAGCGCTGCAGCCACTGGTCCCAGATCGCCCGGGCCTCGGCGTCGGAGTCGCGGGCGTCGAGCATCGCGCGGAACAGTGTGCGGTGCTCGTGCCAGGAGGCGAAGGTGCGTGTCATGGCCTCGGCGACGGTGGTGCGGGGATCCCCGCCGGCGAGGAACCCCTCGATGGCGAAGACGTCGTCCTGGAAGATGCCGGTCAGCAGCTCGGTGACGACCTCGTGTTTACCGGCGAAGTAGAAGTAGAACGCCGGCCGTTTCAGCCCGGCGGCCCGGGCCACCTCGGCGACGCTGACCTCGGCGAACGACTGGGTCTGCAGCTGCTCCTCGAACGCCTCGAGCAGGCGCTGCCTGCTCTCGTCGCCGCGCGACTGCGGCCGGCGCGCGTTGCGCCGTGAGGTGCCCGCCTGTTCAGGCGGCACCGGCCGCCTCGCGGGCCCGGCCGGCCAGGCGCACCGGTCCGAACTTCTCGACCCGCCGCCGCCCGGCGGGCAGTTCCTTCTTGCGCATGGTGCGCTCGTAGTGCCAGTAGTCGACCTGCTGGGTGTGGCGTGGCCGGTCGACGACATGCCCGACGTACAGGCGCTCGTCGGCGGCGATCGCCCGCCACATCTGCTGCTCCGACGGCGGCCGGTAGGTGCCCGCGAGGTAGGCCGCGGCGACGCGGGCCTGACATTCGATGAACGGGAACAGCGTCGGCACCGCCTGTGCGAACCCGATGAACAGCAGATCGTCGAAGCCGGGCTTGAAGATCCGCTTGTACAGCGGGAACTTGTTGTCCGGGGCGGAGATGAAGTCAGGATCGAAGAACGGGAACGTGATGTTGTATCCCGTCGCGTAGATGATCACGTCGGCCTCCACCGACGTCCCGTCGACGAACCGCACCGAACGTCCGTCCAGCCGTTCGATGTTCGGCTTGGCGACCGCGTCACCGGCGCCCAGCCGCATCAGCAGCTCGGCCGACTGGGTGGGATGCGCCTCCATGAAACGATGGTTGGGCTTGGGCAGCCCGTACTTCTCCGGGGCGCCGAACATCAGCCGCGCGAAGGGCTGCAACGCCCGTCGCTGCCAGGCCAGCGGGACCACGGGCAGCGTGCGCGCCACCTTGTCCGCCGGCTGACCGAAGATGTACTTCGGGACCACCCAGGCGCCGGACCGCGTCGACAGGTAAACCTTGTTGCGCCAGGACTTCTGGGACAACTCCGAGACGATGTCGGCCGCCGAGTTGCCGATCCCGACCACGACGATCGTCTTGTCGGTCAGATTCAGCGGTTCGGTGGGGTCGATGTAGTGGTGCGAATGGATGCTCTCCCCGGTGAACTCGCCCGGGAAATCCGGGAACCGAGGATCCCAGTGATGGCCGTTGGCGACGACCAGGACGTCGTAGCGCCGGGTCTGGCCGTCGGCGGTGTCGAGCTCCCACCCCCCGTGCGGCAGGCGCCGCGCGTGCTCGACCGGGGTGTTGAACGTGATGCGGTCCAGCAGCCCGAAGGCCTCGGCGTAGTCGTCGAGGTACTGCTTGATCTCGGTGTGGTGCGGGAAGTCGGGCAGGTCCGACCGCATCGGGAAGTCGCGGAACGACAGGCACTCGCGCGAGGTGTCGATGTGCAGCGACCGGTAGGCGCTGGAGTGCCCGTTCGGGTTGCGGAACGCCCAGTTGCCGCCGATGCGGTCCGAGGACTCGAAGCAGTCGTAGGTGATGCCGGCGTCGGCCAGGTTCTTGCCCGTCGTCAGGCCGCTGATGCCGGCCCCGATGATCGCGACCGTCGGTGATGCAGTCATGGCTTCCTACCGTTCTGTGAGCTCCGTCACGCTCAAGGTAGCAGAGTTCTGACAGCTGTCAAAGATCGGGCGACGGTGCGTCAACGGCGGCGACGGCCCATCCGGCCGGCCAGGCGCACCCCGAGGGTCGGCGGCACGACACGCAGCAGCCCGGGCAGTCGGATGCCGTGCAATGTGGTGCGGCGGAAGGCGATCCGCCAGCCGTCCGGGGTCCGGACCAGGCGGTCGTCGTACCAGCCGAAGTTCTCCACCGCGCCGACGCCGCCCGGGCCCATGACGGTGGCGTCGACGTAGGTGCGTGCGGTGGCGGTGTCGCCGTCGACGGTGATGGCGAAGTTCGTCAACCGGTGCATCGACGGCCCGGAGTGCGCCCCCTTCATGTAGCGGGTCAGCGAGTCCGGGTTGCTCCACGAACCGATCGGCCCGTAGTCGAACGTCGCGTCGTCGGTGAAGCAGGAGCGAAACAGATCCCAGTCGCGGCTGTCGATCCCGGTCGCGTAGCGCACGAGCACATCGATGATGTCGTCACGGTCAGACATGGTCGGCCTTCCAGGGCGTCGGGCGCGTACCCGACGATGCGCATCGAGTCCGCGCCGATGAGCGCGGGTATCGAGGTCACCCGGGTTCCGATCGGCAGGCTCCGCTGGCAGTCGGGCCCGTAATCGACGATCTCCGCGCAGAACTCGTGGCCCATGATGACGTCCCGATCGGGGGCGTCGACGCGCATGCCGGACTTGTCGGCGGCGTTGACCTCCGGATGGTCGACGTAGTGGTGGTCGGACGCGCAGATTCCGCAGGCGAGGGTGCGGACCAGGAGTTGGCCGGGTCCGGGCTCCGGCACGGGAACCTCGCTGATCTGGATCTTCCGGTCCCGATACGTCATCGCCCGCATCGCCACGCGAACTCCGTTCTCAACTATCCGAGATTACTACCCTCGAAAGCTGAATGGAGGCTATGCCCGCACGGGTGTCACGTCAACGCTGGTCGGGGTTCAGGCCGGCCGCGACCTCGGTGACGAGGTTGCCGATGCGGCGAATCTCCTTCAGCGGCAAGGCTCGTCCGGGGTGCACGCCGAGGATCAGCGCCACCCGCCCAGCCTCGTCGAACACGGGTGCGGCGATGGTGGCCACCGGCTGGGATTCGATCTCGGGATCGTCGTCGAAGCGGTAGCCCACCTTGGCGCAGTCGATGAGCGCCTTGTCGAGCACGGCGAGCACCGGATCCGGAACGGTCCGGTCGCCGCGTACCTCGCCGAGCAGCCGGGAGACCCGCGCCAGCACCGGCGTCGTCCAGTCCACGTCGAAGCCGCGCTCCCGGGTCCGCTTCAGCACGCTGCGCAGGCGCTTGGCCGCCGCCGCGTCGACATCGGGATTACGCGCCAGCCAGGCCCGCTGCTCGTCGGGCGGTGCCCAGGCGGCGAAGGCCACCCCGAACGGCGGCGCGTACGGAATGCGTTCGCCCGGCAGGGTCTCGGGCGTCCACGAGCCCTCAATCGCGACGATGACCAGCGAGTCCTTCACCCGCTCCACCACCGACGCGGGCACCCGCAGCTCGGCGGCCAGCCTGGCGGCGGCCTGTCTGGCGGTGTGCGTCAACGGCTGGGTCGCCTCGGTGGCCGCGGCGACCGCGGCCAGCGCGGGACCGGGTCGGTAGACCTTGGTCGAAGGGTCGCGTATCAGCCAGCCCCGGTCTGACAGCGAGTTCAGGATCGCGTTCGCCGTGCCCTGGGTCAGTCCCACTTCACGCGCCACATCGGAGAACCGCGCGCCGTCGCGCCGATTGGCGATGAACTCGACGACATCGACGACCCGTTCCGTGGGTGCAGAGGTGCCCCGTCTCGACATGGTTGTCCCCCCTCCTCGAGACCTTGCAGTGTACCAAGGCTCTCTCGACTATTAGAGACCGAGGCTGGTCGACGGGCGTCGTGGCGGAGCTACCCGGCGATGAAGCGCGCGTCCACGGAGGCGGTGACCTCGATGTCCTGCGGTACCAGTTCGACCGCGGCGGCGTCGGCGCCCGCCATCGCCGACCGCGTCACCGGCCGGCCGGAACCGACACCCCCGTCGGGATGCACGCCGGCGCCGAGCATGCCCGCGTCGGCGAGCGCGACGGGAACCACCGTGCCGAGCCCCAGTGAGTCCGCATACAGCTGAGCGCGATCCCGTGCGTCGTGCACCGCCCGCTCCCGCACCTGACGGATCAGCTGGATGCGCCGCTTCTCCGTCAGCGCCCACGCGATCCGCTCGACCCGGAAACCCTCGATGTCGGCGACGTGCCCGCCGATCCACGTTGACATTGCGGCAAAGTCGCGGAACTTCACCCGAAGGTTCACGCTCGCATGGTGAACCAGGGGCAGCTGTTTGCCGTCGGTGTTCCAGGGACGCGTGGACCGGGTGCGCAACTGATCGGCGGCCCACCAGGTCACCGAGGCGTCCATCAAGGCCTCCACAGACGCCTTAACCGTCTCGAAGTCGGTTGCCACACGGCGGTATACGGGATCCATCGCCGGACCCTCGTAGCCGATCACGGCGTGCACCGTCGCACGCTCCGGCGGGTGCGCGGAGCTGAACGACCCGCGGACGGTGATCTCAGTCGTCGTCACCGGGCCAGCGTAGCGTCACCCGCGCAACGGAACTGCCGTCGCGGCCAGGTCCAGGTCCCAGTTCTCCCCCACCAGCTGGTGACCGAAGCTGACATGCGGCTCCGCGTCGACCAGGACGAAGCCGGCCGCCTGGTAGATCCTGCGCGCCGCGACCAGGACGTCGTTGGTCCACAACGTGACCTTGCGGTATCCCGCGCGGGTGGCGAAGTCGATGCACGTCTGCACCAGCCGGTTGCCGACTCCGCGTCCTCGCCCCTGCGGGGCGACCAGCAGCAGTCGCAGCCGTGCGACGTCGGGATCGTCGGTGCCGACGAGGAAGATGCACCCCGCGCGCCGGCCGTCCACCTCGGCGATCCAGGCGGCCTCCCGCGCCGGGTCATGCCCGCCGGCGTAGTCGGCGACGATCCGGGCCACCATCGTCTCGAATTCGGTGTTCCAGCCGAACTGCTCGGCGTAGATCTCGCCGTGAGCCATCACGACCCAGCCCAGATCGCCCGGCTGGTCGGCTTCACGAAGCCGGAACGTCTCGTGATCAACCGTTTCCGCCATGAGCCTCTCCTCCGATCGGCGGACTGAAACAAGTGTTTCAGTGGCGGTAGCCTATCCCCATGCCCGCCGAGAGCACAACCTCCTCGCCGCGCCGGACCGAGCTGCTGGAGGCCGCCTACCGCTACGTCCTCGAACACGGCATCGCCGAGATGTCACTGCGTCCGCTGGCCGCCGCGATCGGCTCGAGTCCACGGGTGCTGGTGTTCCTGTTCGGCAACAAGGACGGGCTGGTGCGGGCCCTGCTGGCCCGGGCGCGGGCCGACGAACTCTCGCTGCTGGAGCGGCTGCGCGCGTCCACCTCCGGTAGGCCGCTCGGGTTGAGGCGGGCGGTGACCGAGCTGTGGTCGTGGCTGGCCGTCGACGATCACCGTGCGCTGCTTCGGCTGTGGGTGGAGGCCTATGCCCGGTCGCTGGTCGAACCCGACGGCGCCTGGGCGGGTTTCGCGCGGGCGACGGTGGACGACTGGCTGGCCGTGCTCGCCGACCACGGCGCCGACGAGGTCGACGGCACCCGCGCCCTGGCGATCCTGCGCGGGGCGCTGCTGGACCTGCTCGCCACCGGCGACCGTCGGCGTGTCGACGCAGCGGTCGCGCGGGAGGCCGAACTGCTCGGATAGTCCCTCTACTATCAGCTGTAGTAGTCGTCGGTAGGATCTGCGGCCGTGAGCTCCCCGGCGGTGCGCGCACGAGGTCTGCGCGGTGGTCTGGTCGGCGTGTGCTCAGCCCTGCTCGCGACGGCCGCGCACACGGCAGGCGGCGCCGAGCTGCCCGGCGGTGCCGCATGGGTTCTCGTCGTCCTGGCGTGCGCCGCGGTCGGTGCGCTGTCGAGCTCCCGTCCCCTCGAACGACGCGTCGGCCGGATCCCCACGCTCAGCGCGGCGCTGGTACTCGGTCAGACCGCCGGCCATCTGGTGCTGGTCGCAGCCGCGCACCACGCCTGCCCGCTGACACCGTCGCTGCCGATGCTGCTCACCCACGGGCTCGCCGCGGTGGCGTGCGCGGTGCTGGTGAGCCTCGTCGAGCACCTCTACGGGGTGTGCGGACAACTCCTGTGCTGGCTGCGGCTGTTCCACCGTGCCGAACCGCCGCCGGCGGTCGCGGTCCCGTGGTGGCCGACGGCCACCGTCGCGGTGCGCCGTGTCGCCATCGCGCCCGTCGGCACCCGGGCGCCGCCGCGCTGCGCTGCGGCCTGATCACTCGACGACTCTCGTCGCATCACGAACACCGGTGATCGCCAACGCGATTCACGCCGGTCGATGACCCATTGACTCCTTCGGGTACCCGCGCGGTCCCGTCATGCCTGAAAGGCGCTGCACGAAATGTTCGTTTTCAAGACCCTGTCCATGAAGATCGCCGGTTCCACCGTCGCGGTGGCATCGGCAACAGCGCTCGGTGTCTGGCAGTTTCACGACCCGGCCGCCACGGTCGAGGTGCCGGCCCACACCGCTGAGCACAGTCAGCACTCCGAGCACGCCCATCCCGCCGCCGAGCACCAGGACCACACGGTGCACGAGCAGCACGCCGGCCACACCACCGACGGTGCGCTCCACGCGCACGGCCCCTCCGAAGCGCAGGACCACACCGGCCACGGCGCGGTGACGCCCGCCGGCCACGCTGCGCACACCGACCAGGACCACGCCGACCACGCGAGCGACGAGAGCCACGCCGGACACGGTGACGCCGAAAGCCACGACGCCAGTGGAGATCACGACGGTCACGCGGGCACGGTGCACACCGTCGCAGGCCACGCCGCCCATGCCGGCCAGGCCGGTGGCGGCCACTCCGGGCACGGCGGGCACGGCGGGCACGGCGGTTCCGGAGGCGGGCACGCGGGCCACGACCGCGGTGCGGACACCGACGGGCACACCGAACACGACGGCGGCGCCGGTGGTGACTCCGATACCGGAGGACACGAGGGGCACCAGGATCCCGACGAGCACACGGCTGACCCGGGCGACGAACCCGGCGACCACAGCGGCCACACCGGTCCGGATGACCACGGCGGTCATGGCGACCACGGCGGTCACATGGGCGGTGGCATGGGCCCAGGCATGGGTGGTGGCTCCGGCGATCACAGTGGCCACATGGGTGGCGGCATGGGCGGCGGAAACTCCGGTGGCGGTGTGGGTTCCGGCGGCGGTGCGGGCAACCACATGGGTGGTCACGCCGACTCGCATACGTCGCACGACGGCGAATGAGAGCGGCGGGCCGGACCCGTATCACGCGGGTCCGGCCCGCTGACTCAAGGCTTTTCGTCACGGTGACAGTTGCCGCCGAGTCGTGTCCCGCGAGATGACTTACACTTCTCGATCGATGCAACTGAATATCGACTGCCGACCCGCCGACATCGCGGATGGGATGGATGCCCGCGGAGTCGTGTGTCTACCGAACGCGGTATCCGAGGACTGGTTGGCAGAGGCGCGCGACGAGGTACGCCGCTACCTGGCAGAGCACGGTGAGCGCAACAGCCTCGTCCGATCGCCGAGCACCCCTGCTCTGGCCGAAATGATCAGCGACAGCAGGGTTCTCCGACTTCTCACCGACATCATCCGGACCCGCCTGCCCGAGGCCAAGGCGGACGCCGAACTGCTCGACGGTGCGGTGCGGATCATCGCCGGTCCGCATGAGGAGGGCGACGCCTGGTGGTTTCACTACGACGCCAGCGCGATCACGGTGATCGTCCCGATCTTCATCCCGGACGCGGGACGGGGAACCTCCGGAGAACTGGTCGGCCTGTTCAACCGACGCCCGTTCCGGCGCTTCGCGATCAGCAACGTTGTCGGTAAAGCCTTCTCCCAGAGTGGCTTCTATCGACGACGGCTTCTGCGCAGAGTGGGCAAACCGGGTTTCGGTCAGGTGGTCGATATGACCCCCGGCGACATGTATCTACTGTGGGGTTACCGGAGTCTGCACGCCAACATGCCGTGCCGGTCGGGAGCGCTGCGTGTCACGCTGCTCATGCACTTCGGCCGGATGCACCCCGGCAGCAGGGTGATGTCCGCCGCCGTCCGCGCACAGGACATGATGCGCACCGGCTGATCCTGCGGCCGTCTCGAGCAGCCCCCGCGGGCACGCTCTCGTACGTTCTGAGCCCCGAAGATCGTCCAAGGTTGAGCGCTCGCGCCGGTGGAGGCGGGGCTTGCCAGTAGCATTTCGGGCATGGCCGCAGAGCGCGACGCCCTCTGGGGCTGGGACCCGGACGAGCCCGCGCCCGTCGACCACGATCCGATCACCGAGCCGATCCCGGTCGCCGCTCCCGAGGCCCCTGAGACCCACGAGGTTCCGCAGGTCCACGAGGTTCCGGAGGCGCCGCCCGCCGACGACTGGTACGACGACCGCCATCCCCGCCCCCGGGTTCCGGTCGGACCGCCCGTCACCGCCCTGACCTTCAAGCCCGCGCCGAAACCGTGGTACCGCACCCGGCCGGCGGCCCTCGCCGCGGCAGCGGTCGTCGCGGTGGCGCTGATCGCCGGGCTCATCGCCCTGTTCATCGGCGGGTCCGGCGATGACGATGACGAGGTCCCGGCGCCGGGCGACCAGACCACCGCGGTCAGCACACCGCCGCCGGTGTCGACTCCCACGATGAGCAAGCAGCCTCCGCCGCCCCCGCCGCCACCTCCTCCCCCGCCGCCGGAGGAGGAGAACAGGGCGCCGGTGTACCAGCCGTACTACCCGCCGCGGAACCAGTCGCCGTCGAGCAAGCCCGAGATCGGTGTCACCCGGTCACCGATCAGCGTGGCACCGTCGATCCGCGGCCCCGCCGAAAATCGGACCCGGTGAACCAGTTACTCGTAGTTGGTCTCCGACGCCGGGAACGGCCGTGCGGCGAAGTCGATCTGCGCCGCGGGATTGGCGACCGCGGTCACCATGCCGGTCCCGAACGGTCCGCGGCTGTCGAACAGCGTCGACGTGCCGACCGAGATGCCGTCGGCCGTCCAGTGCGAATCGCCCTGGACCAGAATCCATTCGTCAACCGGCAGCCGTGACAGCCCGACGGTGAGATCGCCGTTGATGTAGCCGATGCCCCGGGTGCCGAGGTTGGTCACCAGGCTGGTGGACTCGGCGATCACGACGGCGTGCACGAACGGCGAAACCCTCTCCCCGGACACGACCTCCGGCGAGGTGAAGTAGAACCGCTTGCGTGATGCGTTCTGGTGGGCGCCCGGTGAACGCTCCCAGCCGGCGTCGTCGCTGCCGATGAACGGCAGCATCTCGCCGTCGAGCTCGGGCCGTTCGGGCACTGGCACCGGCGCCACCCACTCCTCGCCCGGCGGCGGCGCCGAACGCCGGTACTGCACCAGCACCGCCCGTGCCACCGGCCGCCCCTCCTGCAGGATGTCGCATTCGGCGCTGCGCACCCGCCGGCCGTCGCGGACCATCCGGACGTCGACCGTGGTGGGCACCCCGCGCGCGGCCCGGAACAGGTCCACGGTGATCCGCGCAGGCATGAACTCGTCTGAGCCGCAGTATCTCTCGAGTTCGGTGGCGGCCAGCCCGACCACCGCCGGGCCGTTGAGGTGGTCGTCGCCCCAGTGGCTCTGCGCGAATCGCGTCGGCAGGTAGCCGCCGCCCTCGATCCGCGTGAAGTAAGACGCTGCAGTGGGCATCAGCGGATCTTCGCACAGCGGCCGACGGCCAGGCCTCCCGAGGGGTCAGGGCCTGCTGGCGCGCACCGCCCAGACGTCGCGACGGCCCGCCCGGTGGCCGGTCATGGTGATGTCCCGGAAGCCGGCCGAATCGCAGAGGGCGGCAAAGGATTCCGCCTGTTGGCGTACCCAGCCGTGACTGGCCAGGCCGGTGGCGCCGGGTTCGACCTGGCGCTCGGCGGCCAGCAGTCGCCCGCCGGGCTGCAGCAGCCGGTACATTTCGCTGACCCCGGCGGCGGCGTCCTGCCAGTGGTGCACGGTCGCCAGCGCCCACACCACCGTCGCCGTCTGGTCCGGCAACGGCACCTGCTCGGCGGTGCCGGTGGCCCAGGCCACCGTTTCGTGGCGGCTCAGCGCGCGGGCGATCCGCAGCAGCTCCGGCGACGGGTCGACGCCGACGGCCGCGGCGCCGCGGCGCGCCGCCTCCCGGACCGCGACACCGGGGCCGCAGCCGATGTCGACAACGGTGTCGGCGTCGGACACCTGCATCAGGTCGGCGGCGAAACGGGCGGTGGCGTGGCCCATCGGCAGCAGGGTCACCCCGAACACGTAGCCGGCGAACCCGGAGAAGCCGCGATGGTCGGCGTGATGGTTGACGGGTAGCTCAGGTAGATCGACGGCACCGGTCATGCTCCCAGCGTGCCCCCGTCCGGCGCGGCGTCAAGTGACCCCACATAATCGGAAGTTGAAAAAGAAAGATTGCCTATGAATCGGGAGCGGACTGTGGTCGAAGTGACGCGGTCGGCGACCGACGCCCCGATCCGGTCCGCACGGCTGCTGGTCGCCGGGCTGTCGGTCGTCGTGCTCACCGTCGCGGTGCTGCAGACCGCCGTCGTCCCGGTCCTCGGGGTCATCGCCACCCAGCTCGGCGCCCCGATCGCCGGGGTGAGCTGGGCGGTCACCGCCAACCTGCTGGCCGCGGTGGCGGCGACTCCGCTGCTCGGCCGCCTGGCCGACCTGCACGCCAAGTACCACGTGCTGCTCGCCGTGCTGGCGGTGGTGCTGGCCGGGTCGATCCTGGCCGCCACCACGTCGTCGCTGGCCCTGCTGATCGTGGCGCGGGTGCTGCAGGCGCCGTCGTACGCGCTCTATCCGATCAGCATCGCGATCCTGCGCGAGGAGCTGCCGCAGACGCGGCTGATGTCGGCGATGGCGGTGCTGTCCGGCACGCTGGGCTTCGGCGGCGGCGCCGGCCTGGTCGTCGTCGGCCTGCTGATGAGCGGCGACGCCGACTACCACCGGGTGTTCTGGCTGACCACCGCGTTCACCGTCGCCGTCGTCGCGATCGTCGTGCTGGTCGTGCCCCGCCGGCCACGCAGTGCGCACGGCACCATCGACTGGTGGGGCGCGGCCGGCCTGGCCACCGGTCTGTCGGCGCTGCTGCTGGCGATCACGCAGGGCCGGGACTGGGGCTGGACGTCGCCGGCCACCGTGGGCAGCGCGCTGGGCGGGCTCGTCCTGCTGGTCATCTGGTGGTGGTGGGAGCGCCGGATCGGCCAGCCGTTGGTGTCGACCCGGATGCTGACCCGCCGTCCGATCCTGCTGACCAACCTGGCCACCATCTTCGTCGGTATGGGGCTGTACTTCGCGTTTCTCGGGCTGACGCTGTTCGTGCAGGTTCCGCGCGACGCCGCCGGATACGGGTTCGGTGCCAGCGTGCTGCAGGCCAGCCTGGTCTACCTGCTGCCCGGAGCGTTCACCGGGTTCGTCGTCGCACTGGTCAGCGGCCGGTTCATCGACCGCTTCGGTGCCCGCCCGGTGCTGGTGGTGGCCGCCGCTGCCGGTGTCGCGGGCTTTCTGGTGGCCGCGTTCGCCCACTCGTACACCTGGCAGGTAATCATCGCCAGCGTGCTGGCCAACGGCTACATCAGCCTCGGCTACGGCGCGCTGCCGGCCCTGGTGGTCAGCGAGGTCGACGCGGGTGAGACCGGGGTGGCGACGAGCATGAACGCGATCGCCCGCACGATCGGCAGTTCGGTGGCCGCGGCGCTGGTCGCCATGCTGCTCAGCCGCACCGTGGCCGGGGTGCCGATGGAGAGCAGCTTCCTGGCCGTGTTCCTGGGCGGTGCGGTGACCTCCGCGCTCGTGCTGGCGCTGATCGCCGTCTCGCGACCGACGCCACGGCCGGCCACCGCGGGTGCGGAATCAGAGCAGGCGCGCTACGAAACCCGTGCCATGAACCACGAGTGGGGTTAACGCAGCGCCGCGAGGTTGGCCACGGACTTGCGCACATCCGACTCGATCACCTTGGCGACCAGGGTGCCGATGCGGGTGCTGAGCAGCCCGCCGGACAGGTCGGCCACCACCTGGAACGTCGAGCCGCCGCCGTCGTCGCGCACGCACATGGTCAGCGCGATCCGCACACCGGGCCGGCCGCGCCCGGTCAGCTCGATGACCTTGGGCTCGTCGTAGCGGGTCACCCGCCAGTGGATGGTGTTGCGGAACCCCTTGACCTTGATCAGCGAGGACACGCACGTCCCGACCTCGATGTCGGCGGGCACCTCGCTGCGCCAGCCGCCGAAGATCGTCAGCCACTCGTCGAAGCGGCTCAGGTCCGAGGCCAGCGCCCAGGCGTTCTGCGGGCTGAGATCCGACGACACCGAGACATCCACTGCTGCCATGTCCCCCCGGTACCCGACACCCGGCCCGGTAAACGGCCGTTCGGGGCGATCTTGGTCCCCGCAGGTGCGAAACTGATCGCGAAGGCGACGCGATGCGAGACCGACCAGGGGACCGACCGGGGCAGTCGGCCGGTGTGACGACGCCCATAGAGACGCCTCTTCTCGTACTGAACAGGGCGGAAAACGAAGGAATCCATTGTGGATTTGTAAATTCGTTGCGGAAACGGTTGCGAAGGGCCGCGTCATCCGCGATTGTTTTTACAGCTTTTCGGGGGGCTGCTTGAGGAGGGTCTGCACTGACCGGGTCAAAAATCACCGCTGTCGACAAATCGTCGAGCAACGACGGGACGTCCGCCAAGGGCGCTCCGGTCATCGAGATCGAACACGTCACGAAACGGTTCGGTGACTACGTCGCCGTGGCCGACGCGGACTTCTCCATCGCGTCGGGCGAGTTCTTCTCGATGCTGGGGCCGTCCGGGTGCGGCAAGACCACGACGTTGCGCATGATCGCCGGGTTCGAGACCCCGACGTCCGGTGCCATCCGGCTGGAGGGCAGGGACGTGTCGAAGGTGCCGCCGCACAAACGCAACGTCAACACCGTCTTCCAGCACTACGCGCTGTTCCCGCACATGACGGTGTGGGACAACGTCGCCTACGGGCCGCGCAGCAAGAAGCTGGACAAGGCCGAGGTGCGCAAGCGGGTCGACGAGCTGCTCGAGATCGTGCGGCTCAGCGACTTCGCCGACCGCAAGCCCGGCCAGCTCTCCGGCGGCCAGCAGCAGCGTGTCGCCCTGGCGCGCGCGCTGGTCAACTACCCCAGCGCGCTGCTGCTCGACGAGCCGCTGGGCGCTCTGGACCTCAAGCTGCGCCACACCATGCAGTTCGAGCTCAAGCGCATCCAGCGCGAGGTCGGGATCACGTTCATCTACGTGACCCACGACCAGGAGGAGGCGCTGACGATGAGTGACCGCATCGCGGTCATGAACGCCGGCAACGTCGACCAGATCGGCACGCCCACCGAGATCTACGACCGGCCCGCCACGGTGTTCGTCGCCAGCTTCATCGGCCAGGCCAACCTGTGGAGCGGCCGCCAGACCGGACGCACCAACCGCGACTTCGTCGAGGTCGACGTGCTCGGGACGACGCTGAAGGCCCGGCCCGGCGAGACGACGATCGAACCGGGCGGCCACGCCACCCTGATGGTGCGCCCGGAGCGGGTGCGGGTCTCCGTCGAGGAACCGACCGGCGACATCGCCACTGTGCGGGCGACGGTCACCGACCTGACCTTCCAGGGGCCGGTGGTGCGGCTGTCGGTGGCCGCGCCGGACGGCTCGCCGGTCGTCGCGCACGTCGGCCCCGAACAGAACCTGCCGTTGCTGCGGCCCGGTGACGAGGTGTACGTCAGCTGGGCGCCGGACGCCTCGCTGGTGCTGCCGGCCGCTGACATCCCGACCACCGAGGATCTCGAAGAGATGCTCGACGCTCCCTAAGTGCGGGGTCGTCTCCGCTTCCCCACCTTCCCTCGACGAAAGGCATAGTCGCCATGTCCAATCTGGATCCCCGCCTCGCCCGCTTCGCCGCCAACCGCACGTCGCGCCGCCGCTTCCTCGGCGGAAGCGCCGCGGCCGCCGCAGCGCTGGCGCTCGGCCCGTCGCTGCTGGCCGCCTGTGGCTCCGACAGCTCCCCGGCGGGCGACACCTCCACCGAGGGTGGCCCCGCCAGCGGCACCCTGCGCGTCTCGAACTGGCCGCTGTACATGGCCGACGGGTTCATCGCCGCGTTCCAGCAGGCGACGGGCATCACCGTCGACTACAAGGAGGACTTCAACGACAACGAGCAGTGGTTCGCCAAGGTCAAGGAGCCGCTGGCCCGTAAGCAGGACATCGGCGCCGACCTGGTGAACCCGACGTCGTTCATGGCGAGCCAGGTGCACGGCCTGGGCTGGCTCAACGACTTCACCCCCGACGGCATCCCGAACAAGAAGAACCTGCGCGAGGATCTGCTCAACGCGCAGATGGATCCCGGCCGCAAGTGGAGCGCCCCGTACATGGCCGGCATGGTCGGCGTGGCCTACAACCGCGCCGCCACCGGCCGCGAGATCACCACGATCGAGGATCTGTGGGCTCCGGAGTTCAAGGGCCGCGTCAGCCTGTTCACCGACTTCCAGGACGGCCTGGGCATGATCATGCAGTCGCTGGGCGGTGACCCGGCGGCGCCGACCCTGGAGTCGGTGCAGAAGGCCATCGACGTGGTGGCCGAGCAGAAGGCCAAGGGCCAGATCCGCCGGTTCACCGGCAACGACTACGCCGACGACCTCGCCGCCGGCAACATCGTTATCGCCCAGGCGTATTCGGGTGACGTGGTGCAGCTGCAGGCCGACAACCCGGATCTGCAGTTCGTGGTGCCGGAGTCGGGCTGCACCGACTTCCTCGACACCATGGTCATCCCCTACACCACGCAGAACCAGAAGGCGGCCGAGGCCTTCATCGACTACATCTACGACCGGGAGAACTACGCGAAGCTGGTGGCCTACACCCAGTTCGTGCCGGTGCTGTCGGACATGACCGAGGCGCTCGACAAGCTCGATCCGGAGCTGGCCAAGAACGAACTGATCAACCCGTCGCCGGAGACGCTGGCCCGGGTCAAGGCGTGGGCGCCGCTGGAGGACGAGCAGAAGCAGGAGTACGCCACCCTGTACGCCGCAGTCACGGGCGGCTGATCGATGGCAGGAGTCGCCACCAGCGGGCGCCAGCGCAGCAGGATCGCCCCGTACCTGATGGTCCTGCCTGCGCTGGTGTACCTCGCGATCTTCTTCGTCGTTCCGTTCATCACGCTGGCGCGGATGTCGCTGTCGACCGCGAGCGGGTCGGTTTTCCTTCCGACACTGACGTTTTCGTGGGACTTCGGCAACTACGCTCAGGCGTTCTCGGACTTCCGGGGCCCGATCCTGAGGTCGTTCGGGTACGCGACCACGGCGACGGTGCTGTGCATCGTGCTGGCGTTCCCGCTGGCCTACGTGATCGCGTTCAAGGCGGGGCGGTTCAAGAACCTCATCCTCGGCCTGGTCATCCTGCCGTTCTTCGTGACGTTCCTGATCCGCACCATCGCGTGGAAGACGATCCTGTCCGATGACGGCTGGGTGGTCGACGCCCTCAACGCGCTGGGGCTGCTCAGCGAGGGCCGGCTGCTGTCGACGGGCTGGGCGGTGATCGGCGGGCTGACCTACAACTGGATCATCTTCATGATCCTGCCGCTGTACGTCAGCCTGGAGAAGATCGACCCGCGGCTGATCGAGGCGTCCAAGGACCTCTACTCGTCGAACTTCCGTAGCTTCACGAAAGTGATTCTGCCGCTGTCGATTCCGGGTGTGCTGGCGGGCAGCCTGCTGGTGTTCATCCCAGCTGCCGGTGACTTCATCAACGCCGAGTACCTGGGCAGCACGCAGACCACGATGATCGGCAGCGTGATCCAGAAGCAGTTCCTGATCGTCAAGGACTACCCGACCGCCGCGGCGCTGTCGATGGTGCTGATGATCATCATCGTGACCGGGGTGCTGCTCTACACCCGGGCGCTGGGCACGGAGGACCTGGTATGACCGCGACCGGCTTGTCCGAGGCTACCTCCCCGGAGGCGGCCCCCGTTGTGAAGGGCTCGCGCAAGTGGGGCGATCTGCTGCTGCGGGCGGTCGCGGGTCTGGTACTGCTGTACCTGTTCCTGCCGATCTTCGTGATCGTGCTGTTCTCCTTCAACGATCCGCAGGGCAAGTTCAACTACAGCTGGCAGGGCTTCACCCTGGACAACTGGAAGGACCCGTTCAAGTACCCGGCGCTGACCGAGGCGCTGAAGATGAGCCTCAACGTCGCCGCGGTGTCGACCTCGATCGCGCTGGTGCTGGGCACGCTGGTGGCCATCGCGCTGGTGCGTCAGCGCTGGCGGGGTCAGCGGGCGGTGGACACGTTTCTGATCCTGCCGCTGACCGCCCCCGAGGTCGTGATGGGTGCGGCGCTGCTGGTGCTGTTCCTGGACCTGGGCTGGGCCACCGGCTACACGACGATCGTGTTGGCGCACATCGCATTCGAGGTGAGTTTCATCGCGATGACGGTGCGCGCCCGGGTGCGCGGGTTCGACTGGACGCTCGAGGACGCCTCGCTGGATCTGGGCGCCAGCCCGGCGCGGACGTTCTTCAAGGTGACGCTGCCGCTGATCGTGCCGGGCATCGTCGCGGCGGGCATGCTGTCGTTCGCGCTGTCGCTCGACGACTTCATCATCACCTACTTCGTCAGCGGCTCGACGGTCACCTACCCGCTGTACGTGAACGCGGCGGTCAAGGCGGCGGTGCCGCCGCAGATCAACGTGCTCGCGACGGCGATCCTGGTGGTCAGCCTGGTGCTGCTGGCGCTGGGAACGCTCTACCGGCGCAAGCGGATCGACGTCTCCTAGCGCGCCCCCTAGAGCGTCACGGTCACCGCGACGCGACCCTGCGCGTCGCGGTGCGCCACCGCATGCCCGGTCTGGTCGCGGCCGTCGAGGTTGAGCAGGGTGAGCGGTCCGCCGTCACCGGTGAAGTTGCGCCACCACACCTTCTTGTCGGGCGCCATGACGTGGATGGTGATCTCGTCGCCGCTGCGCCGGTACGCCACCGGGGTCTCGACGACCCGCCCGGTGCGGCGACCGGTGTAGCGGATCCGGATCATGCTGCGGCGCGCGAACCGGCCGAGGATCGGCGCCTCGATCAGTCCGACGAACAGTTTGTTGAACACCCCGACGAGCGGGGAGCCGAAGATTCCGCGGTCCATGCCGCCAATCTATGCCGGTTCAGGCGCCGACGTCGGCCGGCACCGCGGGCGGGGTGCGCGCACCCGTGCGGGCGGCGCCCATGCCCGCGCTCACCACACAGCACATGCCGACGACGCCGACCACGCTCGGCACCTGGTGCAGCATGAGCAGCCCCAGCACCATCGCCATGGCCGGCTCCAGCGCCATCAGCGTGCCGAACGCGGCGGCGGTGAGCCGACGCAACGCCATGAGTTCCAGCGCGAACGGCACCACCGGCAGCAGGATGGCCACCCCGGCGCCGATCATCAGCATCTCCGGGGTCATCCGCGGCAGCGCGATGTGGCCGACGGTCAGGGTGGCCACCACCGCGGCCACCGGCATCGACACCGCGAGCGCGTTGATGCCGGAGACCTCGTCACCGGCGCGCTGGGTCAGCAGGATGTACACGCCCCAGCACACCGCCGACCCCAGCGCGTAGAGGACGCCGACGGTGTCGACCTCCCCCGCCCACGGCTGGGTGAGCAGCAGGACGCCGCCGGCGGCCAGACCCGGCCACAGCAGCCGGCCCCGACCGGTGCCGCGCGCCATCGCGACGGCGAGCGGCCCGAGGAACTCGACCGCGCTGGCGGTGCCCAGCGGGATGCGCGCCAGCGCCTCCATGAACAGCAGGGTGATGCCGCTGGTCACCGCGCCGAGCAGCACGCACAGCCGGAAGCTGCGCCAGGTGAAGTCGGCGGGCCTCGGGCGGACGATGGCCACCATCAGCAGCCCGGCCCAGGCCAGACGCACCCACGCCGCACCCTCGACACCGACGCGGTCGATCAGCAGCACGGAGATCGCAGCACCCGTCTGCACGCTCACCATCGCGGCGACCGCCATCGAGGCGCCGATGCGGGTCTGGCTCATCACCAGTGCATTGAACGCGAGGTCAACCGTTCGTGTCCACGTGATTTAGATGGACATACCGTTCACGAATTATGAACGGTTAGCCACTGCCGCTGACGGCGGACGAAGGCCGCGTCGACGACGGCTCCGTGGCCCGGCACATAGACCGCGGACTCGCCGCCCAACTCGAGAACCCGGTCCAGTGTCGCCGGCCATGCCGCCGGATCCGAGTGTGTGTCGAGCACCGGATCGCCGGACTCCTCGACGAGGTCACCGCAGAACACCACGGCGGGATCGGTGCCGGCGAGGACGACGATCAGGTCGTGGTCGGTGTGGCCGCGGCCCGGGTGCCGCACCGCGACCCGCTGCCCACCGAGGTCGATGTCGGCCGACCACACCAGCCGCTGCGGGGTGCGCCAGGCGGCGAGGGCCTCGTCGACGGCCGCGGGGTCGGCGCCGTAGCGCACCGCCTCGGCGCGCACGTCGTCGCGACGCTCGGCCAGGGTCCGCGCCACCGGTGGCGCGGCGTACACGGTGGCGTCCGGAAAGGTGGACGCGCCGAGCACATGATCGAAGTCGTGGTGGGTGAGCACGACATGGCGCACCGGGACGCCGGCAAGGTCGGCGGCGTCGGCAGCGATCCCCCGCGCCTCGGCCAGTGTGGTGCCGGCGTCGACCAGCAGAGCGCTCTCAGTGCCCCACACCAGCCCGACGGTCACGTCGCAGAACGCCAGCCGACACCGAAACGCTCTGTCCGCCAGCCGTTCCCACTGGTTGTGCACCAGCCCAGGGTAACGGGCGCTAGAGCCGGGCCAGGCTGAATGGATAGCGCAGGGTTCCGGGGCGGCCGTCACAGCCGGCGGCGAAGGAGGACTCCAGCCAGCCCGCCCGGGTGACCGGATCCCAGGTGTAGACATCCCGGGTGGCCACCACGGGGCCGAAATACACGTCGCCGCACCGTAGTCCGTCGGGGACATCCACGCTCAGCACCCACTGCCCGTCGACCAACGCGGCGTCGCCGCGGTAGGAGAACGCCTTCGCGATCGGCTGCGGAATCGCCGTCACGCGCAGACACTCGGGAATATCGCCTTTGCAGCGCGAGAGTGACCACATCCAGGTGTGGAAGTCGTAGCGGCCCTCGATCACCAGATGGAAGATGCCGTACTGCGTGTCGGCGCGCGCGGTGGCGGGTGCCAGCACGGCCGAGATCAGCAGGACGACGGTAGCCAGCGCGGCCCTCATGACCGTTCTCCTTCGAGCGTCGAGAGGTCGAGACCCCTGGTCTCCCGGATACAGGCCAGCGCCGCGATGGTCACGGCGCCGCAGCCGGCCGCCAGGAGCATCAGCGGCGTGCTGCGGACCTGTGTCGCCAGCAGCACGCTGGCCAACAGTGGTGTGAAGCCGCCGCCGACCAGCGCGGCCAGCTGATAGCCCATCGACACACCGGTGTAGCGCACGCTGGTGCCGAACAGTTCCGACAGCAGGGCGCCCAGCGGCGCGTACATCGCCGACTGCAGCACCTGGCCGAGCACCATCGCGGCGTAAAGCAGTGCGACAGAACCGCTGTCGACCATCGCGTACATCGGCCACGCGAACGCCACGATGCCCACCGCCCCGCCGAGCACGACGGCACGCCTGCCGGTGCGGTCCGACAACGCGGAGAACAGCGGAATGGCCACCAGTGCCGTGCACGAGACGAACAGCACGCCCGTCATCACCGTCGACGTGTCGTAGCCGATCGTGGTGGCGTAGCTGATCATGTAGGTGCTCAGCAGCGCGGTGAGCGCGAACGGGCCGATTCCCACCGCCGTGGCCAGCAGGAAACTCACCGGACGCCGCAGCACCTCGACGAACGGCAGCCTGCGCCGCTGCGGTGCCGCCTTCTCGAACACCGGCGACTCGGCGACCTGCATCCGGATGTACAGGCCGGCGGCCAGCAGCAGCGCGCTCAGCAGGTAGGGCACCCGCCAGCCCCAGGACAGCATGGCGTCCTCGGGCAGCCAGGTCACCATCGTGACGACCAGGGTCGCCAGCAGCGACCCGATGGGAGAACCCATCTGCATCAGCCCGTTCCAGAAGCCGCGGCGCTGCGGGTCGGCGTGTTCGGCGACCATCAGCGTGGCACCGCCCCACTCGCCGCCGAGTGCGATGCCCTGCACGATCCGCAGCACAACCAGCAGCACCGGCGCGGCCACCCCGATCGCGGCGTAGCCGGGCAGCAGACCGATCAGGAAGCTGGACACACCCATCAGGGTCATGGTCAGCACCAGCATCGACTTGCGGCCGAGCCGGTCACCGAAGTGGCCGAACAGGATTCCCCCGATCGGCCGGGCGACGTACCCGGCGGCGAAGGTGCCGAACGAGGCGATGGTCGCGACCGCGGGATCGGAGTTCGGGAAGAACACCTTGCCGAACACCAGGGCGGCGAGGCTGGCGTAGATGAGGAAGTCGTAGTACTCGATCGCGGTGCCGAGCATGCTGGAGACGGCCACCCGTCGCAGCGACGACGCAGCCGGGGGCTGCGAGGATTTCACCGCGAACTCCACTCCCCCACCTTTTCAGCAGCCCGTACCGGATCGGATCCGTCGTCCCGCTCAGCGGACGGCCGAGAGCTCTGTCGCCCGAACCGGACCTATCGTGCGCCGGTGAGCGGTAAGAAGAAGACGATGAACACGCGTGGGCTGGCGTTGTGCGCGGGAGCCGTCGCCGTCACCGGGATGGTGGCCGCGACACCGGCGCAGGCCGCCGACGACTGGGGCCTCAACGGCACCTACATCGCCACCTCCAACGGTGACTTCGCCAACATCAACCACGTTCTGCACCCGCTCCCCAGCCTGCGCAGCACCTGGACGATCTCGACCACGTGCAGCTATCCCACCGAGTGCACCGGCACGGTGCACAGCGAGTTCGGCTGGACCGAGACGATCTACAAGAAGGGCGGCGTCTGGTGGGTCAAGCACCGCATCCCGGACTGGGTGCCCTGCGAGGACGGTACCGCCGCGCCGGGACTGCAGGAGTTCCGGTTCGTCCCGGTCAACGAGGACGGCAGCAGGGTCGACGAGTCGTCGACGACGCTGGCCGGTGAGGACCGCACCACGGGCGAAAGCGGCGCGTGCGGGATCAACAGGCCGGTCTTCATCACGATGCCGTTCAAGCTCGTCAAGGTCGGCTGAGCCGAAACCCTGGTCACCGAAAAACCGGGCGGGGTCACCCCGCCCGGCTTTTCGTAGCTCTGCTGTCCGGGGCCTACCGGCCGGCGGTGAGCAGGTCCTGCCACGACTTCGGCTGCTCCACCAGGTCGGTCTTGCGGAACACGTCACCGTCCGGCGTCGCGTACTGACCGGTCTGCGGATCGTAGGTCGCGAAACCGATTGTCGGGCCGTCGATCTGCGCTGAGCTCGGCGTCACCGGAGCCGCCTCCGGCGCCGGCTCGGCCGGTGCGGGCGACGCACCCTGCGGTACCCCGTTGTCAGGGGGCATCGGCGTGCCCTCCACCGGGGCGAAGATCCGCTCCCCGAAGTCCACCCGGTCGTCGGGCATGACACCCTGGCGGATCAGGTTCGGGTCGATCGGGTACGGCCCGAGCGAGTGCTGGCGCATCGCCAGCGGCTCGTACGGCTTGTCGCTGCGGCAGATCTCGACCGTGGGAGCGCGCTTGCCCGGGTTGTTCATGCACGGGTAGTTGCGCGCACCGCGCACGCCGATCGGCGAGTCCTGCGGCAGCTTGCAGTACAGGCCGTCCGGGGTGTCGACGATCGTCTCGTCCTCCGGCGAGCGCCACATGCTGGGCGGCAGGAACCCGACCGTGCAGGCCGGCGGGTCGTTCATCGCCATGGTGAAGTCGCCCATCGCCATACCGGTCGGGTTGTTGCGCGCGACGCCGACGGTCTGGGTGGCCGCCACGTACGGCGGGAAGAGCACCAGAAGCTGTTCGATCCCGGCGTGATAGGTGACGCCCACCTCGCCGATCGACGTCAGGTTGGCCAGCAGCAGTGGCAGTGTCGCCTTCACGTCGTTGAACAGTCGCGACGCCTCGTCCGCGGCGCCGGGGGCGGCGTCGAGCAGTGCCCGGAACTGCGGGTCGTTGGTCACCAGCTGGCCGGTGATGCCCGCGACGCTGCGTGCCCAGGTGCGGATGGCGTCGGCCGACTGTGCCTGCCCGTCCAACAGTGGGCGGCTGTCGGCGAGTAGCGCCCGGGTCCGGTCGGCCACCTTGTTGCCGTCGCCGACAACCGTTGCCGCCGAGTCGATCATCGACCCGAAGTCGTATCCGGTCCCGTCGAACGCCTGGTAGGTCTCGTCGAGCAGCTCGCTGATCTTCTCCCGCGGGATGCTGTCCACCATCGCGCTGAGCTGATCGAGCATCGGCCCCACCGACTGCGGCACCGAGGTCTTGTCCCGCGGGATCACCGACCCGTTCTGCAGATAGGGTCCGTCGGTGTTGTCGGGCAGCAGATCGACATACTGCTCACCGACCGCCGACACGCTGCGCACGGCGGCCCTGGTGTCGGCCGGGATCTTCGGCGACGTCGCCAGCGATAGCGTCGCCACCGCGCCGTCGCGGGTCGGCTTCACCTCCAGCACCTTGCCCATCTGGACACCGCGGTAGGTGACGTTGGAGAACCGGTACAGCCCACCGGTGTTCGGCAGCTCCAGTTGCACGGTGATGCGGCCGATCCCGAGCAGTGTGGGCAGCTGAACGTAGTTGAACGCCATCAGCGCGATACCCACCACCGACGCGATGGTGAAGATGATCAGCTGGTTTCGGACGAAGCGGGTCAGCATCAGTTCCCCCCGTTCTCGGCGGGCCCGGGCGCGGACGGATCCGTGGTCAGGTGGTCAGCCGGCAGCCCCTCCTCGGGCGACTGGCCCGCGGAGTGCTCGACGGACTCGGCCACCGGCGGGAGATCAGCCACCTCGATCGGGCCCGGGGTGATCGGGGCGTTGAGCGGATCGCGGGTGTACGTCAGATACCACGGGTCACCGGGCGCGGGCACCATCGGCGCACCCTCCTGGCCCCAGCGGGTACCCAGGAACAGTCCTCGCTTCAACCGGGGGATGGTGAAGTCGAAGATGATGAACTGGTTCAGGTAGTCGCCGCGGATCGCCCGGTCGATGAAGTTCTGGGTGTACGGGAAGGTCGGCGCGTACGACAGCACCGTCCCGAGGTCCCCGCCGACGTCGGCGAGCGCCTTCAGCGTCGGCTCCAGGTTGGTCAGGTTGCGCACCAGATCATCTCGGGTGTCGTTGATCAGACCGGAGGCGGTGTCGGAGAACTCCCCCAGCCGCTCCAGCGCCTCGGTGATCCGGGGACGCTCGTTGACGAGCACCTCCAGCGCGGGCGGGATGCGCTTGAGCGCGGCCGCGACCTTGTCGCGTTCGGCGGCGAACGTGCCCGACATCCGGTTCATCGCGTTGATCGCCGCGTTGACGTCGTCGCGCTGTTCGTCGAGCATGCCGACGAAGTCGTTGAGGCGCAGCAGCAGATCCCGGATCTGGCTCTCCCGGCCGTTGAGCGCCGCGTTGAACTCCCGGACGATGTCGCCCATCTGGCCGAGGCCGCCCCCGTTGACCACCACGGCCAGAGACGACAGCGTCTCCTCGGTCGAGGGGTACGTCGAGGACCGGTCCAGGGTGATCGTCGAGCCCGGCGCCAGTCGGCCCTCCGGGGTCTCGCCCAGCGGCGGATCCAGCGCCAGATGCATCGAGCCGAGCAGGCTGGTCTGCCCGACGGTGGCCACCGCGTTCGCCGGCACCACGACATCCGGGCGCACCGACACCTCGATGTCGGCGTGCCAGTCGCGCACCTTCATCGAGGCGATACTGCCGACCACGACGTCACCGATGAGCACCGGCGAATTCGGTTCCAGCGAACCGACATTGGCGACCTGCACGTGGTAGACCGACGCGTCGGCACCGCGGCCGACGGTGCCGGGCAGCGGCAGCGAGTTCACACCGTCGAAGGTGCAGCCGGTCGACAGCACAAGGACGGTGCACGCGGCGGCGACGAGCCGGATCGGCCTGATCATGACGGCGCCTGGCCTTCCGTGGGAGCTTCGGCGGGCAACAGCATGTCCTGCAGCGACGTCGGCTGCGGGGCCGGTGCAGGGGCCGGGCCCGGCGGGATCGGCGCACCCGGGAACAGGGCGGGCTGAGGTACGGCCGGCAACCCATGCGGGGTGTACGCACCCGGAGGTGCGGGCGGGTTGTCCCAGCCGGGCGGCGGCGGGATGTCGCCGGCACCGGTGTAGGCCGACACCGCCGGTGCCTGTTCCGGGGGCTGCGGCGCGCCGCCGGCACCACCGGGTGCGATCGCGGGATCGGAGTAGATCAGGTTCCACGGGCTCGGCGACTTCTGCAGATACACGTTCAGCGGCATCGGGATGTTGTTGAAGTTCATCAAGCGCAGTGCCGGGCCGAGGTATTCGGCGCACGCCTTGGCCGCGTCGTCGGCCGTGACGTTCTTGAGGGCACCGATCCCCGAGCAGATCAGCTGCACCGGGTTGGCGAAGTTCGCCATCGCGAAACTGCCGATCATCGTTCCGGTGTCCGGGTTGTAGATGTTGTAGCCGTTGGCGAGGGCGTTCGGGGCGGCGTGCAGCACGTTCTCCAGCACCAGGCGGTTGTCGGCGAGGTTCTTGGTGACCTCGGCCAGCCGCTGGATCTGCTCGGCGGTCTGATTGCGCGAACCGGCCACGAACCGCTGCACCTCACCGACCGCCTCGGACAGATGGGTCAGCGCGGCGTCGAGATCGGAACGGCTGGAATCGATCACGCTGCTGACCGTGGCCAGCCGGTCCTGGAACTGCACGATCTGGGTGTTGCTGTCGCGCAGTGCGGTCACGAAGGTCTGCAGGTTCGAGATGATGTCGACGATGTTGCCGCTGCCGTCGGCGAGGATGCGGCCGACCGCGGACAGCTGGGTGATGGTCTCCCGCAGCTTCTCACCGTTGCCGTCCATCGCGTTGGCGGCGCTGTCGATGAACCGGCTGACCGAGGTCTGCGAGATCTCGCCGTTGGGGCCGAGATCGGTGGCCAGCCGGGTCAGCTGTTCTTTGACCTCGTCCCACTCCACCGGGACCGCGGTGCGGTCGACACCGAGGACCGCGTCGTCGGGCAGCGTCGGGCCGCTCTCCTCGTAGGCGGGTGCGAGCGCGACATAACGGGACGACACCAGGTTCTGCGCGACGATCACCGCTTTGACGTCGGCCGGGATCGGCACATCGCGGTCGACGGCGAGCCGCATCCGGGCCTGCGCACCGTCGGGTTCGATCGACTCGATGGTGCCGACCCGCACGCCGGCGACGCGGACCTCGTCGCCGGGGTAGATCCCCGTCGCGGAGGTGAAGTACGCGGTGATGGTGCGCGGACCGAAGAACGCCTGCCGGACCACGACGACGGTACCGGCGACGAGCAGGGCCGCCAGCGCCACCGCCAGCACGGTGGACAGCCTCTTGCGCGGCATCATCGGGAGCCTCCCGGAATACCGTTGAAGGGGAACGGGAATTCGGCGCGCGGACCGGCGTTGTCCGGCGGCTGGCCGGCGTTGACACCGCGGCGGTAGCCGAGCGCGTAGTCCAGGAACGGCTGCAACGACCCGCCGGGCAGCAGGTTCCCGACGAAGGCGTTGTAGTAGTAGCCGTTGTTGACGGACTCGCCCTGTGTCAGCTGGTATCTCGCCAGACCCTTGAGCGCCTGAACGACGTTGTCGCGGTTGCGCTCGAGCATCTCGTAGACGGCGTTGAGCTTCTCCAGGGTGGGCGCCAGCTCCTGTTCGTTGTCGGCCACCAGACCCTTGAGATGCTGTGCGACCGCCGAGGTGTTCGCGAGCAGGTTGACGATGGCGTGCCGACGCTGCTCGAGCACCCCCATCAGGTCGTTGGCGTTGAGCAGCAGCGTGTTGAGCTGCTGGCTGCGCTCGGAGAGCACCCCGGTCACGTCGGCCGCGCTGCTGAGCAGCCGGCCCAGCGACTCGTCGCGGCTGTTCATCGACTGCGACAGCCGGCTCAGCCCTTCGAACGTGGGCCCGAGTTGCGGGGCGATGCGGTCGATGGTCTCCGACAGCGTGTCCAGGGCGTGGTTGATCGACGCGGTGTCGGTGGCCGCCGTGTTGGCGGTGAACTCGCTGACCGCCTCGGTCAGCGAGTACGGCGACGAGGTCCGCGACACCGGGATCACCTCGGTCGGGCGCAACTTGCCCTCACCCGCCGGTTCCAGGGTCAACACCCGCTCCCCCAACAGGGTTCCGGTGCGGATGTGCGCGGTGGTCTGCGACCCGAGCGGAACCGTGCTCTTGACGGTGAACGTCACCAGCGCCCTGCCCTTGTCCAGGGAGACGTCGGAGACTGACCCGACCGTCATCCCGGACACCTTGACGTCGTTGCCCGGGGCGAGTCCGCCGGCCTCGGTGAACAGCGCCTGGTAGCGCAGCGACGTCGCCCACGAGTACAGCCGTTCCGGCTGCAGGCCGACGGCGATGACGAGCACGATCAGCACCACGCCGATGAAGCCGGCCCGCATCAGTTGGTGGCCACGGTATTTCTGCATCAGGGCTCACCGCACCTTCCGGTGTCTTGGAGGACCCACGGGAATTGGGCGGTGCGGCCCTGCAGATCGGTGACCCGCACCGAGATCCCGCACAGGTACTGGTTGATGAAGCTGCCGTAGGCGCCGAGCCGCACCATCTTCTTGAAGTTGTTCGGCGCCTTCTGCAGCGAGATGTCCATCAGCGGAATGTCCTTCTCGAGGAGGGGCGCCACCCGGTTGAGCTCGTCGACGGTTCCGGCCAGCGGCGTGCGGGCCTGGCTCATCAGGTCGGCCAGCGAGGCGGTGCCCGCGTCGAGCGCGGTGATCGCCTCCCCGATCGGGTCACGATCGTTGGCCAGGCCGGTGATCAGCTGCTCCAACTGGTCGACCGCGGTGGAGAACTGGTCGCCGTTCTCGGAGATGACGGCCATGACCGCGCTCAGGTTGTCGATGAGTTCACGCACGGTCTGGCCGTTGTCGGCGATCGCGTTGGTGAACGACGAGGTCTTGGCGAACAGCGATTCGACGTTGCCGCTCTCGCCCTGCAGGATCTGGATCAGCGAGCTGGTCAGCGCGTTGACGTCGTCGGGGTTCAGCCCCCGGATGACCGGTTTGAGGCCGCCGAGCAGCAGGTCGAGATCCAGTGCCGGTTCGGTCTGCTCGGCCGGGATGCGTGCGCCCGCAGGCAGGATCGACGCGGATCCGGGGCTGTCGATGAGCTCGAGGTAGCGGTCACCGACCAGGTTGAGGTAGCGCACCGCCACCTTGGTGCCGGCGGTGAGCGCGATGTCGGAGTTCGCGTCGAAGTCGACGACGACGGTGGCGTCCGGCTGCAGCGTGACGTCCTTGACGGTGCCGACCCGGATACCGGAAACCCGAACGGAGTCACCGGGTTTGAGGTCGGATACGTCGTCGAACACCGCGGAGTAGCTGTGCGCGGACCCCGAGCGGTACTGACCGAAGATCACGAACAGCCCGGCGGTCAGCAGCAGCATGACCACCCCGAACACGCCGAACTTGATACCGGTGGCTCTCATCCGGGCATCCCCACCTGTGCGGTGTTACGCGGCGGCCCGTCGATCGGGCCGAACAGCGCCTGCTTGAGCGCGTCGGAGTTCAGCAGGATGCCCTGGTTGCCGTAGGCGGCGCGGCTGGCGTTGGTGTCGGTGACGACGTACGGCGCCCGCTCCTCGTAGCCGAGCTCGGGCAGGCCGGCGCACTGCGGCCCACCCTTGGCCGCGACCTTCGGCAGGTTACTGGGATAGCGGTAGCGCTCGGAGCCGAGGACGAAGGAGTCCAGCAGCAGCACACCCGGAACCGGAAGCGGCGCCGCGGTGGCGAGCGGAACCATGCCCTTGAGCATGCAGTTGATAGCGGGGCTGTACTGGTTGGTCAGATCGGTGGTGGGCACCAGCAGCCTCATCACGTCGGTGATGGCCGGCCGGTTCTCGCCGAGGACGTCGTTGCCGACCTCGGCCAGGCCGATCGCGCTGAGCAGCATCGTGTCCAAGTCCTGTTGTTTCTCGACGAGCGTGTCGCTGATGCTGGTCGAGTTGTCGACGATGGTGAGCAGATCCGGGGCGGCATCGGCGTAGCCGTCGAGCACCTCCGGCATCACGGACAGGTCGTGGCTGAGGTTGTCCACCCCGATGGTCGCGAGCATCTCGTCGAGGTCGACCAGCATCTGGCCGAACTTCTCGCCGCGCCCGCTCAGCCCGGACGACAGGGCGCCGAGGGTCTCGTTGAGCTTGGCGGGTTCGATCCTGCTCAGCACGGCGACCAACTGCTCGAAGATCGTGTTGATCTCGACGGTGACGTGCTCGACATCGAGCACCTGACCGGGCCGCACCGACTCCGGTGACGGATCCGGCGGTGGGACAAGGGATACCGACTTGGCGCCGAAGACCGTCGTCGAGCCGATGTCGACCCGCACGTTGGCCGGGATCAGCGACATCGCCTCCGGGTCGATCGCGAGGTGCAGCTTGGCCCGTCCGTCCGGCAGCGGCTCGATCGAGGACACCGTGCCGACCTGGGCGCCGTTCAGCTTGACCCGGGCGTCGGGGTTCATCACCAGACCGGCGCGTTCGGCGATCACCGTCAGCGGTTCGGTCTTGGTGAGATCCCCGCGGAACAGCGCCACAGCCAGCG
>Ga0180222_1000787_pt1 | contig 40480 bp, 31 predicted proteins | sample eDN5th37CKraftOP_FD_151336 | JGI IMG/M metagenome (GOLD analysis project Ga0180222, IMG submission 151336) | Enriched Organic Plus compost microbial communities from Emeryville, California, USA - eDNA 5th pass 37_C Kraft OP (version 2) (version 2) ...
CGGCCGCACCCGCATGCCGGCCGGGAAAAAGATGCCGTCCCGCGCCAGGGGCAGCCCGGCCAATTCCCCCGCCCGGCGGGCATCCACATGGCGCACCCACGTTTCGGGCAGGCCCAGCGCCTGTACCGTGCCGGCCAGGTCGGCACGACGCGCGCCGGCACGCGCCAGTTGCAGCGTGCCGCAGCGCAGCGGGGCGGCCTCGCCGGGCAGGCCGGCCCAGCGGGCCGCCGCGCACAGGCTGGCGGCCCGCGCCAGCCTGGCGCGCGGGTTGTCGTCTCGCGCCACCAGCGGCGACACCGCCGCCGCGGCATGGCCCGCGTGCGCGCCGGCCAGGGGGTCCGGATCCGGGTCGACGACGGTGGCACGCCAGCCCCGCAGGGCCAGGGCATGCGCCACTCCCGCCCCGGCCGGCCCGGCCCCGATCACCAGCGCATGGTGCCGGTCCGGCGGCGCGCCCGGCGCCTGCGCGCCGGTGCCGCCGGCCTCGTGCACGGCCACCGTCATGTCGCGCTTGGCGCCGAAGCCGGGGCGCCGGGCCACCGCGAAACCGGCCGCGGCCAGGGCCCGCCGCACCGCACCCGCGCTGGACCAGGTGGCCGCCGTCGCGCCGGGCGCAGCCAGCCGGGCCAGGTCGCGCATCAGCGGCTCGGACCACATTTCCGGATTGCGGTCGGGCGCGAAGCCGTCCAGGAAATAGGCGTCCACGCGGGCCCCGAGCTGCGGCGCCAGCTTTTGCGCACGCCCGAAGCCCAGCGTCAGAGTCAGCGCGCCGCCCTCGAATTCCAGCCGGTGCAGGCCGGGCACCAGCGGCGGCCACCGCGCGGCCAGTTGCCCGGCCAGCGGCCGCAGCGCGGCCGGCACCAGCGCCTCCAGCAGGCGCCGCAGGTCGCCGCCGGCGAAAGGATGCGCCTCCAGCGACACCACGTGCAGGCGCCCGGGACGCGCCGGGTCCTCGCGCCAGGCCTGCCACAGCGCCAGGAAGTTCAGGCCGAGCCCGAAGCCGGTCTCGCAGACGCAGAACGCGCGGCGCCCCGCCCAGCGCCCGGGCAGCCCGTTGCCGCCGAGGAAGACATGTGCGGCCTGGGCCAGCGCCCCTTGAGCGGAATGATAGATGTCCCCGTAGCGCGCGCTGTAGGGCACGCCGTCCGGCCCCGGCGCGGCGTCTGCGGGAATCAGCGGTTCGTAAGCGTGGGTCATCTCATGCCTGGGTCATGCCGTGGTCGTAGAATGGCGGCGTGCGCCGGACCGCAATCATGCCATTGCCCCGGCTTCCCGGGCCCCGGGCGATGCGTTTTCGCGCGGATGTCACGCCGGCCGCCTACACTGGATACATGGACATGCCCGAACCCGATACCGCCGTTGCCTCCGCGCTGGACCTCGGCGCCGCCATCGACGCCGCCGTCTGCGCGGCCCATGCCGGCGCCGCAGTGCTGCAATCCTATGCCCATCACCGCGCCGACCTGGTCATCGACCGCAAGGCCCGCAACGACCTTGTGTCGCAGGCCGACCGCGAGGCCGAGGCCGCCATCATCGAGATCCTGCGCGAACGCACGCCCGGCTTCGGGCTGATCGCCGAGGAGACCGGCGGCCGGGCGGAAGGCCCCGCCACCTGGTACATCGACCCGCTGGACGGCACCACCAATTTCCTGCACGGCCTGCCGCACTACGCCGTATCCATCGCCCTGGTCGCGCACACCGGCACCCCGCTGGTGGCGGGACAGCCCGTGGCCGAGGACACGCCGGCCGTGGGCGTGGTCTACGACCCCAACCGCGAAGAGCTCTTCACCGCGGTGCACGGCATCGGCGCCTGGGTCAACGGCCGGCGCATCGCCTGCTCGCGTACCCAGGGCCTGGAAGACGCGGTGCTGGCCACGGGCTTTCCCATGCGCGACCTGTCCATCGCCGACGAATACATGCCCATGCTGCACGCGGCCGTCTATTCCACGCGCGGCGTGCGGCGCGCCGGCTCGGCCGCGCTGGACCTGGCCTGGACCGCCTGCGGCCGCTACGACGGCTACTGGGAACTGGGGCTCGCCCCCTGGGACGTGGCCGCGGGCACCCTGCTGGTGCGCGAAGCCGGCGGCGTGGCGGCCGCCCTGCGCGGCGACGCGCCCTGGCCCAGCGGCGGCGACGTAGTGGCGGGCAATCCCGACATTGCCCGCGCGCTGCGCGAAATGATCGCCCCGCACCTGACGGACCGGCGCGCGCCCCGCGCCGGATAGGCGCGGCCGGGCGCGCCCGCGCGGCGTGCCGTCAGCGCAGTTCCCGCCTCAGGATCTTCCCCACGTTGCTCTTGGGCAGATCGTCGCGGAACTCGATGTGCCGCGGCCGCTTGTAGCCGGTCATGCGCTGGTGGCACCAGGCCATGAGCTGTTCGGCGGTCAGCGTCTTGTCCTTGCGCACGACGAACAGCTTGACGGCTTCGCCCGAATGCTCGTCCGGCACGCCGATGGCGGCGCATTCGAGCACGCCCGGGTGCCCCGCCACGGTTTCCTCGATCTCGCTGGGATAGACGTTGAAGCCCGAGACCAGGATCATGTCCTTCTTGCGGTCGACGATGCGGGTATAGCCGCGCTCGTCCATGATGCCGATGTCGCCCGTGCGGAAGAACCCGTCTTCGGTCATGGCGGTGCGGGTTTCCCCGGGCTGCCGCCAGTAGCCCAGCATGACCTGCGGGCCCCGGATGCCGATCTCCCCGCGCTCGCCTATGGGCAGGGCCTGGCCGTCCTCGCCCAGGATCACCAGGTCTGTCGATGGTACCGGCAGGCCGATGCTGCCGGAATATTCCTTGGTGTCGGTAGGGTTCACCGCGGCCACGGGGGAGGTTTCCGACAGCCCGTAGCCTTCGATCAGCGGCCGCCCGGTGACTTCCAGCCAGCGGTCGGCCACCGGCCGCTGGACCGCCATGCCGCCGCCGAATGTCAGGCGCAGCTCGGAAAAATCCAGGCGGGCGAAATCCTCGTTGTGGACCAGCGAGTTGAACAGGGTGTTCACGCCGGGAAAGATGTTGACCGGCACCTTCTTCCAGGCGCCGATCAGCGAGGGCAGGTCGCGCGGATTGATGATCAGCAGGTTGCGCATGCCGGCATGCATGCCGTAGAGGCCGCAGACGGTCAGCGCGAAGATGTGGTAGAGCGGCAGCGCGCTCAGCATCGTCAGCGGGCGCTGGCCCAGGTCGTGCAGGGCCGGCCACGCCACCGCCTCTACCTGAAGCACGTTGGCCACCAGGTTGCGGTGCGAGAGCTGGGCGCCCTTGGGCGTGCCGGTGGTCCCGCCGGTGTACTGCAGCACGGCCAGGTCGTCCATGCCGATGGCCACCGGCCGCAGTTCGCCCTGCCCGCCTTCGCGCAGGACGTCCGCCAGGCGCCGGGCCTCGGGCAGGTTCCAGGGGGGAACCAGGCGCTTGAGATCGCGCGCCACGAAGTTCACCATGGCGCCGCGCAAGCGCCCGAGCAGGTCGCCGGGAGCCACCACCACCACGTGTCGCAGCGCGGCGCGGTCTTCCACGCGCTGCAGGGTATGGGCGAAGTTCTCCAGCAGCACGATGGCCTCGGCCCCGCTGTCGTGCAGTTGGTGCTGCAGCTCGGCCGGCTTGTACAGGGGATTGACGTTGACCACCACGTGGCCGGCGCGCAGCACGCCCAGCAGGCACACTAGGTAGGCCGGCACGTTGGGCATCATCAGCGCCACCCGGCTGCCGGGCGCCAGGCCCAGCGACTGCAGCCAGGCGGCGAAGGCCCGCGCGTGGCGGTCCAGGTCGGCGTAGGTCATGGTGGCGCCCAGCGCGCTGCACGCCGGGCGGCGGGCGTAGCGCCGGCATGCCCGGTCGAGCAGGTCGACCAGCGAAGCATAGCCTTCGGTGGATATTTCTGCCGGCACCCCCTGCGGATAGTGCTCCAGCCATGGACGTTCCATGCACGGTCTCCTTGTGTTTTTTTGATGATACCCTTTGATTTGACGAACCCCGGAACCGCTCCCATGAAGCTGCTCGAACCCTTGACGGCCTGGCAGGACGAAATGCGCCGGATCCGCCGCGACCTGCATGCGCATCCGGAACTCATGTACGAAGAGCGCCGCACCTCGGACGTGGTCGCCGGGGCGCTCCGGGAATGGGGCATCGAGGTGCACCGCGGCCTGGGCGGCACCGGCGTGGTCGGCATCCTGCGCGGCAGGGACGACGGCGCCGGCCGGGCCCTCGGCCTGCGCGCCGACATGGATGCCCTGCCGGTGCCGGAAGCCAACACGTTCGCCCACGCCAGCCGCCACCCCGGCAAGATGCACGCCTGCGGCCACGACGGCCACACCGCCATGCTGCTGGCCGCCTCCCGCTATCTCGCGCGCCACCGCGATTTTTCCGGGACGGTGTACGCCATCTTCCAGCCCGCCGAGGAAGGCGGCGCCGGCGCGCGCCGCATGATCGACGAAGGCCTCTTCGAACGCTTTCCCATGCAGGCCGTGTTCGGCATGCACAACTGGCCCGGCATGCCCGCCGGCAGCTTCGGCCTCACGCCGGGGCCCATCATGGCCTCGAGCAACGAGTTCCGCGTCACCGTCCGGGGCAAGGGCTCGCACGCGGGCATGCCCCACCTGGGCATCGACCCGGTCATGGCCGCCGTGCAACTGGCCCAGGCCCTGCAGCTCATCATTACCCGCAACCGCGACCCGCTGGATGCCGCGGTGCTGAGCATCACCCAGATCCACGCCGGCCAGGCCGACAATGTCGTGCCCAACGAAGCCGTGCTGCGCGGCACCGTGCGCACCTTCACGCTGGATGTGCTGGACCTGATCGAGCGGCGCATGGAAGAAACCGTCCGCCATGTCTGCACCGCCCTGGGCTGCGAAGCCGGTTTCGAGTTCGTGCGCAACTATCCACCTACCATCAATCACCCGGCGGAAACCGCGCTCTGCGCCGAGGTCCTGCGCGAGCTGGCGGGCCCCGACCGGGTAGACGCCGCGGTCCGGCCGTCCATGGGCGCCGAGGACTTCGCCTTCATGCTGCAGGAAAAACCCGGCTGTTACGTCTGGATAGGCAACGGCGAGGGTGGCCACCGCGACGCCGGGCACGGCATCGGGCCCTGCATGCTGCACAACGCCAGCTACGACTTCAACGACGACATCCTGCCGCTGGGCGCCACCTACTGGGTCCGGCTGGCGCAGCGCTGGCTGGCGCAGCCGCGCTAGCAGCGCCGCCCTTCCCGGCGGCATTGCCGGCCGGGGGTCCGGCCCTGTCTGCGCCGGCCTCGCCAACCCCCAGGACACACCGGCCTGCGGGGTGGCCTTGCCGCCCGGTCAGGGCAGCGGCGCGCCGGTCGACGCCAGGCAGAGCTCCAGGAAACGCGCGGCAGCCCGCGACGGCGTACTGGCGTGCGGCATCAGGATGCTCAGCATGCGCGCCATCCCCAGCCTCAGCGGCTGCAGCAGCGCGTCCTCGTGGCGCATCGACATGCTGGAGACGAAACCTACGCCCAGCCCCGCGCGCACGGCCTGCTTGACGCCCTCGACCCCGGCCAGCTCCAGCCCTACCGACAGCGCCAGGCCGGCAGCCTGGAATTCGCGCTCGACCAACTTGCGCACCCCCGAGCCCGGCTCGCGCATGATGACGGGATAGCGGGCCACGTCCACCAGCCCGACCCGCCCCTGTCCGCACAGGGGATGATCGGCCCGCACCACCGCCACCACCTCGTCTTCCTGCCAGACGTGCACGGCGGTGTCGGCCGGCAGCCCGCCCGGCACCTCGCCCTCGATACAGGCCATGTCCAGGCCGGTGAGCTGGTCCACGATCTCGGCCGTGTTGCCGTCGGACAGGTGCACCGCCACCGCGGGATACCGGCGCCGGAATTCCGCCACCAGCCCGGGCAGCAGATAGCTGGCCGGCGTGGTGCTCGCGCCCAGCTTGAGCGAGCCGGTTTCCAGCCCGCGCCAGGCGTCGCGCGCCGCCAGCGCCTGCCGGTATACCTGCCGCAGCTGGCGCGCCTGGGCCGCCAGCCGCTGCCCGGCGGGGGTCAGGGCGATCCCGTGGCCGCTGCGGCGGTACAGCGGTTCGCCGAACCAGTCCTGCAGCATGCGCAACTGGCCCGAGACGGCCGGCTGGGAAAGGTTCAGGGTTTCGGCCGCCCGGCTGATGTTGCCGAGGTCGGCCACGCAGGCGAAGGTCAGGAGCTGGTCTGGAGTCATGGCGCTGTCGGAAGAGAGCTGGGGCGAGGCGGGAACCGGGCTTGGGACCAGGGGCAAGAAAGCGCGTGCCCAAGACATCAGGGCATCAGAAACTATCCGAAATTTCTATAATTATCATAAAAAAAGAAGATTTTTCAAATATATAAGAATTGCCTAACATTCAAAACATCGGGTTTTCCCTTGTTCACCTGCTTAGGCATCATCATGAGCACCCTTGCCCTGCCCCTACCTTCCCAACGCCGCGACCAGCTCAACGGCATTCTGTTCGCCGGGCTGCTGGCCGCCGTGGCCACCCAGCTGGCCGGCCTGCCCTGGATCAAGAACCTGGCCCTGAGCCCCCTGACCGTGGGCATCGTCTGCGGCATGCTCTACGGCAACTCGCTGCGCGGCGAGATGCCGGCGGGCTGGAACGCCGGCATCCATTTCACGGCGCGCCGCCTCCTGCGCATCGCCGTAGCCTTCTACGGCCTGAACATCAGTATCCAGCAAATCGCCGCCGTCGGCATGCCGGGCCTGGTGGTGTCGACCGTCATGGTGGTCGGTATCCTGACCGTGGGCACGCTGGCGGGCATCTACCTGCTGCGCCTGGACCGCGACACCGCCATGCTGACCGCCGCCGGCAGCGCCATCTGCGGCGCGGCCGCGGTGCTGGCCTTCGAGCCGACGCTGCGCGCCCAGCCGCACAAGAGCGCGGTGGCGGTCGCCACCGTGGTGCTGTTCGGCACCCTGTCCATGTTCCTGTACCCGGTGCTCTACCACCTGGGGTGGCTGCATTTCGACACCCAGGCCCTCGGCATCTATATCGGCGGGACCATCCACGAAGTGGCCCAGGTCGTGGGCGCGGCCAGCAACATCGACCCCGCCACCACCGAAGTCGCCACCATCGTCAAGATGACCCGGGTAGCCCTGCTGGTGCCGGTGCTGCTGGCCGTCGGCCTGTGGCTGCGCCATGCCGGCAGGCAGGAAGGCGGGAAGGCGGGCAAGCTGCCCGTGCCGTGGTTCGCGCTGGGCTTCCTGGCCCTGGCCATCGTCAATTCTCTGGGCGTGCTGTCCCCGGCGGTGGTCGAGGCCGTGCGCAAGCTGGACTATTTCGCCCTGACCATGGCCATGACCGCCCTGGGCATCGAAACCCGCTACGCCCAGGTCCGCCGGGCCGGCCCCCGCGTGCTGGCACTGGGCGCCATGATCTACGCGCTCCTGCTGGTCGGCGGCTACGGCGTGGTGCAGCTGGCGACCTGATTCCGGGCCGGCCCGCCGCATGGCGGGCCGCTACACAACCGCGGCGCATTTTTCCTGCATAATCGGCCGGTCCCGCTTCAGGAGCCGGCCGTGACGCACGCCAACGTTCCCCTCACCCAACTTCCCCCCGGCCGCATCCCCGTGCTGCGCGTGCTGCCCATGCCGGCCGATTCCAACACCCACGGCGACGTGTTCGGCGGCTGGATCATGGCCCAGCTGGACCTGGCCGGGGCCGTGCCGGCCGCCCGCCGCGCCGCCGGGCGGGTGGCCACGGTGGCGGTCAACGCCATCCAGTTCCGGCAGCCGGTCTTCGTCGGCGACCTGCTCAGCTTCTACGCCGAGATCGTGCGCACCGGCACCACCTCGGTCACGGTCGAGGTCGAGGTCTACGCCCAGCGCGAGCGGCTGGACGCCGAGATCGTCAAGGTCACCGAAGCCACCTTGACCTATGTGGCGACCGACGAAGCCCGCCGGCCGCGCCCCCTGCCCCGGATCTGAAGCGCCTATGGCCGACACCCCCGATCCGACGCCGTCGCCCGCCGCCGCGTCCCCCGCGCCCCGCCGGCTGGACCCGGAAGACGCGCAACTGGCCCTGAACCAGGTGCAGGAGCTGCTGCGCCGGCAGCAGCTGGTCGAAGACCTGGTCCACCGGCAGGAAGCCGGCGACGAACGCGCCGACCTCGTCGAAGGCCTGCTGCACCGCCAGCACGACGCCGAGATCAAGACGCTGGTCGACGACCTGCACCCGGCGGACATCGCCTTCATCCTGGAATCGCTGCCCAAGCCGGAGCGCCAGGCGGTCTGGCGGCTGGTCAGCTCCGAGCACGACGCCGACGTCCTGCTGGAAGTCGACGAATGGGTGCGCGAGTCCCTGATCGAGGCCATGGACCGCCACGACCTGGTGGCGGCCACCGGCAACATGGACGCCGACGAGCTGGCCGACCTGGCGGCCGACCTGCCGCCGGACGTCGTGGCCGAAGTCCAGAAGGGCCTGACCGAGGCCGAGCGCGCGCGCCTGATCGAGGCCATGGGCTATCCCGAGGACACTGTCGGGGCCATCATGGACTTCGACATGGTGCGGGTGCGCGACGACATCACGCTGGAAGTCGTGCTGCGCTACCTGCGCCGGCTGCACGAGCTGCCCGACCATACCGACCAGATCTTCATCGTCGACCGCCAGGACCGCCTGCAGGGCACCCTGCCGCTGTCGCGCCTGCTGCTGAGCGAACCCGAAACCCTGGTGCGCGAAGTCATGAGCACCGAATACCTGACGCTCAACCCGCTGGACTCGGACGCCGACGCGGCCGGCGCGTTCGAGCGCTACGACCTGGTATCCGCGCCGGTGACCGACGACCATGGGCGGCTGATCGGCCGGGTCACCATCGCCGACGTCGTGGACGTCATCCGCGAAGACTCCGACGAGCAGGCGCTGTCGCGCGCGGGGATGCAGGAACAGGACATCTTCGCGCCCATCGGCATGGCGCTGCGCAACCGCGCGCCCTGGCTGCTGTTCAACCTGGGCACGGCCGCCACCGCCTCGCTGGTCGCCTCGCGCTTCGAGGACACCGTCAGCCACATCGTCATCCTGGCCTTCCTGATGTCCATCGTGGCCGGCATCGGCGGCAATTCCGGCAACCAGACCATGACGCTCATCATCCGGGCGCTGGCCGTGGGCCGCATCACCGGCCGCAACGTGTGGCAGCTGGTCAAGCGCGAAATGACCGTCACGCTGCTGGTGGGGCTGTGCGGCAGCCTGGTGGCGGCGGTGTTCGCCTGGGCCATCTCGGGCTCGGTGCCCATCGCCCTGGTCATGATGGCAGCCATGATCTTCAACATGCTGGTTGGCGCGTCGGTGGGCGTGCTGGTGCCCATGGTGCGCGTGCGCTTCGGCAAGGACCCCGCCATCGGCTCATCGGTGCTGCTCACCTTCGCCACCGACTCGCTGGGGTTCTTCATCTTCCTGGGCCTGGCGACCATCTTCCTGGTCTGAACCGGCAGCCGTCGGCGGCCGTGAGGCGGCAGGCGCGGGCCCGCGGCAGCCCGGCCCCCGCCGCGCCGCCCCCTCCCCCGGGTCGCAGCGCAGCGGCCTCTTCGCCGCCTGGCCGCCGCCCCCGGACCCTAGGGCGAACCGCCCGGACCCGGGTTTCCTTGCGCCGCCCCTAGGCCAGGCGGCCGTGGCAGTGCTTGTACTTCTTGCCGCTGCCGCAAGGGCAGGGGTCGTTGCGTCCGACCTTGGGCGCGAAGTTGCGCACCGTGCCGGCGGCTGCCGCGGCGGGCGCCGCCCGGGCCGGGGCCTGCGGTTCGGGCCGGCCGCCCGCGTCCGCGCCCAAGGCCTGGTCGTAGTCCGTATGGTGGTACTGCACGTTCTGGACCGGCGGCTGGGCCGGCTCGGCCTGTTCCACCTGTTCGGGCGACTGGATGCGCACCGTCATGAGCACGCGCACGACGTCGTTGCGGATGCGGTCGAGCATGTCCGAGAACAGTTCGAAGGCTTCGCGCTTGTATTCCTGCTTGGGGTTCTTCTGCGCGTAGCCGCGCAGGTGGATGCCCTGGCGCAGGTGGTCCAGCGCCGACAGGTGCTCGCGCCAATGGGTATCGATGGCCTGCAGCATGATGGAGCGCTCGAACTGCGCCCAGTTCTCGGCCCCCACGCGTTCGACCTTGTCGCGATACGCCTGGCGGGCCGCGTCTTGCACGCGGGACAGGATGTCGGCGTCGTCCAGCTCGGATTCCTGCGCCAGCATGTCCACCAGGGGCAGCGGGATCTGCCAGTCCGCCTCCAGCACCTGCTGCAGGGCGGGCACGTCCCATTGCTCTTCGACCGAGCCGGCCGGCACATAGGTGCGCACGACTTCCTCGAAGGTAGCGTCGCGCAGGTTCTCCACCGTCTCGCCCACCGACGCGGCCTCCAGGACCTCGTTGCGCTGGGCGTAGAGCACCTTGCGCTGGTCGTTGGCGACGTCGTCGTATTCCAGCAGCTGCTTGCGGATGTCGAAGTTGCGCCCTTCGACCTTGCGCTGGGCGGTCTCGATCGAGCGGGTCACCATGCCCGCCTCGATGGGCTCGCCCTCCGGCAGCTTGAGCCGCTCCATGATGGCGCGCACGCGGTCGCCCGCGAAGATGCGCATCAGCGGGTCTTCCAGGGACAGGTAGAAGCGCGAGGAGCCGGGATCGCCCTGCCGCCCGGCCCGGCCGCGCAACTGGTTGTCGATGCGGCGCGACTCGTGGCGTTCGGTGCCGATGATGCGCAGCCCGCCGGCGGCCTTGACCCGCTCGTTGGCCGGCTGCCATTCGGCGCGGATGCGCTCGATGCGCTCGGCCTTGGCGGCCTCGTCCAGGTTCGGGTCGGCGCGCACCAGGTCGACCTGCTTGTCGGCGCTGCCGCCCAGCACGATGTCGGTGCCGCGCCCGGCCATGTTGGTGGCGATGGTGATGTGCCCGGGCTTGCCGGCCTCGGCCACGATCTCGGCCTCGCGGGCGTGCTGCTTGGCGTTGAGCACCTCGTGCGGCAGGCCGGCCTTGCGCAGCAGGCCGGACAGCAGCTCGGAGTTCTCGATGCTGGTGGTGCCCACCAGCACCGGCTGGCCGCGCTGGTGGCAGTCGCGGATGTCTTCCAGGATGGCGTTGTACTTTTCCTGGGCGGTCTTGAAGACCTGGTCGTTCTGGTCTTGCCGCACCATGGGCCGGTTGGTGGGCACGATCACGGTTTCCAGGCCGTAGATCTCCTGGAACTCGTAGGCTTCCGTGTCGGCCGTGCCGGTCATGCCGGACAGCTTCTCGTACATGCGGAAGTAGTTCTGGAAGGTGATCGAGGCCAGCGTCTGGTTCTCGTGCTGGATCTTCGCCCCTTCCTTGGCCTCCACCGCCTGGTGCAGGCCGTCGGACCAGCGGCGGCCGACCATCAGGCGGCCGGTGAACTCGTCGACGATGATCACCTCGCCGTCCTGCACCACGTAGTGCTGGTCGCGGTGGAAGAGGTTGTGGGCGCGCAGCGCGGCCATGAGGTGGTGCATCAGGCTGATGTGCCGGGGCTCGTAGAGGGAATCCCCTTCGGGCAGCAGGCCCAGCCGCACCAGCGCCTGCTCGGCGTGCTCGTGGCCGGCCTCGGACAGGTACAGCTGGTGGCTTTTTTCGTCGACCCAGAAATCGCCCTCGGGCTCGGGTTCGTGCGGCTTGGGTTCGGCCGCCATGCGTTTGAGCAGCGGCGGCACCGCGTTCATGCGGATATACAGCTCGGTGTGGTCTTCGGCCTGCCCCGAGATGATCAGCGGCGTGCGGGCCTCGTCGATGAGGATGGAATCGACCTCGTCGACGATGGCGTAGACCAGCCCGCGCTGGCGCCGATCCTCGACGCGGTACTCCATGTTGTCGCGCAGGTAGTCGAAGCCGAACTCGTTGTTGGTGCCGTAGGTGATGTCGGCGGCGTAGGCGGCCTTCTTTTCCTCGTTGGGTTGCTGCGGCACCACCACGCCCACCGACAGGCCCAGGTAGCGGTACAGGCGGCCCATCCATTCGGCGTCGCGGCGCGCCAGGTAGTCATTGACCGTCACCACGTGCACGCCGCGCCCGGAGAGCGCGTTGAGATAGACCGGCAGCGTGGCCATCAGGGTCTTGCCCTCGCCGGTGCGCATCTCGGCGATCTTGCCATCGTGCAGGACGATGCCGCCGATCAGCTGGACGTCGAAATGCCGCATGCCCAGCACCCGCCGGCTGGCCTCGCGCACCACGGCGAAGGCCTCCGGCAGCAGTTCGTCCAGCGAGGCCCCCTGCTGGATGCGGCCGCGCAGCTCGGGGGTCTTGCCGGCCAGCTGCTCGTCGGTCAGGGCCGCGATGCCGGCTTCCAGTTCGTTGATGCGGGCGATCTGGCGGCGGTACTGCTTGAGCAGCCGGTCATTGCGGCTGCCTACCATTTTCTTGAGCAGGGAAAACATGCGTATTCGGGCTCTGCGGGCGCGCGCCGGGCGTTCGCCTGCCGTGCGTGTCTTGGGTTAAGCGGCCTGCGGCCGCCGGGAAACGATCCAGTTTAACGCAGCTGCCGCCCGGAACCGGGCTGCCCCGACGCGTCGGCCAGGGTGGCCGGCACGGCGGGCTTGCCCAGGAAAAGCTTGGGGTCCAGCGGCTGCCCGGCCATGCGGACCTCGAAATGCAGGTGCGGGCCGGTGGACCGGCCGGTGGAGCCGACCCGCGCGATGGGCTGGCCGCGCTCGACCAGCTCGCCGGGGGCGACCAGCAGGGCATGGGCATGGGCATAGCGCGACACCATGCCGTCCCCGTGGTCGATCTCCACCATGTTGCCGTAGCCGTTGTGGTACTTGGCCTCGGTCACGATGCCGCCCGAGGCGGCCAGGATGGGCGTGCCCGGCGGCGCGGAAAAATCCAGCCCTTCGTGCATGGCGTAGCGCCCGGTGACCGGGTTGCGCCGCCAGCCGTAGGAGGAACTGAGATAGGGATAGTCGCGCACCGGCATGGTCGTGGGCAGCCGGGCCTGGTCGGCGCTGCGCCGGGTAAGGGCCGCGTCCAGCATGGAAAGCATGTCGGCCTGGGCGGCCAGCCGCGACTGCATCTGGTCGAGCTGCCTGCCGATTTCCTCGGCCGAGGTCAGGCCGGGCACGCCCCCGGCGTCGGTCTCGGTGAAGAGGTCGTCCATGGCCTCGGTGGCCTCCTGAGCCAGCGCGCCCTCCAGTTCGGGATCGGTATAGGCTACGCCCGCCACCTGCGCCACGCGGCGCCCCAATCCGTCGACGCTGACCAGGCGCGCCTGGAGGGAGCCGACCCGGGCCGCCAGCAGGCGGACGTTCTCGCGCAGGAAGGAGGCGTCCCGCGCCGCCTGGTCTTCGGCCGGCGCGGTGGCCGCGTACGCGGCCGGCAAGACGGGAGTACTGTAGCGCTGCAGCGCCGCCCCGGCGCCCGCGGCCAGCGCCAGCCCCGCCGCCAGCGCCGCGGCCAGGCGCATGCCGCCCAGGGTCAGCTGCCTGGCCTGCCCCGCGCGGGCATGCATAATGACGATCTTCACGTATAGAGTTCCTCGAATTCGAACGGCATGACCCGACCCGCATCGCGCCGACAACGTGCCTCCCCGCCGGGGAACGCGACGCCCCTGGCCTGGCTGGGACACGACCTGCGCAGCGCCGGCGTGCTCGCCACGGCGCGCAGGCTGCTGCAGATACGGCAGGACCTCGCGGCGGCGCTGCCCGCGCCGATGCGCGACGTCTGCCAGATAGCCGGGATGGAGAACCAGCGGGTGATTCTTGCCGTGCCGAGCGCCGCCTATGCGGCCAAGCTGCGCCAGTTGGCGCCGCGGCTGGCCCAGGCGCTGACGGCCCGCGGATGGAACCTTAACGAAATTGCCGTCAGGGTTCAAGCGGGGTTGCCTGGCCCCGGGACCATCTCGTCACGCCCGCCCCGGGAGGCCGTCCCCCTGGACGCGGGCGCGCTCGACGCCTTCCAGGCCCTGCATGCGCAACTGGAGCCCGGCCCCCTGGCCGACGCGGTGGCCCGGCTGCTGGCCCACCACGGCCGCACGAACTGACAAACCCGCCGCGGCCTGCCGCGGCCTGGCCTCAGGCCAACTGCCACTCGCGGCGGAAAGCCTGCGGGGCCTCGGCCTGGGAGGCATAGCTGACCAGTTCCCACGCGTCCTGCCGCGCCAGCAGCGCGCGGGCCAGCTGGTTATTCAGCGCGTGGCCCGACTTGCAAGCCACGTAGCGCGCCATCAGCGGCTTGCCGATGAGATAAAGGTCGCCGATGGCGTCCAGGATCTTATGCTTGACGAACTCGTCGTCGTAGCGCAGCCCGTCGCTGTTGAGCACCCGGTACTCGTCCATGACGATGGCGTTGTCCAGGCTGCCGCCGCGGGCCAGGCCGGCCGAACGCAGCGCTTCCACTTCGTTGACGAAGCCGAAGGTGCGCGCGCGCGCGATCTCGCGCACGTAGGAATGGGTGGCGAAATCGACTTCGGCGAAGTTGGCCGTGGAATCGATGGCCGGATGGCGGAAATCGATGGAGAAGGCCAGCGCGAAGCCGTCGTGGGGCTCCAGCCGGGCCCATTTGGCCTGGCGGCCCTCGCCTTCGCGGACCTCGACCGGCTTGAGCACGCGCAGAAAGCGTTTCGGAGCGTTTTGCTCGACGATGCCGGCCGAACGCAGCAGATAGACGAAGGTTCCCGCACTGCCGTCCATGATGGGGACTTCCTCGGCCGTGAGATCCACGTGCAGGTTGTCTATGCCCAGGCCGGCCAGCGCGGACATCAGGTGCTCCACGGTGGAGACGCGCACGTCGCCCTTCTGCAGGACGGATGCCATGCGGGTGTCGCCGACCCGGTCGGCCTGGGCCGGGAGGTCCACGACCTCGCGCAGGTCGATGCGGTGGAACACGATGCCGGTGTCCGGAGCCGCCGGGCGCAGCGTGAGCTCGACCCGCCTGCCCGAATGGAGGCCGACGCCGGTCGTGCGTACGAGATTCTGGATGCTGCGCTGACGGAACATGGCGGAAACGGTATTGAAACGGAAAGGCGACAAAATGCGAAATTCCCCGTATTGCCGCCAGGACGCAAATATTGTAACGCCGAAGCGTTACCGGCACCATCGGCGCGGCTCCCGCCCGCCCCGCGGGGAAACGGGGCGGGCGGATCGCGAGGAAGCCGCAGGGCCGCAGCCCCGGTCAGTCGGCCTGCTTGCGCAGGAAGGCCGGGATGTCGAAATGGTCCATACCGGCCGTCTCCAGCGCGCGCACCTGGGCGGAAGCCGCCTGGTTGCGCGGGTTGCGGATCACGGATGGCATGTCCAGGTTGCGGTAGTCGGCCATGCCCATGGACATATTGTCGGTACCGGTGCGCAGCATCTCGGCCGTGTTCTGCACCAGTTGCGGACGGCTGGCCGCACGGCCCAGGCCGGTGGCCACCACGGTCACCCGCAAGGTCTCGCCCATGGACTCGTCGTAGGCGGTGCCGAAGATCACGGTGGCGTCGTCCGAGGCGTAGCTGCGGATGGTGTCCATGATCTCGCGGGTCTCGCGCATCTTGAGCGAACGGCTGGCGGTGATGTTGACCAGCACGCCGCGCGCGCCGTTCAGGTCGATGCCCTCCAGCAGCGGGCACGCGATGGCCTGTTCGGCCGCCACGCGCGCGCGGTCGGCGCCGCTGGCGGTGGCCGTGCCCATCATCGCCTGGCCCTGCTCGCCCATGATGGTCTTGACGTCCTCGAAGTCGACGTTCACATTGCCTTCGACGTTGATGATCTCGGCGATGCCGGCGCAGGCGTTGTGCAGGATGTCGTCGGCGGCGCGGAAGCAATCTTCCTGCGTGGCGTCCTCGTCCATGAGGTCGTACAGGTTCTCGTTCAGGACCACGATCAGCGAGTGCACGTGGCGCGACAGCTCCGAAATGCCGTCCTCGGCCATCTTCAGGCGCTTGTTGCCCTCGAACGAGAAGGGCTTGGTGACCACGCCCACCGTCAGGATGCCCAGTTCCTTGGCCACCTCGGCCACCACGGGGCCGGCGCCGGTGCCGGTGCCGCCGCCCATGCCGGCGGTAATGAAGACCATGTTGGCGCCGGTCAGCGCCGAGCGGATCTCCTCGCGCGCAGTCTCGGCCGAGGCACGGCCCTGCTCGGGCTTGGCGCCCGCGCCCAGCCCGGTGCGGCCCAGGCGGATCTGCACCGGCGCGCCGGTGGCGGCCAGTGCCTGGGCATCGGTGTTGCAGCAGATGAAGTCCACGCCCTGGACCCCGGAACGGATCATGTGGGCCACGGCGTTGCCGCCGGCCCCGCCCACGCCGACTACCTTGATCACGGTGCCCTTGGCGTTGTTGTCCAGCATTTCAAAGTTCATCATGATTGACTCCCTCACAAGTCCACAGATTGAAAAATCCCCAAACAGCTTCTTTTCGAAAATCGCTTCAAAGTCGATGCCGGCTTGCGGCCCGCCCCGAGTTTGAAACGCCTTCCGGAAACCGGCCGGCTGACGCCGTCCCGTTCCCGCAGGCCCCTTGCGGGGCCGATTCAATTCATGAACCACTCCTTCATGCGCGCCAGCAGCTGCTTGAAGCTGCCGGTCTGCGCGGCCACCTTGCGTCCGCGCAGGCGCTGCATGCGCGCCTCGGCCAGCAGCCCCATGACCGTCGAGAACCTGGGGCTGCGCATGACGTCCGACAGGCTGCCCTCGTATTCCGGCACCGCCACCCGCACGGGCTTCAGGAACACGTCCTCGGCCAGCTCCACCATGCCGGGCAGCAGCGACGAGCCGCCGGTCAGCACCACGCCCGAGGCCAGCAGGTCTTCGTAGCCGGAATCCCGCACCACCTGCTGCACCAGGGTGAACAGTTCCTCGACGCGCGGCTCGATCACTGCCCCCAGCGCCTGGCGCTTGACGTGGCGCGGGCCGCGGTCGCCCAGGCCGGGCACCTCGACGCTTTCTTCCGGGCTGGCCAGCACCTGCTTGGCCACGCCGTAGCGCAGCTTGATTTCCTCGGCGTCCGGGGTGGGCGTACGCAGCATGGCCGCGATGTCGTTGGTGATCTGGTCGCCGGCGATCGGGATCACGGCCGTGTGGCGGATCGCGCCGCCGGTGAAGATGGCGACGTCGGTGGTGCCGCCGCCGATGTCGACCAACACCACGCCCAGCTCCTTTTCGTCGGAAGTCAGGCAGGCCATGCTCGAGGCCAGCGGCTGCAGGATCAGGTCCTGCACTTCCAGCCCGCAGCGGCGCACGCACTTGACGATGTTCTGCGCCGCGCTGACCGCGCCGGTCACGATGTGCACCTTGACCTCCAGGCGCAGCCCGCTCATGCCGATGGGCTCGCGGATGTCCTCCTGGCCGTCGACGATGAACTCCTGGGTCAGCACGTGCAGCACCTGCTGGTCGGTCGGGATGTTGACCGCCTTGGCAGTCTCGATCACGCGCGCGACGTCGGTGGCCGTCACTTCCTTGTCCTTGACGGCCACCATGCCGCTGGAATTGAAGCTGCGGATGTGGCTGCCGGCAATGCCGGTGTACACGTCGCGGATCTTGCAATCGGCCATCAGCTCGGCTTCCTCGAGCGCGCGCTGGATGGAATTGACGGTGGTCTCGATGTTGACGACCACGCCCTTGCGCATGCCGCGCGATTCGTGCTGGCCCAGGCCCAGCACCTCGAAGCGGCCTTCCGGCAGGATCTCGGCCACCACCGCCACCACTTTGCTGGTGCCGATATCCAGGGCAACGATCAGGTCCTTGATGTCACGGGTCATGGCTTCAATGTTTCTTGTGAGGTTGTGAATCGGGAATGGCCGCCAGCCGCAGGGCAAAGCCGTTGGGATAGCGCAGGTCGGCATGCGCCACGGCCCGGCCCTCCAGGCGCTGCGCCAGCGCCGGCCAGGCCTGCACGAAACGCTGCACGCGCGCGCCGAACGGCAGCGCGCCCGGCAACCCGTGCGGGTCCGGCGCCTCGGCCCCGGGGTCCCGCCCCAGGTCCAGCTTCATGCCGCTGGAGAGCTCGGCCTGCCAGGCATAGCGCGGGCTGAGCTCGATGCGGCGCACGTGCATGTCCAGCGGCGCGAACCAGCGCGCCAGTTCGGCGTAGCGCTGCACCACGAGCGACTCGGTCCCCTCCGGCCCGACGAACTGCGGCAGCGAGGATTCGTCCTCCAGCTCCCCCTGGTTGGCCGTGAACGCCTCGCCCCAGGTGTTGATCATCTGGTTCTCGTTCCACAGCGCCAGCGGCTGCTGCTCCTCGATGCGCACCCGCAGGGTGTCGGGCCATACCCTGCGCACCGCTGCCTTGCGCACCCAGGGCACCGATTCGAACAGTTCGCGCACCTCGTCCAGGTCCACCGTGAAGAAATTCCCCGCCAGCCGCCCGGCGAGGCTCGCCCGCACGCCGGCCGGCGACACGTAGTGCAGCGTGCCGCCGGGCGCCGGTTCCAGTTCGATGGCCGTCAGCGTGAACATGGGGCGCTGGGCCAGCCAGCCCACGCCGGTGGCCAGCAGGACCAGCGCCGCCAGCACGGCCAGCGTGTTGGCGATACGGTTGATGGTGCGCGCGTCGTTCCACACGGATCATTCCGCTCGGGCTTGGTTGTCGGCGCCCCGCACCTTGCAGGACGCATCGGAAAGAATCGCCAGGCACAACTCGGGGTAGCTCATGCCGGCGGCCTTCGCCGCCATCGGCACCAGCGAATGCCCCGTCATGCCGGGCGACGTGTTCATTTCGAGCAGCCAGGGCCGGCCCTCGGCATCGACGATCAGGTCCGCGCGCCCCCAGCCTTCGCAGCCCAGGGCGCGGTAGGCGCGCTCGCTCAGGTCCTGCACGGCGCGCGTCAGCGCCTCGGGCAGGTCGGCCGGGCACAGATACCGGGTATCGTCGGAAAAATACTTGTGCTCGTAGTCGTAGTTGCCCTGCGGCGCCACGATCTCGATGACCGGCAGCGCCCTGGCCTGCCCGCCCTTTCCCAGGACGGCCACGGTCAGTTCGCGTCCGGCGATGAACTGTTCGGCCAGTACCTCGGCGTCGAACTGCGCGGCCTGCTCGTAGGCGGCCCGCATGTCCGCGCGGCCGGTCACTTTGGCCAGACCCAGGGTCGAGCCCTCGTGCGGCGGCTTGACGATCAGGGGCAGGCCCAGCTCGTCGGGCACCCGGTCCAGGTCGGAGCCGGCTCCCAGCACCGCGTAGCGCGGGGTGGGCAGGCCCTGCTCGAGCCAGATCCGCTTGGTCATGATCTTGTCCATGGCCAGGCTGGACGCCATGGGGCCGCTGCCCGTATAGGGAATGCCCAGCAGCTCCAGGGCGCCCTGGATCGTGCCGTCCTCGCCGTAGCGTCCGTGCAGGGCGATGAACACCCGGTCGAAGCCGGCCTGCGCCAGCTGGGCCAGGCTCCGGGTGCCGGTGTCGAACAGGTGCGCGTCCACGCCCGCTTCGCGCAGCGCCGCGCACACGCCCTCGCCCGACATGATCGAGACTTCGCGTTCGGCGGAACGCCCGCCGTACAGCACGCCGACCTTGCCGAACCGCGGCTGCGCCGAAGCGCCTGCCTTGCCCTGGCTCATGCCATGTCTCCCACACGCGCCGGCACCTTGCTGATGGAGCCGGCTCCCATGACGATCACGACGTCGCCGTCGCGCACGAAATCCAGAATGGCCTGCGGCAGCTCGCCGACGTCTTCCACGAACACCGGCTCGACCCGGCCGGCCACCCGCAGGGCGCGCGCCAGGGCCCGGCCATCGGCGGCCACCAGGGGCGCCTCGCCGGCCGCGTAGACCTCGGTCAGCAGTACGGCATCGGCCGCACCCAGCACCCGGACGAAATCCTCGAAGCAATCCCGCGTGCGCGTATAGCGGTGTGGCTGAAAGGCCAGCACCACCCGCCGCTGCGGCCAGGCGCCGCGGGCGGCCGCCAGCGTGGCGGCCATCTCGGCGGGGTGGTGGCCGTAGTCGTCGATCAGCGTGAAGCTGCCGCCGCCGTGGGCGGCCGGCACCGCGAAATCGCCCGCCTGCGTGAAACGCCGGCCCACGCCGTTGAACGAGGCCAGAGCCTGGCAGATGGCCTCGTCCGGCACGCCCAGCTCGGTGGCCACGGCGATGGCCGCCAGCGCGTTCTGCACATTGTGCAGGCCGGGCAGGTTCAGCTCCACCGACAGGGGCGGCAGGTTGGCGTTGCGGCCGCGGCGGCGCACGCCGAAGCGCATGCGGGTGCCTTCGGCACGCACGTCGTGGGCCGACACCTGCGCGTCCGGCCCCAGGCCGTAGGTGGTCACCGGGCGCGACACGAAGGGCATGATCTCCCTCACGTTGGCGTCGTCCGAGCACAGGATGGCGCTGCCGTAGAACGGCAGGCGGTGCGTAAACTCGATGAAGGCGCTCTTGAGGCGGGCGACGTCGTGGCCGTAGGTATCCATATGGTCCGCGTCGATGTTGGTGATCACCGCCATGACGGGCAGCAGGTTCAGGAACGAGGCGTCGGACTCGTCGGCCTCCACCACGATGAACTCGCCCTGCCCCAGCCTGGCGTTGGCGCCGGCCGAGTTCAGGCGGCCGCCGATCACGAAGGTGGGGTCCTGCCCGCCCGCTGCCAGGACGCTGGCCACCAGGCTGGTGGTGGTGGTCTTGCCATGGGTGCCGGCCACCGCGATGCCGCGCTTGAGCCGCATCAGTTCGGCCAGCATGACGGCGCGCGGCACCACCGGGATACGTGCGGCACGGGCCGCCAGCACCTCGGGGTTGTCGCCGGCCACGGCGGTGGAGGTCACGATGGCGTCGGCGTCGCCGACGTTGGCGGCGGCATGCCCTACGGCGATGCGCGCGCCCAGCCCGGCCAGCCGGCGCGTAGTGGCGGAATCGCTCAGGTCCGAGCCGCTGACGGCATAGCCCAGGTTCAGCAGGACCTCGGCGATGCCGCTCATGCCCGAGCCGCCTATGCCGACGAAATGGATGCGTTGTATGCGATGTTTCATGATTGGATTCCCGCCGCCTTTTCGCAGGCGTCGGCGATGCGCTCGGCCGCGTCCGGGCGGGCATGGGCCCGGGCCCGGGCGGCCACCTCGAGCAGTTCCGCGCGGGAGCGCGCCTGCAGCCATTGCGCCAGCCACGCCGGCGTCAGCCCGTCCTGCGGCTGCAGCCACGCTGCCCCCGCATCGCTCAGAAAGCGGGCATTGGCGGTCTGGTGGTCGTCCACCGCGTGCGGGAACGGCACGAACAGCGCCGCCGCGCCGGCAGCCGCCACCTCGGAGACCGTCATGGCCCCGGCGCGGCACACCACCACGTCGGTCTCGGCCAGCGCCGCGGCCATGTCCCGGATGAAGGCCGTGCATTCGGCCGGGACGCCGGCGCGTGCATAGTTGCCGCGCAGCGCCTCGATATGCTGTTCGCCCGCCTGGTGCAGCACGCGCGGGCGAGCCGCTTCCGGCATCAGCGCCAGCGCCCGGGGCACGGTTTCGTTGAGCGCGCGCGCCCCCAGGCTGCCCCCGACCACCAGCAGCCGCAGCGGGCCGCCGCGTCCGGCGTAGCGCTCGGCGGGCGGCGCCACCGCGCACACTTCGCGGCGCACGGGATTGCCCACCTCCAGGGCGCGCGGCAGCGCGCCGGGAAAGCCGGCGAGCACCCGGTCGGCCACGCGGGCCAGCAGGCGGTTGGCCGTGCCGGCCAGCGCGTTCTGTTCGTGCACCACCAGCGGCACGCCGCGTAGGGCGGCCATCATGCCGCCGGGGAAGGCGGCGTAGCCGCCCATGCCCACCACCACGCTGGGACGCAGCGCGCCCAGGCAACGCCAGGCCCGGGCGAAGGCGGCCAGCAGCAGGAAAGGCAGCTTGAGCAGGGCCGCCGGCCCCTTGCCACGCACGCCTGAGAAGCGCAGCGGCGCGAGCGCTATCCCGTGCGCGGGCACCAGGCGCCCTTCCATGCGCTCGGGATGGCCCAGCCATTGCACGCGCCAGCCTCGGGCCAGCAGCGCGTCGGCCACCGCCAGGCCCGGCATGATGTGGCCGCCGGTGCCGCCGGCCATGATCAGGGCGAGGGGCGGCGCAGCGTTCATACCCGGCCTCCCTTCATGAGTATGCGGTTCTCGAGGTCCACGCGCAGCAGCAGGCCCAGGGCGCACAGGTTCATGACGATGCCCGACCCGCCGTAGCTCATCAGCGGCAGCGTCAGGCCCTTGGTGGGCAGCAGCCCCAGGCACACGCCCATGTTGATGAAGGCCTGCACGCCAAACCACAGCCCCACGCCCTGTGCGGCCAGGCCGCTGAAGGTGCGTTCCATGGCGATGGCCTGGCGCCCGATCTCGAACCCCCGCTGCACCACGATGAAGAAGAGCGCCACCACCAGCGCCACGCCGACGAAGCCCAGTTCCTCGCCCACCACCGCCATCAGGAAGTCGGTATGCGCTTCCGGCAGGTAGTGCAGCTTTTCCACGCTGGCGCCCAGGCCCACGCCGAACCATTCGCCGCGGCCCAGCGCGATCAGCGAATGCGACAGTTGGTAGGCGCTGCCATAGGCGTTGTCGGGATTCCAGGGGTCCAGGTAGGCGAACAGCCGGGCCCGGCGCCAGGGCGAGAGCCAGATCAGCATCAGGAAGACCCCGCCCAGCAATCCCACCAGCAGCGAGAAATGCTTGCCGTTGATGCCGCCCAGGAACAGGATGCCCATGGCGATGGCCACCACTACCATGAAAGCGCCCAGGTCGGGCTCGAGCAGCAGCAGCAGCCCGACGGCCGCCATGGCGCAGGCCATGGGCATGAAGCCCCTCACGAAGCTGTGCATGTGGCCCTGCTTGCGCACGGCGTAATCGGCCGCATAGAGCAGCGTGGCCAGCTTCATCAGCTCGGAAGGCTGGAAGTTGACGGGCCCCAGCGACAGCCACCGGTGCGAGCCGTTGACCTCGCGCCCGATGCCGGGGATCAGCACCGCGATCAGCAGCACCAGACCCGCCAGGAAGAGCGGCACGGCCATGCGCTGCCAGGCACGCATCGGAATCGTCACGGCCACCGCCAGCGCCAGCAGGCCCGCAGCCATGAAGGCAGCGTGGCGGACCACGAAATAGTAGCGGCCATAGCTGGCGTAGCGCGGGCCGTCGGCCAGCGCGATGGACGCCGAATAGACCATCAGCAGGCCCAGGCAGAGGATGGTGACGGCCGACACCGCCAGCGGCATGTCGACGTTGCGCATGCGGGTGCGGCCGGGGCGCACGGCGTTCACGCTGTTGGTCAGTTCGGCGAACAGGCTCACGCCACCTCCCCGCGCTGCAGCGCCGCTTCCTCGACGGCCCGGGCGAAGGCCTGGCCGCGATGCGCGTAGTTGCGGAACATGTCCATGCTGGCGCAGGCCGGCGACAGCAGCACGGCGTCGCCCGGCTGCGCCAGGTCCAGCGCCCGGTCCACGGCATCTTCCAGCGAGGCCGCGGCTTCGCCGGACACGCCCGCGCCCTCTAGCGCCCGGCCGATCTCGGCCCCGTCCTGGCCGATCAGCAGCACGGCGCGCGCGTGCCTGGCCGCGGCGGCGGCCAGGGGAGAGAAATCCTGCCCCTTGCCCAGCCCGCCGGCGATCAGGACCACCTTGCGTCCCAGGCCCTCCAGGCCGGCGACGGTCGCGCCCACGTTGGTGCCCTTGCTGTCGTCGATGAAGTCCACGCTCCCGATGCTGCGCACGAAGGCCATGCGGTGGGGCTCGCCGGCGTAGTCGCCGACCGCCCGCAGCAGCGGTCCCCAGCCCAGGTCCAGGCTGCGCGCGAGCAGCAGCGCCGCCTGAGCGTTCAGGGCGTTGTGCAGGCCGCGTATGCGCAGGGCATCGGCGGGCATCAGGCGCACGGTACGGCCCGTGGCCCGAGGGGGCGGCGGTGCCGGCTTGCGGCGCCGCGGCGGCGGCGTCTCGGTCTCTTCGAAATCGAGCGGTTCGGCGGCGGCCAGCCAGCCCACGCCATGGCTGTGGTCCAGGCCCATGTCGCCGACCAGGGCCGGAAGGTCGCGGCCGAAGCTGCGCACGCGGCGCGCGTCCAGCGATTCCACCATGGCGGCGACCAGCGGGTCGTCGCGGTTGACCACCGCGATGCGGGCGCCGGCATAGATGCCCGCCTTGGCGGCGGCGTAGCCGGCCATGTCGCCGTGCCAGTCGAGGTGGTCCTGCGTCACGTTGAGCACGGCCGCCGCGTCGGCCCGCAGGCTGCGGGTGGTCGCGAGCTGGAAGCTGGAAAGCTCCAGCACCCAGACCTGCGGCAGCGACTGCGCGTCCAGGGCATCCATGAGTGCGGCCAGCGCGGCCGGCCCGATGTTGCCGGCGGCACGCACGCTCAGGCCGGCGGCCTCGACCAGATGGCGGGCCAGCGCCGTGACCGTGGTCTTGCCGTTGGTGCCCGTCACGGCCAGGATCCTGGGCTCGTACTCTTGCGAGCGAGCCAGCTCGGCCAGCGCCCGGGCGAAAAGCTCGATCTCGCCGACCACCTCGATGCCGGCGGCACGCGCCTGCTCGAGCAGACCGCTCAAGGGAGGCTGCGCCGGCGGCAGGCCGGGGCTGAGCACCACCTGGTCCACGCCTTCGAGCAGGCCGGCGTCGAAGGCGGAAGCTCCCAGCCGGTACTCGACCGGCGCGGCCGCCAGATCCCGCCGCAGCGCATCCAGGCCGCCGGGCTCGGCGCGGGTATCGGCCAGCCGCAGGGCCGCGCCGCCGCGGGCGCACCAGCGTGCCGCGGCGCAGCCGCTTTCGCCCAGGCCCAGGATCAGGACCCGCGCGGCGCCGGAAGGGGAAGCGTGTTCGCCGTTCATCGCAGCTTGAGCGTGGAAAGGCCGACCAGCACCAGCATCATGCTGATGATCCAGAACCGGACGACGACCTGGGTTTCCTTCCAGCCGCCGACCTCGAAATGGTGATGCAGGGGCGCCATGCGCAGAATGCGCCGGCCCTCGCCGTACTTGCGCTTGGTGTACTTGAACCAGGCCACCTGCATCATGACCGACAAGGTCTCGGCCACGAAGACGCCGCCCATGATGAACAGCACGATCTCCTGGCGCACGATGACCGCGATGGCGCCCAGCGCGCCGCCCAGCGCCAGCGCGCCCACGTCGCCCATGAAGACCTGGGCGGGATAGGCGTTGAACCACAGGAACGCCAGCCCGGCCCCGGCCAGCGCCGCGCACAGCACCATCAGTTCCGCGGCGCCGGGAATATAGGGAAACAGCAGGTAGCGCGAATAGTCCACCCGTCCCACCACGTAGGCGAAAATGCCCAGCGCGCTGCCGATCATCACGGTGGGCATGATGGCCAGGCCGTCCAGACCGTCGGTGAGATTCACGGCGTTGCTGGTGCCCACGATGACGAACCAGGTCAGCGCCACGAAGCCGAACACCCCCAGCGGATAGCTGACGCTCTTGAAGAAGGGCACGATGAGGTCGGCTCGGGTGGGCAGAGGCATGGCGAAGCCGCTGGCGACCCAGTCCCGGAACAGCGGCCAGAGCTCGGCATTGGCCGGCGCCGAGACGGCGAAGGCAAGGTAGACTGCCGCCACCGCCCCGATCAGGGCCTGCCAGAAGAACTTCTGCCGCGCGGGCATGCCTTCCGGGTCGCGATGGACCACCTTGCGGTAGTCGTCCATCCAGCCGATGGAGCCGAAACCGAAGGTGACCAGCAGCACGACCCAAACGAAGCGGTTGGTCCAGTCCGCCCACAGCAGCGTGCTGATGCCGATGGCGATCAGAATGAGAGCGCCGCCCATGGTGGGCGTGCCGGTCTTGACCAGGTGACTTTCGGGACCGTAGGCGCGCACCGCCTGGCCGATCTTGAGCTCGGTCAGCTTGCGGATGACCCTGGGACCGGCCACCAGCCCGATGAGCAGCGCGGTGGCGCAGGCCAGCACCGCGCGCAGGGTGATGTATTCGAAGACGCCGAAGGCCCGGATGTGCTCGTCCGAAAGGTAGCGGGCCAGTTCAAGCAGCATGTCGGTCTCCTCGGCCCTGCTCGGCTGCGTTGTTGTTATCGGCCAGAGCGGCCACGACACGTTCCATGCGCATGAAGCGCGATCCCTTGACGAGCATGCTGGCCGGCTGCGCGGCGCGCAGCCGCTCGGCGAGTTCTTCGACCGACCCGCAGGCATGGGCCGCCGGCCCGAATGCCTCGGCCGCGAGCCGGCTGGCCTCGCCCAGCGTATACAGGAAATCGATACCGCGCTCGCGCGCGTAGCGTCCCACCTCGCGGTGCATGGCCGGCCCCTGCTCGCCCACCTCGCCCATGTCGCCCAGCGCCAGCGCCCGGGGCGCGGGCAGCGCGGCGAGCACGTCGATGGCCGCGCGCACGGAGTCCGGGTTCGCGTTGTAGGTGTCGTCGATGAGAATGCGGCCGTCGTCCAGGCGGCGGCTCTGCATGCGGCCCTTGACCGCGCCGAAGCCTTCCAACCCCCGCACCACGGCCTCCAGCGGCGCGCCGGCCGCCAGCGCGCAGGCGGCGGCAGCGAGCGCGTTGCGCACGTTGTGCAGGCCGGGCACCGGCAGGGCCAGCGCGGTCTCGCCGGCCGGCGTCACGAGCCGGTACGCGGTGCCGGCCGGGCCCGGCTGCAGGTTTTCCGCCCGCACTTCGCAGCAAGCGTCCAAGCCGAAGCGCAGGCGCGCCCGTCCGCCGGCCAGCTCGTCCCACACGGGGACATGCGGGTCGTCGCCCGGATAAACGGCCACGCCGTCGGCCGGCAGCGCGGCCAGCACGGCGCCGTTCTCGCGCGCGACGGCTTCCACGCTGTGCATGAATTCCTGGTGCTCGCGCTGGGCGTTGTTGACCAGCCCTACGGTGGGCGCCGCCATGGCCGCCAGCATCGCGATCTCGCCGGGATGGTTCATGCCCAGTTCGACCACCGCCGCCCGGTGCGCCGGCCGCAGGCGCAGCAGCGTCAGCGGCACGCCCAGTTCGTTGTTGAAATTTCCGGCCGTGGCCAGGCGGGCGTCGGCGCCCAGCCAGGCGGCCAGGATGGCCGATATCATTTCCTTGGTGGTGGTCTTGCCGTTGCTGCCGGTGACACCGACCACCGGTAGCCGGTGGCGGGCGCGCCATGCCGCGCCCATGCGGGCCAGCGCCCGCCGCGTGTCCCCCAGGACGATCTGCGGCAGCGCCGCGCCGGGCACCGGCCGCTCCACCACCGCGGCGCAGGCGCCGCCAGCCTGCGCCTGGGCGAGGTAATCGTGGCCGTCGAAGCGCTCGCCCGACAGGGCCACGAACAGTTCGTCGGCCTGCAGGGCCCGCGTATCGGTGGACACGCCGGGCACGGCGGGCAGCAGCATGGCCAGCCGCGCCCATTCGCGGTCGTCGAAGGACTCGCGCGTGCCGCCGGTCTCCTGGTAGGTTTCGTGCCCCTTGCCCGCCAGCAGGACGACGTCCCGGGGCCCGGCCGCCCAGATCGCCGCCATGATGGCGCGCGCGCGGTCCTCCATGCACTGGACCCGGCCCGCGAGCTCGGGCGGCACGCCCGCCAGAACCTCGCCGGCGATGGCGCGGGGATCTTCGCCGCGCGGATTGTCGCTGGTGACGATGACGCAGTCGGCGCCCTGCGCCGCGATGCGCCCCATCTCGGGACGCTTGCCTGCGTCGCGCCCGCCGCCGCAGCCGAAGACGCCGGCCAGCCGGCCGCCGCGCGACTGCGCGAGCGGGCGCAGCGCCGCCAGCGCCCGCTCCAGCGCGTCGGGCGTATGGGCGTAATCGACCACCACCGCCGGCAGGGCGCCCTGCCCGGCGATGTCCACGGGCGCCACTTCCTGCAGGCGGCCGTCCACCGCCGCCGCGGCCGACAGCGCCGCGGCGGTCCGGGCCAGGGGCCATCCCAGGGCGCGCAGCACGCCCGCGGCCAGCAGCAGGTTCGAAACGTTATGCCTGCCGCGCAGGCGGGTCACCACCTGCGCCTCGCCTTCGGGCAGAGCCAGGGTGAAGACCAGCCCGTGGGCGCTTTCCCGGATATCCGACGCACGGATGGACGCGTCCGCGGGCGCGCCGTCATCCAGCGCGTAGCCGGCGGCCAGGTCCGGCTCCAGCGCCGCCAGCAGGCGGCGCCCGGCCGCATCGTCGGCATTGACCACTGCCGACCGCAGCTCGGGACGGAAGAACAGGCGGGCCTTGGCGCGCTCGTAGGCGTCCATCGTGCCGTGATAGTCCAGGTGATCGCGCGTGAGATTGGTGAAGCCGGCCACGCGGATACGCACGCCGTCCAGCCGGCCCTGCTCGATGCCGATGGAGGAGGCCTCCATGGCGGCCCATTGCGCGCCGGCTTCGCGCATGCGCGCCAGCATCCGGTGCACCGACAGGACGTCGGGCGTGGTCAGGCCGCCCGGCAGCGCCTGCCCGTCGGGCAGCACGGTTCCCAGCGTGCCAATCGTGCCGCAGGGCTGTCCCTGGCTGTTGAGCGCCGAGGCGATCCAGCTCACGCAGGAGGTTTTGCCGTTGGTGCCGGTGACGGCGATCACGGAAACGTCACGCGACGGCTGCCCGTACCAGTGGTCGCCCAGTTCGCCCAACAACGGACGCAGGCCGGCCACCGGAAAGGCCGGCACCGGCAGCCCGGCCAGTTGCGGCCATTCGCTTTGCCGGTCGGCCTCGAAGACGACCGCGGCGGCGCCCCGCGCCAACGCATCGCGCACATGGGTGCGGCCGTCGCCGGAGCGCCCCGGGCAGGCGACGAAGACGTCGCCCCGCGCCACGTCGCGCGAGTCCAGGCGCAGGTCGGCGCCCGGTGCCGCGGACTGCCGCAGCCAGTCCAGCACCGGCCGCAGCCGAGCATCCTGCCGGTCCTCGAAGACGGCGGTCATCGCGCGGGCTCCATGGCGCCGGCCACGACGGTCGACTCGAACGCTGCGTCGGGCTGCACGTCCAGCATGCGCAGGGTGCCGCCCACGATGGAAGAAAAGACCGGGGCCGCCACCTTGCCGCCGTAATAGCCGCCGGTCTGGGGCTCGTCTATCGTCACCGCCACTACCACGCGCGGATCGGACACCGGGGCGAAACCCACGAAGGAACTCCGGTAGAGGCTCTTGCTGTACTTGCCGTCGACGATCTTGCGCGCCGTCCCGCTCTTGCCCGCCACGCGATAGCCTTGCACCTGCGCCAGTTTGGCTCCGTCCGGCCCGGCGGCCGCTTCGAGCATGTCGCGGATGCGGCCGGCCACGGCTGGCGTGTACACCTTGACGCTGGTCGGCTCGCTGTCGCGCTTCATCAGGGTCAGCGAGACCATGTCGCCGTTGCGCGCGAACACGGTATAGGCTCGGGCGATCTGCAGCAGCGACACGGACAGCCCGTAGCCGTAGGCCATGGTGGCCTTTTCGATCAGCCGCCAGCGCTCCCAGGGCCGGAGCCGGCCGGCCGCCGCGCCCGGAAAGCCGGTGTTCGGGGCCTGGCCCAGGCCGAGCTCGGTGAAGCGGTTCCACATTTCCTGCGCCTGCAGCCGCTCGGAAATCATGGTCATGCCGATATTGCTGGAACGGCGCAGGATGCCGGCAACGTCCAGCACGCCATTGCGGCTGACGTCGCTGATGGTCGAACCCTGGTACTGGAAACGGCCGTTGCCGGTATCGAACAGCGTCGAGGTGGTGATGCGCCCCAGGTCCAGCGCCAGCGCGGCGGTGAACGGCTTCATGATGGAGCCCGGCTCGAAAGTATCGGTCAGCGCGCGGTTGCGCAGGTTGGCGCCGCTGAGGGTTTCACGGCGGTTGGGGTCATAGGACGGCAGGTTCGCCAGCGCCAGGATCTCGCCGGTGCGCACGTCGATGGCCACGGCCGCGGCGGCCCTGGCGCGATGCTGCTCCATCGCGTCCTTGAGCGCCTTGTATACGAGGTACTGCAGGCGGGTATCGAGAGACAGGCGCAGGTCCCGGCCGTCGACCGGCAGGTTCACGGCGCGCACATCCTCGATCACGCGGCCCAGGCGGTCCTTGATGACGCGGCGGCTGCCATCGCGCCCCGACAGCAGCTTGTCGAAGGCCAGCTCGACGCCTTCCTGGCCGTGGTCTTCGACACTGGTGAAGCCGACCACATGGGCCATGACCTCGTTCTCGGGGTAATAGCGCCGGGTTTCCGGCTGCTGGTGAATGCCGGGCACCGACAGCGCCCTCACCTGGTCGGCCACGTCCATGGGGACTTGGCGCTTGATGTAGACGAAGTTCCTGTCCTCGGCGATGCGCGCCTGGATATCCCGCACCGGAAGATCGAGCAACCGCGACAGGTCCTGGAGCTGGCCGGGCGTGGCCTCGCGGGCGTCGTCCGGGATCGCCCACACGGCGCGGGCCGGCACGCTGGAGGCCAGCACCACGCCGTTGCGGTCGAGAATCTTGCCACGGGTGGCGGGCAGGGTCAGCGTGCGCTCGTAGCGGCGTTCGCCCTGCTGCTGCAGGAATTCGGTGGACAACCCTTGCAGGAACAGCGCGCGGCCGATCAGGGCCAGGAAGCCTGCCGACAACAGGATCAGCACCAGCCTGGCCCGCCAAGTGGGCAACTGCGTGCGCAGCACCGGGTTGTCGAAGAAGGGCATGCGCTTCACGGACGCGCCTCCCGTGCGGCGGGCGCGCCGGCCACCGGCGGCTGGTTCAGGTATAGGGTACGTTCGGGAACGATGGAAATCATCGCCAGCTCGCCGCGGGCGACCTGGTCGACGCGGGCGTTGCGCGCGGCTTCGGCACGCTCGAGCTGGAGCCGCCGCCATTCGGTATCGAGGTCCCGCGCCTGCGCCGCGCCGCGCTCCATGTCAATGAAGAGCTGGCGCGCCTGGTAGCGGCTGGTCACGAGCGAGATGGCCGAGAGCATCAGCAGCGCGGCCACGAACAGGTTCATGCGCCCCATGCCGCACGCCTCCGGGTGGCGGCCGCGCGCCTGGGCGCGCCGGGCAGCAGGTTGCGCGGCACGAAATCCGCGCCGCCTCCGGCCGGCAGCGGCGCGGCGGTGCGCTGGGCAACGCGCAGCACCGAGGAGCGCGCGCGCGGATTGGCCGCCACCTCGCCCGCGTCGGGCAGCACCCGCCCCAGCGCAAGCAGCACGGGCTGCGGCAATTCGCTTTCGCGCAGAGGCAGGCGGGCCAGCCGCGCCGCGGGGCGCGACGCCGCGGCGATGCACTGTTTGACCATGCGGTCCTCGAGCGAATGGAAACTGATCACGGCCAAGCGTCCGCCTGGGTTCAAAAGATTCAGAGCTGCCTCGAGGGCGCCCGCGAGCTCTTCGAGTTCCCGATTGAGGTGAATCCGTAAAGCCTGAAAGGTGCGTGTGGCCGGATGCTGGCCCTTTTCGCGCGTGCGGACGGCGCCTGCCACGAGCTCGGCAAGGTCGAGCGTGGTAAGCAACGGCCGTTCTGCGCGGCGAGCAGCAATCGCCTTTGCAATCTGAAAAGCAAACCGTTCTTCGCCATAACCAGCTATGACCTCCCGCATTTCATCCACGCCGGCTTGCGCCAGCCATTGCGCGGCCGTCGGGCCGCGCGAGGTATCCATCCGCATGTCGAGCGGGCCCTCCCGCATGAAGGAGAAGCCCCGCCCGGCGTCGTCGATCTGCGGCGACGACACGCCCAGGTCGAGCATCAGGCCGTCGATCCGCTCGACGCCCAGCGCCGCCAGTTCCGCCTGCAAGCCGCCGAAGCCGCCGTGCACCACCGCCACCCGCGCATCCGACTCGGCCAGCCTCCGGGCCGAATCGATGGCGGCCGGGTCCTTGTCGAACACCACCAGCCGGGCGGACGGCGCCAGCCGTGCCAGCAGCGCCCGGCTGTGCCCGCCGCGCCCGAACGTTCCGTCGACATACACGCCTGCGTCCCGGCCGGCCCCGGCCGGCTGCCCGTCGGCGGCGCCGCGCCGGCCGCCGAATCCGGGCAGCAGCAACGCGTCCACCGTCGGCTCCAGCAGCACGGGCCGATGCTCGAGTTCCATGGCGGTTTCAGAACGAAAACTGATTCAACACGTCCGGCATGCCCTGGGCCAGATCTTCCGCCTCGCGGCGGGCCAGGGCGGCGGCGTCCCACAGCTCGAAGTGCGCGCCCATGCCGAGCAGCATCACGTCTCGCGTCATACCGGAGGCATTGCGCAATTCGGGAGCGATGAGAATGCGGCCGGAACCGTCGAGCTCCACGTCCTGGGCATTGCCCAGCAGTAGCCGCTGCAACCCGCGCGCGGACATGGGAAAGGCGGCGATCTGCTCGCGCTTCTTTTCCCATTCGGGACGGGGGTAGACCAGCAGGCAGCCGTCGGGGTGGCGGGTCAGGGTCAGCCGGCCTTCGGCCCGCTCGATGAGCGCGTCACGATGCCGGGTCGGGATAGACACCCGCCCCTTGGCATCCAGCGTGAGCGCACTGCTGCCCTGAAACACCACTTTCACCCCACTTAATTGCACAAAATCCTACTTTTTCCCACTCTAAGGGAATGGGCAAGCCCGGTCAAGCGAAATATGTAATTTTTCCAATCACAACAAGGACTTAGAGCGCCCTCGCGAATTTCTGGAATAAAAAATCGTCTTGAAAATCAGGGGATTGCGAAAGGAACTAAAAGTCCTTCGTCAAAACCGGGGCGAAATGCGTGCAATTGTTTTTATCTGCGCCCGATCTGCGCCGACGCGGCGGGAAGGAAAAGTGCAGGACAGGCCTGTAGGCCGGATTCTGTACGCCGGGTCGCCCCGGCGGGCAATCATTCCTCTGGACGGACCATTGCTGGCCCGCTCTAGCCACCTACCCGCATGCTCGGACGGGCCGCCCTGACCGGCACATGGCCGTGCGCATGCCTATTTGGTGTTGCTCCGGATAGAGGTTGCCGCGTTTCACCCTGCGATGCCGCCGCCCGTTGCCGGACGGCACGGCACGGAGATGGCCGTGCCGGTGCGCGCCAGAGGCACGCCCGCCCCGCAGACTCGTCTCTGTGGCCCTGTTCCTCGACGTCCCCGGCCGCGAAGCCCGGGACGCCGGACGGCCGTTAGCCGCTATCCCGCCCTGTGGAGTCCGGACCTTCCTCGATGCGCGTGCACCGCGATTGCCCGGCCTGCCCTGCCCCGCCATTTTACCGGACGGACCGGACCCGCCCATTCCACCCGTCTGCCCATCCGTCCTCCGCCGGCCCCGTCTACACGGCCGCATCTGCCCGCCGGTCACCGGCCCGCCCTCTGCCGTCCGGGCCAGGGTCCGCGCCCGCCCACTTCCAACCGCCGCGGGCCTGCGACAATAGAGGCTGTAGCTGTTGTAGACGTCCCAGGGCCGGCAAAGGCCGCCGCCTGCCGCCCCGCCGCATTCCCCGGATCCCATGGCCTCTCCTTCCCTGATTACCCTCACCCGCGCCCAGTTGGCCTACGGCCACCACGCCCTGCTCGACCACGCCGACCTGGTCGTCCAGGCGGGCGAGCGCATCGGCCTGATCGGCCGCAACGGCGCCGGCAAGTCTTCGCTGCTGCGCATCCTGGACGGCCGCATCCAGCCGGACGACGGCGAGGTGATGCGCGCCGGCGGCCTGCGGGTCGCCACCGTCGAGCAGGAACCCGAACTGGACGACGGCCTGGACGTCCTGGCCACGCTGTGCGGGCCGCACGCCGACGACGAGGACTGGCACCGCCCGGCCCGTGCGCGGGCCCTGCTCGACCAGCTGGGCCTGGACCCGGCCGCCGCGGTCGCCGGCCTGTCGGGCGGCATGCGCAAGCGGGTCGCGCTGGCTCGCGCCCTGGTCGACCCGCCCGACCTGCTGCTGCTGGACGAACCCACCAACCATCTCGATTTCGACGGCATTGCCTGGCTGGAGCAGTTGCTGCTGCAGTCCGCGTGCAGCGTCGTGGTCATCACCCACGACCGGCGTTTCCTGGATTCGGTGGCCACCCGCATCGTCGAGCTCGACCGCGGCCGGCTGCTGAGCTTTCCCGGCAATTTCTCGCAATGGCAGGTGCGCAAGGCGCAATGGCTGGAAGCCGAAGCCCTGCAGAACGCCCGCTTCGACAAGCTGCTGGCCCAGGAAGAAGTCTGGATCCGCAAAGGTGTCGAGGCGCGCCGCACCCGCAACGAAGGCCGGGTGCGCCGCCTGGAGCGCCTGCGCGCCGAACGCGGCGAGCGGCGCGAACGCCAGGGCAACGTGGCGCTCGCCGTGGCCGAAGGCCAGCGCTCGGGCAAGCTGGTCGCCGAGCTGGAGCACGTGAGCAAGTCCTTCGGACCGCGACGCGTGGTCGCCGACTACTCGACCACCATCCTGCGCGGCGACAGGATAGGCATCGTGGGCCCCAACGGCGCCGGCAAGACCACCCTGATCAAGCTCATACTGGGCGAGCTCGCGCCGGATGCGGGCAGCGTACGCCTGGGCACCCACCTGTCGGTCGCCTACTTCGACCAGATGCGTGCCCGGCTGGACGAAAACGCCACCCTGGCCGAGATCATCAATCCCGGCAGCGAATGGATAGAGATAGGCGGCCAGCGCAAGCACGTCATGAGCTACCTGGGCGATTTCCTGTTTGCCCCTGCCCGCGCCGGCTCTCCCGTGCGCAGCCTGTCCGGCGGCGAGCGCGCCCGGCTGCTGCTGGCGCGCCTGTTCGCCCGGCCGGCCAACGTCCTGGTACTGGACGAGCCCACCAACGACCTGGACATCGAAACCCTGGAACTGCTGGAAGAACTCCTGCAGGACTACTCCGGCACGGTACTGCTGGTCAGCCACGACCGGGCCTTCCTGAACAATGTCGTGACTCAGACGATCGCCGCCGAAGGCGACGGCCTCTGGCGGGACTATGTGGGCGGCTACGACGAATGGCTGGCGCAGCGCCCGCCGCCGGCCGCGCCGCGCGCAGCGGCCGCGGCCCGGCCGGCCGGGCCGGACGCCGGGCCCGCCCCGCAGGCCGGTCGGCGCGCCGCGCCGCCGGCCCGCGCCGCCCGGCGCCTGACCGCCTGGGAACTGCGCGAGCTGGAATCGCTGCCCGAATCGATCTCCGGCCTGGAGACCGAGCAGGAAGCCCTGCTGGCCCGCCTGGCCGACGGCAGCCTGTACCGCGACGCGCCCGAAGAAGTCGCGCGCATCAATGACCGGCTGGCCGAGCTGGAAACCGAGCTGGCCGGGCGCTTCGCCCGCTGGGAAGAACTCGAGGCGCGCCAGGCCGCGCAATAAGGCCGGGGCGCCGCCGCGGGCGGCGACTGGAGATCGCCGGGGCATGCCGCGGATGCCAGCCGGAAGCCCCCCAGTGTCCTGTCCCGCAAGTTCGCGAACCTGCGCAACGGAACACTAGCCGCCGGCCTGCACCGACCAGTCCAGCAGCTCGCCCGCCGCCAGCGGCACCAGCGAGGCATCCCCGAAAGGCAGCTCGTCCGGAATCGCATAGGGCGTGCGCACCAGCGTGAGCGTGCCCGTATTGCGCGGCAGCCCGTAGAAATCGGGCCCGTTGAAGCTGGCGAAGGCTTCCAGTGCCTCCAGGCGTCCGGCCCGCTCGAACGCCGTCGCGTAAAGCTCCATGGCGTGCAGCGCCGTGTAGCAGCCAGCGCAGCCGCAGGCATGCTCCTTCAGCCCGCGGGCGTGCGGCGCGCTGTCGGTGCCCAGGAAAAAGCGGGAACTGCCGCTGGTGGCGGCCTCGACCAGGGCCTGGCGATGCGTCTCGCGCTTGAGGACCGGCAGGCAATACCAATGGGTCCGCAGGCCTCCGGCGAACAGCGCGTTGCGGTTGTACAGCAAATGATGCGCGGTAATGGTGGCGGCAATGGGTCCCTCGGCGTCGCGCACGTAGTGCGCGCCTTCGCGCGTGGTGAGATGCTCGAACACCACCCTCAGCCCAGGGTAGGCACGACGCAGCGGATGCATGACGCGGTCGATGAACACGGCCTCCCGGTCGAACAGGTCCACCGAGGGATCGGTCACTTCGCCATGCAGCAGCAGCGGCATGCCGCATTTTTCCAGTGCATCCAGCGCCGGCCGGCAGCGTCCGAGCAGGTCGGTAACGCCGGCATCGGAATTGGTGGTAGCGCCCGCCGGATACAGCTTGACGCCGTGGACCAGGCCGCTGGCGTGGGCCCGCAGGATCTCCTCGGCCGGCGTGTTGTCGGTGAGGTAGAGCGTCATCAGCGGCACGAAGGCGTCTTCGGCCACGCCCGCGCGACGCAGCGCCGCCAGGATCCGGTCCCGATAGGCCTGCGCCTGGTCTGTGCGCACCACGGGCGGCCGCAGGTTGGGCATGACGATGGCGCGCCCGAACTGCCGTGCCGTATCCGCCACGACCGCCTCCAGCGCGGCGCCGTCGCGCAGGTGCAGGTGCCAATCGTCGGGGCGGGTAATGGTGAGTGTCTGGGCTTGCGGCTGCTGCATGGGAAGCGGGTCTATCCGGCCAATGGCATGCCGCGTTCGGCCAGGGCGCAGAACATCGCGCTGCCCAGGGGGATCACGGCGTCGTTGAAATCGTAGGTGGAATTGTGCAGCAGACAGCCGGTGTCGGCCCCGCCCTGCCCCAACCGGAAATAGGCGCCGGGGCGGACCTGCAGCATGAAGGAGAAATCTTCCGAGCCCATGGAGGGCGCCAGGTCGCGCACGACCTTGTCCTTGCCCAGCAGCGCGGTGGCGAGATCGGCGACGAACTGGGCCTCGTGCGGCGTGTTCAGCGTGGCGGGGTAAATCCGCTCGTAGCGGACCTCGGCGGTGGCGCCGAAGCCGGCCGCGACGGCGGAGGACAGTTCCTGCAAGCGGGTCTCGACCATTTCCTGGACGGACCTGCGAAAGGTGCGCACCGTGCCGACCATGCGGGCCTCGCGGGGGATCACGCTCATGGCGCCCGGATGTCCGGCCTGGACCGAGCCGATGGAGACCACGGCCGAGTCCAGGGGGTTGACGTTGCGCGACACGATGGTCTGCAGCGCGGTGATGAGATGGCCAGCCGCCACCACCGGGTCTATGGTCTGGTAAGGATGCGCCCCGTGCCCGCCGCGGCCGGTCAGCACGATCTCGAAACGGTCGGCCGCGGCCATCATGGGCCCGGAATTGATCCCTATGTGGCCGGCCGGCAAGGCCGGCCAGTTGTGCAGCGCGTAGACCGCGTCGCAGGGAAAGGTGTCGAACAGGCCGTCCTCCAGCATGGCGCGGGCGCCGCCGCGCCCTTCCTCGGCAGGCTGGAAGATCAGCACCGCCGTGCCGTCGAAGTTGCGGGTCTGTGCCAGGTAGCGCGCCGCACCCAGCAGGATCGCGGTGTGGCCGTCGTGGCCGCAGCCGTGCATGAGCCCGGCCTTGGTCGAGCGGTGCCCGAAGGTGTTGTCCTCGGTCATCGGCAGCGCGTCCATATCGGCCCGCAGACCGATCATGCGCCCGCTGTCGCAGCGCCTGCCGCGGATGACGCCCACCACCCCCGTCTTGCCGATGCCGCGGTGCACCTCCACACCCAGCGCCTCCAGCGACCCGGCGACGATGCCCGAGGTGCGCACTTCCTCGAAGCCCAGCTCCGGATGCGCGTGCAGATCGCGGCGCAGCGCAATCAGCTCATCGTGAAAGAGCCGTATGGACTCCAGCGGGGATCTTGGGTGCATGAACCGGGCGCGCGTTTGGGGTTCCAAACCCCTTATTCTAGTTGCTACAGAGGATAAATTGCCTTTGTCTTTACCGCCCAGACACGTTATGCTGCGGCCGCAGGACATTTTTCCAACTTCCCCGAGAAGGAGAGCCGTATGGCCACAACCTCCAAGACCGCGCGCAAGCCGAACGCCGCGTTCATGAAGCCCCTGACCCCGAGCGCCACCCTGGCTGCCGTCATCGGGCCTGAACCGGTGCCGCGCACCGAGGTCACCAAAAAGATCTGGGAATACATCAAGCAGCACAACCTGCAAGACGCCAGCAACCGCCGCAACATCAACGCCGACGCCAAGCTGCGTCCCCTGTTCGGCAAGGACCAGGTTTCGATGTTCGAACTGACCAAGCTGGTCAACGCCCATCTGAAGTAACCCGCGGGTGCGGCGCATGTGCATGCGCCCAACCCAGCATGTCCTCCCTCGGGGTCCGGCCCGCCGGCCGATATCCCCTCGCGCCGGACACCCGTCCCGGCCCGACTCCTACTGGTACACCGCCGGCGTGCGGTTCTCGAGCAGGGCAAGCCAGCCCTTGATCAGGCGGTAGAGCACCCACACCACCGTGGCCACCACGCCGATCCAGCCGATGAAGATCAGCAGCGCGATCGCGCTGATCGCCAGCCACAGCAGCCCCCACCAGAACGTGCGCAGCAGCCAGTCGAAGTGCGCGGCATAGAGCGTGCCCGCCGCGTCGGCGCGCTTGATGTAGATCAGCACCACGGCCGCCAGCGTGGCCAGGCCCAGGAAGCCCGCCGTCACGAAGCCCAGCGCGAACAGCGCGTAGGCGACATGGGTAAGGGTGCGCATCGTCGGCCCGCCTGCTTCGGGCGGCAGCGTCTCGGTCATGGTTGGAAACTCCCTAAGCCTGGATTGACTGCAATCTTACCGTACCGGACCTCGCTGGCCGCCGGCCCGGTATGCACGGAACCGGGAAAGTCGCCATGTCGTGGTATTTCGCCCACGCACGGCCCGACGCATGTCCCTGCCGGTCTGGCGACAGCCCCGCACACCGGCGGCATGCCGGCACCCGGCTCAACATGGCCGCCGTTGCCGCCCTGGCGCAGCGGATTCCGGCGCCTCTGCGGCCCAATATATTTCGTTTCCTTTTTTTCAGGTTCCCACCCGGAAACGCGGTTCCCGTCCCTGTTTTTTGATACGAAATTCACAGATTTCGCAGAACAAACGTGAAATGACGGAACGATGACTAGCACCAAACCAGGGCGTCATCTTTCCTTGCAGCTCCTTCGCGTAAGGTTGCGCGTCCGCGCCGAGGGGCGGGGAGAAGCGGGAGGGCAATGGCCGCGAGGCAACGCCCTACAGACAACCCATCGAATAAGAGGGAATCGAGCATGCAATTCAAGCTGCGCAATCTTGTGGCGGCCCTGCTCATGGCGGGCGCGTTGGCCGGGTGCCATTCAGGCGACGATGACGACGGCACCCAATCGCCGCCGACTCCCCCCCTCCCGAAGACAATCCGGGCGGTCCGGGCGAAGAGCCCAAGCCAGCGATGGAACTGTCCGGGACGCTGGTCGTCCCTGAAGGAGCCGAGGCGCAGGCGGCGGCGCTGCTGGCCACCAAAACAGCGCGCGCGGCCAGCAACTTCACCCTGATGGCCACCGCCACGGCGACCTGCCCCTCGGTGCCCATCAGCTATCAGCCCATCGCCAACGCCACGATCTCCTTCCTGGACGACAACGACGACCCGCTGGGCGTCACACTGACGACCGATCCATGCGGGGATTTCTCCGGTTCCGTGCCCGGCGCAGTCGCCTACGTCAAAACGATGGCCGCGGGTTATCGCGACATCACCGTGCCGGTGGCCGCCTTCGTACAGGGCGACGACGAAGACGATGAAGACAATGTGCTGTCCGTCCTGCCCGACGTCGCCGGCGCCGGCTACCGCATTGCCTCCCTGCAATGGAGCGGTGAAACGCTATACTTCACCGTGACCGACACCCTGACGGGCAAGGCCGTGCTCGGCATCCCCGAAACCGCTGTCAGCTACGCCATTGCGGGAGGCGACAGCAGCGCGTTCGCCAGTCTCAGCTATGCCGCCTCGCAAGGGGGACAGGGCGCAGCCAGCGTCGCGCTCGCGCTGGACGGCAGCGGCTCGATGTACAGCGGCGTCTACGACCCGGTCACCGGACAGCCCGTGACGGACGCCGACGGCCGCACATTGACCATGCTGCGCATGTCTGCGCTGGCAGCGCACACCTTTCTGGACGGCAAACGGGCGCAGGACGAGGTCGGCTTCGTCAGCTTCGACCATAAGGTCGACTGGATGGACAAGGCGTTCTTCGACGCCAAGCGTTTCACCAGCGGCGGCGGCGCCTACACCGTGGCCTATCCGGCCAGCGGCTTCTCGGCCGACGTCGCGCCCCTGCGCCTGACGGTCGATTACTACAATAACGCCAGCCAGATCTGGGGCGACGGCAACCCCGACCCGGTACACGCTCCGCAGCCGGCGGACCTGAGAGCCTACCCGTATCCCTGGGGAGGCAACACCGCGGCATACGATGCGGCCGAGGAAGCGCTGATGCGCCTCGAACCCCGCCCCAATGCGCGCAAGATCGGAGTGCTGCTCAGCGACGGCTATGACAACTCCAGCCGTATCAACGCCACGCAGCTGGCGGCGGCCTATCAGGCGGAAAGCATCCCCCTGTGGACCGTCTCCTTCGGCAGCAGTGCCGACAAGACCGTACTGCAGCAACTGGCCGACGACACGGGGGGCAACTTCATCGACTCGACGGATACCAGCAAGCTGGCCGCGGACTTTGCGGCCATCCAGACCGGCATCGTATTCCAGTACATCGGCGACCTGGGGCTGCCGGATTTCGACGCCGTGCGCGGCCAGGACCTGACCTTGACGCTGGACTACGGCGGCCTGTCGGCCACCCGCGCGAGCCGGATCCCCGCAAAAACCCCGTGAGGCGATGGACCTGCCGCTGCACGAGACGGCGCAGTTGCTGGGGCTGGCGGGAATTGCGCGGCCCAGGCGTGGCGGAATTCGCCGGCGGCCGCATGGCCGCCATCTCAGGTTCAGGCAGCCGCAAAAGCAAAACCCCTGCGCGAGGAAGGCGCAGGGGTTTTTGGGGTAAGAGCCTGACGATGACCTACTTTCACAGACGAAAG
>Ga0180222_1000788_pt1 | contig 40442 bp, 36 predicted proteins | sample eDN5th37CKraftOP_FD_151336 | JGI IMG/M metagenome (GOLD analysis project Ga0180222, IMG submission 151336) | Enriched Organic Plus compost microbial communities from Emeryville, California, USA - eDNA 5th pass 37_C Kraft OP (version 2) (version 2) ...
TCCTCGGGCTACTGGCGCTGGTGCTCGCTTTGTGGGCGCTCAACGTCGTTTCCAAGGTCGATCCCAAGGTCGGCGCGCGGATCTTGAAGGCGGGCGGCGGGCTGCTGGCGCTCGCACTCGCGGTCTTCCTGGGTCTGCGCGGCGAGATCGGCATTGCGATCCCGCTCGGCGCCTTCGGACTGGGACTGCTGGGCTGGCTGCCGTTCGGGCCGGCCGGCTTTTCGCAGCGCGCCGGCAAGAGCAAGGGCCAGACCTCGCGCGTGCGCTCGGCCTATCTCGAAATGGAGCTCGATCACGACAGCGGCAATATGAGCGGGCGGATCATCGCCGGCCGCCATCAAGGCGTCGCGCTGGACCGGCTCGACGTGAAGACGCTGGCCGGCCTGATGGGCGAGTTCGACGAGGAAAGCCGCGCGCTATTGCAGGCTTATCTTGACCGCCGGGACCCCCGCTGGAGTGAACACGCGGACGGAGACGCGGCAGCGGGGCGGGCTCACGCGGGCGGCGGAAAAATGACGGAACAGGAGGCCTATCAGATCCTTGGCCTGGAGGCGGGCGCGAGCCTTGACGCCATCACCGGCGCCCACCGCCGGCTGATGAAGAAAATGCATCCCGACCAGGGGGGCTCGACGTATCTGGCGGCCCGGATCAATGAAGCCAAGGAAGTCCTTCTTCGCCGCCATCGCTGAGATACTCCTTACGCAACACCAAGGCGGCTCCTGACTCGTCGACGTGTCCCGTTATTCTTGCCGTTATTTTTATTCGTCCGTCATACGCAAGGATGGTGAATAATTCGTCAGCGTCATGGCGGCCGTTCGCCGGCGCGCGCATCCGAGCGGGGCGATCACTCAATCCTTCAACACCATGCAGGGGATGTCGGCGCGCTTGAGGCGCTTGCAGGCGGCCTCGGCCTGGCCCTTGTCGAGGCCGGCAAAGCGCGCGCGGTAGAGCCGCTTTGTGCCCTTGCTGGTGCGCTCGGTGAAGGGCTCGGCCTTGGCGAGCTGGCCCTTGGCCTTGCTGCGGCTGGAGGAGAGCCGTTGCTTGGCATCCTTTTCGCTGTCGAAGGCGCCGACCTGGATCATCCAGCCGCTGTGCGGCTTGGCGTCCGGTTCGGGCTTGGGCAGCGGGACGGGCTCGGCCTTGGCGACCTTGACCGGTTCGGCTTCCCCCGCCGAGGCGACCTTGGCGCCTTCGGCCGGCAGCACGCCGAGCACACCGGGGCGCGCGCCGGGCGGGACCGGGGGCAGGGGCGACACCTCGCCCTTGACGATGGCGACATTGGTGACCGTCGGGTTCGCGGCCGCCGCCGGCGGCGAGATCGAGGCGGTCTGCATGGTTCCCGGATGCACGGTCACCGTCTTGACCGGGTTGGGCTTGATCGGCGCGGTCGAGCCGGGGGCCGGCTCTTCAAAACGCACCGGTTGTTCCTTGGCCTTGGCCTCGGCGGGCTTCGGCGCGCTCTGCGCCACTTCGACGCGTTCGTGGATCGCGGGGACGGTGCGCTTGGTCGAGGCAACGTCGATCTTGCTTTCGATCAGGCCGGCGACGCGCGCGTCTCGGGCGCGCGCGGTGCTGCCGCCGAACACGACGGCGACGATGCGGCGGTGGCCGCGGTGGACGGTCGTGACGATGTTGAAGCCGGACGCGCGGATGTAGCCGGTCTTCATTCCGTCGACGCCCGCGATGCGGCCGAGCAGATGATTATGGTTGCGCATCACCTTGCCGCGGAACTCGAAGGCGCGCGTGGAGAAGTAGTGGTAGTATTGCGGGAAGCGGTCGTACATCGCGCGGGCGAGGATCGACTGATCGCGCGCGGTGGTGATCTGGCGGTCGTCGGGCAGGCCGGACGCATTGTGATAGAATGTATGCGTCATGCCGAGGGCGCGCGCCTTCGCGGTCATCATGCGCCCGAACGTCGTCTCGTCGCCGCCGATCGCCTCCGCCACGATCACCGCCACGTCGTTGGCCGACTTGGTGACGATGGCGCGGATGGCGCTCTCGACGCGGATCGACTCCCCGGGCTTGAGGCCCAGCTTGGAAGGCGCCTGCGCGGCGGCATGGGCGGAAACCGGGAGTTCCGTCGACATCTTGAGCTTGCCGGACTCCAGCCGCTCGAACAGCAGGTAGAGCGTCATGATCTTGGTGAGCGAGGCCGGATGCCGCGGGCTGTCGGCATTGGTCGCCTGCAGGACGGCGCCGGAATTGGCGTCCACCACGATCGAGGCATAGGGCGGCTGGTAGCGCTCGGCCGCATGCGTGACGCGGTGGCGCTTGTGGCGGCGCGAGCGGGCGTCGGCGTCGCCGGCTACGGCCGTGACGAGCATCAGAACCGTCACGCCGAGGGCGCCCCAACGTAGACCGCGCTGGAAAAACGCTCCCCGAAGCGACATTTCGTGATCCCCGACCCGTTATCCGGCCGTCCCTAGGCCGCCATCATGGCCAATTTATAGCGTTTCCGCGCTGCCATATTGAGCTACGGTAGGAGAACGTAGTTTACATTTTATTAAGCCGGGTTCTCAGGCCAACATCAGGGACTTAAAGGATTTTTCGCGTTGCAGTAATTCGCTTGACTTTTTTGTGCGGTGCAATATATCTTGCCTTGGTTCCGGGAAAACCGGGGCAGGCAGATGCACATCGGGCTCCGTCTCGAGGGCGGGCCGGGAAGGGATGACGATGGTCAAGAACTTCGAAGACCTGCAGCAGGTCGGCAAGGAAAACGTCGATATCGCGCTGAAATCCATGGGCGCCATCTCGAAGGGAGCCCAGGCGATCGCGGTCGAAATGGCGGACTACTCCAAGAAGGCATTCGAGGACAGCACGGCGGCGATGGAGAAGCTGTTCGGCGTGAAGTCGCTCGACAAGGCGATCGAGGTGCAGACCGAATTCGCGAAGACCGCCTACGAGGGCTTCGTGGCCAAGGCCACCAAGATCGGCGAACTCTATGCCGACCTCGCGAAGGAGAGCTACAAGCCGTTCGAAGCCATGATGGCGAAGGCGAAATAAGGCGCGCAAGCCGCGCTTTTCGAGACCGACGATTGAAGCCCGGCCGAGCGGTCGGGCTTTTTTCGTGGAGGCTATTGCGCGATCCGCAGCCGGGTCAGATCGGAACCGATCTTGTCGAAGGTGGTGATGATCTGGTTGGCCGAGGTCAGCAGGAAGAACTTGTCGGTCGAGCTGGCGCAATTGCGCAGCAGGGTCGAGGTCGGATCGCCGCCGGTATTCACCTGGATCGTATAGAGCGTGACTTTGGCCGCCTTGATATTGGCGCAGGTTCCGTTGCCGCTGGAATCGTACATCCGGCTGTCGACCTGGGTGTTGGTGCTCGACCCGTTTCCGTACCAACGGTCGAGCGTGTTCAGACCGTCCGACAGCAGAATGATCACGTCAGTATAATTGTAGTTGGGGTCCTTGGCCGGCGCGGTGAGGGGGCCGCCGCCGACGAGCGATTGCCAGCCCCAGACCAGGCCGATCGGCTGGTTGGTCGCGCCCTGGGCGGTCAGCGCGTCGACCTGGCTGTTCATGGCGCTCCAGTTGTAATTCAATCCCGTCATCACGGGCGGACAGTAGAAATTCTGCTCGGCCGGAAACAGCGAGGCGGTGAGGCCGGGCGTCGGCTGCGTCACCAGCCGGTCGTAGTTGGACACCGGGCCGGCATAGCTGCCGCGATCAACCACACAGCCGTTCCAGGTCGAATGCGGGTTCTTGATCCAGGTGTGGGTATAGGGCGGCCCCGTTGTCGTGATGGTTTGCCGGCAGATCTTGTTGTAACCGCTGCCGGTGCAGGAACAGTTGGTGCGGGCGCCGCAACTGCAGTTCCAGCCTGTGCAGACCGTGATGGTCGTGGTGCTCGTCGTCGGCTCGCTGTCGTAGCAGCCGTTATAATAGATGCCGATCTTGTCGGAGTCCTTGTAACCGCTGTCCTTGCCCGGGCAGATGTAGCCGGCATAGCTGCCGCTCGACGGGATGGTGGAAACGGACGAGCTGCCGTTGGCGGGACCGCTGGTGCAGGTGAATCCGTGGCTGTAATTGCTGAAGGGGCAGGTCGAACCGCCCGTGATCTGATCCCAGTTGGAAGGTTTCGCGCCGCCGCGCGCCGGATCGAGGATGGCCGGTTCGGAGTCCCAGTCGGTCCAGTCGATCCAGCTCGCATTGTAGTTTCCGGCGCCGACATTGACGTTCTTGGCGAAGGGAATGATCGAAACATAGACGTCGCCATCGACCGAGGCCGCGCTCTTGAGCTGCGCCAGCAGGTTCTTCGTCGCGGTCTTGAGCGCGGTGATCTTGCCGTCGTCGGACATCGAGCCGGTGGTGTCCAGCACGAGCGCCACGCGCAGCCGGTTCGAGCCCCATCGGGCCGTCGCGGAGGCCGCAACGCCGATTGTCTTGAGGCCGACGAAGCTCATGAAAGCGGTATCGATGTCGGCGGTCGCCGTTATCACGACATGGGAACCGCCTGCGCTCGAATATGTGGCGGTGACCCGGATGTTCTTGGCTTCCGGTCTGTTGAACTGGGCGTTGAAATAGTCTTGCACCAGGGTCTGGAAGGCGGTGCTGTCGAGCGAGGCGGCTTTCCGCGAGGCCATCAGGGCGGTCGCGTCCAGTGTCGTCTGCAAGTCGGCCTTGAGCGAATTGGCACGGCTGTAATCGACGGCCGCGCCGACGAAGGCGACGAGGGGAATGAGCACGAGCGCGAAGATGAGGGCGATGTTGCCGCCGTCCGCGGCGCCGAAGCGGGTCAGCAGTCTGACAGATCGGCGCAGCAGCGATGAGGTGACACCCATGAGACGAGCCGGCAAGCGCTGGAATTTCACGCTTCCCTGCTAGTTCCGCCGCTTAAAGGCGACGTATAGGCGATCGGCGAAAATTCGCCGGCTGCGGTAAAGCTTCGCCGCGCGCGCGGACGATTTCCCGGACGATGGCCGGATTTTAGAAGGTTAATGCGACAGTGGGCCCAGGGCGCGCATGGCCGCCCCCTTGCCGGCCGGCAAGGTTAAGGCCCGCTTGCGGCCGTCGTTCGGATTTGATCGTAACCGGAACCGGGGCGGGCTTTTTCAAGCCCGCGCCCGGCGCCCGGTCACTTCGCCACCCGAAGCTGTGTGAGCTGCGTGCCGATCGCTTTGAACGTGGCGATCATCGCGTTCGCCGAGGTCAACAGATAGAACTTGTCCGGGCTGCTGGCGCAATTCTGCAAAAGGGTCGAGGTGGGGTCGCCGCCGGTATTGACCTGAATGGTGTAGAGCGTGATGCCCGCGGCTTTGATGTTGTTGCAGGTGAGCTGCTGCCGCGCATTGATCGAATTCTGGTTCGAGTACCAGCGGTCCTGCGTGTTCAAGCCGTCGGTCAGGAGGATGATGATCTCGCTATATTGGTAGTTCGGGTCCTTGGGCGGAACGGTGAACGGCCCGCCGCCGGCCAGCGACATCCAGCCCAGAGCCAGCCCGATCGCCTGGTTGGTATTGCCCGCCGGCGACATGGCATTGACGAGGCTGGTCATCGACGTCCAGTCGTAGCTCAGGCCCATGGCCGCCTGCGGGCAAGAGGAATATTGCTCCGCGGCGAACAGCGTGGCGGGGATCGAGGTCGTCGGCGCCACCACGTTGGTGTCGTAATTGCCGCTGCTCGGGCCATTGGTGTCGCCGCGGTCGACCACGCAGCCGTTCCACTTGCTGTGGGCGGTGCTGACCCATTTTCCGCCCGCATTGGTGCAGTCGCTTTGATTGTTGGGCGGCCACCAGCCCGAATAATTGTTGCACTTGCCGTTGTTGGCGTCCCATTCGGTCCAGTCGATCCAATTCGCATTGAAGTTGCCGGCGCCGAGATTGACGTCCTTCACGAACGGAATGATCGAAACGTAAACGTCGCCATTGGAGGTGGCCGCGTTCTTCAATTGCGTCAGCAGGTTCGCCGTCGCGGTTTGCAGCGCGACCATCTTGCCGGCTTGCTGCATCGATCCCGTATTGTCGAGCACGAGCGCGACCCGTAGCCGCGTCGATCCCCATTTCGCGGTGGAGGAGGTGTTCACGTCGAAGGCGTTGAAGCCGATGATGTTCATGAAGGTGGTCGGCACCTGCACCGACCCGTTGACCACGATGGTCGAGCCACCGCTGGTGGTGTAGCTCGCGGTGACCGTGGCGTTCTGGGCTTCCGGGCGGGTGAAGAGGGCGGAGAAATATTTCTGCGCGTTCGCTTGCAGCTGGCTGGGCGTGTCGGTCGCGGCTTCCTTCGACAGCATCAGCGCGACGGTATCGAGCGCGGCCTGCATGGCCGTCTTGACCGTGTTGGCGCGGCTATAGTCGATGGCCGCTCCGACGAAGCCGATGAGCGGCAGCGTCGCGAATGCGAAGGTGATCGCGACGTTCCCGCGTTGCGAGCGGCCGAAACGGCCAATCTGACGGCAGGCTTTCGAGACCCAGGATCGGACCGACATGAACGCCACCACGGACGGATTGAGACTGAGGTAGCAACGTAGGCCGCCGGCGTAAAAGGGCGGTAAAACCGAACGCAGAAAGTCAGGCCGTTACCGACGATCGTTGCGATGTTTAAGCCGGCGTAAATGCCGTTGCGACAATTGTAGCGATCGCAGCATGCGCGCGGATCCGGCGGAGTTTGCGGTCGTGCGGGCGCGTTGCGCGCCCGCACTCACATCGACAGCCGCAGATTGGAAAGCGCGGTGCCGATCTGGTTGAAGGTCGTGACGATTTCGTTGGCCGAGGTCAGCAGGAAGAACTTGTTCTGGTCGCTGGCGCAATTTTGCAGCAGAGTCGACGTCGGGTCGCCCCCGGTATTGACCTGCACCGTGTAGACCGTGATGCCGGCGGCCTTGATGTTGTCGCAGGTCTTCTGCTGCCGCGCGTCGATCGACGACGCGTTCGAGTACCAGCGATCCTGCGTGTTCAAGCCGTCGCTCAGCAGGATGATGACCTGGGTGTATTTGTAGTTCGGGTCCATCGCCGGAACGGTGAAGGGCGATGCGGTGAGCGACTGCCAGCCCATTTGCAGGCCGATCGCCTGGTTGGTATTGCCGCTCGGCTGCATGGCGTTGATTTTGTTCGCGAGCGCCGTCCAGTCGTTGCTCAGGCCGGTCAGGGCGACCGGGCAGGAGGAATATTGTTCGGCGGGGTAGAGGGTGCTGCCGGTGAACGGGGCGTCGTTGGTCGTGTCGAAATTCTGGTCGCGGTCGGTGACGCAGCCGTTCCAGGTGCTGTGGTTTGCCGGCGTCCAGGTCTTGCCATTGGCCGTGCAGCTGCTTTGCGTGCTGTACCGCGAGCTGCTGCAGGAGCCGTTGGCGGCCTCCCAGAGATCCCAGCGCAGCCAGGATTGATTGTAGTTGGACGAGTCGACGTTCACGTCTTTGTTGAACGGGATGATCGAGACGTAGACGTCGTCGGGCGTTGAGGCCGCATTCTGAAGTTGCGTCAGAAGGTTTTTCGACGCCGTCTTCAGCGCCGTCATCTTGTCGTCGCGCGACATCGAGCCGGTATTGTCGAGCACGAGCGCGACCCGGAGCCTGGTATTGCCCCAGGTCGCGGTCGAGTGAGCGCTGATGTTGATCTGGTTGAAGCCGAGGACGGCCAGGAAATTGGTGTTGATCGTGGCGCTGCCGGTGAGGGCCACTTTCGAGCCGCCCGTTCCCGTGTAGGTCGCGTTGATCGCGATGTTGCTGGCGTTATTGCGGGTGAACAGGGCGTTGAAGTAGTTGTTTGCGTCGGCCTGCAGTTGCTCGCTGGTCGCGTTCGCCGCCGATTTCGACAGCATCAGGGCGGTCGAATCGAGCGCGGCCTGGAAGGCGGTACGCGTCGCGTTGGCGCGGGTGTAGTCGACGGCCATGCCGACCGCGCCCAACATCGGAACCGCGGTCAAGGCCAGCATCGGAGCGATGCTGCCCCGACGGTCTTTGAGGAAGCGGGCAAACATGGAGGCCCCCCGGAGCTATGCGTAAAACGCCGATCAGTACAGTTCCATATATGCCGTGAGGGTCTTGCAAATCGGTGAGGTCCGAGGCCCGAATTAGCGGAAATTTCGCCTAAACTTGCCGGTCATCGGGTTGCGATCGGTTAACCGATGTTTATCTGAGCCGGCACGGATGGAACCGGTGCGGGGACGGCCCTATTTTTCCCCAAGGGGGCGACGGCGGCCCGGGGTGGTCAACTGCCGGCTTGGAATAGCGGTCCGGGGGTCATTATGATGGTGCAGGCCGCGAACCGGCGCGGCCGCCGGTTAACCGATCGACGATTCCGCACGCTTCGGCCATGATGACCATGACGTCCACTGCCACCACCGATTTCCCCATCCCGCCGCGGCCTCTATGCGCGCCGGCCCGCATGGCGGACGACGACAAGAAGCGCAAGGGCGACCCCGGGACGCCCGGCGGTCCCGGCACCGCGGTCATCACCAAGGCCAAGCCGCAGGTGAAGCGGCCGAACATGTACCGCGTGCTGATCCTGAACGACGACTATACGCCCATGGAATTCGTCGTTCACGTGCTCGAGCGGTTCTTCGGCAAGGACCACGAGGCGGCCACACGCATTATGCTGCATGTGCATCACCACGGTATCGGCGAATGCGGGATCTATACTTACGAGGTGGCGGAGACCAAAGTGACGCAGGTTATGGACTTTGCCCGCAAACATCAGCATCCTCTACAATGCGTGATGGAGAAGAAGTGACACCTGGGGGGCGTCCAATACAAACGACAATGGGAACCTGATGCCAACATTCTCGCGCAGCCTCGAGCAGTCGCTCCACCGGGCGCTCGCCCTTGCCAACGAGCGGCACCATGAATACGCCACGCTCGAGCACTTGCTGCTGGCGCTGATCGAGGATCAGGACGCCTCCGCCGTGATGCGGGCCTGCAATGTCGATCTCGACAAGCTGCGGCGCAGCCTGACCGCCTATCTCGAATCCGAACTGGAAAACCTGATCACCGACGGGGCGGAGGATTCCAAGCCGACGGCCGGGTTCCAGCGCGTGATCCAGCGCGCGGTGATCCACGTGCAGTCGTCGGGGCGCGAGGAAGTGACCGGCGCCAACGTGCTGGTGGCGATCTTCGCCGAGCGGGAGAGCCATGCCGCCTATTTCCTGCAAGAGCAGGACATGACGCGCTACGACGCGGTCAATTACATCAGCCACGGCATCGCCAAGCGGCCGGGCATGACCGAGCAGCGCCCGGTGCGCGGCGTCGAGGAGGAGCAGGACGCCAAGGCCGGCGACGAGCCCAAGAAGAAGGGCGACGCGCTCGAGGCCTATTGCATCAACCTCAACAAGAAGGCGCGGGAAGGCAAGATCGACCCGCTGATCGGCCGCGACTCCGAGATCAACCGCACCATCCAGGTGCTCTGCCGCCGGCAGAAGAACAATCCGCTGTTCGTGGGCGAGGCCGGCGTCGGCAAGACCGCGATCGCGGAGGGGCTTGCCCGCCGCATCGTGCACGGGGAAGTGCCGGACGTGCTCAAGGGCGCGACCGTGTTCGCGCTCGACATGGGCACGCTGCTCGCCGGCACGCGCTACCGGGGCGATTTCGAGGAGCGCCTCAAGCAGGTGATCAAGGAGATCGAGGCCTATCCGGGCGCGATCATGTTCATCGACGAGATCCACACCGTGATCGGCGCCGGCGCCACCTCCGGCGGCGCGATGGACGCCTCCAACCTGCTCAAGCCGGCGCTGGCCGGCGGCACCATCCGCTGCATCGGCTCGACCACCTACAAGGAATACCGCCAGTATTTCGAGAAGGACCGCGCGCTGGTGCGCCGCTTCCAGAAGATCGACGTCAACGAACCGTCGGTGCCGGATGCGATCGAGATCCTCAAGGGCCTCAAGCCCTATTTCGAGGAGTACCACAAGCTCAAATACACCAACGATGCCATCAAGGCGGCGGTCGAATTGTCGTCGCGCTACATCCATGACCGCAAGCTGCCCGACAAGGCGATCGACGTGATCGATGAATCGGGCGCGGCGCAGATGCTGCTGCCGGAGAGCCGGCGCAAGAAGACCATCGGCGTCAAGGAGATCGAGACCACGATCTCCACGATGGCGCGCATCCCGCCCAAGACCGTGTCGAAGGACGATGCCGAGGTGCTGCAGCATCTCGAGCAGACGCTCAAGACCGTGGTCTATGGCCAGGACAAGGCGATCGAGTCGCTGTCCGCCTCGATCAAGCTCGCCCGCGCCGGCCTGCGCGAGCCGGAGAAGCCGATCGGCTGCTACCTGTTCTCGGGCCCGACCGGCGTCGGCAAGACCGAGGTGGCCAAGCAACTGGCCGCTTCGCTCGGCGTCGAGCTCATCCGCTTCGACATGTCGGAATACATGGAGCGGCATACGGTCTCGCGCCTGATCGGCGCGCCTCCGGGCTATGTCGGCTTCGACCAGGGCGGCCTCTTGACCGACGGCGTGGACCAGCATCCGCACTGCGTGCTGCTGCTCGACGAGATCGAGAAGGCGCATCCCGACCTGTTCAACGTGCTCTTGCAGGTCATGGACCACGGCAAGCTGACCGACCACAACGGCAAGCAGGTCGACTTCCGCAACGTGATCCTGATCATGACCACCAATGCCGGCGCCGCCGACATGGCCAAGGCCGCCTACGGCTTCACCCGCTCGAAGCGGGAAGGCGAGGACCAGGAGGCGATCAACCGGCTGTTCACGCCGGAATTCCGCAACCGGCTCGATGCCACCATCACCTTCGCGCACCTGTCGCAGGACGTGATCAAGCAGGTGGTCGAGAAGTTCGTGCTGCAGCTCGAGGCTCAGCTCGGCGACCGCAACGTCACCATCGAATTGTCGGACGAGGCGACGCGCTGGCTGATCGCCAACGGCTACGACGAGCTGATGGGCGCGCGGCCGATGGCGCGCGTGATCCAGGAGCACATCAAGAAGCCGCTCGCCGACGAGGTGCTGTTCGGCCATCTCAAGAACGGCGGCCATGTCCGCGTCGTGGTCGAGAAGGACGAGCACGGGCGCGACAAGCTCGGGATGCAGTTCCTGGAGGGACCGATCACGCCCAAGCCGGAAAAGCTGCCTTCGGCGGCGCCCAAGGCCAAGCGGCGATCCTCGCCGCGGCCGAAGGCGAAACGCGGCACGGTGCCGAAGGTGCCGCTGGCCAAGGTGTAATTGTCCCGTTGCGACGGGATGGAAGGCCGGGCCTCGGGTCCGGCCTTTTTCTTTTGCATTGGCGACCATCAGCGCCGGAATGCAATCATTGCGGTCCTGGACGAATTATTGCAATGTATGGGTGTTCATGGCGGGGGGCGTCGATGACCGGCTACCCGGAACGCGTCGGCCGGGTTCAGGAAGCCTGCAGACCTGTCGAGCGTTTCACATTCTTTCTCTATGTCGGCCTGCTCGTGTTCGTCCTGATCTTCGCCGGCGCCGTCGCGGTGAGTTCCGGACGGGGAAGCAGCGGCGTTCTGGCTTTCGGTACGGCCCTGCTCGTGGTCGCCGCGGCGAGCCTGGTCGGCGCCATTCTCGGATTCCTTTTTGGAATCCCGCGGTCTTTGCAGGCCGCCGCGCAAGCGCAGCCGGCGGACGCGGTTGCCCAGGGCCATGCGTCGGCCGCGAATGCTTCCCCGGCATTCCGTACCAATACGAGTCTCGAGGAAATTTCCGATTGGCTCACGAAGATCATCATCGGTCTCGGCCTTGTCCAGTTCGAGAGTCTCGTCCTCTTTCTGTACAAATGCGCGGCGCTGGCCGCGGCCTTCGCCGCTTCCGCGTCCTTGCCGGCCGGTGACATCACCAAAGTCGCTTACGACCCGCGATTCGCATCGCCCGTTTTCTTTTGTCTCATTCTCGCGGCCTTGGTGTCCGGTTGTCTCTTCATGTATGTCGAGACGCGCACGCGGCTGTTGGTGGTTTTCCTCGCGGCCGAGTTTGCCAATGACGCCAATCTCAAAGACTCCGCGACCGTACCGGTCTCGGTGCCGCAGCCGCTGACCGCGGTGCAATTCGACCAGCGACGCCAGCCGCCGGTGGCCGTCGCGGTGCGGGCGACGGAAAACGACAAGGCCGTCGCGCAAGTTCAATTCGAGATGCTTCAGAGCACCGAGGACCTGATCGGATGGGCGTCCGCGCAGGCCCGTCTGGGCAGGCTGGACGAGGCCGAGCGGGCGCTCGGGGCGGCGCTGATCAGGGACCAGAACAGCACGGAGATTCGCAAACGGATCGTCGAGGTGCGGCGGCTGAAGGGCGACAGGATCGGCGCCGTCCGCATGATGATGGAAATCGCCGAGCGGACGACCGACCGGAAAAAACGCGACGACCTGCTGCAGAACGCACTGTTCGAAGGGCTCTACGCGCCTGCGCCGGACGGGTTCACGGCGGCCCTTGAAATTTCTCAGACGATCCTGCAGGACCCGGATCCGCAGCGGCAGGCGCTCATTCTGGTGTGGCGCGCCTGCGCCTTCGGTCAGAAATACAAATGGCTCACCGAACACGGCGGTTCCGAGAACGAAATATCGACCACAAAGCATGATGCGCGCGCGCTCGTCGAGAAAGTCGTCGAATTGAAACCCGACATCAGCAGCAGCGAGCGGGCCTTGCTGGCTTCGCTCTACGAAGGGCGTTACGGAGACGACGACGACTTGAAGGTCTTCAAGAGCGATGAGTTCGACAAGTTGATTTTCAGCAATCGTTCGTGACGGCGCGCTGCGCGGCTGACGTGTCGCGGCGGGGAGGCCGCCGTTTTCCGGCCAATTCCGACACGGTCGAGGGCGGGGCCAGGTGGGCGATCTCAAGCGCCTGTTTTCCTGGTCTGACGGATCCCGCATGCGGGGGTTGCGGGCGGCGGCGGTTGCGGGGGGCGCGCGCCTGTGAGACAGGTCACCGGCACCTATGCCGGTCCCCGCATCATTCCCCACATCCGCCGCGGCCTTTTTTGGCGGCGTCAAATCGGCGCTGACCTCGGTCTTCGCGCTGGTGCTGGCCGGCACCTATGTCGGCATCGGCGCGCTGGCGCACGGTTTCGGCCTGACCTCCGGATGGCTCGCGCTGTCGACCGTGCTGGTCTGGGCGGCGCCGGCGCAGGTGATCATGATCTCGGCGCTCGGCGCCGGCGCCCCGCTGATCGAGGTGGCGATCGCGGTTACCCTGAGCGCGATCCGGCTGTTCCCGATGGTGGTGGCGCTGCTGCCGCTGTTGCGCGGGGAGGGCAGGCGCCTGCGCGACCTGCTGCTGCCGACGCATTTCACATCGGTGAGCATGTGGGTCGAATCGCTGCGGCTGTTGCCGGCCATGTCGCGCGAGCACCGAGTCGCCTTTTGCAACGGGCTGTCGTTCGCCTACATGAGCACGGCCGTGATTTTCGGCTTTGGCGGATATTATCTCGCGGCCGAACTGCCGCCGCTGCTCGCGGCCATGCTGCTGTTTCTCACGCCGATGTCGTTCTTGATTTCGACCGCGCGCAACGCCCGCGTGACGGTGGACCGGCTGGCGCTGGCCTTGGGCCTCGTCCTGGGACCGTTGCTGGTCTATTTCCGCGTCGATCTCGACCTGATGTGGACCGGCTTGATCGGCGGCACGCTCGCCTATGCGGCGCATCGCCTGCGGGGGGCCTGGGCATGAGCGGGACCGCCGAACTGTCGCCCTATCTGGTGCTGATCCTGGTCGGCTTTCTGCCGAACGAGATCTGGCGCGCGCTCGGGTTGGTGCTGGCGCGCGGGCTCAACGAGGACTCCGAGATCGTCCTGTGGTCGCGCGCGGTGGCGACCGCGATTCTGGCCGGCGTGATCGCCAAGCTGATCCTGTTTCCGTCCGGCTCGCTCGCCGCTATACCGCTCGGGGTGCGGTTCGCCGCGACGCTGATCGGTTTCGCGGCCTATCTGGCGGTGAAGCGCTCGATGTTTGCCGGCGTGCTGGCGGGCGAGGCGGTGCTGCTTGCGGGCGGCTTCTTCTTCTCGCCTTAGTTCCTGGGAGACGACCAATGCCGTTCCTTGTCATGGACCGCGGCGTCCATATCGACCCGGATGCGGTGCGCAAGGCCTTTCCGCAAGAGACCGTCCGCTACGCCCGCAATGCCGAGGAGGCGCTCGGCATCTGCGGTGACTGCGAGGTGCTGGTGGCAATGGCGCATGACGTGACGGACGAATTGATCGCCCGCATGTCGAAGCTCGCCTATATCTGCGCGATGTCGGCCGGCACCGACCGGCTCGATACCTTGAAGAACCTGAAGTCCGGCGTGCGCATCACTTCGGGCCGCGGTATCCACGGGCCGCAGATGTCGGAACTCGCCTTCCTCGGCATGATCGCGCTGTCGCGTGAGTTTCCGCGCATGCAGCGCAATCAGCAGGCCCATCAATGGGAACGCTGGCCGCAGAAGCTCCTGTTCGGCAAGACCGCGGTGCTGGTCGGCATCGGCCCGATCGCGGAGGAACTGGCCGTCCGCTGCGAGGCCTTCGGCATGCGGGTGGTGGGCGTGAGCGACGCGCGCCAGGAGGCGCCGCATTTCGCGGCGCTCTATCCGCGCCGTCGGCTCGCCGAGGCGGCGGCGCTGGCCGACTTCCTGATCGTGCTGGTGCCGCTCTCGGCGCAAACCCGCCATATGATCAACGCCGATGTCTTTCGCGCCATGAAACCGACGGGCATCGTCGTCAATCTCGCGCGTGGTCCGGTGGTGGACGAACAGGCGCTGACGCTGGCCTTGCAGGAAGGCCGCATCGGCGGGGCGGCCCTCGACGTGTTCGAGGCCGAGCCGCTCCCGAAGGACAGCCCGCTCTGGGACATGCCGAATGTGATCGTCACGCCGCGCATCGGCGGCATGAGCGATGTCTATGCGCAACAGGTCCTGCCGCTGGTCGTGCACAACCTGCGCTGCTTCATCGAAGGCCGGCCGGCGGACATGAAGAACGTCCTGCGCGGGTAGTGTGAATTGAGCGTCGATCGTCCCTGTTTCCGCTCGTGCGCGCGCAAGCGGGGCCCCCGTTGAGACTCGGTGCGGGGTTCCCGCTTGCGCGGCAATGAGCGCTCGCCTTGGCGACGCCGCCGCGAATGCAAAGCGTTCAATGGGACGCTAACCGGCCGCAAGGGCCGCAGCCAGCCGCTTTGCTTGCTCGGCCAGCACCTCCGGCTTTTCCTTCTCGCTCGCCGGCGGCTTCATCATCACGCCGGTCTTGCGCGGGATGATGTGCACATGGAGGTGAAAGACGACCTGCCCGCCGGCGCTCTCGTTGAACTGCTGCATCGTGATGCCGTCGGCGTCGAATGCCTTCATCGCCGCCTTGGCGACTTGCTGCGCGACCTTGGCGACATGGGCGAGGTCGTCGGGCGGACAGTCGAGCAGGTTGCGCGCGGGCGCCTTCGGCAGCACCAGCGTGTGGCCGGGCGCGCGCGGCATGATGTCGAGGAAGGCGAAGGCCTTGTCGTCCTCGTAGACCTTGTGGCAGGGCAGTTCGCCGCGCAGGATCTTGGCGAAAATGTTGTTCGGATCGTAGCTCGGCATCGGTCGGGTCCCTGGTGAGTCGTCATTCCCGGGCCGGCCGAAGGCCGGAGCCGGGAATCCAGGGGCCGAGAACGGGAGCTTGTCCGGCTCGGCCCTGGAGTCCGGGGTCACGCGCTCGCGCGCCTGCCCCGGCATGACGACGAATTTCATTCCTGTTCGGCCAAATCCTTACGGAACGGCGCGGCCGCCGCAAGCGCCTCGGCGTCGGCTTCGACATAAGCGCGCTCGCGCTCGAGATAGTCGGCAATCGCCCGTCGCAGGGCCGGGTTGGCGATGAAATGGGCGGAATAGGTCGTGTGCGGCAGGTAGCCGCGCGCGAGCTTGTGTTCGCCCTGGGCGCCGGCTTCCACGCGCCTGAGCCGGCGGGCGATCGCATAGTCGATGGCTTGATAGTAGCAGAGTTCGAAATGCAGGAACGGATGGTGCTCGATGGCGCCCCAGTTGCGGCCGTAGAGCGTGTCGTGGCCGATGAAGTTGATGGCGCCGGCGATCCAGCGGCCGGCGCGGCGCGCCATCACCAGCAGGATGCGCTCGCCCATGGCGGCCCCGACGATGGAGAAAAACTCGCGCGTGAGATACGGCCGGCCCCATTTGCGCGAGCCGGTCTCCATGTAGAATTCGAAGAAGGCGTCCCAGACCTCTTCGGTCAGGTCGGAGCCGGTGAGCCAGTGCACCTCGATGCCCGGTGCGAACGCGTCCTTGCGCTCGCGCCGGATGGTCTTGCGTTTGCGCGAGGAGAGGGCGGCCAGGAAGTCGTCGAACGAGGCGTAGCCCTGGTTCTCCCAGTGGAATTGCCGGTCGGTGCGCTGCAGGAAGCCGCGTTCTCCGAGCGCGTGCCATTCGGCCTCGGTCAGAAAGGTCACATGAGCCGAAGAGAGCTTGCTCGCGCGGGTGATCTCGGCGAGCGCGTCGGCCAGCGCCCCGCGCACCGAGGCGGCGAACGGGCCCGGCCGGGCGAGCAGGCGCGGGCCGGTTACCGGCGTGAACGGCACCGCGACCTGGAGCTTCGGGTAGTAATCGCCGCCGGCGCGCTCGAAGGCATCGGCCCAGCCGTGATCGAACACGTATTCGCCGCGCGAGTGGCTCTTCAGATAGCAGGGCGCGGCGCCGACCAGCTCTCCGTCGGCGGTTTCGGCCAGCAGGTGACGTGGTTGCCAGCCGGTGCGCTGGCCGACCGATAATGATTGTTCAAGAGAGCTAAGAAACGCATGTGAAACAAATGGGTTATCGACTTGTCCTCCTGTTGATAAGTCTGGGGAAAGCTTGTCCTCAGGCGATACTTTAAGTGAGCCTGTGGGCTGACCGGCAGACGCCGCTTGAACTTCAAGTGATGCGTGAGTTTCCGCCGCGGCAGGCTCGCCGCTGGCGCAGGCATCCCACGCCGCCGGAGCGACTTCGGCCAGCGATTTGGCGATGCGGATGCGGAGTTCGATATCGGTCATCGGCATTAGTCTCGCCCGACTTTATGCCGGAAATGGTTCGAACGGCAGTCTCCGCCCGCAACCGCGCCATGCCCAAGCTCAGGGCCGCCAGCCTTCGAAGATCATCTGGTCGGCCCAGCGTGTGGCTCGTTGCCGGTCCGCTTCGCTGCGGACCGTCCAGGTCAGCAGCGGCAGGCCGAAGACATGGCGCGCCATCAGCGGCACGGCGGCCGGCAGGTCGTTGACCGCGTAAGCGATGAAATGCGGGCGGGTGCGATGCGCATGGGTGAAGAGCGCCATGCGCCGCTTCGCCGCCGCCGGCAGCGGGTTCCATTCCGGATGGCTGTAATGGCGCTCGGCCACCATGCCGCGCGGCAGGCCGGGCGCGATCGCGCGCACGGCCTCGATGACGGCCGGGTCGAACGACATCACCGCCGCCGGGCCGGCATAGCTCGACAGCACGTCCGCGGTGCGCTGCGCGAGGCGGCGGTCGCCGTCGAAATGACTCTTGATCTCGATCACCAGCGCCACGCGGCCGGCGACGAGGTCGCACAGTTCGCCGAGCGTCAGCACGCGGTCGGCGCTGTTCTTGAAGCGCACCGCTTTGATGGCCGCCGCGTCCATGTCGGCGAGGCGGCCATGGCCTTCGTTCAGGCGGCCGAGCGCATCGTCATGATGCACCAGGGCCTCGCCGTCGCCGCTCACCTGCAGGTCGCATTCGATGCCGTAACCGCCGGCAATGGCGGCGGAAAAGGCGGAGGCGGTATTCTCGATCACGCCCGCCGGTGCGTCGTGCAGGCCGCGATGGGCGATGGGGCGCCGGGTGAGCCAAGCGAGGCCGGCCATGAGCGGTTATTTCGTTTGGCGCATGATCTGGTCCGAACACCGGTTCCCGCTGTTCGGGATCATGCCCCCGACACCTCGAACAGTCCTTCGACTTCCACCGCGGCGTCGGCCGGCAGCGCCGATACGCCGACCGTGGTGCGGGCGTGGCGGCCCTTGTCGCCGAAAACCTCCACCATCAGGTCGGAAGCGCCGTTCATCACCTTCGGGCCGTCGGCAAAGCCGGGCGCGGAGCTGATGAAGCCGCCGAGCCGCACCACGCGCGCGACCTTGTCGAGATCGCCGAGCGCGGCTTTGACCTGCGCCAGCAGGTTGATCGCGCAGGCGCGTGCCGCCTTCTGCCCGTCCTCGACCGTGACGGCGCCGCCGAGCTGACCCTTGGCCACCAGCTTGCCGTCGGTCCCGAAGCAGAGCTGTCCGGATACGACCAGCATGTTGCCGCTGCGGACGGTGGGAACATAATTGGCGATCGGCGCCGCCGGCGTGGGCAACGTGATCCCGAGGGTTGCGAGCTTTGCTTCGACCGTTCCAGCCATGATTGCCTCCACTAGCGATATGATCGCGCGGCGCGGATTCCCGGGCTGGCCAGGATCGGGGTCATGCCAAGCTCCGAGAGCCGAGGCGTCGCGCAGATCCTGTTGCCGATCCTTCTGCCGATTCTTCTTTCGATCCTTCTTTCGATCCTTGGCCGATCGGCGAGGCTTGCACAAGCGCGACGCTGCCGGCATTGCCCGCCGGCGGTCCGGCCCCTATGTTGCCCCTATCTTGCCTCTAACTCCACCGCGACAACGGTTCGGGCACGGCTGCGCGGAGGGTGGCGTTCGTCATGAAGATTACCATCGGTATCGGTGCGTTTCTGCGGTGGGCCTCGGCGGCCGGCTTGGCGGCGGCGGTCCTCCATGGCCCCGTCTACGCCCAAGCGGGGGCCGGCGCGGTGTCCTTCGCGCCGCACCGCGCGGTCTACGATCTGAAACTCGTCAAGTCGCGCGGGTCGCGCGCGATCGAAAGCGTGCGCGGGCGCATTCTCTACGATTTCTCCGGCAACGAATGCGACGGCTACGCGCTGCGCTTTCGTCAGGTATCCCAGCTCGACTCGGGCGAGGGCAAGACCGCGCTCAGCGACCTGCGCTCCACCACCTGGGAGGATGCGGCGGCCAAGAAATTCCGCTTCCAGTCGGAAAACTTGCTCAACGAGCAAACGACGGATTCGGTCACCGGGGAGGCCGAGCGGGGCGCAGGCGCCATTGCGGTCAACCTGAGCAAGCCGAAGCACAAGAAATTCACGGTTCCGGTCGGCGCGGTGTTTCCGACCGAGCACATGCGCCGCATCATCGAGGCGGCGCGCGCGGGCAAGACCATCCTGGAATTCCCCGTCTATGACGGCTCGGAGAACGGCGAGAAACTGTACAACACGCTGACGGTCATCGGTCGCCCGATCGCGCCCGGGCAAAAGCCGCCGACCGACGCGGCGGCGAAAGTGCCGGAACTCGCCCGGCTCACGCGCTGGCCGGTGACGGTGAGCTATTTCGAGCAGAAGGACGCGAAGGACGAACAGCGCGGCGAGCAGACGCCCGCCTATTCGATCGGCTTCGAGCTCTACGAGAACGGCATCTCGCGCGCGCTCACGCTCGACTATACCGACTTCACCATCTCGGGCGAGATGACCTCGCTGGAGATGAAGAAGGTGAAGCCTTGCCGGTAGGCGGGGCGTGGTACCGACGCATCGCCGCGCGCGCGTAGCGAATGGTGCGATGCCGATCCGGGCGGCGGCGCGAGCAATCGGGGCCCGGGTCCGCGGCGCACCGCTGCGTGCCCAGCTGCGCCCGCGACACGCCATCCCGATCAGTCCTCCTCGATCGCCAAGCCTTTCACTACCGCATCGCGCCCGAATTTGGAGCGCAGCTTGTCGACCGCGTGCTCGGCCTGCGCCGCGCGCCGGCCGATGAGATCGGAAAGGTCGTCCTCCTCGGTTGCTTCCACCAGGTTGCTCACGCCGATGCCGATCAGCCGGAAGCGTGTCGTGCCGACTTCGTGGCGCAAGAGGTCGCGCCCTGCCTCGAAAATGCGGGCGGCCAGCTGGGTCGGGTGCGAGAGCGCGCGCGCCCGCGTGCGCAGCTTGAAATCGGCGCTCTTGAGCTTGAGCGAAACGGTCGTGCCGGCCAGCGCGCTCGCCTTCAGCCGGTACGAAACCTTCTCGGTCAGTTCCCATAGCGTCTGCTCGAGCGGGCGGAATTCTGCGACGTCGCGCTCGAACGTGGTTTCCGCCGAAATGCTCTTGGTTTCGCGCTCGGGATCGACGCGCCGGCGGTCGATGCCGCGCGCGAGGTTCCACAGCCGCGATCCTTCCTCGCCGTAGCGGCGCGCGAGATCGCGCTCGTCGGCGCGCTGCAGGTCGGCGATGGTGCGGTAGCCGTCGGCGGCGAGCCGCGCCGCGCTGGCATTCCCCACGCCGTAAATGAATCCGACCGGCCTGGGCGCCAGGAAGGCGGGCGCTTCCGCCAGCCCGAGCACCGCGAAGCCGCGCGGCTTGTCGAGGTCGGAGGCGATCTTGGCCAGGAACTTGTTGGCCGACAGCCCGACCGAAATCGTGATGGCGAGCTTGCGCTCGACTTCGATCGCAAAACGGGCGAGCACGCGCGCCGCGCTCATGCCGTGCAGGCGCTCGGTGCCGGAGAGGTCGAGGAAGGCCTCGTCGATCGACAAGGGCTCGACCTGCGGCGTCAGCGCCAGCATCATCTGGCGGACCTCGCGGCCGACGGCGGCGTATTTCGCGATGTTCGGTTTCACCACCACGGCCTGCGGGCAGCGCCGCAGCGCCTCGAACATCGGCATGGCGGAACGCACGCCATAGGTCCGCGCGACATAGCAGGCGGTGGCCACCACGCCGCGCTTGCCGCCGCCGACGATCACCGGCTTGTCGACCAGCGAGGGATCGTCGCGTTTCTCGATCGTGGCGTAGAAGGCGTCGCAATCGACATGCGCGATCGCGAGCCTTTCGAGTTCCGCATGACGCACCAGCCGCGGCGAGGCGCAGGCCGGGCAACGCCGGCCCGACTCCGGCGCCTCGGCCAGGCAGTCGCGGCAGAATGCGCTCACGGCACCTCACGCTCCCAGGGGCTGCCGCCGAGCGCCCTGTGGGCGCGGGCGATATCGGCCGGATCGATCGAAAGTTCCGCGGCAAAGGCGGTCACCAGCCCTTCGTCGCCGGCCAGGTAGTCCAGCACGCCGACGAGGAAACCGGGTTCCGCCGCGGCGGCGCGAATGTCGGCCGGTCCGATCCCGCTGATCGCGAGAAAGCGCCCGAGCCGGTCGGGGTCGGAGGCGATAAAGCTAAGGGCTTGAATTGCAAGCTCTTCCGCTGCATTGGGTGTTATGCTGGAAGGTCTTTTCTGCAACGAGTTTGCCTTTCCGTAATGAATCGGCACTACGGTATTTTGCGCATCATGCCCGATAGTGATTGCCGCTGCGATGGCGGTTGCAGGGCGATCATGGCCCTTGGGGAAAAAGGGGCGGGGGAATGGCGAAGACCGTCCTGATTGTGGAGGACAACGAGCTGAATATGAAGCTCTTCCACGATCTCCTGGAAGCGCACGGCTATCACACGATCGGAACCCGCAACGGGATCGAGGCGCTGGGGCTCGCCCGGCAGCACCGGCCCGATCTGATTCTGATGGACATACAATTGCCGGAAGTATCCGGCCTTGAAGTGACCAAATGGCTCAAGGACGATCCCGAGCTGAAGGCGATTCCCGTCGTGGCGGTGACCGCCTTTGCCATGAAGGGGGATGAGGAGCGCATCCGCGAAGGGGGGTGCGAGGCCTATCTGTCCAAGCCGATCTCGGTGGCGAAGTTCATCGAGACAGTGCGGCATTTTCTTGGGCCGGCGTAATCGTAATGGTGAATTCATGAGTGCCCGCGTCCTTGTCGTCGACGATGTTCCCGCCAATGTGAAACTGCTGGAGGCCCGGCTGACAGCGGAATATTTCGATGTGGCGACCGCCTTCAACGGGGTGGAGGCGCTGGCGCTGTGCGAGCGGGCGGAATGCGACATCGTGCTGCTCGACGTGATGATGCCGGACATGGACGGCTTCGAGGTCTGCCGCCGGCTCAAGTCGAATCCGACGACGCATCACATCCCGGTCGTGATGGTGACGGCGCTCGATCAGCCGTCCGACCGCGTGCGCGGGCTGGAAGCCGGCGCGGACGATTTCCTCACCAAGCCGGTGACCGATGTCGCGCTGATCTCGCGCGTTCGTTCGCTCGCGCGGCTGAAGATGGTGACCGACGAATTGCGCATGCGCGCGATCACCACCAAGGAAATCGGTATCCAGAGCCCGGAGCGCGAGGCCGTCACGGAGACCGGGCGTAATGGTCGCATCCTGATCGTCGACGACCGGGCCTCGTCCTATGAGCGCCTGCTGACGACGCTGCAAACCGACCACATGGTCGAGGTCGAGACCAATCCGACCGAGGCGCTTTTTCGCGCGGCGGAAGGAAACTACGACACGCTGATCGTCTCGCTCGGCATCGAGAATTTCGACGGACTCAGGCTGTGCAGCCAGGTGCGCTCGCTCGAGCGCACCCGCAATGTCCCGATCCTGGCGATCTCCGAGCCGGAAAACACCGCACGGCTCGCGCGCGGTCTGGAAATCGGGGTCAATGACTATCTGATCCGTCCGATCGACAAGAACGAAATGCTCGCGCGCGTGCGCACGCAGATCAAGAAGAAGCGCTACACCGAGCGGCTGCGCGACAATGTGCAGTTGTCGATCGAGATGGCGATCACCGACGCGCTCACCGGCCTGTTCAACCGCCGCTATATGGAAACCCATTTGGCGGCGCTGGTCGAGCAGGCGGCGACGCGCAACAAGCCGATTTCGCTGCTGATCCTGGACATCGACTATTTCAAGTCGATCAACGACGGTCATGGGCACGACGCCGGCGACGACGTGCTGCGCGAATTCGCGCTGCGTATCCGCAAGTCGATCCGCAATATCGATCTGGCCTGCCGCTACGGCGGCGAGGAGTTCGTCATCGTGATGCCGGAAACCGACATCGGCGTTGCCACCATGGTGGCCGAGAGGTTGCGCCGGCGCATCGCCAGTGAACCCTTCGCGATCCAGAACGGGGCCCGCAATCTCGACGTGACGATCTCGATCGGCATTGCTGCGCTGGCGGCGGACGGCGACAATGCCGCGGCCATGCTCAAACGGGCCGATCAGGCGCTCTATCGCGCCAAGCGCGACGGCCGCAACCGGGTGGTGCCGGACGCCGCCTGAGCACACGCTGCCGCTGCAGATTCGCCGCGGGCGCGCCGGGCCGCTGCGGCCGGTGGCGGAAGTTCCCGTTGAATCAGCGACTTAAAAAGCCATTTGGCCGGGCAGGGGGCTTGGTCTAACGTGCCGATGCGCGAGCGCTGCGGCCGGCGATGGACTGCGGCAAGTGCTCGAAAAGCCCATCCAATACCCTGCGGAGTGCTCAGGTCCGCCGCATCTCCTGGGTCCGTAGGGTTCGGCCGGCCGGCAAGCGGCGCGAGTGGCCTCCTCATGATGCCGCTTCCGGCCGGCCACCTTGCTCGGGCGTGCGACGCGTCCCTTTTGCCTGCCCCGAGAAACGGGGAGAGCGGCGCGCGGTACGCGCGCCGACCGGGATGATCCTGCGTCTTTGGGGTGATGATGGCGCGGGGCCTTTACCGCACCGTGACCGGCCCTCGGCCGGTCGACCCTCCCCCGAGAGGGGAGGGTGACGAGCACGTTACGGCCGGACGATCGGCCAGCCCTTTTCCGCCAGTTCCATCAACGTGATGACGCCCGCCGGGACGCGCTGGGCATTGTCGACCAGCGGGGGCTCCTTGCCTTCAGCCTTGGTCATGGCGGCGAGGGTGTTCTCGCACGCTTTGAACGAGACATTGGGCATGCCCTGCTTGAAGGACTTCAGGCGGGGCAGCACCGGCGACTTGTCCTGGCGCAGCATGTTGAGACCGGCATTGAAAGCGACGATCTGGATGTCGACCTCTTCGCCCTTGTCCGAATAATACCGCGAGACGTTGGCGGCGACGTTGAGCACCGCATTCATCTTGGCCGGGTCGTTGTCGCTGATTTGCAGCGCGAGACGGTGCTTTTCCGTCGCCTGCGCCGACGCAAAGGCCAGCGGCACGAACAGCAAGGCGGCGAAGACCGCACGCAGCACGACGTTCATGATGTTTTCCTCCCTGAAATGTCTGTTATCGACACATGCTAGAACATTCGCCGGCGGTTGCATATTCCAAAAATAGAATATCATTCCCGGGCCCCAGGGGCGGAGACGGTCAGCCCAAAAATGCAAAGGGCGCCCGACATGGCGCCCTCCGTCGTCCCGGCGAAGCGGACCGGTTACTTGATCTTGGACTCGGTATATTCGACGTGCTTCTTGGCGACCGGATCGTACTTTCTCTTCTTCATCTTGTCGGTCTGCGTGCGCGAATTCTTCTTGGTCACGTAGTAGTGGCCGGTGCCGGCGCTCGACACGAGCTTGATCTTGAGACTGATGGCTTTGGCCATGGGAACGGGTCCTCGAAACGGTCTATAGCGATGGCGGGGGTGCCTTTGGCGCGGAAACTAGCGTCCAAAGCGCAAATGTCAAGAAATGCGGGCTTTTGCGGGATTTTGCCGTTCCGGCGCGCGCGTCCCGGCCGAGGCCGGATCGAGGGCCGATTCTAGAGGAGTTCGCGCTGGAATTGCTGGTTTTCCATGAAATAGAACGGCACCGGCAGGTCGTGGCCCATTCCGGCCTTGACCCGCGCCAGCAGTTCCTCGAGCACGATTCCGGTGATGGTCGGCATGTCGAGCCGGGTGGCATCCTCGATCGGCACCCAGACCAGTTCCACCAGTTCGGAATCTGGTCCCACTACGCCCTCGATGCTGTGGGCGACCGCCGAGGCGTCGGCGGTGAGGAAGCGGGTATCGAAACGCTTCGGCCGGCGCGGCGGCGTGATGGCCCGGGCTACGAAGTGAAGCTGCCCGAGGTCGGGATGCACTTTCGCCTTGGCGAATTCGGTCCAGATTTCCCCCGGCGTCTGCGGAGGCTCGTCACGCCTGACGCCGAGCATGAGTCCGGTCTCTTCCGCGAGCTCACGCACCGCCGCGAGCGCGAAGGCGCGCGGCAGCTCGGGGCTCGCCACCCGCTCCCGCAGCTTCTTCTCGGTGTCGGGGTGGAGCTCGCTCACCGCGCTCATCTCGCGGTCGAGCGGCTCGATGCGGCCGCCCGGGAACACGAATTTGCCCGGCATGAATTTGTGGCCGTGATGGCGGCGGCCGAGCAGGACTTTCGGCGTCGGGCCGGAGCGGTCGATCAGCATGATGGTCGCGGCGTCGCGCGGGACGCTGTCGGGGAACGACTGATCGCGTTCCTGCATGGTCATGCGTTGGGCAAAGAGCTTGGCCATGTCTGCGCTGGCCGGATCTTTCGTGCTCTGGTCCTGGCTCATCGTGCTTTCCGTTGCTTTCCCCGCGTCCGGCTGGAAGGCCGGCGTTCGTGGCGCCGTCGTCCGGCGCGCATGGCGCGTCCCGGCTGCCCCTCGGACATAAGCTCGAATCGGAGCGCGCCCGCAACCGGGGCGGCTTCCACCAGCTTCACCGTCACGCTGTCGCCCAGCCGATAGGTCGTGCCGCTGTTGCTGCCGACCATGGCGTGGGCCTTCTCGTCGTAGCGGAAATATTCGTCGCCGATGGTGCGCGCCGGCACGAAGCCATCGGCGCCGGTCTCGTGCAATTTCACGAACAGGCCCGCGCGGGTGACGCCGGAGATGCGTCCGTCGAAAGAGGCGCCGATGCGGTCGGCGAGAAAATGCGCGATCAGCCGGTCGGCGGTCTCGCGCTCGGCCAGCATGGCGCGCCGCTCGGTGGCGGAGATTTCGGCGGCGACTTCGGCCAGCGCCTTGCTGTCGGTTGCCTCGGGCAGGGCGCCGTGACCGAGCTTGAGCGCGCGGATCAGGCCGCGATGCACGACGAGGTCGGCATAGCGGCGGATCGGCGAGGTGAAATGCGCGTAGCGGCGCAGGTTGAGGCCGAAATGGCCGTAGTTTTCCGCGGCATACTCGGCCTGCGCCTGCGTGCGCAGAATGATTTCATTGACCAGCGGCTCGGCATCGCGGCCTTTGACCATGGCAAGAACGCGATTGAAGGCGGACGGCCGGAGCGCGCCGGCCTTGGCGAAATTGATGTCGAGCGTGGCGAGGAATTCGCGCAGCGCATGCACCTTTTCGACCGCCGGCTCGTCGTGCACGCGATAGATCAGCGGCACCCGCGCTTTTTCCAGCGTCTCGGCGGCGGCGACATTGGCGAGGATCATGAACTCCTCGATCAGCCGGTGCGCTGCCAGCCGCTCGGGTCGGATGACGCGGTCGACGGTGCCGTCGGCCTTGAGCAGGATCTTGCGTTCGGGCAGGTCGAGATCGAGCGGCTGGCGCTCGTTGCGCGCCCGCACCAGCGTTTCATAAGCGGCGAAAAGCGGCGTGAGGATCGGCTCGACCAGGACCTGGATCTCCTCGTCGGCGCGGCCGGTGATGGCGAACTGGGCTTGGCTGTAGGACAGCTTGGCGGCCGAGCGCATCATGATGCGGTGGAACGTGTGCGAGCGCTTGCGCCCGTCGGCGCCGATCACCATGCGCACGGCGAGCGCGGCGCGGTCCTCGCGCGGGCGCAGCGAGCACAGATCGTTGGAAATGCGCTCGGGCAGCATCGGCACCACGCGGTCGGGAAAATAGACCGAGTTGCCGCGTAGCAGGGCTTCGCGGTCGAGCGCGGAGCCGGGCGTCACGTAATGCGCAACGTCGGCGATGGCGACGTTGACGATATAGCCGCCCTTGTTGTTTTCGGCCTTGTCGGCCTCGGCATGAACGGCGTCGTCGTGATCCTTGGCGTCGGGCGGATCGATGGTGATGAAGGGGACGTCGCGCCAGTCCTCGCGGCCGGAAAGCGTTGCCGGTTTTGCGGCTTCCGCTTCCTGCAAGGTCTCGCGGCGGAACACGTGCGGGATCGAATGGGCATTGATGGCGATCAGGCTCACCGCGCGCTCGGAGGCGAGCGAGCCGAGCTTTTCCATCACGCGGCCGGTGGGCGGGCCGAAACGGGCGATGCGGCGGGTTTCGACCGCGACCAGGTCGCCGTCCTCGGCGTCGTCGGTGGCGCCCGGCGGAATGACGATTTCCTTGCCGAGCATCTTCTTGTCGACCGGCTCCAACCTGCCGCCGCCATGCGGGTTCTTGCGGAAGATGCCGAGCACGCGGTGCTTGGGATGATCGATGATCTTGATCACGCGGCCGCGATGGCGGATGCCGTCTTCTTCTTCGGTTTCTTCCACGCGCAGCAACACGCGGTCGCCGAGACCGGCGGCTTCGCCCGGGCGCATCTTGCGCGGGACGTGAATGCGGATTTTCGGCGCGGGGCCGTGCACCTCCTCGTCCCATTCGTCGGGCGTGGCGATGAGATCGCCATCGGGATCGCGCGCGGTGACGTCGGCGAGGACGGTGGAGGGCAGGGCGCCGGGATGGTGCAGCTTGCGCCGGCGCTTCTCGATCGCGCCTTCATCGGCGAGGTCGCGCAGCACCTGTTTGAGTTCCGCGCGCAGCACGTTCTTCAGCCCGAAGGCGCGGGCGATTTCGCGGGTGCCGGCTTTGCCGGGCTGGGCGCGGATGAAGGCGAGAATTTCGGCCGTGGGCGGGAGGCCCGTGGCTTGTTTGCGTGATTTGCTCAAATGTACGGTCCTGCGCCGAAGAGGCGCTTGCGGACTCTAATGTAATAGCCGCGCTCCGGCTTCGCCAGCGGGCACCGGTGGGCCGATCGGCTCGTCGCCGCTGCGCGGGAATGAGCGGGGCCGGTTCTAATCGGCCGCCTTCGCCTTGCGTGCCGACTTGGTCTTGGCGGCCGCCGGTTTCTTGGCGACGGTCGCTTTCGCCGGGGCGGCAGCCTGCTTGCGCCCGGCGGGGCGGCGCGCGGCCGGCGCGGCCGCGGCTTCCGCTTTGGCGTTCTCGGCCTTCTTTCCCTTGGCGCTCGATTTGGCCGCCTTTGCGCCGGCCTTACCGCCGGCCTTGCCGCCGCCTTTGGCGATACGCGCGTCCAGGAGGCCGATCGCCTGTTCGAGCGTGATCGTCTCGGGCGTGATGTCGTTGGGCAGGGTGGCGTTGACGCCGTCGTGGCTGACATAGGGCCCGTAGCGGCCCTTCCTGACCACGATCGGCCCGCCTTTGTCGGGGTGATCGCCCAGCGCCTTGCCGGGGTCGGCGCCGAAGCGGCGGCCTTTGCCGGGCTTGAGCTTCTTCTCGGCGATCAGCGTGACCGCGCGATTGAGGCCGATATTGAGTACGTCGTCGCCGTCCTCGAGATTGGCGTAGACCTTGCCGTGTTTGACGTAGGGCCCGAAGCGGCCGACGCCGGCGATGATCGGCTCGCCATCTTCCGGGTGGATGCCCACTTCGCGCGGCAGCGACAAGAGCGCCAGCGCGCGTTCGAGGTCGATGTCCTCGGGCGCGACACCCTTCGGCAGGCCGGCACGCTTGGGCTTCTCGGCGCCTTTTTCCTTCGACTGCTCGCCGAGCTGAAGATAGGGACCGAACCGGCCCGAGCGCAGCGTGACCTCGAGCCCGGTGACCGGGTCCTCGCCCAGCACCTTGGTGCCGGCGACAGCGCCTTCGGCACCCGGCGTCATCTGCCGCGTGAAGTTGCATTCCGGATAATTCGAGCAGCCGATAAAGGCGCCGAAGCGCCCGAGCTTGAGCGAGAGCCTGCCGGTGGCGCAGCTCGGGCACTGGCGCGGATCGCCGCCCTCGGCGCGCGGCGGAAAGATGTGCGGCGCCAGCAGGTCGTTGAGCGCGTCGAGCACTTCGGTGACGCGCAGGTCCTTGATCTCGTTCACCGCACCGATGAAATCGGTCCAGAAATCCTGCAGGACCTGCTTCCAGTCGATTTCGTGATTGGCGATCCGGTCGAGCTGCTCTTCCAGATTGGCGGTGAAATCGTATTCGACATAACGCTGGAAGAAGCTCTCCAGGAAGCCGACCACGACCCGGCCCTTGTCCTCCGGCATCAGCCGCTTCTTCTCGATGCGGACATAGCCGCGGTCCTGCAGCACTTGCAGGATCGCCGCATAGGTCGAGGGCCGGCCGATGCCGAGTTCTTCCATGCGCTTGACGAGCGCGGCTTCCGAATAGCGCGGCGGCGGCTCCGTGAAGTGCTGCGAGGAGTTGATCGCCTGCTTCTGTAGAAGCTCGCCGTCGCTCATGGCCGGCAGACGGCGCGATTCATCGTCGTCGGCAGGCTCGTCGAGGCCTTCCTGATAGAGCGTGAGGAAGCCGTCGAACTTGACGACCTGGCCGGTGGCGCGCAGGTCGAGCGTGCGGGCCCCCACCTTGGCGGTGATATCGACGGTGGTGCGTTCCAGTTCCGCCGACTGCATCTGGCTCGCGACCGCGCGGTTCCAGATCAGTTCGTAGAGACGGGCCTGATCGCGGTCGAGGAACTTGGACACCTGACTCGGCAGCCGGTTGGGATCGGTCGGGCGCACCGCTTCGTGCGCTTCCTGCGCGGTCTTCGACTTGGTCTGGTAGGTGCGCGGCGCATCCGGCACGTAGTCCTTGCCGTATTGCTTGCCGATCATGCCGCGAATGGCGGCCACGGCCTCCGGCGCGACGTCGACGCCATCGGTACGCATATAGGTGATGAGGCCGACCGTCTCGCCGCCGATGTCGATGCCTTCATAGAGGCGCTGGGCGAGGCGCATGGTATGCGCGGGCGAGAAGCCGAGCTTGCGCGAGGCCTCCTGCTGCATGGTCGAGGTGGTGAACGGCGGCGGCGGATTGCGCCGCGCCGGCTTCGCTTCGACCGACGCCACCTTGAAGACCGCGTTTTCGAGATCGCGGGTAAAGGCTTCCGCCTCGGCGCCGGAACCGATGTCGAGCCGCTGGATCTTCTTGCCATCGGCGCCGACGAGGCGCGCCTCGAAGGTGTCGTTGCGCGGCGTCGCGAGCCTGGCCACGATCGACCAGTATTCGCGCGCGACGAATTTCTCGATTTCGAGTTCGCGGTCGCAGACGAGCCGCAGCGCCACCGACTGCACGCGGCCGGCCGAGCGCGCACCCGGGAGCTTGCGCCACAGCACGGGCGAGAGCGTGAAGCCGACGAGGTAGTCGAGGGCGCGGCGCGCGAGATAGGCGTCCACCAGCGCCGCGTCGATCTTGCGCGGGTTCTTCATCGCCTCGGTCACCGCCTGCTTGGTGATGGCGTTGAACACCACGCGCTCGACCGCCTGGGTCTTGAGCGCCTTCTTTTCCTTCAGAACTTCCAGCACGTGCCAGGAGATCGCCTCGCCCTCGCGGTCAGGGTCGGTGGCGAGGATCAACTTGTCCGCGCCCTTGAGCGCGCGGGCGATGTCGTTAACGCGCTGGTTGGATTTGGGATCGACCTCCCAGAGCATGCGGAAATCAGCGTTCGGATCGACCGAGCCGTCCTTGGCCGGCAGGTCCCGGATATGGCCGAACGAGGCCAGCACCTCGTAGCCGGGGCCGAGATACTTATTGATCGTCTTCGCCTTGGCCGGCGACTCAACTACGACAATATTCATGAAATTCCAATGCGTTATCCGCCTGACCGAGGCCGTGCCATGGCGGAATCGGCCGCCCGCCTCGGCCGGAACATGGGGAAGCCGACCCCGGCTGTCAAATCGGGTGGCCCGGCGATGGCGTCAGAACAGGCGATTTGGTCAGGACGGAGGCAAGACTTTTGCGTCCAAAAACAACTGAAAGTTGTAATTTGTAGTTAATGCAATTTTTCTGATTACACCTCGTCTGCAACCATGTATTTGTAACGGTGGGGTGCGCCGGCTTTTGCAAGACTCGATGGCTCAGAAATCACCATGCCCGAACCTGTCGAACGCAATGACAATGGCGACCGCTCCGCGGTAGCAAGTTACGTCGCCTCGCTGTCATCTGATCTCGCCGGCATGGCGCGCAAGACCGGTCTCGAAACACTCGGCTACCTGCTTGAGATGGTGCGGCTCGAAGCCGAAAGCGTGACCCGGCACAACAATGGCGCGCCGAACGGCAAGCGGTGATCAGCGGGCCTTGATGCCGAGTTTCTCGAGAAGCGCAGCGGTCGGGTTACCGTCCGGTTGCATCCCGTGCTTCTTCTGCTCGGCCCGAATGTTGTCGCGCAGATCGAAGTCGATGTGCCCTTCGAATTCGTTCACCTTGTAGCCGAGGGCCGCCAGCTTCTTTTGCAGCGCGATCCGCGCGTCGCGTGACAGCTGGCGGTCGTCGGCCGGCCATTTGGCCTTGATCGGCGGGCCACCCTGCATGCGGTCGGCGAGGTGGCCGACCGCGATGGCATAGGCGTCGGAATTGTTGTATTCCTTCAGCACCGCGAAGTTCTCGGTGGCAATGAAGGCCGGGCCGTTCGCGCCGCTCGGGAAGAACAGGATGCCGTTGCCAGAGGCTGGGAACCGCTTGCCGTCGGCCCGCCGCACGCCGAGCTTTTGCCATTCGGCGAAGCTCGCGCGACTTTGCATCAGATCGAAGCCTTTCGGCAATTCGACCTCGAAGCCCCAGGGCAGGCCGTGCTTCCATTTCCATTGGTGCAGGTAATTGGCGGTCGAGCCGAGCACGTCCGGCACGTCGTTCCAGATGTCGGTATGGCCGTCGCCGGAAAAGTCGATGGCGTAGTCGACGAAATTCGACGGCATGAACTGGCTCTGGCCCATGGCGCCGGCCCAGGACGACACCATCTTGCCGCGCGCGATATGACCGTCCTGCATGATCTTCATCGCGACCAGCAATTCATTGCGGAAATAGGGATGCCGGAATTTCACGAAGGCGAGGGTGGCGAGCGAGCGGAAAACGTCCCAGCGATCCTTGGCCGCGCCATAGTCGGTTTCCATGCCCCAGAGCGCGAGCAGCACCCAGCGTTCGACCGCGAATTTCTTTTCCACCGCGTCGAAGACGCGGCCGTATTGCTCGGCCTTGGCGCGGCCGCGCGCGATGCGCCCCTTCGAGGCGATCGAATTGATGTAATCGCCGACCGGCTTGCCGTATTCGGGCTGCCGCTTGGTGGCGGCGATCACGCGCGGATCGGGCGTGACGCCCTTGATCGCGAGATCGAAATTAGCGCGGCTGATGCCCTTGGCGCGGGCGTCCGGCCATAGCTCCTTGACGAAAGCCGCGAAGGATTGTTCGGCGGCAATCGCGCGTACCGGCACGGCCAGCAGGGTAACCAAGAGCGCCAAGGCGGAAATGGATCGCAAGGTCATGCGCGGTCCTTGAGTGTCCCGAACCCGAAGGTCGCCATGCTTTGCAGCGCGCTCGGATGCGGACGGCGGAATCGAAGGACACGAGAAGACTTGGCATTCTGGTGTCGTGGTGGAGAAATTCGCTCGAATGACGCGCGGCGCGAATGAAGCGGATTTCTACGCGACGACACTAGCGCCCGATTCGGGCGGCGGTCTACACCAGCGATACCAGGCCGCCGCCGTGACGCTCCAGCCTGCCGGCGAGTTCCAGTTCCAGGAGCACCGTGCGCACCACCGCGGGACGCGTGCGCGACAAGCGCACCAGATCGTCGAGCGAAGCCGGCGTCGGCCCGAGCAGCGCGATGATGCGATTGCGTTCGTCCTCCGCCGGCTCGGCATCGGGCGGGGCAGGGGCGTCGCCCGCGGGCTCTTGCGCGGGCAGCTCGGGCTCGCGGCCGAGGATCGGCGTCAGTGCCGTAATCACGTCGGCGGCTTCCGTCACCAGGATCGCGCCTTGCTTGAGCAGGCCGTTGGTTCCTTCCGCGCGCGGGTCGAGCGGCGAGCCCGGCACGGCGAAGACTTCGCGGCCTTGCTCGCCGGCCATGCGCGCGGTGATCAGCGAGCCCGAGCGGCGCGCCGCCTCGACGATCACCACCCCGATCGAAAGCCCGGAGATCAACCGGTTGCGGCGCGGGAAATCGCGGGCGCGCGGTTCCCAGGCGAGCGGCATTTCCGAGACGGCGGCGCCGTCGGGCAGGATCGCGTCGAGCAGATCGACATGCTCGGCGGGATAAATGCGATCGTGTCCGCCGGCGAGCACCGCGATGGTGCCGGAGGCGAGGCTTGCCCGATGTGCGGCGGCATCGATCCCGCGCGCGAGCCCGGACACGATGCCGAAGCCGGCGCTCCCCAGATCGCGCGCCAGCCGTTCGGCGAATTTCATGCCGGCGGCGGAGGCGTTGCGCGAGCCGACAATGGCGACCAGCGGCAGCGCGAGCGCCGCGTGCTTGCCCTGCACCGCGAGCAGGGGCGGCGGATCGTCGATCATCATGAGCCGCGCCGGATAATCCGGCTCGCCGAGGGCGACGAATTCGATGCCGCGTGCGCGCGCCGCGGTCATTTCGCGTTCGGCCTCCTCGCGCGTGCAGATGCGGGCCGGATGGGCGGCGCCGCCGCGGCGCGCCAGGCCCGGGAGCGCTTCGAGCGCGGCGCGCGCGCCGCCGAAATGATTGACCAGATCGCGGAAGGTGCGCGGGCCGACATTGTCGGAGCGGATCAGCCGCAGCCAGTCGAGCCGCTGCTCGTCGGAAAGTCGCACCCGGTCGCTCAACGCTCGGCCCCCGCCCAACCCGGGCGAGAGCATCGCCCATGCCAAGGCATGGCACAACCGGAAGTTATCGGAGGCCGGATCGCACGCGCGCGGGCGCGCCGGCTTTCACGCGCTTTTGGCGCCGATCTTGCCCTCGCTGCCGTTCAAGAGCCGCGCGATATTGGCGCGGTGCATGATCCACAGCATCACGGTGAGGGCGAGGAACAGCACGGCCGCTTCCGGCTGCCCCAGCAACCACAGGGACAACGGCGTCAGCGCGCTGGCGATGAGCGCCGCGAGCGAGGAATAGCGGAACAGGAAAGCGCCGATCAGCCAGATCGCGCAGAAAACGAGTGCGCCCGGCCAGTAGAGGCCGATCAGCAGGCCGATATAGGTGGCGACGCCCTTGCCGCCCTTGAACTTCAGCCACACCGGAAAGAGATGGCCGAGAAAGGCGCCCAGGCCGGCGACCAGCGCCGCCTCGTGTCCGGCATAGTGCCGGGCCACCAGCACCGCCAAAGTGCCCTTGAGCGCGTCACAGACGAGCGTCGCCGCGGCGAGCCCCTTGCGCCCCGTGCGCAGCACATTGGTCGCGCCGATATTGCCCGAGCCGATCGAGCGCACATCCGGCCCGCCGGCCGCGCGCGTGATGATCAGCCCGAACGGGATCGAGCCGAGCAGGTAGCCGAACACGAAGGCGAGCGCGACGATCATACGGGGTCAAACTCTCTCCGTGTCATTGCGGGTCCGCTCGCTTGGCTCGCGTCCCGCAATGACAGTTTGAAATCATACGATCTCGTACACCGTTCGCCCGGCGACGATGGTGCGCACGACGCGGCCGGTCATGCGCGCCTCGTCGAAAGGCGTATTCTTGCACTTCGATTTCAGCTCGGCCGGATCGACCACCCAGGGCCGCTCCAGATCGACCACGATCAGGTCGGCCGGCGCCCCGGCGCGCAGCGTGCCGCCGGGCAGCCCCAACAGCTCGGCCGGCCGGGTCGACATCGCGCGCAGCAGCGTCTTGAGGTCGATCGAGCCGCCATGGACGAGGCGCAGGCCCGCGATCAGCATGGTCTCGAGCCCGATGGCGCCGGGCGCGGCTTCCGCGAAGGGCAGGCGCTTGGTCTCCACGTCCTGCGGATTGTGGTCCGACATCACCACGTCGATCAGGCCGTCCGCGAGCGCCTGTACCAGCGCCTTGCGGTCGTCCTCGGCGCGTAGCGGCGGGACCAGCTTGAGAAAGGTGCGATAGGGGCCGATGTCGTTTTCGTTGAGCGTGAGGTGGTTGATGGAGGCCGAGGCGGTGACATCGAGGCCGGCATCCTTGGCGCGCCGCAGCACCTCGAGCGATTCCATGCAGGTGACGGATGCCGCGTGATAGCGCCCGCCGGTCAGGGCCACCAGCCGGATGTCGCGCTCCAGCATCACCGTCTCGGCCGCCTTCGGCACGCCCATGAGGCCGAGGCGGGTGCCGAACTCGCCCTCGTTCATGACGCCTTCGCCGACGAGGTCGGGATCTTCGGTGTGATGCACGATCAGCGCGTCGAAATCGCGCGCGTAAGTGAGCGCGCGGCGGATGACCTGCGCATTGGTGACGCTCTTGTCGCCGTCGGTGAAGGCGACCGCGCCGGCCGCCTTCAACAGGCCGATCTCGGTCATCTCCTTGCCTTCGAGGCCCTTGGTGATGGCCGCCATCGGATGCACGTGCACGATGGCGGTATCGCGCGCCCGCCGCAGCACGTAGTCGACGGTCGCCGCGTCGTCGATCGCGGGCGTGGTGTCGGGCTGGCAGACGATGGTGGTGACGCCGCCGGCGGCGGCGGCCTGGCTGGCCGTGGCCAGCGTCTCGCGGCTCGTGGCACCCGGCTCGCCGATGAAGGCGCGCATGTCGATGAGCCCCGGCGCCACCAGTTTGCCGCGGCAGTCGATCACCTCGGTGCCTTCCGGCACGCCGGCGGCCCCGATGCCGGTCTTGGCCCCACGCACGACGCCGTCCGCGAGCAGCACGTCGCCCATGATGTCGAGATCGCGCGACGGATCGACGACCCGGGCATTGGCGAGCAGGATCGGGCGGCGGTCGAGCATCTTCAATTCATCCTGTCATTCCGGGGCGCGAGGCGGCCTGCGGCGACGCCCCGAAATGACGTGGCAAGGTTACGCATTCGGCAGATTCCGCGAGAGCGCTTCCAGCACCGCCATGCGCACGGCCACCCCCATTTCCACCTGCTCGCGGATCACCGAACGCGGTCCGTCGGCAACGATGGAGTCGATCTCGACGCCGCGGTTCATGGGACCCGGGTGCATGACCAGCGCGTCCGGCTTGGCGAAGCTCAGCTTCTTTTCGTCGAGCCCGTAATACTGGAAATATTCCGACACCGAAGGGACGTAGGAGCCGTTCATGCGCTCGCGCTGCAGGCGCAGCATCATCACGACATCGGCGCCGGCGAGCCCGGCGCGCATGTCGCGCGCGACCTCGACGCCGAAGCGCTCGATGCCGGGCGGCAGGAGCGTGGAGGGCGCCACCACGCGCACGCGCGCGCCCATGCAGTTGAGCAGGATGATGTTGGAGCGCGCGACGCGCGAATGCAGAATGTCGCCGCAGATCGCGACCGTCAGCCCTTCGAGCCCGCCCTTGTTGCGGCGGATGGTCAGGGCGTCGAGCAGCGCCTGGGTCGGGTGCTCATGCGCGCCGTCGCCGGCATTGATCACCGAGCAGTCCACCTTGCGCGCGAGCAGTTCGACCGCGCCGGAGGCGTGATGGCGCACCACGATGATGTCGGGGTGCATGGCGTTGAGCGTGATCGCGGTGTCCATCAGCGTCTCGCCCTTGCGCATGGACGAGGAGGACGCCGACATGTTCATCACGTCGGCACCCAGCCGCTTGCCGGCAAGCTCGAACGAGGCCTGGGTGCGGGTGGAAACCTCGAAGAACAGATTGATCTGGGTGCGACCGCGCAGCGAGGCGCGCTTTTTCTCGACCTGGCGGTTGAGTTCGACGAACTCCTCGGAAAGATCGAGCAGTCCCGTAATGTCCTCGCGCGTGAGGCCTTCGATCCCCAGCAGGTGCCGCTGGCTGAAGACGAACGGTTGTTTGGGCGCGATGGTCATTAAAGCGATGTCTATAGGCTAAAGGCGCCAGTGGCGGCAAGGGCATGGGTGCGCCCGATCCACAAGGCAAGGGCGTCGCCGGCGGTCATTTTGTTCGCGCCGCGCAGCCGGAGCGCAATGGCCGGCCCGGAAGCCGATTGCGACGGGCCGAACAGCGGGAGCACGGTTCGGCCGATCGTCGTGCGCGCCGCGATTTGCCAATTCGAGCCTTCCCAACGCGAGCCGCGTGGTGGTGTCCGGCAACGGTTCTGCGCGTCGCGGGGACTGGTTCGGCACAAGTTCCGCATCACCCGCAATTCATCGTGAATGCGAGGCGTTGTTCCACAGGAACTGCCGGCCAGCTTCCGTGTTGAGGGGCGAGGACCCCCAAGGCGAGCGTCGTCACAATCTTCGAAAATCAGGAGGCGTCATGAAGACAGTTCTCAAATGTGCAACAGTGCTCGCCGTCGCCGGCGCGCTGGCGTTTGCGATGTCGACTTCGAGCGAAGCCAAGGCCAAAAAGCGGGTTTACAGGGTCGGTCCGGCTGCTGCGGCGGTCGCGGCCGGCGGCTTCTATTACGGTCCTTGGGGCTATCGCTATGCTTATCGGCCGTGGGTCTACGCCTATGCGCCGGGGCCTTATGCTTATGAGCCCGGGCCCTATGCCTACGATGCTGCCGATATGAGTTCGTACGATGCCTATGCGGCAACCGACGTGAACGGCTATATGGCCTATGCCTATTCGCCGGGCTTCTACGCCAGCGCCGGGATGTCGTGCGTTACACAGGGGCAAGCCGGCAAACCGCTCGACTACGCCAATTGCTACTGACGGCATCGGCTGACGAAACACGGGGCGGGCCTGCGGGCCCGCCTTTCTCGTTCAGCCTTTGTCGTTCAGATGGCCGCGCGCCAGGCGGTCAAGAGCGCCCTGCAGGATGAACATGGCGGCGTGTTCGTCGATGACGGCGGCGCGCCGGGCGCGGCTGACGTCGGCGGCAATCAGTTCGCGCTCCACCGCCGCGGTCGACAGCCGTTCGTCCCAGAACGCGATCGGCAGATCGGTGAGCTTGGCCAAATTGCGCGCGAAGGCGCGGGTGGATTGCGCGCGCGGTCCTTCCGAGCCGTCCATGTTGATGGGCAGGCCGAGGACGAAACCGACTGCGCCCCGTTCTGCCGCGAGGCTCAGGATGCGGCGGGCGTCGGCGGTGAAATTCTTGCGCGCGACGGTTTCCACGCCGGTCGCGAGCCGCCGGTCGGGGTCGCTGACCGCGACCCCGATGGTCTTGGTGCCGAGATCGAGCCCGATCAGCGCGCCGCGCGCGCCGAACTCACCGGCGATTTCCGTCAGCGGTCCGCTCGCCATCGTCAGGAGGCACCTAGGGGCTTGTCGGGATTGAGCGAACGCACCAGCCGCGCATAACCGTCCTTGTCGACCGCGCCGAGATTTTCGAGCGCGCTGCGGGCCTTGTCGAGCGCGCTCGCCTTGCGCCGCTTCTTGATCTTGTCGATCTTGACGCGGGCATCTTCGAGCTTCTTGAGCGCGGCACTCGCCTCGCTGTCGTTGGCGATCGCCTCCGGCATGGCCGCCGCCAGCGCGACGACGATGTCGTTGAGCCAGCCGATCTGGCTGCCGAAGCTGGCGACGTCTTCGACCACCTCGCGCTCGATGCCGGAATTGCCGGCGAAATTCACCGTAATGGGCGGCGACCACCAGTTGGTGTCGATCGTCTGCCAGTTACTGCCCGAGAAGGGAAGCATGTTGAAAAAATTCGGAATCGTGGTCATGGCTAGGTTCTCCATCCCGGCCCTTTCATAGTCTATCATGCCGCGCGGCGATTGGATGGCCCCGTGAGGTGATAAGATCATGCGGGGCGCGCGGCTCGTCTTGCTGGAGTTTCTCGTCATGCAGATCACCTGGTTCGGGCATTCCGCTTTCCGGCTCGATTTCGGCGGCAAGGCCGTCCTCATCGATCCCTTCTTCACCGGCAATCCGGCTTTCGTCTCGGACAAGGCGGCCGCGATCGCCGGCGTCACCCATATCGTGCTCACGCACGGCCATGCCGACCATGTCGGCGATGCCCTCGACATTTCCCAGTCGACCGGCGCGCCGGTGATCACGAATTACGATCTCTGCATGTGGCTTGCGGGGCAGGGCCTGGAGAAATTCGACCCGATGAACACCGGCGGCACCACCGACCAGGGCGGCTTCACCGTCACGTTGGTGCGCGCCGACCATTCCTCCGGCGACATCAAGGACGGTATGCCGATCTATCTCGGCAATCCCTGCGGCGTCGTCATCAAAGCCCCGGGCGAGCCGACGGTCTATCACATGGGCGACACCGATGTGTTCGGCGACATGGCGCTGATCAACGAGCTGCACCGGCCGAAGGTCGCTTTCGCGCCGATCGGCGACCGCTTCACGATGAGCCCGGCGAGCGCCGCCTATGCGGTCAAGCGCTTCTTCACGCTAGACGCCGTGGTGCCGTGCCATTACGGCAGCTTCCCGATCATCGAGCCGAACGCGGACAAGTTCGTGGCCGCGATGCAGGGCAGCACGACCCGGGTGATCGTGCCGGAAAAGGGCAAGCCATTCGCCGTCTGAGAAGCTTGCGCCGTGGCGGGAACCGTTGTCATAGTGCCGTCACAGGTGTTGCGGGGGGCAGGATGAACGTCAGTAGCGGGAAACGGCAGCGCAGCGACATCGACATGCGCGCCTTCGCCAGGGGGGCGGGCGCCACCGTCCGGGTGGCGGCTGGTGGGGTGGTGTTCGAGAAGGGCGATGTGGGCGACTGCATGTATATCGTGCAGTCGGGCGTCATCGACATGGTGATCGGCGACAAGGTGATCGAGACCATCGGCGCCAACGAGGCGCTCGGTTTCATGTCGATGATCGACGACATGCCGCGCTCCTCCACCGCGCGGGCGCGCGAGGCCTGCGAATTGTCGCTGATCGACGCGCGCACATTCCGCTTCATGGTCGACGAGGTGCCGAATTTCGCCACCTACATCATGGGCGTACTGGCGCGGCGCATCCGCGGCATGAGCCAGGCGATCTGACTGCTGCCGCTCCGGCGCGGGCAAGATGGTCCGCGCGTGACGGCGGGCGGGGCCATTGCGCCGCCGCGAAATGACGCTATTCATGGACGGGACATCCCGCGCCGAAGGCGATGGCGCATTTTGCGGCAGGTGTTCCCATGCACACCCATTCCATCGAGTCCTGGCAGCACCCTCACGTCTTCCTGGGCGCCAAACATGACCGGCACGAGCGGCGAACCTGGTTCGTGGTTGCCCTGACCGTCGCCATGATGGTGGCCGAGATCGTCGGCGGCGGCATTTACGGCTCCATGGCGGTGGTCGCCGACGGCTGGCACATGGCGACCCATGCCGGTGCGCTCACGATCGCGGCGCTGGCCTACCGTTTCGCGCGCCGCCACGCGCGCGACCCGCGTTTTACCTTCGGAACCGGCAAGGTCGGGGAACTGGCGGCTTTCACCAGCGCGGTGGTCCTGGCACTGGTCGCGCTCGCAATCGCCTACGAGGCGGTCATGCGGCTCTATGCCCCGGTGGCCATCGATTTCACCGAGGCGACATGGCTCGCCGTGGTCGGTCTCGGCGTCAATCTGGTGAGCGCCTGGCTCTTGTTCGACAGCGACCATCATCACGCGCATCACGACGACGAGCACGAGCACGATCACGAGCACGACCATGCGCATGGCCATCACCATCACGCCCACGATTCCAACATCCGCGCCGCCTATGTGCATGTGCTTGCCGACGCGCTGACCTCGGTGCTGGCGATCGCGGCGCTCTTGACCGGGCGCTTCTTCGGCTGGGTGTTCATGGACCCGCTGATGGCCCTGGTCGGCGTCGCGGTGATCCTGAGCTGGTCGGTCGGGCTGACCCGCTCGGCCGGGGCGGTGCTGCTCGACATGGTGCCCGACCGGCGCCTGGCGGGGACGATCCGCAAACGGCTCGAGATCGACGGCGACCGCGTGAGCGACCTGCACCTGTGGCGGCTCGGGCCGGGGCATGTGGGCCTGATCGTCGCGGTGGTGTCGGACCGCCCGCAGGCCCCGGCCGCCTACAAACGCCGGCTCGACGG
>Ga0180222_1000789_pt1 | contig 40433 bp, 37 predicted proteins | sample eDN5th37CKraftOP_FD_151336 | JGI IMG/M metagenome (GOLD analysis project Ga0180222, IMG submission 151336) | Enriched Organic Plus compost microbial communities from Emeryville, California, USA - eDNA 5th pass 37_C Kraft OP (version 2) (version 2) ...
CCTCGCCCATGTCGATGCGCTCGCCGCTATAGGTCAGCGTGTCGCATTCGTCGGCGTCCAGCTCTATCTCCGCATGCGGGTCGGCCTCCGCGCCGCCGCCGCTTTCCTCGGGCAGGAAGCGAATCGCGAACTCCTCGCGCACGTCCTCGGCCACCGGCTCGCCGGTCGCGATGCAGGGCTGGGCGAGGCGGGCGCGGATCGATCCGGTCGCCATCACCGTAGCGCCGTTGCGGTCCATGCTGAAATCCGCCTCCAGCAGGTCGAGCGAGGCGAAGCCGAAGCGGGCGGCCAGTGCCGCGCGCTGCGTCTCGTCGGCCTCGACATGCGCGGGCCAGTCGAGTCGCCCGATCGCGTCCAGCCGGACGATGTGGGAAAATTCGGGGTGGGAAAATTCGCGCGCGGCGGTCATGACGGCAGATGTCCCTCGATCAGCGTTTCGGGCGCGACGGTCCCAAGCGCCCGGTGGAAGGCGCGCAACCGGCTTTCCACATCGGCCAGCGCCGCATCGTCCACCGGCTCGCCGCGATAGATGTTGCGGGCGAGCGCGCCGCGCAGATCGCCGTCCTCCCCGGCCAGCGCCTCGCGATAGGCGCACAGACGCCCGCCCAGCGCGCTGACCATGCGGCCGACATGCTTGCCGACCACCACGTCGCCGACGCCGATCTGGCGCAACTGCCCTTCCATGTCGTCGATGAACAATTCGGTCAGCCAGACGCTTTCCTGTCGCCTGTCCGCCTCCTCCAGCCGCATCAGCACCAGGCTGAGGATGGCGGCGATCATGTCGAACCGCCCGTCGAGCGTATCCGGCACCGCGCCCTCGACATACCAGTGCACCGCCCGTCCGCGCGCGACCACCGCATGATAGAGCGGAGCCATCATGCCCTTGGGATCGGGACGGCGAAACAGGCGATCGAGCAGGGACATTGACGAAATGATGACCTTTCCTTGGGCGCGACCCGGTTGTCGGGCGGCCGCCTGTCTATGCTTGTGCGGGGCCGCACAATCCCATATTGATGGACCCGCGTTCGCAATGCAATGACTTTGGGCAGCGATGATGGCCGCAGGCCGTGGCCCGTCATCGGCGCGCGGCGCGATGAAGATGGTCCGTTGGAGAATAGAATGGGTTTCCCGAACAAGCGCCTTTCCGTCCTTCTTGCGCTGTCGGTGGCAGCGATGGCGATGTCGGGATGTACGCGTATCCGTACCCATCAGGGCTATCTGGTCGACAATCTGCTGGTCGATTCGATCCAGCCGGGCACCGACAACCGCGCCTCGGTCGAAGGCACGCTGGGCCGCCCGACCTTCGTCAGCGAATTCGGCCAGCAGGACTGGTATTATGTCGCGCGCGACATGAAGCAGCTCGCCTTTTCCAACCCGAAGGTCGCCAAGCAGGAAATCGTGCGCGTGCAGTTCGACACCGCAGGCACCGTGACCTCCATCGACAAGCGCGACGCGAGCGCCATCGCCAGGATATCGCCCAAGGACGGCTCGACGCCGACGCTGGGCCGCCAGCGCACGCTGTTGCAGGAAATCTTCGGCAATATCGGCGCGGTGGGCGCGGCCGGGGCCGGTGGCGCGCCGGGCAGCGGCACGGCGAACTAAGAGCGCGAGCTAAGAGCGCGAACCGATCCGGCTGGACCGCGCGTGGAGGTTCAGCCGCGCGGGTCGGGCGCCCCCTGTTGGCGATCCAGCCACTCCATGATGATGGCGACGATCCGCTCCTGCTCCTTCGGGCCGAGCGGGCGTCCTTCCGCGATGCCGTGCCATTTGCGCAGGCAGGTGCGGCAGCAGGTGGCGGTGGCGTGCTGGGCGATGAACACCGGATGGCCGCGCATCGGCGTCTGCCGCCCGTCCTTTGCCGGATGGGCCGGGGCGAGCCGTTTGGCGATGAAATCGGCGGCGTGGCTGCTGATCCTCTCCGCGCCCTTGTCGCGATAACAGGCGCGCTCCTTCGGCCCCAGCCGGAAACGGCTGCGGAACGGGGAACGGGCGAGGCGCGCCCACAGATCGTCCGGCGGGGAAGCCATGGCGGGGATATAGGATCGCGCCGGTGGCGGTGAAAGGCCGATCGTCGTGCGTTTATGTCGCCGGTTTCGCCTTCGCGCGTTCCTCGGCCACCGCCTTCTTCAGCCCGTCATAGCCGACCGCGCCGCCCAGCACCTGTCCGCCGACGACGAAAGTGGGGGTACCGCTCGCGGCCAGCGCCTGGGCGAGGCGGACATTCTTCTCGATCTCGGCGGCATAGCGCTTGTCGGCGATCGCGGCCTCGGCGGCCTTGCGGTCGATGCCGACGCTGGCGGCCGCCTTCAGGATCGTCTCGCGCGTCACCTGCCCGGCGGCGTAGAGCGCCTTGTGGAACGGCATATACAGGTTGCGCTCGGCGGCGAGCAGCGAGACATGGGCCGCCGCGTTGCTTTCCTCCGACAGGATCGGCAACTCGCGATAGACGACCTTCACCTTCTTGTCCTCGCCCACCAGCCTGGTGATGTCGGGCAGCGAGGCGCGGCAATAGCCGCAGGCATAGTCGAAGAATTCGACCAGCACGATGTCGCCGTTCTGCGCGCCTTCCCACGCCCCGGCAAAGGGCGTTTCGATCTCGCCGCGCTTGCTGTCGATGACGGCGCCGACGCGTTTGGCCTGCAGCCGTTCCATCGCCTGCGGCAGGATTTCGGGATGCTCCAATATATAGTCGCGCACGATCTCCTCGATCTGGGCGCGGCTGGTGATCGCCGGTTCCGCCGCCTGCGTGGCGAGGGCGGCGCCGGCCGCGACGGTGGTGGTGACGAATAGGCCGAGAAGCATCTGGATTTTCCTGTTCCTGATCGCGGCGCCGAACGGGGCCGCGTCTGTCGTGGGGGAGGGGCGCCTGGTCATCTTTTCTTCTTCTTGCTCAACATGCCGCGCGCGGCCATCGCAATATCCTGCGCGCGCAGATAGTCGCTGGTGCCTTCGGGGATGCCCGCCATCGCGGCCTCGGCGCTGCGCAGCGCCAGTTCCTGCTGTCCTTGCAGCGAATAGCGCTCCGCCGTGGCGAGCGCGGCGCGCGCCTGATCGCCACGCCGTTCATAGACGACGCCGAGCTGATACCAGGCGAAGGGATTGTTCCTGTCCTTGGCGACCGCCGCGCGCAGCACCTGCTCCGCCTCGGCGAAATGGGCGCTATCCTCGGTCGCGATCAGCGCATGGCCCAGCAGCACTGCGATCAGCGGCTGGTTGTTGGTCAGCCGCACCGCCTCGCGCAGCGGCGCGATCGCTTCGGCCGGGCGGCCGTTTTCCAGCAATATCTGTCCGTCCAGTTCCAGGAAATAGGGGTCGTGCGGCTTCATTTGCAGCAGCGCCTGGGCTTCCGCCGTCGCCTTGTCGGGATAGGCGGCCTTGTGCCAGGCATAGGCGCGCGCATAATGGGCCGGGATCGACCGGTCGCTGTCCGGGTAGGTGCGCATCGTCTGCTGCGGGTCGGACACGAAGCCGAACAGCTTCGCCTTGATGCGCTGGAAGCGTTCCTCCAGTTCCGGCGGCGTCTTCGCGTTCCACGCCGGGTCGGGCTCGTAGACGTCGCGCAGCACGGCGATGCGCTCGCCCGACAGCGGGTGGGTGCGGCCGTAGCTGTCGTCCTGCGGGATGGCGAGGCGATATTCCTGATTTTGCAGCTTCTTGAAGAATTCGAGGCTGCCCTTGCCGCTGATCCCCGCCTTGCTGAGATAGCGCGCGCCCGCAAGGTCGGCGCTCGATTCCTGCGTGCGCGAAAAGGCGAGAAACTTGCCCATCGCCGCCTGCTGCCCGGCGGCCATGATGCCCATGCCCGCCTCGCCGCCGCCCGCCGCCATCGCCGCCGCGCCCAGCAGCAGCGAGACGAGGGTGATGCCGGTCGCGGTCTTTATCCCCTCCGACGAGCGGATGATGTGGCCGCCCTCGATATGGCCGAGTTCATGGGCGATCACGCCCTGTATCTGGTTGAGATTGTCGGCGGCGATGAACAGGCCGGAATGGATCCAGACGATCTGCCCGCCCGCGACGAAGGCGTTGATTTCCGGGTCGTTGATCAGCAGCACCTGCGCGTTGCGCGGGTCCAGCCCCGCCGCCTTGATGAGCGGGGCGGAAATGTCGTTGAGGAACGCCTCGGTCTCGGCGTCGCGCAATATCTGCTGGGCCATGGCGGGCCGGGCCAGCAGCGCGGCGGCGAGCACCAGCAGGGTCAGCGCGCGGCGCAGTGCAGCCATGGCCGCGCCCGCGCGCAAGCGGGAGGAGGGAAACGCCCTGCGCATCAGCCCTCCTTGCCCGATCGCGGCTGAACGGCCGATGACGGGCGGAAGCTGTCCTCCGCCTCCCGCGCCGGGCGCGGAAGGCGGGTGAAAGGACGGGACGCGCGACAGGGCGCCCGCGTCACGCTCCGAACGTGCGCTGCCACCATCCCCGGCGCGGCGGCTGGCCGTCGCTCTCCTCGGTTTCGCCTTCGCCGGGGGCATCGGTTTCCACCACCTCGGCGGGGGGCACGACATCCGCATTGGCGGCGGGAAGCGCTTCCCCTTCCGCGTCCACATCTTCCGCAGGGGTGGATGGGGCGGGAGCGGGAGCCACTTCGACCGGCGCGGCTTCGGCTTCGGTCGCGACTTCGGGCGCGGCCTCGGCTTCGACCTCGGCCTTCTTGCGGCGGGTACGCTTCGGCTTGGCCGGCGCGGCTTCGGCCGGAGCTTCCGCTGCCGCTTCAGCCGGGGTGGCGGCTGCGGCGGCCTCGGCCTCCACATCGGCCTTTTTGCGGCGCGTGCGCTTGGGCTTCGGCTTGGCCGCTTCCTCGGCGGGCGCGGCTTCGGCTTCCGCCGGGGTTTCCACCGGCTCGGCGGTTACCGCTTCCGCTTCGACGGAAGGCGCGGCCTCTTCGGCGGCAGGGGCAGCCCCCGCCTTGCGGGCGCGGGGGCGTCGGCGCGCCTTGGGCGCCGCTTCCTCGGCGGCTTCCTCCATGGCCGGGGCCGCTTCGGCTTCGGCAGACTCGGCGCTTTCCACGGCCGGAACGGCTTCGGAGACTTCCTCGTCGTCAGCCGGAGCGGCCTCGCCTTCCGTGGCCTCAATGGCCTCGGCGGCTTCCGCCTCTTCGCCATTCTCACCGCGACGGCGACGGCCACCGCGACGGCCGCGACGGCTGCGGCGCTTGCCTTCGCCCGCGCCTTCTTCGCCGGCCTCGCCTACAACGTCACCCGCTTCGGCCTCGCCCTCGGCTTCGGCATCTGCGGCAATGGCTTCGGCGTCCTCGTCCTCGCCATGATCCTCATCCGCCCGGTGCGCGTGGCCCGCGTCCTCGCCATCCTCGCGGCGCCCGCCACGACGGCGACGGCGACGGCGACGGCGACGTCCGCCCTCGCGGTCTTCGCGATCCTCGCCATTGCGGTCCTCGGCGAAGGCTTCGCCTTCCTCTTCGTCGATTTCTTCGGCGAGAAGGGCGGCGTCATCCTCGTCCTCGTCGACGATCGGCGCATATTCGACCACGCGGGTCGGGCGCGGGCCGCTGGCCTCGACCGACATGCGCGCGCCCTCGATCTCGCCGTCGGGCAGGATGGAGATGGTGACGCCGTAGCGCTGCTCGATCTCGTCGATTTCGCGGCGCTTGTTGTTGAGGACGTAGAAGGCCGCTTCCTGGCTGGCGCGCAGCGTGATGACGCTGCCCTTGCCGCGCGCGGCTTCCTCTTCCAGCATGCGCAGCGCGGAAAGGCCCGCCGACGACGCGGTGCGGACGAGGCCGGTGCCCTCGCAATGCGGGCAGACCTTGGTGGAGGCTTCCAGCACGCCGGTGCGCAGGCGCTGGCGGCTCATCTCCATCAGGCCGAAGCCGGAGATGCGGCCGACCTGAATGCGCGCGCGGTCGTCCTTCAGCGCTTCCTTCATCGCCTTCTCGACCTTGCGGATGTTGGAGTTGTTCTCCATGTCGATGAAGTCGATGACGACGAGGCCCGCCATGTCGCGCAGGCGCAGCTGGCGTGCGATTTCCCGCGCGGCTTCCAGATTGGTTGCCACCGCCGTCTGCTCGATCCCGTGCTCGCGGGTGGAGCGGCCGGAGTTGATGTCGATCGACACCAAAGCCTCGGTCGGGTTGATGACCAGATAGCCGCCCGATTTCAGCTGCACGACCGGATGATACATGGCCGCGAGCTGATCCTCGACGCCGAAGCGCTGGAACAGTGATACCGCGTCGGAATATTGCTTCACCCGCCGCGCATGGCTGGGCATCAGCAGCTTCATGAAATCCTTGGCGGCGCGATAGCCGTCCTCGCCCTCGACCAGCACCTCCTCGATCTCGCGATTATAGATGTCACGGATCGCGCGCTTGATGAGGTCGCTGTCGTTATGGATCAGCGCGGGGGCGGAGCTGCTCAGCGTCTTTTCGCGAATCTCGTCCCACAGCCGGGCGAGATAGTCGAAGTCGCGCTTGATCTCGGTGCGGGTGCGCTGAAGGCCCGCGGTGCGGACGATGCAGCCCATGGTCGCGGGCAGCTTCATGTCGGCGATGATCGACTTCAGCCGCTTGCGGTCCGCCGCGTTGGAAATCTTGCGCGAAATGCCGCCGCCATGGCTGGTGTTGGGCATCAGCACGCAATAGCGGCCTGCAAGGCTGAGATAGGTGGTCAGCGCCGCGCCCTTGTTGCCGCGCTCTTCCTTCACGACCTGGATCAGCAGCACCTGGCGGCGCTTGATGACGTCCTGAATCTTGTAGCGGCGGCGCAGCGACATGCGCTTGCGGCGCAGCTCGTCGGCCTGATCGTCATTGGCGCTGGCGCGGCGGCGGCCCTGCTGGGGCTGCTCCTCCTCGCCCTCCGCGCCGATCGCGGGCACATCCTCGACATTGTCGTCGGACGAAGGCTCGTCGCTCGCATGCTCCTCGGCCGCTTCCTCGCGCAGCGCGGCTTCCTCGGCGGCGTGCTCCGCCTCTTCGCGCAGCAGGGCCTCGCGATCCTCGCGCGGGATCTGGTAATAATCCGGGTGGATTTCGGAAAAGGCGAGGAAGCCGTGGCGGTTGCCGCCATAATCGACGAACGCCGCCTGCAACGAGGGTTCGACCCGCGTCACCTTGGCCAGATAGATATTCCCCTTGAGCTGCTTGTGCTCTTCGGATTCGAAATCAAATTCCTCGATTCGGTTTCCCTTGACGACGGCGACACGGGTTTCCTCCCGGTGGCGCGCATCGATCAGCATACGCATGGTCATTCATTATACTCCGGGCGCGGAAGGGCCGGACACAGGGTCGGCCGTCCGCGCGATTGTCAGGGGGCGCTGTGTTCCGCTGCGCGTGGCGCGCGGGCGGGGGACAGGCCCGGTTAAGACGGATGGGGTCGAAAATGTTGGAAAAGTTCGTGTCTGCTGCAGGGGCATGGCCGGCCATCATGCCGGAACCGCTATGCGCCGACCACGCGACAAGGCCGCCTTCGGGGCCTTGGAGTGATCGGGGAAAATGCCTCATGCAACGTCAACCTGTTGAAACAAGCGAGTTTCCGGCGGGCCGGACCCCTCGCGACGGGGATGCGCCTATCGTGCCTTACCTGTGGGGGGACAAAGAAGCGCCCTTCATGGCTAGCACCTGTGACACGGGGGGGCAACAGGCCGCGCCATTTTTTGTTCGCCCGTTCCGATCACAAGTTCTTCTCTTTACGGAAAATCCGGTTATTCCGGTTGAGGGACTGGGGAGATCGGGGCGGAAAACCGGGATATGCTGTTTTTCATCGCGCTTGCGCCGGCCCTGCTTGCGGCGGGGTTCGTATCGGGGGCCGCCGCAGGAGGTGACAGCGCGGCCTATGCGCGGCCGCCGCGCCACACGCACAGCATCACCGTGCCGATTCCGCCCGCCTCCGGCGGCGGGAAGCTGCCGCCGATCGCCGGTCCCGCCGACCGCTCGCGGCCGCTGGTGGTGATCGACCCCGGCCATGGCGGCCATGATCCCGGTGCGATCAACGAGGATCGCAAGCTGCGCGAAAAGGACGTGACGCTCGCGCTGGCGAAGGCGGTGCGCGACAGGGTGGCCGCGCAGGGGCGCGTGCGCGTCGCGCTGACGCGGGAGGACGACAGTTATCTGAGCCTTCAGGAACGCTATGAGCTGGCGCGGCGCATGGGGGCGGACCTGTTCATCTCGCTCCACGCCGACGCTGCCGACAGCGCCGACGCGCAGGGGGCGACCATCTACACCCTGTCGGAAACCGCCTCCGACCGCGAGGCCGCCCGGCTCGCCGCGCGGGAAAACCGGTCCGACATCATCAACGGCATCGCGATCGGCGACCAGAGCGGCTCCGTCTCCTCGATCCTGATCGACCTGTCGCAGCGGCAGGCGATGACGCTTTCCAGCAATTTCGCCGAGCTGCTCTATCGCGAGGCCTCGCCCTATATCCGCTTTCGCGGCCGCTATCACCGCTTCGCCTCACTGATCGTGCTGAAGGCGCCGGACATCCCCTCGGTGCTGTTCGAGGCGGGCTACATCACCAGCGCCGCCGACGCCGCGCAGCTGGCGACGCCCGAAGGCCGCGACAAGGTGGCGCAGGGCATCGCGCAGGCGGTGGGCGTCTATTTCGCGCGGCGCTCCGCCCAGCCCTGAAGGCGGGGCCGGGAGCGGGAGCGGCCCGTCGCGGAAACACTGGCCAAGGGCCTCATATTCTCCTAGAGCGATGCCGTGATGGAGCAGAACGACAACGGATCGCCCCGGCAGGAGCAGTTCACCTATCGCGCAACGCGGCAAGCCGGGGAAGCCGGCAGGCGCTTCGCGCATCTGTGGCGCACTTCGTGGCAGAAGCCATGGGTGCGGCGCGGCGTGCTGGCGCTGGGCGCCCTCGTCGTCGCACTGGGCGCGTTCTGGATCATCTTCGCGCGCGACCTGCCCGACGGGGCGGCGCTCGCCGACTATGAACCGGCGCTGCCCAGCGTCGTGCGCGACGTCAACGGCGAGCCCATATACAGCTATGCCCGCGAGCGGCGCGTGCAGCTGCAATATGACGATTATCCGCCGCTGCTCATCCGCGCCTATCTGGCGGCCGAGGACAAGACCTTCTTCTCGCACCATGGCGTCGACATCACCGGCCTGGCGGGCGCGGTGTTCGATTATGTCAGCAAGATCGGCTCCGGCGCGCGGGCCAAGGGCGGGTCCACCATCACCCAGCAGGTCGCGAAGAACCTGCTGACCGGCGACGCCTATTCGCCCACCCGCAAGATCCGCGAGATGATCGTCGCCTATCGCATGGAAAGTGCGATGACGAAGCAGCAGATACTGGAGCTGTACCTCAACCAGATATTCCTCGGCCGCAACGCCTATGGCGTGCAGGCGGCGTCCCGCGCCTATTTCGGCAAGGATGTCGGCGAGTTGAAGCTGCACGAGATCGCCTATCTGGCGATCCTGCCCAAGGGGCCGTCCAATTACCGCCCCGAAAGCAAGTCCGGCTATGCCCGCGCGATCGAGCGGCGCAACTGGGCGTTGGGCGCGATGCTGGAAAATGGCTGGATCACGAAGGCGCAGCATGCGCAGGCGGTCGCGCAGCCGCTCGGCACGATCAGCCAGCGCGGCGCGCTGTTCGACCGGGGCGACGTGGCGTCGGGCGGCTATTATATGGAAGAGGTGCGCCGCCGCCTGATCGACATTTTCGGCGAGGAAGAGAAGGACGGGCCGAACAGCGTCTATGCGGGCGGCCTGTGGATTCGCAGCCCCTATGACCCGCGCATCCAGAAATCGGCGGCAGACGCGCTGCGCGCCGGGCTGTTGCGCTATGATGCGGGGCATGGCTGGTCCGGTCCGGTCGGCACGATCGAGATGGACGACAAATGGGCGCAGCGCCTCGCCGGGTCCTCGATCAGCGTGGAATATGAGGACTGGAAGGTCGCGATCGTGCTGTCCCGTTCCGGCGGCGCGGCGCAGATCGGCTTCGCCAACGGCAGCACCGGCACCTTGCCCGCCTCGGCGGCGCAGATGCCCTATCGCAAGATCGGCGGCCCCGCGTTCAACAGCATGAAGCCGGGCGACCTCATCCTCGTCAAGCCGATGGGCGGCGACAATTATGCGCTGCGCAACGTGCCCGCCATTTCCGGCGGCATGGTGGTGGAGGCGGTGCGCACCGCGCGCATCCATGCGATGCAGGGCGGCTTCGACGCGCGCCTTTCCTCCTACAACCGCGCGACACAGGCGCAGCGCCAGCCCGGCTCCACGATCAAGCCTTTCGTCTATGCCGCCGCACTCGACAGCGGGATGACGCCCGCGACGATCATCGTCGACGGGCCGTTCTGCGTGTGGCAGTCGGCGCGGCTGGGGCAGAAATGCTTCCGCAATTTCGGCGGCGGCGGCGCGGGTGCGCAGACGATGCGCTGGGGCGTCGAGCAGTCGCGCAACCTGATGACGGTGCGCGCGGCCTCGCAGACCGGCATGGATCGCGTCGTGCGCACCATCAAGGCGATGGGCATCGGCGATTACCAGCCCTATCTCTCCTTCGCGCTCGGCGCGGGCGAGACCACCGTGGAGAAGATGGTGAACGCCTATGCGGCGCTCGCCAACCATGGCCGCCTGATGGACCCCAAGGTGATGGATTTCGTGCAGGACCGGCACGGCAAGGTGATCTGGCCGAAGAACTGGCGGCCCTGCGACGGCTGCAACGCGGCCGACTGGGACGGCAAGGCGATGCCGCGCTTCGGCGCCGAGGGGCGGCAGGCGATGGACGCGATGACCGCCTATCAGGTCGTCCACATCACCGAGGGCGTGATCCAGCGCGGCACCGCGACGGTGCTGGCGGATTTGAAGCGGCCCCTGTTCGGCAAGACCGGCACCACCAACGGCCCGACCAACGTCTGGTTCGTCGGCGGCTCGCCCGATCTGGTCGCGGGCGTCTATCTCGGTTTCGACACGCCGCGCTCGATGGGCGGTTATGCGCAGGGCGGGCGGATCGCCGCGCCGATCTGGAAGGCGGCGATGGCGCCGATTCTGGAGGACATGCCCAAGACGCCGTTCGTCGCGCCGCCGGGCATCCGCATGGTGCGGGTGGATCGCCGCTCCGGCAAGCGCGTCTATGGCGCCTGGCCGACGACCAACGACGCCAAGCCCGCGATCATCTGGGAAGCGTTCAAGCCGGAGACGGAGCCGCGCCGCACCATCCGCAAGGAAGAGGTCGAGGCGCAGGAAAAGGCCGCCGCCTCGCGCGATCGCAGCGGCCCGGCGACCAGCCGTGACAGCGACTTCTTGCAGCGCGAGGGCGGTATATATTAGGGGCCCTGGGCTTTTGCTTTAACGCCTTTCCGGCAGGGCTAGCCGGGCCGGCGCAGTTTTTTGGAGAATGACCATGCGCGCAGAAGCGCAAGCCTATGTTGATCGTATCGATGCGGCGCTCGGTCTGCTGCGGCGCTTTCTCGACTGGGACCGCGCGCTGCGCCGCCTCGACGAGCTGAATGCCCGCGTCGAGGACCCGACGCTGTGGGACGACCAGAAGAAGGCGCAGGAGGTGATGCGGGAGCGCACGCGCCTCGACGCCGCCATTTCCGCGACCCGCGCGATCGAGAATGAGAAGAACGACACCGTCGAACTGATCGAGATGGCCGACGCAGAGGGCGACGATGCGATGGCCGACGAGGCGTTGGCCTCGCTCGCCGAACTGGCCGACAAGGCGGACGACGCCAAGATCAAGGCGCTGCTCGCGGGTGAGGCGGACGCCTCCGACACCTATCTCGAAATCCATGCGGGCGCGGGCGGCACCGAAAGCCAGGACTGGGCGGAGATGCTCCAGCGCATGTACCAGCGCTGGGCCGAAAAGCGCGGCTACAAGGTGGAGCTGGTCGATTATCAGGCGGGCGAGCAGGCGGGCATCAAGTCCGCGACGCTGCTGATCAAGGGCGAGAACGCCTATGGCTATGCCAAGACCGAGAGCGGCGTGCACCGCCTCGTGCGCATCTCGCCCTATGACAGCTCGGCGCGGCGGCACACCAGCTTTTCCTCGGTCTGGGTCTATCCGGTGATCGACGACAATATCGATATCGAGATCAACCCGGCCGACCTCAAGGTCGATACCTATCGCGCGTCGGGCGCGGGCGGGCAGCACGTCAACACCACCGATTCGGCGGTGCGCATCACCCACGTGCCGACCGGCATCATCGTCGCCTGCCAGAACGACCGCTCGCAGCACAAGAACCGCGCCACCGCGATGAACATGCTGAAGGCGCGCCTCTACGAGAAGGAACTGGCCGAGCGCGAGGCGGCGGCCAGCGGCGAATATCAGGCCAAGACCGAGATCGGCTGGGGCCACCAGATCCGTTCCTATGTGCTGCAACCCTATCAGATGGTGAAGGACCTGCGCACCGGCGTGGTTTCGACCTCGCCCGACGATGTGCTCGACGGGGCGCTCGACCCCTATATGGCCGCCGCGCTCTCGCAGCGCGTGACCGGCGAGAAGGTCGAAGTGGAGGACGTCGACTGATGCCATCGGGGTCGCGTGCCGGGGCGGCGCTCGCGCTGGCCGGGGCGCCCCTGCTGGTGCTGCTCGCCGCCTGCGACATGCTGGGCGGCGGCGAGGAGAAAGGCGGCAGGCGGGACAGCGCCGCCGATTTCCCCAAGGCCGACCGCCCGGTCGCGCCGGTGGTGTCCACCCGCTATGCCAGCGAGGAGGTGCGCGACCGCCTCAATGAAGCCAACGACATCATGGACCGGGCGGGCATAAGGCCGGGCATGACGGTGGCCGATATCGGCGCGGGCGAGGGCTATTACACCGTCCGCCTCGCCGCCCGCGTCGGCGCGGACGGGCGCGTGCTGGCGCAGGACATCATGCCGGAGGTGATCGAGGCGCTGGGGCGGCGCATCAACCGCGAGCATTGGGACAATGTCAGCGTGAAACTGGGCACGCCCGACAATCCCGGCCTGCCCGCCGCCAGTTTCGACCGCATCCTGATGGTGCACATGTATCATGAGATAGAGGAGCCCTATGCGTTCCTCTGGAACATGCGCCCGGCGCTGAAGGCCGACGGCGAGGTGATCGTCGTCGATTCGATGCGCTCGACCGACCAGCACGGCACCCCGCCCAAATTGCTGATCTGCGAATTCGCGGCGGTGGGCTATCAGCTCATCGATCTGGTGCCGCGCCCGTCGGCGGGCGGCTATCTCGCCCGCTTCCGGGTAAACGGCGCGCGCCCCGCCCCGGCGGATATCCGCCCCTGCGCGGTGGCGCGGGATTAGTGGATGGCGGGCTTACCGTCATGCCAGCCTGCGCTGGCATGAGGGCATAATATCAGGTCATTTCCCCGCTCAGAGCGATTCCTTGATCGAGCAGGCCGCTGGGCCGAGGATCACGATGAACAGCGTCGGCAGGATGAAGAGGATCAGCGGCACCGTCATGATCGCGGGCAGGCGGGCGGCTTTCTCCTCGGCCTTCATCATGCGCTCGTGCCGGAACTCGGCGGAGAGCACCCGCAGCGCCGAGGCCAGCGGCGTGCCGTATTTCTCGGTCTGGATCATCGTGGTGACGACGCCCTTCAACGCCTCCACATCGACACGCCAGGCGAGGTTCTCGAACGCCTGCCGCCGCTCGGTGAGGAAGGACAGCTCGATCGAGGTGAGCTGGAATTCGTCGCCCAGTTCCGGATAGGCGCGGCCCAGTTCCTTCGCGACGCGGGCGAAGGCGGCATCGACGGTCAGGCCCGCCTCGGCGCAGATCACCAGCAGGTCGAGCGCGTCGGGTATGCCCTTGCGGATCGCCGCCGAGCGTTTCGATATCTTGTTCGACAGATAGATGTCGGGCGCCTTGTAGCTGGCGAGCAGCGCCACTGCGAAGGCGCCGAAGCGCTTCACGTCGGTCCAGTCGGGGAAAATGTCGACGACATAGATCAGCAGCGCCGCCGTCAGCCCGCCGACGATCGGCAGGATCAGCCGGCCGAAGATCACCGCGACGGCCAGGTCCTTCGACCGGATGCCCGCCTGCGCCAGCTTCTTCTGCGCGACCTTGACCTGATCGTCCTGCAACACCTTCAGCTTTTGCAGCAGCGACCGCATGAAATCGGTGCTCTCGCGCTGGTGGACCAGACGGGCGCGCCGCTTCGTGTTGGAGACGGTGATGCCGGCCTTCAGCTGCTCGCGCCGTTCGTTGAGCGCCTTGACGCGCCGGCTCATCGGGTTGCGCACGGTCGCCGCGGCGTAGATGGCGACGAGCACGGCGAAGGTGGCCAGCGCGGCCATCAGCGTGGCGAGATCGGCGGCGCTCAGGCCGAACAGGGTTGCACCGTTCATCGCGTCAAACCTCGAAATTGATCATCTGGGACATGATGAACACGCCGATGCCCATCCAGCACATGCCGCCCAACCCCACGATCTGCATCAGGCTGAAGCCGAAAAGGCCGTTGGGATCCGGCGTGAAGAAGGACGCCATGTAGGAAAAGTTCAGCCAGCTGATCAGCGCGAACACGATGAAGGGCAGACAGCCCAAAATCCATGCCGACGCCTTGGCTTCGGACGACATCGCCTTGATCTTCAGCTTCATCTGCGCGCGCTGGCGCAGCACATTGGCGAGATTGGCGAGCGTTTCGGCCAAATTGCCGCCGGTTTCCCGCTGGATCGCGAGGGTGATGCAGAAGAACTGGATTTCCGCCGTGCCCAGCCGCTCGGCGGTTTCGGCGAGCGCCTGGTCCATCGTCCGGCCGATCTTGATCCGCTCGGTCACGAGGCGGAATTCCTCGCCGACCGGGCCGGGAATCTCGGTGGAGACGACCGACAGGGTTTCTGCGATCGGCAGGCCGGAGCGCAGGCCGCGCACCATCAGTTCCAGCGCGTCGGGGAAATTGACGGTGAATTTCTGGATGCGCCTGGCGATCAGAAAGCCGACATATTTATGCGGCCCGCCCAGCCCCACGGCGGTGCCGACGAGGATGGCGGTGAGCGGTGACCAGCCCCGGATCAGACCGAAGGCGACGGCCCCCAGCGTGATGCCGGCGCAGGCCAGCATGAACTGGTTGAGCGTCCATTTCTTGCCGGTCATGCGCAGGCGCTTGACCAGATTGTCGGGGTTGGGAACCAGCGACGCCAGCGCGCCGGTGGTCGGCCGCGCGGTGGCGATCGCCTTGCGCATGCGCGCCTCGATCTGGTTCTCGCTCGACAGATTGTGCCGCGCCACGGCGGCGGCGAGGCGGCGCGACTGCGCCTTGCCGGTGGAAGGACCCGCAAAGGCCAGCGCCAGCAGCACCATCGCGCTGCCGGACATGAGAAGAAGAAGGATCAGCTTCGGGTCCATGGGGTCAGTCGCCTCTTCGCGTCCTTATTGCTTTTCCCTGGCGGGCTTCTTTTCGTCCTTCTTCGCGCGCTTGGGCAGCAGGCCCTTGAAGTCGCCGATCTTGTCGAGCAGCGACCCGCCCTTCTTCGCGGCGCCTTCGTCGCTGCTGAGATCGAGTATCTGCCCCGGTATCGCGGCGAACGCCTGGCCGAGCTTGCCGTTGCGGGCGACCTCGGCCAGCGGCTTGCCCAGCTTCGCAGCCTGCGCGGCCATGCGCAGGTCGCAGGGCAGCACGATGTCGACGGCATGCTCGATCGACTGCTCGAAATCCTTGCGGGAAATTTCCAGCATGTTCGCCTGCACCTTGTTGCCGACGACCAGTATCTTCACGTGCGGCGCGTTGGACCGCAGCCAGGACAGGGTACGGATGGTGTCGCGCGCGCCCGCCAGCGTCAGCTCGGTGACGACCGTCGCCACCTGTATGTCCGCCATCAGCTGCGGGAACTGGATCAGCATGTGGCGCGGCATGTCGACCACGCAGCATTCGAACGCGGTGCGGAATTCCTCCAGCAGATGGTGGAACGCGCCGCCGTCGGTCAGCATCGGCTGGCTGATCGGCGCCTCGGCCGACAGGATGGCGAGCTTGTCCGACGCGCGCACCATCGCGCGCTCGATGAACAGACCGTCGATGCGGCTGGGGTTCTCGATCGCGTCGATCAGGCCCCGGCCCGGCTCCAGGTCGAGCGTCAGCGCGTTGGTGCCGAAATGCAGGTCGAGGTCGAGCAGCGCGGTGGAGCGCTGCGCCTTTTCGCTCATCAGCCAGGCGAGCGAGGTCGCGAAGGTCGAGGCGCCCACGCCGCCGCGCGTGCCGATGACGGCGGTGGCGATGTGCGGGCGCGCCTCATGCCCGTCCGCGCGCGGGGCCATGAAGGCGGCCTGCGCGGTGATGAGCGCATCGCGCACATGGTCGATGTTGAGGGGCTTGAGCAGATAATCCTGTATGCCGCTGGCCACGAGGTCGCGATAGAGGCGCACGTCGTTGATCTGGCCCGCCGCGATCACGATCGTGCCCGGCTCGCACACTTCGGCGAGGCTGTTGATGTCGCCCAGCGGATCGATCGATTCGGCCATGTCCACGAACAGGATCTGCGGGCTGGCGCTGACGGAAAGCGACTGGATCGCGTTGCGCAGCCCGCCCTTGTAGACGCGCTCCGGCGCCCATCCCAGTTCGGTCGCGACCGACTGGAGGATGCTGACGCTCGCATCTTCGCAGGCATAGGCCTGGAACATGTCACGTCCGCCGCCCATGCCGGGTTTCCAGGGAACATTCATGCTCAATTGCCTCCTGCGCTCAGGGTTTTCAGGCCGCCCGCACCGGTCGGGGTCTGCTTGCGATAGGTTTCGATCGCGCGGTTCGAGGTGTCGGTGCGCAGCGCGCTGTTGCTGCTTTCGCCGCGCACGAGATCGTCGGGATTGGCGACCATCGCGGCGAGGTTGCCGTTGACCCCGCAGCCATAGTTGGACGAGGTGCCGCCCACCATGTCGCTTTCCTGCCGGGTGCTCCAGTCCGGGCAGCCGGGGACGGAGGCGATGGCGCGGCGCAGGATCAGGCGGACCGCGCCCGCCGGCGGGACGCCCGCGGCGGCGGAGCCGTCCGTGCCGATCATCAGGCCGCGATGGCCCAGCAGGTCTGCGATGTCCTTCTGCATGGCGGGGGGGACGAGGGCCCCGTCGGACGCGATCGCCACCTTGTCGCCATAGCTGACGTCGAGCGAATCGAGCCAGCCGGACAGGCGCGCCGCCTCGGTGGGCGACAGGCCGTCCCCGCCATCGAACCGCACGTCATAGACATAGGTGGCATGGCTGACGACCGGCTGGTGCACCGATTCGACGCTGGTGTTGTAGCGGCTTTCCCCGCCGCACGCGGCCAGTGGCAGCACCGCCGCCAGCAGGCCGAGGCGCAGCGCGCAGCGCAGGGCCGGGAGATGGGCGGGGCGGGACGCGCTGATGGAAAAATCGAGGATCATGGCTGCTGTCCTTCCCTTCAGAATGTGAAGCCGGGGCCGACGCTGCCCGCGTCGGCCGATTGGGACGCGCGTGCCTTGCCGTCGCCGCGCCGGTCGGGCGTGACGGCGCGCGGCTGGAGCGCGGCTTCGCCCCCGGCCGGGTTCTGCGCCGGCGCGGACGGCGCCACGGACGGCATATAGCCCTTCTGCCCGCTGACGCCGTTGGCGCCCTGTTGCAGCAGCAGGCCCTGAAGCGGGGTGGCGTTGCGATAGCCGTCGGTCGGCAGGCGCACGTCCCCGGCGTTCATCGGCTTCACCAGATAGGGGGTGACGACGATCACCAGCTCCGTCTCGTCCCGCTGATATTTGCGCGACTTGAACAGGCTGCCCAGGATCGGCAGGTCGCCGAGGCCGGGCACCTTGTCGATCACGTTCGACGTGCCGTTGTTGAGCAGCCCCGCGATCATGAACGCCTGGCCGGAGCCCAGCTCCACCGTGGTTTCGGCGCTGCGGCTCTTGAGCGCGGGCACTTCCGAGTTGATCGAGAAGTCGAGCGAGGACACGGTCGGCCGCACGCGCAGGGAAATGCGCCCGTCGGCCAGCACGATCGGGGTGAAGGCCAGCTGCACGCCATATTGCTTGAACTGGATGCTGTTGCCCTGCGTGCCGTTCGACACCGTATAGGGATATTCGCCGCCCGCGAGGAAGCTGGCGGTCTCGCCCGACAGAGAGGTCAGGTTCGGCTGGGCCAGCGTACTGGCAAGGCCGCTGGTTTCGGCAAGGTCGAGCGCGCCCGCGACATCCATGCCGAACATCTTGGCGATGAAGCCCAGCGTCGTGCTGCCGTCGGCGGGCTGGTTGAATTCCCAGCTGCGGGTGATGTTGCCCGCGGCCCCGCCGACAAAGCCGTTGTCGGTGATCGCATTGCGCGTCGAGCGGCCGATATAGCCGGAAAAGCTGCCCGATCCGGTGCCGAGGCCCGTGATGTTGGTGCCGATCTGGTGAATGAGGTTGCGGCTGACCTCGGCGAACTTCACCTGAAGGTTTACCTGCAACGGCGTCGCCGTGCGCAGGCGGCTCACCACCGTGACCTCCTTGCCGGGGCCGTCGGCGAACGCCTTGACCAGCCGCTCGGCCTCGGCTGCGTCCTCCGGCGCCTTGACGGTGCCGGTCAGCAGGTAGAGGCCGTTCATCTTGGAGATGGTGACGTCGGCGTCGGGCATGGCGAGCTTGAGCATCTGGTCGATGCTGGTCAGGTTGTTGCCCACGCGCACGGTCGCGGAATAGAGCGCCTTGCCCCCCGCCGAGGTGACGGTGATCGCGGTTTCGCCCGGCCCCTTGCCCAATATGTAGAGCTGGTTCTGCGAACGGACATAGACGTCCGCCACGCTGGGATCGGCGATCACCACGTCGCTCATCTGGCCGGGCAGGTTGACGACCCGGCTGGCGCCGACCGACATCAGGATGACGTTGCCGTCCTGCGCGGGGGCGGCGACGGCCGCCTTTTCGGGCAGAAACAGCGATCCGGCCGTGAGCGCGGTCGCGCCCAGGGCAAAGACCGCCTGACGGAGCAGGGACGAAGCATTCTTCATCTTATTTCCCTTTCAGCTCGACCGCTTCGACCGAGGTGCCGCGGGCGACCTTCACGATCGGTCCCTGGGGCACGCCTTCGGGCTGCTTGCGCTGGGGCATGGTGCGGCGTTCGAAACGCGATACGTCCGCGCCGGTGGAGTAGGTCATGCGGCCTTCTTCCGGGCGCTGCGAAATGCGGGCGAGCGCCAGCTTTTCCGCTGCCGGATCGTTGCCGTTGGGCAGGTTGACGTCGCCGCCCGCGATCGCGGCGTCCAGTTCCTGCGCGGTGTCGGCGAGCGACCGCAGCGCCAGCGACAGCGAGCCGACGGTCTGGGCGACGGCGATCTTCTCCGCGATCTTCGGCGTCACTTCCAGCGTGACGTTGGAATAGGTGCGCACTTCGGGCTTGCCCTCGGCGTCCATCGCGTTGGTGCGCTGGTCGGTGGCGAGCACGCGCAGGTTGCGCACGACCGTTTCGGCGACCTTCAGCGAATTGTCATCCTGCTCGCCGCTGATCGTCTGGGTGACCAGCACGTCGACGCGGTCGCCGGGGAAGATGAAGCCCGCGACCGAATTCTGCACCGACACCGGCACGGTGACCGCGCGCATGCCCGGCCCCAGCGCCGCCGCCAGGAAGCCGCGCTCGCCCGGCTGGATCAGCGCGCCGAGCGTGATCGGCTGGCCGGCGGTGATCGCGGCGCGCACGACGGCGCCCTGCAATGTCCGGGGATCGGCCTTGTCCTTCAGATAATAGGCTTCCTCGACCAGTTCCTTGGGCCAGGGCTGGAAGCGGAAGGCATCCTCGGTGATGATGGTGCCGACCGGCAGCGCCTTGGTCGCCACCAGCACCTGCGGGCCGTCCTGCTGGGCGGGTACGGCCGAAGCCGTGGCCTGCGGTGCGCCGTTGTTGGCGCTGAACATCGATCGCGCCATCAGCGCAGTAGCGATCGCGATGACGAGAGCCCCCGCCAGCAATACTGCTTTTCTCACATCCATGACGAATCTCGTTCTCCAAAACGCGAAAACCGGGCTTTATGGGCCCGACTATTATCCAAATTGGTAAATAATCCGTTCACCTATCAACCACATCCCGGCGAGGGAGATGGCGACCCCGTAAGGAACCTCGGCTTGCCCCGTCCTTTTGCTGAGGCGATGGTGGACGACCGTCACCAGCGTGACGAGGCCCCCCAATATCGCCATCAGCACCAGCAGCAGGCTGAGCGCCTGCCAGGGAAACCACAGCGCCACCGCCGCCAGCAGCTTCACGTCGCCGCCGCCCATCATGCCGAGCGCGAAGAGCAGCGCGAAGACGCCGAACACCCCGATGCCCAGCGCCAGCTGCAACGCCATGTCGGGCCATGCGGACAGGCCGCAGGCCAGCCAGTAGAGCGGCGCGGCAAGAGCGATGACGAGGTTCAGCCGGTTCGAGATGATCCGCGAGCGGATATCGGTGATGGCGGCCGCGGCCAGCAGCGCGGCCAGCAGGCACAGCAAGGCGATTCGGATAATTTCCCCACTCATGACCGGCGGGTCTAGACGGAAGGCTTTACCATTCCGTAAACCGGTCATTAATATGACGACGCCGCCTTTCCCCACAGTGCCGGACGATGCCGTGACCTTCTGGCGCGCGAAGGACGGCTGGCCGATCCGCGCCGCGCGCCTCTTTCCGCCGGAAAGCGCGCCCCGCCGGGGGTCGATCCTGTTCCTCAACGGGCGCGCCGACCATATCGAGAAATATGCCGAGGCGATGCGGGGATGGGCGGACGAGGGCTGGGTCGTCGACGGCTTCGACTGGCGCGGCCAGGGCGGATCGGGCCGAGTCGCGCCCGCGCCGATGCTCGGTCATATCCCCGATTTCGAACTCTGGCTGGACGATCTGCGGGGCTATGCCGCCGACTGGAGGGCCGCCACACCGGGGCCGCATGTCGTCATCGGCCATTCCATGGGCGGGCACCTGCTGCTCCGCGCGCTGGCCGGGGGGCGGGTCGAATGCGACGCGGCGGTGTTGATCGCGCCGATGCTGGGCCTCGTCGCGGGCGGCGTGCCCCATGCGGTCGCGCGTCGATTGTGCGAGGCGGTGTGCGCGCTGGGGCTGTCCGAGCGCCCGCTCTGGCCCGAACGCAGCCGCACGCCGGAGCGCGAGGCCGCGCTGCGCGAGCGGCTGACCCACAGCGTGGAACGCTTCGCGCAGGAACAGGCGATACGGCAGGCGCGGCCCGATCTGGCGATGGACGCGCCGAGCTGGGGCTGGCTGCGCGCGGCCTATCATTCGATCGAGCGGCTGGAGGCGCCCGGCCTGCTGGAGCGCGTGGCGACGCCGGTGCTGATCCTCGCCAGCCGGGCGGACCGGCTGGTGGCCGCCCCGGCGATCGAGCAGGTGGCGAGGCGCTTGCCCCGCGCGCAGGTTCATTTCTATGGGGCGGAGGCCGCGCATGAGATATTGCGCGAGGCCGACCCGGTGCGCGATGACGCGCTCGCGCGGATCGGCGCGTTTCTGGAGGATCATGCCCCGCCCGTCGCGGCGGCGGCGGAAGGGCGGTAATGGACGGATTGCGGGGCAGCTATGACGCGGTGATCGTCGGCGCGGGCATGGCGGGGGCCAGCCTGGGCGCGGAACTGGCAGGGCATATGTCGGTGCTGCTGGTGGAGATGGAGGACCAGCCCGGCTATCATGCGACGGGGCGCTCGGTCGCCTTCTGGTCGGAAGGCTATGGCGGCCCGGCTATCCGTCCGCTGACTCGCGCGTCCGGGCCCGTGCTGGCGGAGCAGGGCTTCCTCTCGCCGCGCGGCGGCCTTCATGTCGGCCGGGCGGAGGATGCGGCGCTGCGCCGGGCGATGGTGGCCGATTATGGCGACGACGGCCTGTTCGTCCCGCTGGAGGCGGCGCAGCTGCGCGCGCGCATCGCGGGCCTGCGCGACGACTGGACCATCGGGCTGGAAGAGGCGGGCCTGCGCGATATCGACGTCGCCGGGCTGCACGGCGCCTGCCTCGCCCGGCTGCGCAGGCTCGGCGGCACGGTGGCGCAGGGCTGCCGGTTCGAGGGGGCCGCGCCGTTTGGCGCGGGGGAAGGGGCCGGATGGGAGGTGCGTCTTTCCGACGGCACCGTCCGCGCGGGCCTGCTGGTCAATGCCGCCGGGGCCTGGGCCGATCCGGTGGCGCGGGCGGCGGGCGTAAGGCCGATCGGCATCACGCCGCTGCGGCGCACGGTGGTGCAGCTGCGCGTGGACCCCCCGGCGGCGGACGATCTGCCGCTGGTGATCGACCTCGCGCAGCGTTTCTATTTCAAGCCGGTCGGGGCCGGGCGCATCTGGCTGACCCCGCATGACGAGCATGTCTCGCCCCCGGTCGACGCCGCGCCGGAGGAACTGGACGTCGCCACCGCGATCGACCGGCTGCAACAGGTGGTGGACTGGCGCGTCGCGGCGGTGGAGCGGCGCTGGGCGGGCCTGCGCAGCTTCGCGCCCGACCGCAGGCCGGTCTATGGGCGCGACCCCGACCGGCCGGGCTTCTTCTGGTTCGCGGGACAGGGCGGCTTCGGCATCCAGACCGCGCCCGCCGCCGCGCGCCTCGCCCGTGGCCTGCTGACGGGCGAGCGCGACGATCCGATGCTGGCGGGGGTGGACGCGGCGCTCTATGCGCCCGGACGGCTGCGCTGATCGCTCTTCCCAATTCCGACGGTGCGGGATAGGCTGGCCTCCGGTTCAACTTTCCGTGGGGGAATGGCCATGGCCCATAAATTCGTGATCGAGCAGAACAAGGCGGGCGAATATGTCGCCAAGTTCAAGTATAATGCGGAGATTATCTTCTGGACCGAAGGCTATAAGAGCAGGGCTTCGGCGTTGAACGCCATCGAATCGATCAGGAAAAATGGACCGGACGCCCCTGTCGAGGAATAATTCCGCTTCCTTGCCCCGTCGGGCGGGGAGGGCGTCATGACCCTGCTGGGGGCGATCATCGCCGGGGGCGCGGCGCGGCGTTTCGGCGCGGACAAGGGTGCGGCGCTGCTGGGCGGGGTCGCGCTGATCGATCATGTCGCGGCCGCCCTGCGCGGATCATGCGCGGAGCTGGTGATCGTCGGCCGGGAATGGCCCGGCCTGCCGACGCTGGCGGATCGCCCGCACGCCGGGGAGGGGCCGCTGGGCGGGCTCAACGCGGCGCTCCATCATGCGCGGGCGCGCGGGCATGAGGCGGTGCTGTGCGCCGGGTGCGACAGCCTGCCGCTGCCCGACGATCTGGCCGAGCGGCTCTCGCCCGGCCCGGCGGTGATCGACGGGCACTGGCTGATGGGCCTGTGGCCGACGGCGCTGGCCGGCGATCTCGACCGCTGGCTTACCGATCAGCCGGACCGCTCGATCCGCGCCTGGATGCGCCAGACCCACGCCCGCGCGGCGCCATTGGGTACGCCGATCTTCAACATCAACACGCCCGAGGCGCTGGTGGAGGCGGAAGCGGCGCTGGCCGGACGGTGAGGGGGCGACGCGGCCTCGACGGGCTCAGCCCGAACGGAGCGGCGAGGGTTTGTCGAGATTTCGTTCAGGTGAAGCCGGGAAGCGTGCTATTCGAGCACCGAACGCAGGATAGCGCGGTTCGCAGGCCCGCATGGGCGGAATGTCGATATACCCTAATCGTCATATCCCAGCTGCGCGCGCAGATCGATCGCGTCGATGATCTTCGCGCCGCCCATGAACACCGCGCCGGTGCAGCACAGCGCCAGCAGCTTGCCCGGCCAGCCCGGATAATGCTGGAGATAGACCATCGCCCGTTCGGTCGCGCCCAGCGCCAGCGCGTAGATGATCGCAAATGCCTCGAACTTCGTCTTGATGACGAACAGGCGGCCGATCTTGCGGGCAAATCTGGTTAGCATTTCCTTAACGTAGCAGCCGCTGCCACCTCCCCGCAAACCGGTTAACCATCAATATTGTCCAGCTATTATAAAGCGGTATCGGGCATTCGGTTCCCGCTCAGATAGCGGCGGGCAGGCCCATGTGCTCGACCAGCAGCGCCCGCGCCCGCTCTATGTCGGCGATCAGCGCCGGGCTGGCGAGATCGGCCGGGGCGATGCTCTCCGGCCAGTGGCGCTCGACCAGTGCGGCCAGCCGGTCGAGCTTCGCCTCGTCGGCGAGGAAGCGCGGGTCGATGGCAGCCGGGTCGGCGACGACGCGCAGGCGCAGGCAGGCGGGGCCGCCGCCATTGGCCATCGATTCGCGCACATCGACCGGGATCACCCGGCGGATCGGGCCGTTGCCCGCCACCAGCCGGTCGAGCCAGGCCGCCGTGCTGGCGACGGCGAGGCATTCGGTCGGCACGATCAGCGCCATGCCGTCAGCCGTATCGGGCCCGGAATACGGCTCCGCGCCGGACAGCGTGACGAGCTGGGCGTTGAACAAATAGCTGGCGATGGCATCGGCCAGGGGCACCTCGCTGTCGGGCACCTCGATCAGGATCGCCTCGGGCAGGCGCGCCAGCAGCGCGTCGTGGAAGGAGTCGCGGTCGGCGAAGGCCAGTTCATGCGCGAACAGCACCCGTTCATTGGCGACCGCGACCACGTCGTTGTGGAACGCGCCCGCCGCGATCGCGGCTTCGGATTGCTCGACGAACATCACGCGTTCGGGCGAGAGGCGGTGAGCGCGGGCGATCGCCTTGCCCGCCTCGATATGCTGGCGCGCGGGAAAGCGGCCGCCGGACCGGCCATGGACGAAAATCTCGACGCCCGGCTCGCCATGGGACGGGGCGAGGCGCATATGGTTGGCCGCGCCCTCGTCGCCGAACGGGGCGGGCACCGGCCCGTGCACGGCGAAGGCGCGGTCGTCGGCGAAGGCGAGCCGCAGCTGACGCAGCATATGCGGCCATTCATGGCTGCGATGCGGCATCGTCATCAGATTGGCGACGCTGAGGTGGCAGCGCCCGTCCGCCGTGTCGGGCGCGGGCGAGACGGTCGCCGCATTGGCCGCCCACATCGACGAGGCCGACATCGCCGCCGCGCGGATATGCGGCTCCGCGTCCGCCATGCTGGTGTAGAGGCTTTCCAGCCAGCCATGGTCCGGGCGCGGCTGGGGCAGGAACAGCCCCTGCGCAAGGCCGAGCGCCAGATTGGCGCGCATCTTGGCGATGCCCTGAAGCGCCGCCGCGCGCGGGTGCGACACCGCGCCCGCATGGGCGGCGGAGGCGAGATTGCCGGGGCTGAGGCCCGCATAATTATGGCTGGGGCCGACCAGTCCGTCGAAATTGATTTCCCGCAGGGTCATGACCGTTCAGCGCTCCGCCACCAGCAGCCGGTCCTCGCTCAGCAGGCCGAGCAGGTCCGCCGCCTCGCCGTCCAGCCGCACGCCGTCCTCGCCATCGGGCAGCGCCCGCGCATAGGCGCAGCGGAAATCGGCGAGCCGTCCCGCCGCGACGAGCATCTTCGCGCCGCCTTCGCCGTGCGTGCCGGCGAAGCGCAGCTCGCGCGCCTGCGCGACGGTCCGCAGATTGTCGATCTTGCCCAGCATCGTCGGGCCGCCGTCGAATATGTCGATATAGCCGTTATATTTGAACCCCTCGGTTTCCAGCATCCGCATCGCGGCGCGGCCATTGGGGTGGGGCATGCCGATCACCGCGCGGGCATGGTCGGACAGCATGTCGACATAGATCGGCGTCTTGGGCATCAGGTCGGCGATGAACTGGTTGCCGTGGATCGCGTTGAACGCGTCGGCCTCCTGAAAGCCCATGCCGAAGAAACGCCCGGCAAGCCCGTCCCAGAAAGGCGATCCGCCCGCCTCGTCGATCACCCCGCGCAGCTCGGCCAGGATGCGCTCGCCGAAGCGGGCGCGGTGCTGGCGGATGTAGAGATAGCGGCTGCGCGCGAGCAGCAGGCCCAGCCCCTCGGCGCGCTCGCGCGGGTGGAGGAACAGGCCGCCGACCTCGGCCGCGCCTTCGAGATCGGTGGTGAGCGAGAGCATCTGCGCGCGGAAGGTGCGATCGAGTTCGCGGCTGTGCTGGGTCAGCGTGCCGAGGCGGTAGGAATAGAAGGGCGCGGTCGCGCCGACCTGGCTGAAGATCTGGCAGGTGCCGCGTATCTGGCCGGTTGTGCGATTTTCCAGCACGAACAGGATCAGGTCGTCGGCGATTCCCTCCTCCGCGCGGGCGAGGGCGGCGGCGGTGCGCTCCAGCTTGGCGGCGAGGGCGGGCCGGTCGGCAGGCAGGTTGGTGAAGCCGCCGCCGGTCAGCTTCGCCATCTCGTACAGCGCCTGAAGATCGTCCGGCCGGGCCGGGCGGATGATGAAGCTCATGGCCGTGCCTCCCCTGCGTCGCCGCCCCGCGCCAGCCGGGCGAGCACCAGCGCGGAAAGGCGCGCCCGCTCGGCCAGGCTGTCGGTGAGCAGGAACTCGTCGCTGCTGTGGATCGCGCCGCCGCGCGCGCCCATCGTATCCACCACCGGCACGCCGCAGGCGGCGATGTTGTTGCCGTCGCACACCCCGCCGGTGTCGCGCCAGCCGATGCCGAGGCCAAGATCGGCGCCCGCCCATTCGACCAGCGCGGAGAGGCGCCGCGCCCTGTCGTCCATCGGTTTGGGCGGGCGGTTGAAGCCGCCATGGATATGGACGCCGACTTCGCGCGCCGCCGACACCCCGGCGCTTACCTGTTCGACCAGCGCCTGCGCGGCGGCCTGCATCGCTGCGTCGCGCGGGCGGAAGTTGACGCGCAATATCGCCTTGTCCGGCACCATATTGTTGGGGCCGCCGCCGTCGATCCGCGCCGGGTTGCACGGCAGGCCGAGCGCCTTCGCCCCGTCCGCGAGGCGCAGCGCGATATCGGCGGCGGCGAGCAGCGCGTTGCGCCCGTCTTCCGGATTGCGCCCGGCATGGGCGGCGATGCCGGTGACGACCAGCGAGAAATTGCCGCTGCCCGCCCGCGCGCCGGCCATGGTGCCGTCGGCGAGCGCCGGTTCGTAGGTGAGCGCGGCGGCCTTGCCCCGCGCCGCCCGCGCGATGAGGGCGGCGGAGGAGAGGCTGCCCACCTCCTCGTCGCTGTTGATGAGCACGTCATAGCCGAGCAGCGGCGCGAACGGGCTGGCCTCGAACGCGCGCAGCGCGGCGAGCAGGATCGCGAGCCCGCCCTTCATGTCGGCGACGCCGGGACCGTTCAGCCTGCCTTCCCCCAGCCATCGCAGCGTCTGGAACGGATGGTCGGCGGCGAACACCGTGTCCATATGGCCGGTCAGCAGCACCCGTCGGGGCGCGTCGGGCCGCACGGCGAGTAGCATATGCCGCCCCGTCGCGCGCGTCTCCACCCGGCCGGAGGCATCGATGCTCTCCACCGGTTCGCCATCGACGAGGCGGAGGTCGCCGGGCAGCGCGGCAAAGGCATCGGCCAGCGCCGCCGCCATCCGGGCCAGCCCGTCCAGATTATGGGATCCGCTGTTGATCGCCGCCCAGCGCTGCACCTGGTCGAGCATCGGTGCGGCGCCCGCGGCGTCGAGCAGCATGATTTCGTCCGGCGACAGGCGTTCGTTCAGGCGTTCGTTTGGCGCGGCCATGCCCCATCATGAACCAGCCCGGCGTCGCTGCCAAGCCCGCGTCGCGTCCCTTCAGAAATCGTAGATCAGCGTCATCTTGCTGGTGGTGTCGAACGCCCGGTCGGTCAGCTTCGACCCCGATTCATAGCGCATATTGTAGGAGAGGCGCGCCGACAATTTGGAGACGATCCGCGCGTCGAGCGCGGTCAGCGCGGTGACGCTGGCGGTGTCGCTTTCCGCATAGGCCGAGGCCGTCTGTTGCAGCGACAGCGTCGGCGCGAACGCCCAGCGGAAATTGAGCGAGGAGCGCGCGCCGAATTTCGCCTCCCGCCCGTCGTCGGTATAGGCGGTTTCGCGCAGCGACGGCCCCAGCGTGGTGGACAGCTTCACCTTGTCGTTCGATATCAGCGTGTAGCCGATGCCGAGCGAGCCGGTGTAGCGGTAATCGAAGCCGACGATCGGGTCCCGCTCATACTGGATCAGCGCATAGGCGAAATTGCGCGGGTCGAAATTATAGGTCGGGCTGTAGGAGGCGAGGATGCGCTCCACCGAGGTTTCGCCGTTGGCCTCGCGATAATCAGCGTTGGCGGTCAGCGCATGCGTCCATTTCAGGCCCTTGCGGGTCGCCCCCATCGACGTGCTGATGCCGAATTCGCTGGTCGAGCCGGTGGAGCGGAAGCCGCCCAGCTCGATCTTGCCGTCCCACAGGTCGAACATGCCCGCATGCTTTATCTCTTCGCGCCGCTCTTCCTCCGCATGCGCCTGATGGCGGTTGACCATCGCCTGGATTTCCTCGGCGGCGTCGGGATTGGCGCGGATCGCATAGCGGGCGATAGTGGCGATGTCGGCGCTGTTGCCGCTTTCCAACGCCTCCATCACCATCCTGCGCACCGCTTCGGGCAGCGGCGGGGCTTCGTCCCGCTCCCGCTCCCGCTCCGGCTCGGCGGGCGGGATCGTCGGGACGATCGCGGGGGGCGTGCTGGCGGGGGGGTAGATCGGCTCTTGCGGGCTGGCGGCGGCGGGGAGCGCCGATGCGGCCATCGCGAGGCCGAGAACAAGGCCAACGGGGGGCAGGAACCGTCCGGTCATGGGGCGCACGTCTAGCGACTCGGCGGCGGCGGCGAAAGGGGCCGCCGCCCGAAAATCAGATGAGATGTTGGAATTCCTGCACCAGATCGCGGTACAGCTTCTTCTTGAAGGGGACGATCAGCTCCGGCAATTCCTCCGGCACGACCCAGCGCCAGTCGCGGAATTCCTGATGGGCGGTGCGGATGTTCACGTCGGCGTCGGTGCCGAGGAAGCGCATCAGGAACCAGGTCTGCCGCTGGCCGCGATATTTGCCGCCCCAGATCTTGCCGACCAGTTCGTCGGGCAGGTCGTAGAACAGCTCCTCGCGCGCGCGGGCGATGATGTTGACGAGATCGGGCGCGATGCCGGTTTCCTCGCCCAGTTCCCGCAACGCCGTGTCGCGCGGCTCCTCGCCCGGATCGATGCCGCCCTGCGGCATCTGCCAGGCCTCGACCTCGCTGTCGAGCCGCTGGCCGACGAAAACCTTCCCGTCCATATTGACCAGCATCATGCCGACACAGGGGCGATAGGGGAGGGTGGAACTCATTGTCTCGCGATCCGGTTTCTGTCTCACTGAAAGGAAGGCATGGGCGGAATCGCCCGCCTGCCAGCCAGCCCCTTAGCCCACAGACTATCCATAGGCCATAGGGCGCGTCCATGATTCTTCGCGCGGCATCATGACAGTATCGCGTCGTCCGCCGCACCGCCGGACCGTCTCGCCGGGCGCCCCGGCCCACCTGCCGCTTGACGGGGCGGCATCGGCGTGGAAAGCGACGAGGCATGACCCAAAGCTGGAAACTCACCCTGCCTTGCACCCGCGCCGAAGCCGAGGCCCTGGGCGAGGACATGGGTTTGCTTGCCGATCTCGATCCGCCGCCCGCGCTGATGACAAGCGAGATGGAGGAGGACAATCCCGACAAATGGCAGGTCGACGCCTATTTCGAGGGCAGGCCGACGGTGCAGGCGATCGCGCTGTTGCAGGCGATGATCCCCAGCAGCGCCGGGACGGAGCCGGTGCTGGAGCGCCTGCCCGACGAGGATTGGGTGACGCTGAGCCAGCAGGGACTGGAGCCGATCGTCGCCGGGCGCTTCCATGTGCGCAACCATGCCGACGATCCGGTGCCCGCAGGTCTGGTGCCGCTGCTGATCCCCGCCGGGCGCGCGTTCGGCACCGGGCAGCATGAGACCACGGCGGGCTGCCTGATGATGCTCGACCGCTGCCGCAGGCTGGGCGAGCGGTTCGGCAATATCGCCGATATCGGCACCGGCACCGGGCTGCTCGCTTTCGCCGCGCTGCACCTGTGGCCCCGCGCCTATGCCACCGCGTCGGATATCGACCCGGCGGCGGTGGAGGTATCGGCGCAGAACGCCGCGCTCAACGGCGTGGCGCCGGGCGGCGGGCGGGGCGAAGTGTCGCTCTATGTCGCGGCCGGGGTGGACCATCCCGCGCTGCATGTCCGCGCGCCCTATGACCTGCTGGTCGCCAATATCCTCGCCGGGCCGCTGATCGAGCTGGCGCCCTCGCTGGCCGCCGTCATCGACGAGGGCGGCACGCTGATCCTCGCCGGGCTGCTCGCCGATCAGGCCGACCGGGTGGTCGCCGCCTATCGCGCGCAGGGGATGCGGCTGGTCGACCGGATCGACAACGGCCACTGGCCGACGCTGCGCCTGCGCAAGCGGCCGGTGATCGGCTGGCGCAGGCCCCGCCGCTGGACGCCGGGCGCCAATGGCGAGGCGCCGGGCTATGGCAGCTGGTGAGGGGCGCGGGCGTCCTTCCGGCCTGACCGATGCTCAGCCGCCTGACCTTGAGCGATTTTCGCAATCATGAAGACGCGCTGATCGTGCCGCGTCATCCCTTCGTCGTGCTGACGGGGGAGAATGGCGCGGGCAAGACCAACATCCTGGAGGCGGTGTCGCTGCTGACGCCGGGGCGGGGGCTGCGCGGCGCGGCACTGTCGCAGATGGCGCGGCAGGGCGGGCGCGGCGGCTTCGGCGTGGCGGCGCAGGTGGACGGGGTGACGATCGGCACCGGCACCGGCGCGGACGCGCCCGACCGGCGGCAGGTGCGCATCGGCGGCGTCGCCCATGCGGCGAGCGCGCTGGCGGACTATCTCTCGATCCTGTGGCTGACCCCGGCGATGGACCGGCTGTTCACCGAAAGCGCGGGCGGGCGGCGGCGCTTCCTCGACCGGCTGACGCTGGCGCTGCACCCGGCCCATGCGACGCACAGCACCCGCTATGAGGCGGCGATGCGGGCGCGCAACAAGCTGTTGTCCGATCCTGCGCGCGGCTGGGATGCGCATTGGCTCGCGGCGCTGGAAGCCCAGCTGGCCGAGCATGGCGCGGAAATCGCGCGGGCGCGGGCCGATATGGTGGCGCGGCTCAATGCAGTGCTGGAACGGGCGGCGGAAGGGCCGTTCGCGCGGCCGCTGCTGGCGCTCGGCCAGCCGGAGGGCGAGGCGGACGGACTGGATGCCGACGCGCTGATCGGCGCGCTGCGCGAGGGACGGCGGCGCGATGCGGCGGCGGGGCGCACGCTGTCGGGGCCGCACCGGGCCGATCTGGTGGTGCGCCATGCGGCGAAGGATCAGGCGGCGGCGCTCTGTTCGACCGGCGAGCAGAAGGCGCTGCTGCTCTCGATCATCCTCGGCCATGCGGCGCTGGTCGGGCAGGCGCGGGGGGGTGCGCCGGTGCTGCTGCTGGACGAGGTCGCCGCGCATCTCGACCCCGCCCGCCGCCTCGCGCTGTTCGAGCGGCTGGCCGCGACCGGCAGTCAGATCTGGATGACCGGCACCGAGGCGGCGCTGTTCGATGGCATCGGGGAGGCGACCCGGCTGCATGTCGCGGATGGGCAGGTGCTGCCGGGATAGGGGATTTTTTGGTTCACGCGGAGGCGCGGAGGCGCGGAGAGGACCATCGGGCCGAAGGCCCTTTTCCTCTCCCACCTCTTGTCCAGACGAGAAGGTTCGGGGCGCTGGACGGCTTCGCCATCGGCACCCTCTCTCCGCGTCTCCGCGCCTCCGCGTGCTAATAATAGAGCGGGCGCTCCCGGCCCGCCCCGCGTCAGTCCTTCGGCTGATCCTCGAACCAGGCCTCGACCGGGCCGGAAAGCTTGATCGTCAGCGGCTGGCCGTGGCGGTCGCGGGTCTTGCCCGCCGCGACGCGGATCCAGCCTTCGGAAATGCAATATTCCTCGACATCGGTGCGCACCCGGTCCTTGAACCGGATGCCGACGCCGCGCTGCAATATGTCCACGTCGAAATGCGGGCTGCGCGGGTTGGTCGAAAGGCGGTCGGGCGGGGTGGCGTCGCCGGCCGGGGCGGTGGTCTGTTCGGGCGTTTCGCTATCGGTCATGGCGCATCCGCCTAGAGCATTTTCGCGCCGGAGGGAAGCCCGCCGCAACAGCGTCAGGCGTCGGCGGTCGCGAGGAAGCGGGCCGGGCATTCGGCCCATTCCAGCCGCAATGGGCCATCGGCCTCCTTGCGCTCGCCGTCGACCAGCAGGCCGATGCGCCTGCGCGCGCTTTCCAGCGTCAGCACCCGGTCCTGCGTCAGCTTTTCGGTCGGTCCGCCCAGGAAATCGCGGTTGAGCCAGGCCCAGCCATGGGCGGCGAGATCGCCCAGCCCCTCGGTCTGCACCGACCAGGCGTGAAGCTGCCCGTCCGCCTGCGGCTCGATGAAGATCGCGCTATGGTCGCCCGCCATGCCCGCGATCCGAATCGGCGCGCCCTCGAAGGTCTCGCTGATCGCGTCGCGCATCTTTTCGAGCACGGCGCCGATGCCGCCCTCGCGCATATTCTCCCGCACATCGCCCCATGCGGTGGCGGGACCGGCGATCACCCCGACCAGCGAGGCGAAGCCCGGCCCGGTGAGCAGCGGCATCCGCCGCTCCACGGGCGCGCCGCGCAGCAGCCTTTCGAGCACCGCGTCGACATCGGCATCCCTGCCGTGCAGCTTGCCGGACAGCAGGTTCATCGTCCCGCCCGGCAGGATCATCAGCGGCAGGCGCGCGTCCGGACCATAGCGGGCGATCACCGCATGGGCGGTGCCGTCGCCGCCCAGCGAGGCGATCGCGTCGGGCGGCGTATCGCCGGGGTCGGGCAAATCCTCTTCGGCCAGGTCGATGAAGCGCGTGACCGATGCGCCCAGCCCCTCCATCTTCTCCCGCGCGGCGCGGATGGCGTCCTCGCCGGTGGAGCCGCTCCTGCCGTTCGCGATCAGCCAGATGCTCGTCATGCCGGATGCTCCATCATCAGGCCCAACCCGCAGCGGCGAAAAAAGTGCCGTGCGCCCCGGCTTTTTCCCGGTTATGGAGCGCCATGCCCAAGGATAATCGCGCCCCCGCCGCCTGCCAGCCCCTCCTGCCCGCGATCGTCCTTGCGGGCAGCCGTCCGGGCGTCGATCCGCTGGCGCAGGCGGCGGGGGTCGCGACCAAGGCGCTGGTTCCCGTCGCCGGGCGGCCGATGATCGACCATGTCGCCCGCGCCCTGCTCGCCCATCCGGCGATCGGCGAAGTCGTCGTCATGGCGCAGCGGGCGGAGAGCCTCGCCGACCATCCGCAGACCGCCTGGCTGCGCGCGGAGCCGCGCATCCGCTTCGTCGACAGCGGCAGCGGAATCAGCCAGTCGCTGCTCGACTGGATGGCGGGCGAGGACGCGCGCCTGCCCGCGCTCGTCACCACGGCGGACAATGTGCTGCTCGACGGCGCGATCCTCGATGCGTTCCTCGCGGGCGCGCAGGGCGCAGATGTCGCCGCCGCGATGGTCGAGCGGGCGGTGCTGGTGCGGGCGTATCCGCAATCGCGGCGGACCTGGCTCAAATTCCGGGGCGGCGCGTGGTCGGGCGCGAACCTCTTCTGGCTGGGCAGCGAACGGGCGGCCAATGCGCTGCGCAAATGGCGGGAGATAGAGCAGGACCGCAAGAAGGGGTGGAAGATCGTCTCCGCCTTCGGTCCGCTGCTGCTGCTGGGCGCGGGGCTGCGGCTGCTGAGCGTGCATCGGGCGATCGCGGCGGCGGGGCGCAGGCTGGGCGCGGGCGAGGCGCGGGTCGTGCCGCTGCCCGTCGCGGAAGCCTGCATCGACGCCGACAAGCCCGACGATATCGCACTGATCGAACGCATCATCGCCGCGCGCGGGACGGCATGACGGACCGTCCCTCGCTGCTCCCGCCGCTGGTCTGCCTGATCGGCGTGGGCACTTTCTCGATCATGGACGCGGCGATGAAGGAACTGGCGCTGGGCATCGGCGCCTATAGCGCGCTGCTGTTCCGCAGCCTGATCGGCGCCGTTTTCGGCGGCGGCGCGATGATCGCGACGCGCTCGCGCCTGCCCGCCCGCCCCGTGCTGCTGCTGCATGTCCGGCGCGGGGCGGTCATCACCGCGATGAGCTGGACCTTCTTCTGGTCGCTGACGAAATTGCCGCTGGCCGAGGCGATCGCGCTGTCCTTCGTCGCGCCGATCATCGCGCTCTACCTCGCCGCGCTGCTGCTCAAGGAGCCGGTCGGACGCGCCGCCATCGTCTCGGCGCTGCTGGGGCTGGCGGGCGTGGGCCTCGTGCTTTCCGACCGGCTGGCCGGGCAGTATGAGGCCGGTGCGCTGCAGGGCGCGGCCGGCATCCTGATATCGGCGGTGCTCTTCGCCTATAATCTGGTGCTGCAACGGCAATTGGCGCAGCGGGCGGGCGCGGTGGAGATGAGCTTCTGCCAGAACGGGGTGATGCTGGTGCTGTTCGCCCCGCTCGCGCCGTTTCTGGCGGTGTGGCCCTCGGCGGAGGAATGGCTGCTGGTGCTGCTGGCGACCGCGCTGGTGGTCGCCTCGCAGCTCAGCCTCGCCTGGGCCTATGCCCGCGCGCCCGCCGCCCGGCTGATCCCGCTGGAATATAGCGCCTTCCTGTGGGCGGCCGGGCTGGGCTGGCTGGTGTTCGGCGAAAGGCTCTCGCCCATGGTGGTGGCCGGCGCGGCGGTGATCGTCCTCGCCTGCCTCATCGCGACGCGGCGAAGGCCGGATCTGGGCGCGCATGTGGAAGGCGATACCGCCTGAAAAGGCGACCGGCCCTTGACGGCGAGTCCCCCCGCGGGGCATTGTCGCGCCGCGGAACAAATCAGGAAATATCGGGAAAGACACTCATGGCCAGCCGGGCATCGGCCAAGCGCAATTCGGACTGGCGCATCACGCTGAAACGCAGCCTCATGCGCGCGGGCAAGCTGTTGGGCGGGATCGCGCTCGGCATCCTCGTCGTGTTTCTGGCGCTCGCGCTGCTCAGCTATCATGCCAGCGATCCGTCGATGAACACCGTCGCGGGCGGGCCGCCGCGCAACATGATGGGCGTTGCGGGCAGCTACGCCGCCGATTTCCTGCTCTGGCTGCTGGGGCTGGGCGTGGTGATGCTGTTGCCGCTGATCGCCACCTTCGCGCGGCGGCTGTGGATCGACGACCGCATGCACGGCTGGCCCGGCCAGATCATGCTGGCGGTGGTCGGCATCATATTGATCGGTCTCGGTCTCGCGCTGCTGGCGCCGGGCGCGCCTGTGGGCCTGCCCGCCGGGCGCGGCGGCATCGTCGCGCTGCTGCTGTCCTCGCCGGTGCTGGCGCTGACCGAGCTGGCCGGGGTGGGCTGGCACCGCTGGGTCGAATGGGCGCTGGTCGCGCTGTTCATCTTCGTCGGCGCGACGACCTGCTATCGCAGCTGGCAGCTGGAGCGGCCGCTGCTCTCGCTCAAGCGCCCCGGCTTCCGCCTGCCGCGCTTCTCCGTCTCCTCGCTGTTCGTTCGGCGCGAGCGGGGGCGGGACAGGGACGACGACCGGGGCGCGGGGCCGCACTTCGACCTCGACGACGACGAGCCGGGCGAGAGCCGCCGTTCGCCCACCCGCCGCCCGCAGGTGTCGGCCGATCCCAAGCCGCCGATCCGCATCCAGTCGCCCGAACAGGCCGCCGCCCCGCAAAGGACGGCGGGCGCCCCCGCGCCCAGGCAGGAGGATCTGTTCGCCCATGGCGCCAGGGCCGCGCTGCTGCCCTCGCCCGAGCTGCTGGGCGAGGCGCCGCCCAGCTCGGTGCAGAAGATCGACAAGGCCGCGCTGGAGCGCAATGCCCGGCTGCTCGAAAGCGTGCTCGACGATTTCCATGTGAAGGGCAATGTGACCGAGGTGCGCCCCGGCCCGGTCGTCACCATGTACGAGCTGGAACCCGCCCCCGGCATCAAGGCGAGCCGCGTCATTCAGCTGGCGGACGACATCGCCCGCAACATGTCGGCCCTGTCCGCGCGCGTGGCGACCATTCCCGGCCGCACGGTGATGGGCATCGAACTGCCCAACGCCAAGCGGGAATCGGTGGTGCTGCGCGAGCTGATCGCCAGCGAGGCGTTCGCCGACCAGACCGCGCAGCTGCCGATCATCCTCGGCAAGAACATCAGCGGCGAGCCGATCGTCGCCGACCTCGCGCCGATGCCGCATCTGCTGATCGCGGGCACCACCGGGTCGGGCAAGTCGGTCGGCCTCAACTGCATGATATTGTCGCTGCTCTACCGGATGACGCCGGATGATCTGCGCCTCATCATGATCGACCCGAAGATGCTGGAACTCAGCATCTATGACGACATCCCGCATCTGCTCTCGCCGGTGGTGACGGAGCCGGCCAAGGCGATCCGCGCGCTCAAGTGGGCGGTGGAGCAGATGGAGGACCGCTATCGCATGATGGCGTCGATCTCGGTGCGCAACCTAGCGAATTTCAATGAGAAGGTGCGCGCGGCCAAGGCCAAGGGCAAGCCGCTGGGGCGCAAGGTGCAGACCGGCTACGACCCCGACACGCATCAGCCCATCTATGAGGAGGAACAGCTCGATTTCCAGCCGCTGCCGCAGATTGTGGTGGTGGTGGACGAGCTGGCCGACCTGATGATGACGGCGGGCAAGGAGGTCGAGTTCCTGATCCAGCGGCTCGCGCAGAAGGCGCGCGCGGCGGGCATCCACCTGATCCTCGCGACGCAGCGCCCCTCGGTCGACGTCATCACCGGCGTCATCAAGGCGAACCTGCCGACCCGCATCAGCTTCTTCGTCACGTCGAAGATCGACAGCCGCACCATTCTCGGCGAGCAGGGCGCGGAGCAGCTGCTGGGCAAGGGCGACATGCTCTATATGGCGGGCGGCAAGGGTCTGATGCGCGTGCACGGCCCGTTCGTGTCCGACGACGAGGTGCGCGCGGTCGCCGACCACTGGCGCGCGCAGGGCTCGCCCGACTATATCTCCGCCGTCACCGAGGAGCCGGAGGATGGCGGCTTCGCGCTCGAAGGCGCGGAGCTGGGCGACGACAGCCCGGACGCCCGCCTCTATCGCAAGGCGTGCCAGCTGGTGTTCGAGAACCAGAAGGCCTCGACCAGCTGGCTCCAGCGGCAATTGCGCATCGGCTACAACAGCGCCGCCCGCCTGATCGAGCGGATGGAGGAGGAAGGGCTGGTCGGCGCGCCCAACCATGTCGGCCGCCGCGAGGTGCTGCGCGACGAGACGGGGAATCCGGTCTAGGAGCGCTGCACCGGCCACCGCCCCGGACTAGGCTCCCGCATGGGACGCCCGATTGAGATGGGCCTGCAACTTGCATGCCCGCTTGCGGGACGCCCGGTTCCGAGTGGCCGGCGAACCTCCACCTTAATCGTCACCCCAGCGCAGGCTGGGGTCGTAGGCCATGATGCGCGCCGCCCACGGCATAAGCACCTTTGATATTGCCTCCTCCTCCAACTCATGCGACCAGCGGCGCATGACCGGGTTGGATTGGAAGGCGCTGCGATCGCGGATCGGCAAGGAACTGGCGCTGCTGGTCACGTTGCAGCGGAGCGACCGGTCGTGGCAGCTGCCCTTCGCCGCCGCGCTGGCGAGCGGCGGGCCGATGCTGTTCGGCGCGGCGACCGGGCAGGCCGCGCTGGGGGCGCTGGGCGCGATCGCCGGGCTGGCCTTCCTCTACCTGCCCCCGGTGGGGCTGTTCCAGCGGATTCCGGTGATGATGGCCTGCGCCTTCGCGATGCTGTCGGGCTATGCGGTGGGGCTGATGGCGGCGATGGTGCCGGGCGCGGCGATCCCGCTGATCTGGATCGTCGCGGTGCTCGCCATGCTGTTCTGCAAGGCCTATTCGCTCGCGCCGCCCGGCCCGCTGTTCATCGTGCTGTCGGCGGCCGTCGCGGCCTTCACCCCGCTGGATATGGCGCATGCGTTCCGCAATATCGGCTATTTCGCGTTCGGCGCGCTATGGGCGTGCGGCGTCGCCATCGTCTACAGCGCGCTGACGGTCCGGCGGCAGGATGTGCGGCCGGTGCTGCGCCCGGCGGCGGACCGGGACGATGGGGTGACGGATGCGCTGATAGCCGGGTTCTTCGTCGCCCTGTCGCTGCTGATCGCGCTGCTGCTCGACCTGCCGAGGCCCTATTGGGTGCCGGTCAGCTGCCTTGCGATCATGCAGGGCGTGACGCTGCGCGCGTCGTGGACCCGTAACGTCCACCGCATTGTCGGCACCTTCATAGGACTGGGCGTCACCTGGCTGCTGCTGCCGTTCATCCATGATCTCTGGACCATCGCGGCGGCGATCATATTGCTGACCTTCATCATCGAGACCGTGGTGGTGCGCCATTATGCCTTTGCCGCCATCTTCTTCACGCCGCTGACGCTGATCCTCGCCGAGACCAGCCATCCGGCGACGGACGGAGCAGGCGCGCTGATGGCGGCGCGGCTGATCGACACCATCGTCGGCGCGATGATCGGCCTGTCGGGCGCGCTGTGCCTGCACACGCCCGGCTGGCGGCTCATGATACGGCGCGGGCTGTTCCGCCTCGGCCTGCTGCACGACCGGCCGGGCGGGGATTAGCCGCCTCTTTCTATTTCTCCCACAGCAGCCAGGCCTTTGGCCTGCCGCTGGGGCGCGGCGTTCCGTCCAGCCGTTTGGCGCGGATCAGCGTGACCGGCTTCAGGATCATCTGCCCCTTCATCTGTCCTTCGCCGCCGCCGCTCGGCAGGGCGAGGATGCGCTTCACCACGTCCATGCCCGCGACCACCCGCCCGAACGCGGCATAGCCCCGATAATCGCCGGAGGCATCCATATAGGGCGTCGGCCCCACGGTCAGGATGAAGTTGCCGGTCGCCGAATCGGGTCGGTCCTGCCGCGCCATCGATATGGTGGCGTCGAGATGGCGGATGCCGGTCGCGTCGGTCGGCTCCAGCGGGATGGGCGGCAGCGCGCGGCGCAGATTGGTGCGGATGCCGCCCTGGATATAGCCCAGCTTCGGATCGGCCTTGCGCCGCGCCGCGCGATAGAAGCTGGTGCCGTCGAGCCGCCCGTCATCGACATAGGCGAGGAAATTGGCGCTGGTCCGGGGCGCGCGCCGCGTGTCGAGCGCGACGGTGATGCTGCCCATCGACGTCACCAGTTCCACGCGGACATGACCCGGCACTGGCCTGTTCGCGGGCTGCGCCGGGGCGGAAAGGGGGCGGAACAGCAGCAGGGCGAGCAGCAGGAAAGCAGGGAAACGGGCGGCCATGCGGCCCCCCTTAGAGCATTCTGGAGCCGGCTGGAACAGCTGGCGGCTCGCGGAATGCGGGCGCAAGGACATTTGGAAGGGGGCAGGTTCATTCCAGTCTGCCGCTGCTCTGGAGCAATGCGGGGAAGGGGGCGCTATTCGCCCGATGGAGCCGCGATGGCGCTCTGCGCCGCCATTGCCGCTGATCCGGCAAGGGGCGTTTACCATTTATTGACCCTGTTGCGGCAGAATCGGCCCCTGTCGTCAGCACGGAGCGCGCCATGTTCTGGAAACCCATTTCTTTTGAAGAAACCGCCCGGCTGAAGCGTCGTTACGAAGAACTGGGATCGCTGGAGGCGGTGGCCGACGAAATGCATATGTCGACCGGCAAGCTCGGCCGTCTGCTGGTGCGGCACGATCGCCGGGTCGCCGGATCGGACGCCAACTACACCGGCCCGGAACGCCGCCGCAAGCGGTCCTGAGGGGCGGACGGCGCTGGTTTCGGGCCATTCCCGATCTAGGTAAAAGCCGTTCGGGCTGAGCCTGTCGAAGCCTTGCCTTTCTTTTCCATTCGAAAAATGGCGATGCGGCCGATGGTGGACGCAGGAGGCCCGTCCGGACCGCGCGCATTGGGTTTCGCGCGGAGACGCGGAGGTTCTGGCGCGAAGCTGTTGCGCTGCTTTCCTCTTTCACTCGGTCCATGCGAAGCGCGAGCAAGCCGGCGGCTCAGCCTTTCCGCTCCGCGCCTCCGCGTGAATTTCAATCATCGACGGGGCAAGTGATGCGAGCGCCCGCTCGCCGCCGCCAGCAGGGTGCAAGCTGCATGCTGGCCAAGAGAGTACAGACCTTCGACAAACTCAGCCCGAACGGGGATGGGGCACTTTCAACTTTCCCTTCCCCGTCATGCCAGCGCAGGCTGGCATCTCAGGAGGCGGCACGCCATGGCCTGCGATCCAACGCCGGAGTGACGGTAGACACCCCAAAATCCGACTTTGCCGCATCCCCCTGCCGCGCATATGAGAGGGGCCGCCGGGCATGGACATGCTCCGACGGCCCATCATGACATGGTCAGCGGCCGGAAAGGCTGCCCCATATTCGATGGAATGTGGTTCGCGCTGGCTTGCCGGCGGGCGCGGCGGCCGGGCTATGTCATGACCCGGCGGCCGGGGCCGCTGTCCTGCAAGGCGACGCTGCTCCGTCGCTCAGCCGCGCATTCCCCGAATGGACCTGTCCGACCCTCTTGCTGAACCATGAGACATCGGATCACCTCCTTTCGCGCTGTTGAAGCCGTTCGTCGCCGGAAGCCCCGGATAGGTGTCCTTTTCGACCAGACGCCCGAAAAACCACCGGCCACGACTCATATGTGAGTCAAAGAGGCGGCGCGATCAAGGCTTGTAATTTTCTTTTTTGGAATCATACTTGTTCGTCCGCGCCGCAGCCCGCCCGGTGCGTTTCGTCCCATTGCCGTGGCGCAACAAGGGCTTAATCCCATCCCTCTTCTTAAAGACGCGCTCGCGGCGATGCGCCGCGTCGTCCGGACTGCCGGGATTGCGGCGAACCGGGCGGAATTTCCGGCGTTCGGGCGCTCAGCGCTTCAGCCCCGGCAATCCTCGATCAC